>WNGF01008236.1_pt1 | contig 12325 bp, 17 predicted proteins | sample 5400641 | NCBI WGS metagenome assembly WNGF01 (sample SAMN13153371, study PRJNA577476) | soil metagenome | isolation source: 80 cm soil or saprolite under grassland replicate 2 | place: USA:California | collected 2016-06-15
CGTCGCGCTTCGCAGCATCGTGAAGGAGTATCGCCTCGGCAAGACGATCGTGCCGGCGCTCCATGGCGTCGACCTCGATGTCGCGCCGGGCGAGTTCACGGTCGTCATGGGGCCGTCCGGGTCCGGCAAGTCCACGCTCCTCAACATCATCGGCTGCCTCGATCGGCCGACGAGCGGCACGTACGCGTTCGACGGCGACGAGGTCGGGAATCGCGACTTCGACAAGCTCGCCTGGCTGCGGAACGAGAAGATCGGCTTCATCTTCCAGTCGTTCAATCTCATCCCGGTGCTGAACGTGGTCGAGAACGTCGAGTTCCCCTGCCTGATGCGGCGGAAGCGGGAGCCGCTCCGCACGCTCCGCAAGCGCGTGCGGCAGCTCGCCGAGGAAGTGGGGCTCGGTCCCTTCCTCCAGCATCGCCCGGACGAGCTCTCCGGCGGCCAGCGGCAGCGCGTGGCCATCGCCCGGGCGCTCATCACGCACCCCGAGCTCGTCCTCGCCGACGAACCGACAGCGAACCTCGATTCGAAGACGAGTGAGCAAATCATCGATCTCATGCAACGGCTAAATCGCGAGAAGGGAGTGACATTCTTGTTCTCGACGCACGACCCGCGCGTCATGCAGCACGCACAACGTGTCGTTCACATCGCCGATGGAAGGATTGCCGCCGCGGCTTGAGGGCGCCAGACAACGTGTCGACCGTCCCCGATTGACAGGGCCGTTTCATCATAGAGTTCGCATGCGATCACGTTGGATGGTCTCCATGAGCTCAACGGCAGAAGGGTGTCCGTCCGGTGGACGGCACCCGGCGTGACGGTTGACGACCCCAGCCGCGAAATGATGCTGGCGGAGGGCGGCGGTTCGAGCTGCTGATGTCGCGGCGCGCGTGGCCCCGCAGTCGTCAGACCGGGACGGTCGCCGACGGGGCAACCGCGGCTTCACGCGCGGCCTTCCACTGCGCCGGCATCAGGCCGGGGACGTCCGCCAGTCGCAGGCGGCGCGAGAGGCGCGGCAGCACGTCGGCGAGGTACTCGACGGGTTGATGTCGAGGAGGGCGCAGCAGCCCAGCACCGAGTACACGACGGCGGCCCTCTCAGCGCCCGTGTCACTGCCCGCGAAGAGAAAAGTCTTCCTCGTCAGCGCCGTGCGGACGTGGAGCCGCTCGACCGCGCCGTTGTCGATGGGGATGACGCCATCGACGAGGAAGCGCCGCAGCGGGACCACGTTGTTGAGCAGGTAGCCGATCGCCTTGCCTAGGGCGGACGACGGCGGCTCGTGAGGCTGCCGCACGCGGCACCACGACTCGAGCTCGTCGTACAGCGGTGTGCTCCGCGTCTGCCGCTCGAGGCGGATCTCCTCGGGCTTCCGGCCGCGGACATCCTCCTCGATGTCGTACAGCTTCTTGAAGGCCGCGAGCGGCAGCGCCGCCCGCGAGTCGCCGGCGGCGAGCGCCTTTCGGAAATACCTGCGCGAGTGCGTGTTGCAGCCGCACTCCACCAGGCCCGCCCGCTTGAAGGACGTGTCGAAGAGCGGCGCGGCATCGACGACCGTGCGCCCCACGCGCCGGGCGAGGAAGTCCGCGGGGCCCATCTCGCCCTCGCGCTGGCCGTGCTGCTTGCCGGTCGAGGCGTACAGGTACAGCGCTACCTCGTCGTCGCTGACCGCGCCCCAGAACGTGCCCAGACGGATCCCTTCCGGCCTCGACGAGTCCCGCACCGCGATCCCCGTCCCGTCGAAGTTCATCACCTCGGCCGCGAGCACCTGCCGCCTGGCCTCCTGCCACACTGGGTGAAGCGCCTCGGCGGCCCACGCCACCTGATCCGAGGCGACTTCCTCCAGCTGAAGACCGTCCAGCTTCTCGGGGGACGTCACGTCACAACTCGGTTGCAGTCGATGCGGCCTAGAGTTGGGGGTCAGGTCAGCTGCGCGAAAAACGCCGGTCACATGGGCCTCTCGAGTCCGTTACTCGCGTGTCCGCGCGGAGTCACAACGATCATCATCTCGCACGGTGAGCTAGCCGACGTGCTTCGACGGCATAAGACGGCGTAGCTTGACGGCCGCGCGGCGGCACCGAGAACCCCGTGGCGTCTCGCGAGTCTAACGCGGGGGTCCAACGACGAGCGGCGGATCAACGAACCACACCCCGCGCTCGTTCGTCGGGCCTCCCAGGTTCACGACCCAAATCCGCCGGAACTGCGAGCGGCCGCGAAGGGCCTTGAGGCTCGGCTCGAACGTCGGACGCCAAACGTCGGGCGGCGTAATGAATGGGTTGGCCCACATCACGAGTTCGATCGGATACGCCGTCTCGTACGTCGCGTCGAGCTTCTTCCGGAGTCGCTCCTGTGTCGTGTCACCCACCCAAGCGCCAGCGCCGGGCACGCCCTTGCGGACGGCGACCGAGATGTTCTCGGCGAGAGTCGAGTCGACGATCTCGACGAGCTCGAATGCAACGAGTCCCTCGCCCTCCACCTCGCAGAGAATGTCGGGTTCTGGGGGGCGCCGATTCACCGCCGAACCGGGTCTGACGTACAACCCATCGCGCGCGGCGAACTCTGCGAAGCCTAGAAACACGTCCAGTTCCCTGGCTGCCTTCATTTCCTCGCGGTCCGTTGGCGCCATTGATCCCTCCAGCGCACAGCGCAGGTATCCACGTCTCCAAGCGACCATGTTACGGCGTGTCGGCGGTCTCGAGCAGGGCCGCGTCGGCCTTATTCTGGAGGTTGACGTCGCCCGTGGCGAGTACCACTCGTGCTGCCGGGTGCTCCGCCGCGAGGGCGAGGACGGCCGCGATAATGCGGTCGTCGGCAACGGAAGCATCGAGCCAGGAGAGGGAGCCCTTCACGTCCGGCTCGATGTGGAGCGACTGCACCGTGATCGAGCCGTGGACGATCGTCCCGTCGTTGAGCGTACCTCCGGCGCGTCGCGCCTGGTCTCGCCAGCCCTTGATCCGGGTGATCGCGCGCTTCGCGCCCTCGCGCACGTCCGGGTTCTTGTGTGCGATCTTGAGCTCGTCGAGTTCGCCGAGCACCGACGGCAGGAGCACGAACCTGAAGTCGTCGCGCCCCGCGATCGATCGGTACGCCGTAGGATCGGGCTGGTCGACGAGGCTGTTCGTGTCGGGCACCAGCAGCACGCCTTCGTCGCTGACGCCATCGAACACGGCGAGGACCTGCTCGAGCGCCGCCGCATCCCTTCGGAGCGCGGCTTCGTTTCTCGTGCGGTCGGGCGTGAGGGCGTGGTTCGGCCCGAGCTCGATCCATCTGTCGCGGAACGTCTCGTCCCCCTCCTTCCACTGCGACAGAAGCGTCTCCGGAGCCGCCCGGAGGAGGACGCGGACAACGTCGGAGAAGGTCTCGTACCTTCGTTTCACCTTTATCTGCGCCGCCTGCTGCGGCGGGGTGAGCGTGTCGAAGTAGAAGTCCGCGGCCATCGGGAAGAAGAGCCCGCCGGCGTCCCGCTCGAACCGGCGCACCGCGATCCCGCGGGTCAACACCACGCTCTCCTCGACGATGCGCTCGAGGGTGGCGCGGAGGCGTGCAGCCGTCGTGTTCGCCACGTGCTCTTCTCCCGCGTGTTGGGCCGTCAGAGCGGCCCCAGCTCCCGGGTTCAGCCTTGCCGGATCCTGCGCTGAAACCACCTGCCGCCGGTTGTCCGGCACCGCACTGGCCGCATCGTCCGCACCGAGCGTCACCGATTCTGGTGCGCCGGTGGTGCGCAGCGCACCATCCGGAAAAGAAGAAGGCCGCGTTCCATCGGTTTCCCGAGAGGAATCGCGGCCTTCTGAGTCGGGGAGACAGGATTTGAACCTGCGACCCCTTGGTCCCGAAGCATTCGGTCGACTCGCAAGCAACCCCGCGTGAACCCTCGCGAAACTGCCTAACGCCCCGTCAGCACACGCATTCTCACCCCGTCTCGCCTTGTCTCACTGTGTCGCGCGTGGTACCTGGAATCCGCACCTAGGACGCACCTTGCACCTCGCCCGCACCTAGAGGAGCGACCACATGAAGCGCGTGAAACTGACGAGCGAGTGGCTCTCGAGCTGGAACCCGACGAAGCAGATCGAGGTCGCGGACGGCGTGTGCCGCGGGCTCGTCGTGCGTGGCGGCCCCTCCGGCGCGAAGGTGTTCTACCGGTGGACCGACGAGGCGGATCTCGCGACCGGCAAGAAGAAGCGCAAGCGCGTCCGGCTCGCCACGTGGGCGATCGAGGGCGGCGGGGGCGCGCTCTCGCTCGGGGCCGCGCGGGAGGCTTTCATCGCGGCGCAGCAGGCCGCGCGCGCCGAGGTGGACGGCACCGCCGAGACGACCGTCGAGGACCTCGCGAAGGCGTACCAGCGGGACATCCTCGCTCGGCGCGAGCCCGCCTCCGCGGCGTGGAGCTGGGGGATCATCAAGACCCACGTCCTCACGGCGGCGCCCGACCCGAGGCGCCCGCCGTTCGGCGAGTGGCCCGCGCGCGCCGTGCGGCCGCCTGACGTCGCCGCCCTCATCCGGGCAGCGAAGGTGCAGCGCACCGTCGGGTCGCGCCGCGTGGGCGGGCCCGGCGTCGCGCGCGCCGCGCTCCGCGAGGTGCGAGCGATCTTCGCGGCCGCGGTCGGGGCCGGCTCCCTCGAGATGAGCCCGGCCGGCGTGCTCCAGGCGTCGGCGCTCGGGCTCCGCGGCACGAAGCGCGGCCGCTACCTCGACGCGGCGGAGGTGAAGGCCCTCTTCGAGGTGCTCGATCTGAACGCACTCCTCGCTGGGTCCGCGGAGCCGATGAAGCTCTCCGCGACGACCCGGCTCGGGATCGCGCTGCTCCTCTTCGTGCCCGTCCGCACGCACTCGCTCATCGGCGCCGGGTGGAAGGAGATCGACACGAAGGCGAAGCGCTGGGTGATCCCGGTCGCCCGCCAGAAGATGCACCGCGACGCGCGCGCCGAGGCCCGGCCGTTCACGGCGCCGCTCTGCGCGGCCGCCGCCGCGATCCTCGAGCGGCTCCGCGAGCTCGCGGGCTCGAGTCCGTTCGTCCTCGCGTCTCCCCTGCCCCCGTCGAACCCGAAGGAGCCCCCGCGGCCGGTCGGCGGGAAGGTGTTGATCCGCGCGCTCGCGCGCCTCCAGGCCGATGGGCGCCTCGCCGCCGGCGCGCCGTTCACGATTCACGACCTCCGCCGCACCTGGCGCGCGTGGGCGGGCGAGCTGGGCGTCTCGTTCGAGGTGGCGGAGAAGAGCCTGGGGCACGTGCTCCCGGGCGTCGCCGACACTTACGCGCGGGCGGAGATGGTCGAGCAGCGCGCGGCCGCCGCCGAGCTCGTCGGCGCCGCGTTCGACCGGATCCGGCTCGGGAAGGCCGCGAAGGTGACACCGATCGCAGCGGCGAGGGGGGCGTGATGGCCGCCAGGGCGAAGCGCACGAAGAGGGCGGCCGGGATCCGCAGTCCGCCGCGCGACCTCGACGACGTCCTCCTCGACCTTGCGCGCGTCGAGGGCGAGATCGCGCACCTGCGGCACCCCGGAGCCGTAGCCGCCGCCCGCGTCCTCGAAGGCGTCCGCCGCTGCCTTCACCACCCGGAGAGGCCCGACAACGCGCAGGCGATGCAGAGGTGCGCGACGCGCCTCGTCCGCGCGGCGGACGGCGACGAGGCCGAGAGCGGGCACCCGAAGCGCGACGGGTACGGACAGCAGGCGGAGGCGCTCCGCGCCGTCGTCGCTCGCTACCTCGAGACGAACGAGAGGCGCGACCCTGCGTTTCTGGCGGAGATCGTCGACGTCACGGCCCGGAACGCGCCGGGGCCGCTCCGCCGGCTCCTCGGTGGAGCCCTGCCCGACCGCCTCTCACGGTGGGCGCGGGCGATCGGCGACGCGTTCGCGGAGCCGAGCCGGCAGCTCGCCGAGCAGATCGTCCTCGCGTGCGCGCGCGCCGGCGGCCAGATGAAGAGGCCCGCGGATCTGTTCGGGCGCGAGTCCAAGGCGACGGACCGTCGCGGGGGGCTCGGGGACAGATCGTAAGTCCGTCCGCTCATCCGTTGAGCCGTGCGCCACGGTGCAAATCTATGCTCCATGGCAAACGACAAACGCATCACCCCGAGTCACGCCGCCGCCGCGGCGGTCACCTACCTCGACCGGAACGCCCTCTGTGCGAGGTGGGGAATTGGCAGGGCGACGACCTACCGCATGCAGGCGGAGGGCCACTTGCCGCCGCCGGTCCGGTTCGGACCGGGCACCGCGCGATGGCCCCTCGCCGAGATCGAGCGGATCGAGGCGCAGGCCGCCGCTGACCGCGGCTCCCCGGTGAAGCCGTGAAGGCCAAGCTCGAGCACGTCGAGCGGCTCGAGCGCGCGGGGTTCGCGCTGCACCGGTTGGCCGTCGAGCTCCGCGAGGTCCGGCAGCGGTTCCCGATGCGAGACGACCTCTCCGCCCGGCTCGTCGCGGCCGAGGAGGAGGCCCGGACCCTCGCCGGCGAGATTGCAATGCGCCTGCGGGACCTCGACGAGGCGCCCGTGTACGGCTCGAGCCCGGCATGACCGCCGCCGAAGTGGCGGCGGAGAGCACACCCGCGGAGCGGAGCGCCACTTTCCGCGCGTACTCGGCGGAGGCCGAGCGCCGAGCTACCGCGGAGGGGCGAGACCTCGAGTACGAGGCGGAGCAGGCCGGCATCATCCCCGTGCGTCTCGACCTCGAGTCGATCCGCAACCCGCCGCGCGAGGTGTGCCTCCTCGGCCGAATGTTCCCCCTCGGCAAGCCCAGCGTGCTCTTCGGCCCCACCGGCGCCGGGAAGTCCGCGGCGCTCGCACAGCTCTTCTTCTCGCTCGCCGCGGGTGTCGATTCGCTGTGGGGGCTGCCCCTCCTGCCCGGTGGCGGCCCCGTCCTCATCTACACGGCCGAGGACACGATCGACGACTGGACCCGCAAGGGCGCCGCCATCCTCAAGGCCGGCGGGATCGACGTCGAACGCGCCCTCGAGCGCTTTTTTGTGGTGGACCGCACGGACGGGATCGTCCGGTTCACGGAATCCGTCACCATCCGCTCGGGCGACATCTCGCGGCGCGTCTCACGCCCGACGGAGGAACTCGAGCACGTCATCGCGGTGGCGAAGGCGAGGGCCGTTCGGGCGATCCTCTTCGAGACCGTGAGCAACCTCGTCGACGACGAGGACAACCCGACGCTCGCGGCGCTCCTGGGGGCGATCCGCCGCATCACCGTGGCGACGGGCGCCGCAGGGATCGTCTCGCACCATGCGACCAAGGCCGCCAGTCGAGAGAACGACTCCGCGATCGAGAGCGCCCGTGGCGGCGGCTCGCTCATTGCGAACGCCCGGAACGCGGCCTCCCTCTTCCCTGCCGACCCCGAGACCGCCAAGCCGTACCTCGACCGCTTCCCGGCCGAGGACGTCGTGGTCCTCACCCACGGCAAGCCCACGAGCTCGACGCGCCGGCATCAACCGATCGTCCTCATCCGCACCGACGCGACGTGGGGCGCCGTGCTCCGCCTGCCGGACGAGGTCGCCTTCACGCCAGAGCAGGAGCGGGCGAACGCGGCCAAGGTCGACGCGGGGCGACAGCGCGAGGCGGAAGCCCTGCGCCGGCTGTACGAGGTCGTCGAACGCCTCCTCCCCCTCGGCCCCGTCTCTCCGAACAGTCTGCGCGACCACGCGATCGAGGTCGGGATCGAGAAGCGGAAGCTGACGGACCTGATCCGCATCGCGCTCAAGCTCGGGATCCTGAAGCAGCTCGCGCCGGCGTCGGGCGGCCGCGGTGTCCGTCTCGGTCTTGGCCGCGATCCCCGCAAGCCGATCGCGGAGGTCGCATGACGGGACGACCTGGGACGACTGCTCTCGTTCCCTCTTCCTTCGCTCGGACCCGACACCCCGGTTTCAGTCGGTCGTCCCCTAAGGAAAGAGAGGCGGGACGACTGACGTCGCCCCCGCCCTCCTCCTCGTCTCCTGGGTCACGGGACGAATGGTGGGACGACTGCGGGACGACTGGGACGACTGGAGTTCCCGCCGCAGCCGTGGAACTGACGGTCATGACTGCTATCAGCGAACCAGCCAGGCGCGGTCCCGGCCGTCCGTTCCCGCCCGGCGTCTCCGGCAACCCGTCGGGCCTCTCGAAGGACATCGCCCCTCTCGTCGCCGAGGCCCGCCGCCTCGCTCTCAGCCACGCACCGAAGGCGATCGAGACGCTCGCGAAGCTGCTCGACTCCGAGGACGAGCGCGTGCGCGTCGCAGCCGCGGAGGGCCTCCTCGACCGCGCTGGGCTGCGCCCGTACAGCCTCGAGCCGGAGCGCATCGAGGTCTCGACGCCCGTCGACCTGGACGCCCTCCGCGCCGCACTCGCCGTGCGCGTGGCGGGGCTCGTCGAGGCGGGCCACTTGCTGTCTGAGAAGGGGGTCGAGGCCGAGTCCCGGACGCTTGGGTCCGAAAGGTGCGTCCCTGAGGTGCAGGCGGCCCGTCCTGAGGCGCTCGAGGCCGTCCCGGCCCGAGACCCCGGCCGCCCGTCGATCGTCGCCCTGGCGGGCAGCGGGCGGGCTCCGTGAGCGGGCTCCGCGACCTCCTCGCGAAGCTCGCGCCCTCCGGCGTGCGGGACCTCCTCGGCGGGCTCTCCGCGGAGGAGCTCGTCGCGCTCCGGTTCGATTGGGAGACATGGGCGCGGCCCGAGCAGCTCCCGCCCGGTGACGGCGAGTGGTCGACGTTCCTCTTCCTGGCCGGCCGCGGCGCCGGGAAGACGCGCAGCGCGGCCGAGTGGGCGCGCCGGATGGCTCGGGAGCATCCCGCCTGCCGGATCGCCATCGTCGCCCGCACCGCCGCCGACGTGCGCGACGTCTGCATTGAGGGCGAGTCCGGGCTGCTCGCGGTGCACCCGCCGGCCGAGGCGCCGCTGTACGAGCCCAGCAAGCGCCGGATCACGTGGCGCAACGGGTCACAGGCGACCGCGTACAGCGCGGACGAGCCGGACCTACTCCGTGGCCCTCAGCATCATTTCGCGTGGGCGGACGAGCTCGCAACGTGGGAGCGGATGCAGGAAGCCTGGGACAACCTCGCGCTTGGCCTGCGGCTCGGGACGCATCCGCGGTGCTTCGTCTCCACGACGCCCCGGCCCCTGCCGCTCATCCGAGACCTACTGAAGCGCTCGACCACGATCGTGCGGCGCGGCTCGACGTTTAGCAACGCTGCCAACCTCGCCCCCTCGGCCCTGGCGGAGTTCCGCGCGCGCTACGAGGGGACGCGGCTCGGCAGGCAGGAACTCTACGCGGAGATGCTCGACGACGTGCCTGGGGCCCTCTGGAACCGGGAGATGCTCGACTCCGCGCGCGTGAAGGCCGCGCCGGAGCTGCGCCGGGTGGTCGTCGCCATCGATCCGGCGGTGACGAGCGGCGAGGACTCGGACGAGACCGGGATCGTGGTCGCCGGTCGGGCGGCGGACGGGCACATGTACGTGCTCGCGGATCGGTCGTGTCGCCTGTCCCCGGATGGCTGGGCGCGGCGAGCGGTCTCGGCTTTCGATGACCACCGGGCCGATCGCGTCGTAGCCGAGGTGAACAACGGCGGGGACCTCGTCGAGGCCACGCTGCGCACGGTGCGCGCGGGCATCTCCTACCGGAAGGTCCACGCGTCTCGAGGCAAGCGGGTGAGGGCCGAGCCGATCGGGGCGCTCTACGAGCAGGGCAAGGTGCACCACGTGGGCGCCTTCTCCGATCTCGAGGACCAGATGTGCATGTTCCTGCCGGAGGGGAACGAGCGCTCTCCGGATCGAGTGGATGCCCTCGTGTGGGCCCTGACGGAGCTCGGCGAGGCGGTCGTGAGCGCGGACGCGTTCGACGGCCCCCGTCCCCGCGTCCACACGCGGCTCCCGGACGCGCCGGCGGGGAATTTCCTCTCGGGCAAGTACGACGAATTCGCGGGGGGCGGCGGGGACCGCGAGGAGCCGGTGTCATGGACGAAGCGCTAGCCGGCAACGTTGACAGGGTCAATCAGGCCGTGCCACTCGCGACCATGGGAACGAACCCCGCCGCCGGAGCACGAATCCGCGAGCTTCGCCGCTGCCTCAGCCTCTCCCAGGCGCAACTCGCCGCCGAGGTTGGACTCGCGGTCTCGACCATCCACCTGAGCGAGAAGCACGGCCCCACCGCGCGCGTCGCGGCGCAGCTCGCCCCCATCCTCGGCTGCAAGGCCGATGACCTGACGTGAAAGGGAACCACATGAAGACGGACGTCGACGCACTCTCGCATCTCTCCCGAGCCTTCGGCCTCTCGCAGTGGGATCTCGAGCCGCTCGCCCGCTCCGTCGCGACCACGGCGACGGGCCTCTCGGCCGAGGAAGCCGCCACGTGCGCGACGTGGCGGATCTCGACTGGCCTGTTCGCCGCCGCGAAGCAGCGCGTCACCCTGACGGCGGCGGAGCGGGACATGGCGCTGCGCACGCACATGAGCCCCGACGCGATGCTCCAGGCGAAGATCGTGAAGCTCGCCCGCCAGGTCGACGCGATCGAGCGCTCGCGAGTGCGGGGCGCGTGATGATGACCGCCGAACAGGCGTGGGCGGAGGCGACCATTCTGGAGCTCGGCGCGGCCGAGGAACGGGTCGAGGTCGGGGCGCTCGACGCGGTCGCCTTCGCGCGGCTCGTCGTCGACCGCCTCCGCGAGGCTCGCGAGCGCGGGATCCCGCTCCTCGCCCTGCGCGACTACCACGCGAAGCCGCGCCCGGCGCGTCGGGAGTACGTCCAGTGAGCACCTCCACGTGGATCCCGCCGGGTTTCGCGGATCACGTGCGCACCGACATCACGGATCTGTCGCGGCGCTATCCGGCGGAGCGCGAGAAGGTGATCGCCGCCTACCTGGGCGCTCTCCCGCTGGGCTGGGCCGAGGCCGCTCTCGGTCGGGCGGAGCGCGTCATCTCCAGCGCCGTATCGATCCCGCTGCTCGCGAAGATCGCTCTCGAAAGGGGAGACTTACCATGAGTGACACAAGTACTAGCGGTCTATCCGCGATCATCCCGACGCTGTTCGCCCACGGAGCGAAGATCACGGAACTCGAGCAGAAGCTTCAGGCGCTCGAGGACCTCGTCGCGCGCCTCAAAAAGGAGAGCGCTCCGAAGAAGCCGCTCTTCGGGCGGGGGGAGTAGCCCGTGGGCGCCGGGTACAACGCCTTCGACATGACGCTCCGTGCGATGCGGGGGCTCGCCCAGTCGTTCGGACCTCCCGTCGCCGGCAAGTCGCAGCGGCTCACGACCGACGCCACGGACAAGACCCTCACGCTCGAGGGCGGCGCGGTCTACATGCTCACCGCCACGACGGCCGCGTACATCGGCCTCGCCGACACGACCCAGGCCGCGAACGGCGCGCTTCTGCCGGCGAACGTGCCGATCTGGATTCAGGCGCCCAGCGCGGGCCTCGTGCTTCACGCAACGCAGCAGTCGGCAACCGGAACGCTCGTCGCAGCGAAGTGTGATGACGTTTGGTGACATGACAGATCGTCCCGGGACCTCGCCCCGGGGGACGTCGCGCGTCGGACCGCGGCGTCCGTCTCCTTAGCCGCGCGCCCCCCGCGGTCATGCGAGGAGGGGGCACTTCTTTCCTGACCACCGACGTTCAAACCCGCAACCCCCAGGAGACCAACGCAATGACGACAGATGAGAGCAACGCCACCACCGACACACCCGCGGCCACCGACCCGGGCGACGACGAGCCCACGGCACCTCCGGCGCGCATCGGCGGGTTCACCTACGGCGACGGCACCGTCTACGGCGACGCCGGTGAGGAGCAGACCCCATGAGCACCCTCTACACTGGCGTCGCAGCAAGCGGAGCACGCAGTCCGGCGATCCAGATTCAGGAGCCGGCCGACACGGACGCGGCGAACGTCGCGAGCGTGAACACCGCCCTCACGAAGATCGCGAACTACATCGCCTACCTCCAGGCCCACGCCGCGCTCTTCGACGACACGAACACGTTCAGCGCGGCGCAGACGATCGCGGCGCTCCTCACACTCTCGACGAGCAACGTCTCGCTCACCGCCGGCGCACTCCAGTCGATCCTGAAGGGCGGGACCGGCAAGCTCCAGGTCGGGACGAGCCAGGCAAGCGACCTCGAGCTGATCGTCGGGAACGTCGTGAAGCTCGCCATCCTCGCCGCCGGTGGGATCGACGCGAAGACGCAGAAGATCTCGAACGTCGTTGACCCGGCCGCCGCGCAGGACGCGGCGACGAAGAACTACGTGGACGGGATTCAGTTCGCAGCGCCGACGATTATTGGCGCGACGCTCAACGGAAGCTGGACCGGGACCGTCGGCTACTGGAAGGACCGCAGCGGGGTCGTCCACCTGCTAGGACCCGCGGTGTGGGGCGCGGGTACTCTGATCT
>WNGF01008242.1_pt1 | contig 12321 bp, 13 predicted proteins | sample 5400641 | NCBI WGS metagenome assembly WNGF01 (sample SAMN13153371, study PRJNA577476) | soil metagenome | isolation source: 80 cm soil or saprolite under grassland replicate 2 | place: USA:California | collected 2016-06-15
AAATCATTTCCCGGCTTTTGTTTCGGCAGACATTATGCTGTTGAGCATTTGTTGTTATCTTCAACTTTAGTTTTTCAATTAAGCATTTGTTCCGGCTGACAGTTCGCTATTGCCATGCCATCGCAAATGCTGTAACGTTGCTTGCAATGCGCAGTCAGCTTAAGTTTGAAGTGGTTTATAAAAATGAAACTTTTGCGGTTCGGGTTGGTGCAACGCTTTGTTTGACGAAACAAATATTTTTTCAAACTGCTTTCATTTCAAAGCATAATCAAACAAAAGCAAAAAGGTTTTTGGTAGACATTTTACTTTTATTTCAAAGCTCTTTCACAAGTTGACATAACATTTTTGCACAGCGGACAAGTGTTGTTTCATTTTACTTTTATTAGCAGGGTTTTGACTGACAAAGCGCTTTTGTTATAAAATGCAAAATATTCTTCAGGCAGGTTTTATTTCAAGCTTTACTAAACAAAAATCAAACAGGTTTGGGGCGACACTTTACTTTCGGTTTGAAGTTCTTTCACAAATTGATACAACATTTTTGCAAACACCAAAATGCGGTTTTGTTTGGTTATTGTTTGCTGTTTACGGTTTGACACAGCAGTTTAGTTTCATCAAGCGAAATATTTTTCAGACAGGTTTTGCAGCAAACATTATCTCACAAAATCAAACAGCCTTTGGGTGGGCACATTACTTTCTTTTTTGCAAACAGCTTTATGAATGCACTGCAAGCAACAAGAAGTTTGGCAAAATGCGGGGGCGACGGAAGAACAATCGGCTACAAAACATTAATCAACTTCAGTCCGGGCTTGACGTTAATAATTAAGCTAAAAAATTTTATCTTGAACTTTTAAAACAATATTCAGCAACAGTTCCGGCGTGACGGAATGCTAATACCCGCAATTCGCCAAGCCCGACCGTTAGCTGCTATTTAATTATGCCATCACAAGGACTTGGACAACTGATATATATTGCTTTAGTCTTTTTGCTGACTTTAAGTTTATTAATTGTCGGACAATTATTCAAAAAAAGAAAAAGCATAAGATATATTTTTTGGACATTAAGCTTTCTATTTTTAATTGGTTCTATAGTTGCTTACAACACAAAGCCTGAAGACGAAAAAAAGATAGAACAGAAACTAGCAGGTGTCTATTATTTAGACACTGATAGTTCAAAGTATCAAGATTTAAATTTAAAGTTATACTCGGACGTTACTTTGACACTTCAAAGTAATGAGCAATTTTTTATTAATAAACCGACGCCATTTATAAAGTATTTAAAAGGGAAGTGGGAATATAAGGACAATGGTGATTTTGGTTATATTGACTATTCATTTGACAGTTTATCCTTAACAGGTTCAGTTATAGGCAACTTAGACATTTGGACATTTGGAGGATATGAACTTAACGACCCAAGTAATAAAAATTTAATTGTGTTTAAACGACGATAAACAGCAGCTAACAAGTGCATTTGTAAAAGCATGGCTGACGGAATAAACTTTATCTGTAAATCATTTATCATCTTTTGTTCAAGCCACATTACGCTATTCAACATTTGTATTTATCTTCAACTTTAGTTTTTCAATTAAGCATTTGTACCAAGCTGACGAAACGTAAAATTCCATGCCTTCACAAATGCTTCAACGTTGGTGGCAATACCTCGACACATCAAACTCACAATGGTTATGAAATTAAAAATTGTAATCTTTTCAATTCTCTTATTGACAATTACCTTTTTAAGTTTTACAAACAAAAATGAAATTAGTAAGTGCCTGATTTCATTTAAGAACGCAAGCAACTTGACAGCAGCGGAACCAGATAGACTTCCTGAAAGTTCAGAAAAAGTTAGGACTGTAAAGACTGATAATGGAGAAGTTGAAGTTACACGTATTGATGGTTATAGAGTCTTATACAACAACGAAAAGAAAGTTCCATTTGTAAATTTGAAGGTTGAGCTTTCAGACAAAAATTCGTACGACAATGACCAAAAGAATATAATTGAAAATCTTCAATATCTCAACTCTCATTCAACAGGAATGGAAACTAAAGACCTTATTGAACTTGAATTTAATGGGTATAAAATTGTGGGTTTAAGTCGTGGGACAATTGAGACAGGTAGCACTTTGGGTACATTTGTTATGTTTCCGGGAAACGGCGTGACAGTTTATTTTTATTTCAATAATCTTAAACCAGAATATAGAAATTTTGAAAGCGTGGAAGACTATAAAAAGCAACGTGACAAATTTATGGACGAGTACACAAAATATTTAGCTACTTGCGACGACAAATAGGTACTGCCACCAACAAAAGTATTTGCAATAGCAGGGCTTGACGTTGAAACAATCGGCAGCAAATCTTTAATCAGCCACAGTGCGGGCTTGACATTAATAATTAAGCAACAAAATGTATCTTCAACAATAAAACAAAAATCAACTTTCGGTGCAAGCGTGAGGGAATGCTAATATCCTGCATGGCAAATACCGATTCGTTGGCAGCAACTTGCGCCGACACCATTAGACAATGAACTACTTTAATCCAAAGACAGCAGCAGAACGTTATTCAAAAGGACGACCTGACTTCCACAGCAACACTATAAAGCATATCAAAGATTATTTGCATCTTGACAAAAAACTCAATAACGCATTAGACATTGCTTGTGGGACAGGGCTTTCAACCAAAGCACTTTTAGAAATTGCAACAAATGTTTACGGGACAGACACTTCGCAAGAGATGGTGAATTTTGCATCGCAATCCGACAAAATTCATTATTCAATTGCTTCGGCAGAGCAGCAACCGTTTACAGATAATAACTTTGACTTAATTACAGTTAGTTCAGGTGTCCATTGGTTTGACATTGATAAGTTCCTAATAGAAGCGAACCGGCTTTTAAAAAGTAAATCGTGGCTTGTGCTTTACGAAAATTACTTTATTTCTGAAATGGTTGGCAATGACAACTTCACCAATTGGTTTCCGAATGTCTATTTGAAAAAATTCCCTTCCCCACCTCGTAACAACGCTTACTCTTGGACAAATGAAAATCTAATCCCAAAGAATTTCAATTTTGTAACTGAGGAAAGATTTAGAAACTCCATTACCTTCAACAAAAAGCAACTTGCTTTATATTTTACAACACAGAGTAACATCATTGCAGCTGTTGAGAAAAACCAAACAACTTACGAGCAAGTTGAAAATTGGTTAGACCAAGAGCTTGCTTCATTTTTTGACAATGACGATACGACTCAAACAATTAACTATGGAAACTGGATTAAATTTATTCAACGGGCAAACTGACAACGACTGCCCAGCCGCCAACAAAAGTATTTGCAATAGCAGGGCTGGACATTGGAGCAATCCCAGCAAATTAAGCAACAAATGTTATCTTTCCGCGGGATGCTGTGCACAACAATAAAACAAAAATCAACTTCGGTGCAGGCGTGACGGAACACAAAATATCCTGCCATCGCAAATACCGATTCGTTGGCAGCAATTTTTTCGAACACCATGAGTACACGACGACCACCAATTAGCGGAAGCGTTTTAGAAAGTTTGAGCAAAATTTTAGGAGATACAACTAACGGCTTAACAGGTACAGAAATAGGAAAATTTTTGCAAGAAGTAGAAATCGAAGATGTTGACCCTTTAATGACAAAATGGAAAAGATTGTATAATGCTTTTGCCAATTATCAAAACAAAACACAAATATCAAATAACATACTTCGCTTCATAAATAAATCAATGGATCCCGCAAGATTTGTTGGTAGAAATGAGCAATATGAAGACACAAGATTTGAATTAAACAAAAGACTATCATTTGTAGGTTTAGAGCTTTCGTCAAGAGGAAAATTTATTTTGACTTCAACAACAACCACAATTTCAGAAGCAGAAGAAAGAGCAAATAGATTTAAAAGTAAACTTGAACAAAGGAATGTGCATTCTAAAATTTACGAATACTGTAAAGCTGAATTATTAGCGCAAAATTATTTTCATAGCGTTTTCGAGGCTGTTAAAAGTATTGCTGAAACAATTAGGCAGAAAGCTAATTTAACATCTGACGGAGGGGAGTTGATTGACACTGCATTTTCAATGAAAAATCCTCTGATAAAAATAAACAGCCTTTCAAATGAAACAGAAGAAAGTGAGCATAAAGGATTCGCCAATTTAATAAAAGGAGTTTTTGGAATGTTTAGAAATACGACGGCTCATGCACCAAAAATTATTTGGGAAATAAATGAAAGAGATGCTTTAGATATAATGTCAACAATTTCTCTAATTCATCGAAAACTTGAAGGGAAATAAAACTGCTGCCAACAAAAAGTATTTGCAATAGCAGAGCTGGACATTGGGAGCACTCGGCAGCAAATCTTTTATTCAGCTTCAGTTCGGGCTGACAGCCTGCCCTGTCCCCGAACTTGTTTCAGGATTATTTCAGGGTTAATAATAAGCGACAAATGTTATCTTCAACAATAAAACAAAAATCAACTTCGGTACAGGCGTGGTGGAACACAGAATATCCTGCCATCGCAAATACTGATTCGTTGGACGCAACTGTATGACACGACGCAAAATCATAACGATTATAATAATCTTCCTCGCCGTTTCTATTACTATTATTTTGCTGCCATTAGTATTTATTAGTGACTCGAAAGAAGCAATTACTTTAGGTGCGACAATATTAAGTGGATTAGGCGGCGCTGGGGCTATAATCGTAGGCCTAACAGTTTATGACGACATAATTGGTAAAAAAGTATTAGAAAAGAAGTTTGATACGGTAAACTCTTTTTTGGAAGAAATCAAAAGCCTTCAAGTTAAGATTGCTTGCTACACAAATAATAATTTGACTTTGTATGCGACTATACCTTTTGAAAAGAAATCAAACTTTATTAACTCCCTGAAATCAGGTGAAGAAAAAATAAAAGTTGCATTTTCAGTTGACAATTATTACAGTGCTATGGACAAACTTTTTAGATTGAAAAGTAGTATTCATATGCCTACCGAGTTGATTGACGATTTAAATTTTATCGGACCACGAGTAATGCGACAGATTACTTATGAAGATTCTTCTTCTTTTGCAAAAATTATTTTCAATGAGAAATTTAATTTAGAAACAGACAATAAAACTTGGATGGAATTCAATGACCAACCTTTGTCTTTAAAATGTTATATTGAATCAATAGGAAAAATTATTCAATCTTTAGAGAATTGGGTTCAAAGAAATTCAAAAGCTACGATAAGAATGAATTTGTAACATAAATTCGCTAGCAGTATTCGCCTAACAAAAGTATTTACAATAGCAGGGCTACTTTAAAAACTTTTTACCTCTTCGTTTTAGTCGTAAAACCATTCAAATGATTAAAGGAATATTTTCAAGTTTATTTCTTTCCCTTGTCTTATTTAAGAGCTATGGACAAATTGTAAGTAAAAAAAATCATGCATTTAAGATGCAAGTCATTTATAATACAGATGGTAGCACAAAGGGATGGTTTCCTTGTGATTTTTATGTAGAATTTAAGTATGACAAAAACGAACTAAAGAACATTTCATTTAGTGTGAAAGATAAAAATCTAAAAGTAACGACACGAAAAAGAGCAAGTGATAAGTTCAATTATGAAAGTTATACCAAAGATGAAAATCTCGAGTACAGAATGTATGATGGGTTTGATGATTTGACTGGAGAAGATGTTAAAATGTTAGTTGGATATAATACCTCAAATAATCAATTAAAGCCGGTATCAATTACTTTAATATATATGTTATCTTCAAATTATATAGCTTTGAATTAACCGTTAAACTCTTAGATATCAACTCCTATTGTCAACAAAAGTATTTCAATAGCCGGCTGGGCGTTGGAACAGTTGGACAGCAAATCTTTAATCAGCCACAGTTGTCGAGGCGACGGAATTCTTATCATCAACAAAATGTATCTTCATCAATAAAACAAAAAAACAACTTTAGGTATGGGCGTGACAGAATGCTAATATACTGCCATGGCAAATACCGATTCGTTATGTATAATTGATTACCCCAAAAGGCACTGTTTATGAACGAAAGACTAACTAAGACAACTGCATCAATAGGACTCTTCATTGGAGGAGTCTTTGGCATGGCCGGTTCCTTTGCGCCATCTCCATCGCTTCGCGGTCTTGCTTGGGGTCTTGATGGTGTAGGTCTTATCGTCGCAAGCACCTTACTTACTGTTTACTACTTTCGAAAAGGTTATGATGCTGTCGCAGCGGGTTTTTTAATCTTTGCCATAGGAGAAGCCCTGATACTTTCATGCTCCGCAATAAATCTTGAGGCGAGTGTTTCATCTTTTGGCGCAGGTACCGGCTTATGGGCTGCATCGCTTTCACTAATCAGTTTGCAAAAGTTATTCCCTATACTTGTACGCTGTCTCGGATTGATTGCAGCAGTTTTGTTCGTAGTTGTATCTGTTCTCATTTTTACTGGCCATCCCCTTAATCCATTAACGAAACCTTTGCCATTTTACGCTTATCCATTCTTTGCTGCAACAATTTTTGGTTGGGCATGGACACTACTAAGAACAAATTCTCCTTCAATCTGAATAACATGAAACTCAAAAGCGTCTTATACCCTTCCCTTCTCCCCAATATCTTTCCAAAGATTTGTGTTTAGCTGAAGACGTTGCGGAGTACTTAGGACTATAGATGAATTCTTTTCATTCACAAAATGTATCTTCAACAATAAAACAAAAATCAACTTCGGTACCAGCATGACGGAATGCTAATATCCTGCCATCGCAAATACCGATTCGTTAGCACATGTCAAAATTCCCAAAAGTCTGACAGATAACCATTGTGGCTACTTCAGTTAGTCGTTCGTTGACATAACAAAGCATTATTCATATTAAATCTTTTGGTATGAAAAAAATGACCTGCCTGATTATTCTTTTGCCGATTGTTGCAATTGCCCAAAAGAATTATAATCTGCTCATGGACCAATTTTCTGCAAGCGCAAATGAAACTAAATGGTTTTAGTGGCTCTGTATTAGTAATGAAACAAAATAAGACTCTGCTTGAAAGGGGGATATGGCTTTGCCGACAGAGAATGGAATATTCCCAACATGCCTATAGCGAAATTTCGTCTTGCCTCCGTAAGCAAACAATTTACTGCAGCCTGTATTTTGCAATTAACTGAAAAAGGCAAATTGCATTTGGACGATAAGCTTAACCAGTTCTATCCAGATTTTCCAAAGGGAGATAGCGTTACCATTCATATGATGCTTAATCATACTTCCGGGATTCCAAGTTTTGTCATGCAACCTGATTTTGGTAGTTATGAAAGACTTTCATTAAGCGAAGATTCCATGATTAATTATTTTAAAAACAGACCTTATAATTTTACTCCTGGTAACAAGTTTCAATATAACGTTTCCGGTTACCTGCTGCTAGCTTGCATTTTAGAAAGGGTGACTGGTCAATCCTTCGAACAATATTTACGTAAAAATATTCTGGAAAATTGGATATGAAGAATACGGGCAACGATAGACTTGATAGCATTTTACCTTTCCGGGTAAAAGGATATGACAAAGATAAAAATGCATCTTTTGAGAGCATGGAATGGCCCCTAGGAGGAGGCTCTCTATATTCTACCGTCGAAGATCTTTATAAATGGGACAGGGCATTATATTCAACTTCAATTCTTTCTGACGCATCCAGGCAAATAATGTTCTCCCCAGGAATGAGTAATTATGGCTGCGGAATTTTTATTGATTCTTTATTCCATCACTACCGAATTCATCATGGAGGAGCAACACATGGTTTCAGCAGTAATATTGCACGATTCCCCCATGAAGACATTTGTATCATTGTTTTGTGCAATACTGAAAATAAAGCCTTGATGATTGCCGATGGACTAGCGGCAATTTTATTTAACCAAGAGTATGAATTGCCGGAAAAATACTCATCGACGAGTATCGATTCAATGTTGGTTGAAAATTTTGTCGGAAAATATAAATTATCTGAGCCTGTGTTATACTCAAGCGAAATTCAGCTAAAGAGAAACGGAGACCGGTTATTTTTAAATGAACCGGACATTGACCTTGGGGACTTTCCCGGGTTGGAATTTAAACCCATTTCTGATAACATTTTTGTTGCTGAGGATTTCCTTATGAAGTTGGAATTTATGATCAGTAAAAATGGAAATATTAATCAAGCATTCCTAATAGATGGCGGTGCTAAGATTGAAATGAAGAAAATTGAATAAAATGAATCCTTGTTTGATAAAACACGGCAGGTAACATTGCATTGGCAATATAGCGGGTGACTGAAGAACAGTCGGCTGCATATCGCTACTCAGCTCCGGTTTCAGTAGACGAAAAACGCCGAGCTTTAGTTCTTAATATCAACACTTTTGTATTTTTACTCATCATCGGTTCCGGGCTGGACGAACAATGAATGCCGCCACATCGCCAATGCGGAGCCGTTATGCGCAACTTTATCACAGCGACACTTATTCGTAAACTTAATTGAATAAAGCTTTATATGGCAATTATGGCTTTTAATTCATAGGGAGATAAACTATGACAAAAAATAAATTACGACGAATGGACAATGTCGGCATCGTGGTAGAATCCCTCGATGAGGCCATCTCTTTTTTCACCGAGCTTGGCCTTAAGCTCGAAGGGCGAGCCACGGTCGAAGGAGAATGGGCGGGGCGTGTCACCGGACTGGGGCCCCAGTGCGTCGAGATTGCCATGATGGTCACCCCCGATGGCCACAGCCGACTCGAGATCTCACAATTTCTCACCCCACCTGTAGTCGCCGATCATCGGAACGCCCCTGTGAACGCTCTCGGTTACCTACGCGTCATGTTCACCGTGGAGGACATCGACGAGATGCTCGCCAGGCTCCGCAAGCGCGGCGCGAAGCTCGTCGGCGAAGTGGTTCAGTACGAAGACTCGTATCGGCTCTGCTACATCCGCGGACCCGAAGGACTTCTCATCGGGCTCGCAGAACAACTCGGTAGGTAATAAATCAGTAACGGATGTTTTATAGAATCCTTGGCGGAGGAATTTTCGTCACTAAATCTTTGACAAATCTGCTTTACTTTAACAACTTGCGAAACCAAAACATTTCATGACTTAACAATGAAATTATTGGGTTAACACAAACAATAAAAGCAGCGCATAACATAGCATTGCCAAAATGCCGGCGACAGAATAAATCTTTTCAGCTTTTGTAACTCTATTGTACTTTAGTAATGCGGCGTAAGGAAAAAAGTTACGCCGCGGCCGGGCTGTAGGAATTCTATTCCGGCACTTCGGCAATGCGTGAACGTTGGCTGCTATTGATAACTCAACTTATCAGCATTTAATAAACTAACTATGAGAAATATTTTTCTAATTGCTTTGAGTGTCTTATCGATACAAGTAACGGCACAACAATTCTATTTTCCCAAAGAAAATTATAAAGACAGCCTTAACTTGGCTAATGCCATTCCTTCACTGGTGGCTCAAATAATGCCTTTCTACAAGGAAGACAATAAAATCAAGTATTATGATGACATGCTCCGGTATGCGCTGGTGGCTAAGCAGTATAACAATGCACTTAGTGATCTTGCTTTGGAACGTCATGCAAGTGCTCCAGGTGATGCGTTACATGCTCAAAGCATTGGCTTTCCATTTGAACTGTATGCGAAAGCAAAGCTGCATCAGCAAACGCATAATGCTGCTTTTGCTGATGCTTTCAAAGCCGTTTTTCTTGCTGATTACAATAAGCTTGCCCCGCAGGGACGAATCCAGTCAGTATATTATTCAAGTATTTTTTCAGGCCCTCCCGTACCGGTAATGCAAACCATGTTGTATGCTTTGATAGACCGAAGTAGCTGCAGCTAGTGGTGTTGATTTTCCGATGCAGGGCAACATATTTTTCAATTACATACTTAGATGGATTCATTTTGTTACCAACAGCAAAGAGACTGACATTGCAGATTTTTCTAATTCGCCACACTGGGACTCAGTTTTTAACACATGGTACGCAAAGGGAAGTTCATTCCGTTCGCTGGATACTCTGGAAGGCAGACCCAACACCATTTTTCAGCGATGGCTGCAACATCCTTCCTTCGATAGTTATTGGCAGAATAGGACGTCGTATGCTTCTGATTTTTCAAAAATCAATATTCCTGTACTTACCACTACCGGATATTTTGATGGGCAGCTATCGGGGGCTATGTATTACTACCAACAACATTTCCTGAACAATCCGAAAGCGGATCATTACCTGGTAATTGGTCCTTATGATCATTTTGGGGCGTTTAGCTTCCCGGAGGTAAATTTAAATGGTTATAAGGTAGATTCTGTGGCTACTGCATTTAATTTTTATGAACTAAGTATTCAATGGTTTAATTATACCCTGAAAGACAGCGCCAAACCTGCCTTGTTGCAAGATAAGGTGAATTATGAAGTGATGGGCGCCAATGAATGGAAGCATGTGCCATCTTTAAGTGCGATGAGCAATGACACTCTTACTTTTTACTTTGGAAATACAAGGGTAAACGAGCATTACAGGTTAGACACTGTAGCTGAAACGAATGATTATATAAAACAGGAGGTGGATTTTAAAGACAGAAGTGATAACTTTTTCTATGAATACATCAAACCGGTAGACACCGTAATAAATAAGCACAACAGTATTACATTTATTTCACAGCCCTTTGACAAACCCTTTATCATCAATGGCGCTTTTACCGCACAATTAGAAACTGCTATTAACAAAAAGAATATGGACATTGTCATCTGGATGTACGAACTGATGCCGGATGGCAAATATTTTAATTTAGGTTACAGCACGCAACGGGCAAGTTATGCCAAAGACCGGAGCACACGCCAGTTGTTGCAACCGGGAAAGAAAGAAAGAGTACCGATTCCCTATTCATTCATGACAGGTAAACTATTCAGCAAAGGCAGCCGTTTGATCATTACGCTAGGCATAATGAAAAACTGCGAGTGGCAAATTAATTATGGAACAGGCAAAGACGTAAGCGATGAAACCATAGCGGATGCATCAGAACCATTGCAAATAAAATGGTTCGCCGATAGCTTTATTAAGGTGCCAGTTTTTAAATAGATTAGCTTAAACAGCCGCCAACAAATACATTTGCTATAGCATGGCTGACGGAATAAACTTCGACTGCAAATCACCTATCAGTTTTTGGTTCCAGCAGACATTACGCTATTCGGCATTAGTTGTTATCTTCAACTTCATTTTTTCAATTAAGCATTTGTTCCGGCTGACAGTTCGCTATTGCCATGCCATCGCAAATGCTTCAACGTTAGCTGTCATGCTATAGCGACAACTCCACCAGTCTACATAGGACTATCAATAGTTTTCGTATTCAGCCACTAATATTGTCGCATTTACACTGCGATAGAATGGTGTTTGTTGGCGAGATTTGTATCTTAATAAAACATTACTAATATGAGAAAAATAATTGTTCTATCGATGATCACATTGGATGGAGTCATGCAGGCGCCCGGTGGACCTAAGGAAGATACATCAGGCGGTTTCAAATATGGCGGTTGGGTGGCACCGTATTCTGACGAAGTTTATGGTAAGGTGGTGCAAAAAGAGCTGAAACCTGCAGATTATCTTTTGGGCAGAAAAACATTTGAGATTTGGGCCCATTACTGGCCTGAACATGGAGACTTTTGGCCGGGTATTAATGAAGGCACAAAATACGTGTTTTCCAAAAGCATGAAAAAATCGGACCCGATAGTTACCGGGTGGAAAAACTCAGTAGTAATAAAAAACCTGGCAGATATCAAAAAGCTCAAAAATTCAAAAGGCTCTGACATTCAAGTTTGGGGTAGCGGTGAGCTCGTTCAGCTGCTACTTAAGAATGACCTTGTAGACGAACTCAGACTCAAAATTCACCCCTTGACTTTAGGTAAGGGAAAAAAGCTTTTTGACAATGGAACGATTCCGGCAGCATTTACATTAATAGAGAGTATTGTTACACCAAGTGGAGTTATTATTACCAATTACAAGCGAGCTGGAAAAGTCAAGACAGGTACTATTGGCGCTTAAGGAGAAAAATGAGGAAAAATAATTGTTTCATCACTTAAAGGGTTAGATACAAAAAGGCGGTGATATACGTGCAATAACTTCACGACGAAAAGCACGAACCGCTAACAAAAGTATTTGCAATAGCAGGGCTGGAATCGGCTGCAAACCTGCCTACCGGCAGCTATACCTTACCTAAATTTTTTGAGTCATTAATTCATAAACACTTGCAGCATGACATAACTGCTGATAGCCTTGCCAAACGGTTTTGAGTCCCGGCGGTCCGTCTGATTTGCGTCCTAAGT
>WNGF01023431.1_pt1 | contig 12320 bp, 14 predicted proteins | sample 5400641 | NCBI WGS metagenome assembly WNGF01 (sample SAMN13153371, study PRJNA577476) | soil metagenome | isolation source: 80 cm soil or saprolite under grassland replicate 2 | place: USA:California | collected 2016-06-15
GTAGCGCTTCGCCGGCCATCGCTTGTTCGGCCACGCGGCGCCTGCGTTGATCAATGCGAACGGTCCCGCAACACGCGCGCGGACGTCATCGAGCGCAGGCGATGTCACGTCTGCGAGTGGAAAGCGAATGGTCGTGTCGTCGACGCCGACGGCGCGCAGCAGCCGGAGATTCTTCGCGATGACGTGCCCTCCCTCGGCATCGTGCGCGTCCGAATAAAACGGACGCGCCGTCTTCTCGCGGAGGTGCCAGATGGAGAAACCGACGACGCGCGCCGCTCCCGATGCACGCGCGAGCACGGCGGACTTGAGGAGCCCCTGAAGATCGATCGCGATGTCGTACGGGTTCTGGCGAAGCGGACGCAGGGCGGCACTCCATCCGGCAAAGGTCGGGCTCTCGAGCACCATCGTGCGATCGATCGCCGTAACGAGATCCACGATGGCGCGATGCTTCGCCTCGACCAGCCAGTCGATCCGCGCGGATGGAAACGCCGCGCGCAGAGCCGCAGCGGCGGGGACGGCGTGAACCACATCGCCGAGCGCGCCAAGCCGAACGATCAGAATGTTCATTGCTTTGTAGGCGGGGGCCCCTGCACCCCGCCAAGCGGCCTCCGTTCCGCCGGCGCTTCGTCGCCGGCTCCGCTTCGGCTGCGCTCGCGCTCGCTCACGTCGCGTATGCGCGCGAGCAGGTCGCGCGTGGAGTGGTCCTTGGGATCGCCGACGATCGCGATGCGGCCGCCGTACGCGCGCACGGTGTCGCGCTCGGGCACGGTCTCGGTCGTGTAGTCGGTCCCTTTGCAATGGACGTCAGGCTTCAATGCAAGGAGCAACGGCGTTACCGTGGGCTCGGGAAAGATGACCACATATGAGACCCCGCGGAGAGCGGCCACGAGCTCCGCGCGATCCTGTTCCGAAAGAATGGGGCGTCCCGAACCCTTGAGTGCCGCCACCGATCGGTCGCCGTTGATCGCGACGACGAGACGATCGGCTTCCGCGGCCGCTGCCTGGAGGTAGCGCACGTGGCCGACGTGGAGCAGGTCGAAGCAGCCGTTCGCAAACGCGATCGTGCGCCCCGCGGCGCGATCCTCCGCAACGGCGGTCAGCAGCGCTTCGCGCGACAGGACGCGGCCCATGCTACGCGGGACGTCCAATCGTGCCGCCGCTGATCGCGTAGCGGAGCTCGCTCGCGCTCACGGTGGCGGTGCCGCGCTTCATGACGACCAGCCCGCCCGCATGGTTGGCGAGGTGCGCCGCCTCTTCGAACGACGCGCCGGCGCTGAGCGCCAGCGTCAGGGTCGCGATGACCGTGTCCCCCGCGCCGGTCACGTCTGCGATCTGATCGGAACCGACGATCGGGATGTGGCGGGTTGGACGATCGGGCTCGAACAGCGCCATGCCGCGACTGCCGCGCGTGATCAGTACGGCGGCCGATCGCGTGTGGCGCAGCAGCGTCCGCCCGGCCTTCTCGAGCGCGCGGATGTTGTCGCCGATGCGGATACCGAGCGCCTGCTCAACCTCGGATTCGTTCGGCGTGCAGGCAGTCATCCCGTGGAACGACAGCAGGTTGTACCGGCTGTCAACGACGATCGGACGGTCCCGCTTCTTCAGGATCCTGCGCGCCTCGGTAATCAGCCCCGGCGTCACGAGTCCGCTGCCGTAATCGGACAGCAGCAGCGCGTCCGCGCCGCGCAGCGCCCGCACGACGTGCGCACGGAATGTCTGGCGCATCTTGTCGTCGATCGCGCCGGTGGCGCCGCGATCGATTCGGACGACCTGCTGTTTCGCGGAGTGAATGCCGCCCGCCAGGATGCGCGTCTTCGTCGGCGTCGTGTAGCCCGTGGGACGGAACACATGCGTGGCATCGACACGACGGCGTTTCAAAGTGTCGAGCAGCCGTCGGCCCGCGTCGTCGTGCCCGACGAGCCCCGCGACCCGCGCCGCGCCGCCGAGCGTTGCAACGTTTCCGGCGGCGTTTCCGGCGCCACCGGGAACGACCTCCGTCGAGTCGTAGTTGAGAATGAGCACCGGCGCTTCGCGCGACACGCGCGCGATCTCGCCGTAGATGAACTCGTCCGCGATCAGATCGCCAACGATCGCGATGCGGCACCCCGCGAGTTCGTCGATCAGTTGCAGGAGCCGTCCAGGCTCGACGCTTTTCGGCTGCTTCATGCCTGTTCCAGGATCCACGCGGCTGCCGTGGCGAGGTCGTCGACGATGGCCGCCGGCTGTGTCGCTTCGTGCGGCGATGCTTCTTCCTTGCGGCCCAACCCGGTGCGCACCAGCACGCCACGCGCGCCGACCGCCGCCGCCATCCCCACGTCGTGCCACCTGTCCCCGACGCTGAACGATCGCGACAGATCGAGATCGAGATCGGCTGCCGCCTGCCGAAGCATCCCGGGACCGGGCTTGCGGCAGTCGCACGTCCGCGTGAACTCTTTCACGGTGCCTGTCGGATAGTGCGGACAATAATAGAAACCGTCGATGCGCGCCCCGCCGGCCTCGACGCGCGCCGCGATGTGCCGGTGCGCCTCGTCGACGAACGACTCGCGGACGATGCCGCGCGCGATGCCCGCCTGGTTTGTCACGACGACGACGGCAAAGTCCGCGCGGTTGAGGACGCGGATGGCGTCAACGCTGAATGGAAAGAAGACGAGCCGCTCGAGACGGTCGAGATATCCCGACTCTTCGATGATCGTGCCGTCACGATCGAGAAACACGGCGCGCTTCATCGTGCGAGATGTGTCAGGACGGATTGGAGCACGCTGTCCACGTCAATTCGTTTCATGCACCGGTGGTCGATCGGACACTCGCGCAGCAGGCACGGGCGGCAGAACACGTCACGCAGGATCACGTCGGCCCGCCCCACGGGTGAGGTGACGCGCTCGTCGGTCGGACCGAAAATCGCGGTCAGGGGCACACCCAGCGCGGCGGCGATGTGCATCGCGCCCGAATCGTTGGACACGAACGCCGCGCAACGCGAGATGACGCCGACGAGCTCGCGAAGCGACGTGCGTCCGATCAGGTTGATTACACGGGCGCCCGCGGGCAGCGATGATTCTATCGCACGCCCCGTGTCGCGGTCGTCCCTCGCGCCGAGCAATACGGAGACCGCGCCGCCGCGCGCGAGAGCGTCGATGACCTGCGCGACACGCTCCGGCGGCCAGCGCTTGGCGTGGCCGTACGCCGCTCCCGCGGCAAAGCCGACCACGCGCTCGCCCGGGATGAGACCTGCGGATGCCAGAAGCGTGCTCGCCTTCTCTGCCGACACTGCAGATGCCGCGAGCTGCGGAAGCACAGCGGTCGGCGCATCGAAACCGAGCGCGCGTGCAAGGGCGGCGTAGTACTCGACCTGGTGCACGCGGCCGCGGGGCCGGGGGACGGCACGCGTCAGCAGCAGTCCGCGGCCCGCGCCGCCGTAACCCCACCGCTCCGGGATGCCACCGCGCTTCGCGGTCCACGCGGCGCCGAACGAATTCGGCAGCAGCACGATCGCATCCGCACGCGCGGACCGCAGCTGCTCGAGCTCGCGATCCGGATCAATCGTCAGGATCTCATCCGGCGCAGCCGGCGTTTCCTCCTGGAACATCGGCGCGATTGAAGCGCGCGCGGCCATGATGAGTGTGCGCCCCTCGAACGCACGCCTGACGGCTGCCATCGCCGGCAGCGCCATGACCGCATCGCCGAGCCAGTTCGGCGCACGCACGATCACCCGCATCGGCTCAGACATCGTCCTCCGACGCGCGCCAGCGCCGGTGCATCCATAACCAGAGTCCCGGGTAGCGGCGCACGTACATCTCGAGCACGTCGGTACAGCGCTGAGTGAAATCGCGCAGCGCCTCCGGATGCGCCGGGTTCGGCGGATCCACGGCGTGCTCGTACACCATCCGGAAACGGCCGCCGGGAAGCGGCAGCGCGAACACGGGAATCACCGGCGCGCCGGTTCGCATCGCGAGCGCCGCCAGCGCCGACGTCGTTGCGGCGCGCCGATTGAAGAAGTCCACGTACACCGCGTCAGCGGTCTGGATGTGTTGATCGATGAGGACCGCGACAGCCTGATTCGCCGCCAGCGCTCGCAGCACGCGGCGCACTGCGCCGCGACGATAGATGACGGAGTTGCCGGTGCGGCCGCGGACCTGCTCGAGCAGATCGTGGAGCATCGTGTTGTCGAGGGGCCGGGCGAGCACCGCCATCGGATCCAGCACGAGCGCGTGCACCAGCGCGTTGATTTCCCAGTAGCCGAAGTGCCCGGTGAAGAGCAGCACCCCTTTCCCGAGAGCGTGGGCGGCGCGCACGCGCTCCTCCCCTTCGAACTCGACGTGCGCGAGCATCTCCGCGGGCTGCATCGTGCTGAACTTCAACAGCACCGTCAGCAGCCTGCCGAAGTGCTCGAACATGTCGCGCGCAATCGCGGCGCGTTCTGCCGCGGGGCGCGACGGAAACGCCGCGTCGAGGTTCTGCAGCGCCAGCCGCCGGTGCTTCCGATCGAACGTGTGGAACGCGCGCCCCAGCGTCGTTCCCGCACCGAGCACCGCGCTCATGGGCAACGGCCGCATCGAGGCGCGAGCCGTCATGACGGCGCAGTACTCCAGGCGATGCAACAGCGTCACGTCCTGACCCGCTCTCGCAGCCACGCATCGAATGTCGTGATCGAATCCAAGTCGAGCACGAGCGGTGCGAACAGGACGGGGATCGGAAACGGACGGAACGGCAGCAACCGGACCGCGTCTTTCTCGGTGGTCAGGACCGCGCTCGCCCCGACGGCGCGCGCCGCGTCGAAAATCGTGCGCACGTCTTCGCGGGTAAACGCATGGTGATCGCGGAACGGCATCTCCCTCGAGACGGCCCAACCGGCGCTCCTGATGTCGCGGAAGAACGCTGCAGGGTCCGCGATCCCGGCGACCGCCAACACCAATCCGGCTGATGGCAACACGCTGGCGCCGTCAGCGTCAGCCGGTCTCACGGCATCGAGTGTGCGCGCCGCACGCCACACTGGACGCTGCCCCGGATTCAATGCCGCAAGCGGAACATCATCCCCCAACGCCAGGAACGCATCCGCCGCTGCCGCGGCGTCGAGCGGCTCGCGGAGGCGGCCCCTCGGAAGCGTGCGAGCAGCCTCGAGGTCTTCGGGTGCGACGGCAACGATGTCTGCGTCCCTGTGCAATTCGAAGTGCTGGAATCCGTCGTCCAGGATATGAACCGTGCAGCCGAAGTGATGTTCGGCGAGCCGGCCGGCGAGGTATCGGCTGTTCGAAACGAGGACAGAGACCCCGTCGAGCGCGCGTGCGAGCATCAGCGGCTCGTCGCCGGCGCGATCGAGGTCGGCGCGGATCCCTTCGGGATCGCGCACGACAACAACGCCGTCGCTCTTATCGCGGCGGCCGTAACCACGGCTGAGAATCGCCGGGCGCTCGCCCATCTGCAGCAGCCGCCGGGCGACGAGCGCGGCGAGCGGCGTTTTCGCGCGTCCGCCTGCCGCGATATTGCCGATGCTGATGACAGGCCGGGAGAGCCGGCGCCGCAGATGCGGACGCGCGGCGTAGTAACGGCGCCGGGCGCGCGCGCCCGCGGCGTACAGGCTTGCGATCAGTGGACCACCCGGAACGGCCGCACGTTGCCGGGATCCTGCGGCGGCAGCACGCGCGCGATCGCCGTCGTCGTCTTGCCCCGCGCGCCGCGGTTCGCCTCGACGAGCGCGCGGGCCGCCGCGCCAAGGCGCGCGCGTCTGACGGGATCGTTGAGCAGGCCCATCAGCGCCTGCTCCAGCTCGCGCGCCGTACGGATTTGAATCGCAGCGTCATTGTCGAGGAACGCGCGCGCGATCTCGGCGAAGTTCTGCATGTACGGACCGAACACGATCGCCTTTCCGAACACAGCGGGCTCGAGGATGTTGTGCCCACCCTGGTCGACGAGGCTGCCGCCGACGAAGACGGCGGTCGCTATCTGGTAAAGCTGCGCGAGCTCGCCGATCGTGTCCAGCACGATGATGTCCTGGCGCGGCTCGGCGTCGACCGGCAGCTCGCTCCGGCGCGCCACCTTCCAGCCTCCGCGTTTGGCAAGCTGCTCAGCGAATCGAACTTCAGGCTGCCGGTGACGACGACGTGTTCCGGATCGGCGCCCATGTCGATGATGCGGCGCGCCGATTCTTCGCTCTGCATGCAGAAGCGATCGACGTTCTCGAGCACGCGCCGGAAGAACGGCCTGCCGAGGCGGTAGCGCGGGTACGAGCGGGACGAGATCCGCCCGTTGACCAGCACCGTGCGAACGCCGCCGCGGTGGCACGCGCGCAGCAGGTTCGGCCAGATCTCCGTCTCCATCATGATGAACATCTTCGGCTTCACCAGCCGCAGCGTTCTGTTCACGATGAAGCCGAGGTCGAAGGGAAAGTAGAACACCTCGTCCACGTACTGAAGGCTGTTCCGCGCAATCTGCTGCCCCGTCATCGTCGTTGTCGAGAGGAACAGGCGGTAGCGCGGGTAGCGCTCGCGCAGTTGGGGCAGCAGCGCGCGCGCGGTCAGCACCTCGCCGACGGACACGGCATGGATCCAGATGGACTGCTCGCCATCGAGATTGAACGAAATCGGCAGGTAGCCAAGCCGCTGGCGAAGGCTGCCAATGTACTTGCGATAGCGCAGCGCCTGCCAGGCCAGGTACGGCGACATGACGAGAAAGAACGTAACGATCAGGACGCTGTAGAGGACGTACACCGGCGGCTAAGGATTGATCAGTTGGTAGTTTAGACTAGAATCGTCATTTCACCACGCGCGGACCGTCGCGTGCTTGGCCCTTGCTCCCCGGATGGTTCCGCGGGAACGTGCGGGGCCGGAGGCTGGAATGGCCATTAAAGTTGGTATCAATGGATTCGGACGCATCGGCCGCAACATCATGCGCGCGGCGATGGAGTCCGGGGAGATCGATTTCGTCGCCGTCAACGATCTGACGAACGCGTCCACGCTGGCGCATCTCCTCAAATATGATTCGATCCTCGGCAACCTGAAGGCGAATATCACCGCACAAGGGGACAAGATCTCGGTGGACGGCGACCAGTTCCAGGTCCTGTCCGTCAAGGACCCGGCGCAGCTGCCGTGGAAGGACCTCGGCGTCGACATCGTGTTCGAGTCGACGGGACTCTTCACCGATCGCGACAGCGCCGCGAAACACCTGGCGGCCGGCGCCAAAAAGGTAATCATCACGGCGCCCGCCGCAACTCCTCGACCTGCCGCACAAAGACCTGCGCCGCGCCCGCGCGGCGGCCCTGTCGATCATTCCGACAACGACTGGTGCGGCAACGGCGGTCGGCGAAGTGATGCCGGATCTGAAGGGTAAGCTGGACGGCATCTCGATGCGCGTCCCCACACCGAACGTGTCCTGCGTCGAACTTGTCGCCGTGGTGGACAGGAAGACGACGAGCGAAGAGATCAACGCCGCGTTCAAGGCAGCCGCCGATGGTCCGCTGAAGGGGATCATGGAGTACGTCGAGGCGCCGCTCGTGTCGATCGACTTCCGCGGCAACTCGCACTCGTCGATCATCGACGCGCCCTATACGAAGGTCATGGACGGTGACTTCGTGAAGGTGCTGTCGTGGTACGACAACGAGTGGGGCTATTCGAACCGCTGCGTGGACCTGCTACGCCTCATCGTAAAAAAGGGCATCTAGCTTTTCGCCGCTGCTTGTCACGACGATTGCAGGAGGATAGGAGATCAGAGGTTTTTGGCTTTTTACCTCCTGTTCTCCTGGCCTCCTGATCTGCTGCAAGAGGACAAGCAGCCGCAAGTATGGAGCGTTCGTGACCAAGCGGTCGATCAAGAATGTAGATCTGAACGGCCGGCGCGTGCTGATGCGCGTGGACTTCAACGTGCCGATCAAGAACGGCGCGATCACGGACGATACGCGGATCCGCGCGTCGCTGCCGACGATCCAGTACGCGCTGGAGCACGGCGCCAGGACGCTCATCCTGTGCTCGCATCTTGGACGTCCCAAAGGGAAGCCATCGCCGGAGTTCTCGCTCAAGCCGGTGGCAGATCGCCTGGCGGAGCTGCTGAAACGGCCGGTGGCTTTTGCGCCTGATTCGGTCGGCGAGGCGGCAAGGAAGGCGGTCGAGTCGGCGCCTGCGGGCGGCGTGGTGCTGCTCGAGAACCTGCGATTCCACGCTGAAGAAGAGAAGAACGATTCCGCGTTCGCGGCGCAGCTCGCCTCGCTGGCGGATGTGTACGTGAACGACGCGTTCGGTTCCGCGCACCGGGCGCACGCGTCAACCGAAGGGGTGGTTCGGCACGTCAAAGAATCGGCCGCGGGCCTGCTGATGGCGGCGGAGCTCGAGCATCTCGGCCGCGTTCTCGAGAAGCCGGATCGGCCGTTGGTCGCGATCCTCGGCGGAGCGAAAGTCTCTGACAAGCTCGAAGTCATCGAGAACCTCGTGCCGCGGGTGGACGCGCTGCTGATCGGCGGTGCGATGGCGTATACCTTCTTCAAGGCGCGCAACGTTCCCGTCGGCAAGTCGCTGGTGGAAGATGCGCTCGTCGGCGCCGCACGGGAAATCGAGGCGCGCGCGAAGGCGAGGGGACTCCGGCTCGAACTGCCCGTCGATCACGTCGTCGCACCCAAGCTCGAGGCGGGCGCGCCTGCCGAAACGCTCGCAGTCGGCGATGCCGCGATCGGGGATCGGATGGGACTCGACATCGGTCCGAAGACAGTGGAGACTTACCGTTCGGTCATCAGCGGCGCGAAGACGGTGATTTGGAACGGGCCGATGGGCGTGTTCGAGATCGACGCGTTTGCGAGAGGCACGATCGAGGTCGCAAAGGCCGTGGCCTCCGTCAAAGGTACGACAGTCATCGGTGGTGGCGACTCGATTTCAGCGGTTGCGAAAGCCGGCGTCACCGACAGGATCACGCACATTTCCACGGGGGGCGGCGCGTCGCTCGAATTCCTCGGAGGCCGCGAGTTGCCAGGCGTCGCCGCGTTGCCCGATGCTTAACCAGAGTGAGCCATAACCCTGAGCCAAGCCATGAGCCACCCATCATGAGCCGAACGCCTTTTATCGCCGCGAACTGGAAGATGTACAAGACCGTTCACGAGACGGTCGCGTTCATAAAGGAGCTACGCGTCGTCGCCAAGGACGTGCACGACGTCGAGATCGTCGTCGCGCCGCCGTTCACGGCGCTGCGACCCGCAGCCGATGCCGCGCACGCCTCGGCGATCGGCGTCGCCGGACAGAATCTTCATTGGGAGCGCGAGGGTGCGTTCACCGGCGAAGTGAGCGCCACGATGCTGCGGGAAGCGGGTGCCGAGTACGTGATCATCGGCCACTCGGAACGGCGCCGGCTGTTCGGTGAAACGGACGCGACGGTAAACCGCAAGCTCGCGTCCGCCGTCGCGGCGCAGCTCACGTCGATCGTGTGCATCGGGGAGACGCTCGAAGAGCGGGACGCCAACCAGACGCTCGACGTGCTCGATCGTCAGATCAAACAAGGTTTCGACGGACTCACGGCGGATCAAATCGGTGCGCTCGTGATCGCGTACGAGCCGGTGTGGGCGATCGGCACCGGCCGCAACGCCACGCCGGCGCAGGCGGGCGAAGCGCACGCGCACATCCGCTCGCGCATCCGCCAGTGGTTCGGCGGCATCGCCGCTGACCAGTGCCACGTCATCTACGGCGGCAGCGTGAAACCCGAGAACATCCGCGATCTCGCGACGCTTCCGGACGTGGACGGCGCCCTCGTCGGCGGCGCAAGCCTCGAACTGCGGAGCTTTTTCGAGATTGTGTCGCGCAGCCGGCCGGCTGCGACGGTTTAAGAAGTTTGCGTCCTACTTAAGGGCGGACGTTTGACCCCGGAAAAATCGGGGTCGGCTGTCTCTCGTGATTGCCGATTGAGGCCGGTCGAGGCTCTCCGCGGCCAATCATCTTGCAAATTCTTGCAAACGAGTTCAGGCGCGGGAAGCCTTCAGCAGCGAGGCCTTCACCGCTGACGGCACCTCGATCGCGACGAAGCGGTCGGCGGAGAACAAATAGCGCCAAACTCTCGAGAAAATCTGTTGACATTCCTCGACCACTCGCATATAAGGGCGCCTCCCTTCGCGCGCGTGCAGCTGTACCCTGGATGTTTCCGAGTTGTCAGTTCTTCGGGAGAGTCGTATGCGCCTAAGCTTCCGCTTCATTGCTGCGGTGTTCGCTCTGACGTGGATTGCGGGAGTCACGGCGCGATCGCAATCGCCCATCGGCCGTGAAGTCGCGATTCCAGACCATCTCGTTGACGGCCAGGAATACGCCATTCCGCTGGAAGACCTGCTGGCACAGGGCAAGAAGCTGTTCACCGCGAATTGGACCGAGCAGGAAGGCGGTGGACGCCCGCTCACCAAAGGGACGGGGAATCCTCTGGCCAACCCGCTGGCGCCGTTGGTGTTTCCAAGGAACTTCAATCGGATTTCGGGGCCCGATGCGAATTCCTGCGCCGGCTGTCACAACGCTCCAATCACCGGAGGCGGCGGCGACATTGTCGCCAACGTCTTCGTACTCGGACAACGATTCGACTTCGCGACGTTCGACGGCAACGAGACGCTCACCACGGGTGGCGCGTTCGACGAATCCGGCCTGCTGACGACGCTGCAAGGGATCGCAAACTCTCGAGCGACTCTCGGAATGTTCGGATCCGGCTACATCGAGATGCTCGCGCGTCAGATGACCGCCGACCTCCAGAGCCTTCGGAATGGCACGCCGCCAGGCGGATCGAACGCGCTGGTCACCAAGGGCGTCTCGTTCGGCCGCATCGCGCGAACGTCCACCGGCGCATGGGATGTCTCGCTGGTCGAAGGGATGGTCGCGCCCAGCCTGGCGACCACGGGCCCCGACAATCCGCCGAGCCTGATCATCCGCCCGTTTCACCAGGCGAGCAACGTCATCTCGCTGCGTCAGTTCACGAACAACGCCTTCAATCACCATCACGGAATTCAGTCGACTGAGCGTTTTGGCATTGGAACCGATCCGGACGGCGATGGCTTCCGCAACGAGCTGACGCGTGCCGACGTGACCGCCGCCACGTTGTTCCAGGCGGTGATGGCCGTACCGGGGAGGGTCATTCCCAACGATCCGGAAATCGAGGCGGCGGTGCTGCTCGGCGAACAGAAATTTCAGCAGATCCGCTGCACGAAGTGTCACATTCCGGCCCTTCCTCTCGACAGGCAAGGCTGGATCTTCACGGAGCCGAATCCGTACAACCCTGCCGGCAACCTGCGGCCAGGGGACGCGCCGACGTTCGCTGTCGATCTGACGAGGGCGGATCTGCCTGCTCCACGGCTGCGTCCCGGACCTGGCGGAATCGTGTACGTGCCCGCGTTTACCGATCTCAAGGTGCACAACATCTGCGCGGGACCCGACGATCCCAATCGCGAGCGGCTGGACATGAATCAGGCGCCGACGACGCCGGGATTTTTTGCGGGCAACGAACGATTCATCACGAAAAAGCTCTGGGGCGCGGCGAGCGAGCCGCCTTTCTCCCACCACGGGCAGTTTACGACGCTGCGGCACGCAGTCGTCGTGCACGACGGCGAGGCTCGGGCCTCGCGCGACGCTTTTGTCGCGCTCCGACCCGAGGAGCAGGACGCCGTCATCGAGTTCCTCAAGAGCTTGCAGGTCCTGCGGCCGGGAACCGAGCCGTTGATCGTCGACGAACACGGACGGCCGAAGATCTGGCCACCACGCAAGTAGGTGGGTGACGCGAAGGCAACAACTGCGAGACCAGGAGGTCACATGCTGCGAAAACGTATCCTGATGTTGATCGTCGTTCCTGCCGTTATTGCCGGCTGTTCGCGACAGCCCCTCGCGCCTGAAGCGGCCAGCGGCTCCGCTGCCGCGTTGACCGCATCCGGTCTCCCCAACCCGGCCGCGTCGGCGAGTGCAGCGTCGAAGGACACAGCACCAGTGTTTCCGTTCCCGATGGGAAGCGGACCAGACATTCCCGGCGCGTACTCGACGCTGATCAGGAACGATGCCGGCGTCACGATGACGATCCACACGTCGGGGCTCGTGCCCGGCAACGCGTACACAGTGTGGTGGGTGATCTTCAACAATCCGGCTGCGTGCGTCGATGGATGCGGGCTGGACGATCTCCTCGATCCCGTTCGCGGCGTCGCGACGCGCGTGTCGCTTGTGTTCGCGACCGGTCACGTCGTCGGAAACGACACCGCGAACTTCGGCGCCGGGCTGGGTGTCGGCGATCTGCGTGACGTGCTGCCGAAGCCGCCCTCACCCGCCGGCCCGTACGGACTGGAGAACGCACGAACCGCCGAAGTCCACCTGGTCATCCGGTCGCACGGGCCTGCGGACCCG
>WNGF01008244.1_pt1 | contig 12318 bp, 16 predicted proteins | sample 5400641 | NCBI WGS metagenome assembly WNGF01 (sample SAMN13153371, study PRJNA577476) | soil metagenome | isolation source: 80 cm soil or saprolite under grassland replicate 2 | place: USA:California | collected 2016-06-15
CGTGAGTTGGAGCGGCAAAGCGCGCAGACGCTCTACGTCCAGACCGGGAGCGTCTGGACAGTGCACGCCGAGAACGACGTGGCCGTCCCGTCCACGATGGGGCACGTGTTCGTGTCCGAGGATCGGCGAGCCTTCATCGAAGGCAGCCACAAGGCATTTGTCCGCGCTCGGTCTACCGAATGAGATCCTTGACGGACGGGCATATCAGCGGCGGTTTCCGCAATTCGCCACCACGGGCGTGGTCGCGGCGTTCCTGGACGTCAACTCGGGATTGGTACTCGCTCGCGAGGCAGTTCTGGCCTTGAGCGAGGTCAGCCGGCGGTTCGGCGTGAGGGTCCACGAGGCAAAGCGCGCGGTCGAAGTCGTGCCGAGCGCAGGCCTCTGCGGCGTCCGCTTCAGCGACGGCACGAGCATCGAGGCCGACGTGCCGTCGGCTGGGCATCCGGCACATGGCATAACTGCGCCGCCACGCCCGCCGGTACGGCTATCCTAACGCGCGTGTCGCGGTCTACAGACTATCTGGCGTCGCTCGTGCCGCGGAAAGTCAGATGGCTCGTCAGTGAGCCTTCGGCGCGAATGACCACAGGCTCAGGCTCACGGCGGGTCGCAATCCCGATATCTCTCACGTCGTGAGCATAGGCGCCTGCCTCAGTCGCTTATTCTTCTAACTGCGTGCAACCTCGGCCGCGCGGGTCTCAGCCGAGCTGTAGTTAGCGCTCACGCGCGCGGATTTGCATGAGCGCCGCTTGCCTAGTCGGTCCGGCTCTCCAGCCACTCTTTACCGATATCGAGCCCCAACCCCGGCGCGTCGCTCGGGCGCACCCGCCCCTGTCTGATCACCGCCGTGCCCGGCAGGACGGTCATCTCCTCAAGCGGGACGCCCGGCGGGGAGACGCCCTCGGAGCGCTCGCCAAGCTGGACCACCGGCATCGCCAGCGACAGGTGCTGCCCCCACGGGTAGTTCATGCCAGCGTGGGCGACCACACTCAGCCCGTGCGCCTCCGCCAGGTGGCAGATCCGCACGCCGGCGCTGATCCCGCCGCACCAGGCCAGGTCGGGCTGGAGAATGTCGACCAGCGCGCGCCCAGCTGCGGCCGCGAACGGGTGGAGCCCGTGCCAATGCTCGCCGCTGGCCAGCGTCATGCCCGGCAGCCGCTCCCGCACCCGCGCGTACCCCTCGAGGTCCTCCGGCAAGAGATAGTCCTCCAGCCACTTGATCCGGAACGGCCGCAGCGCCTCGCCCAGCCGGACCGCGGTCTCGACGTCCAGTGAGATCCAGGCGTCGACCATCAGCTCCACGTCCGGTCCGACCTGCTCGCGCGTCCGCGCGACCAACTCCTCGCTCCGGCGGATCCCGGCAATGCCTGCCTCCGGCCCCGCGCGCAGGAAGACCTTAACCGCCTCGAAGCCGAGCTCGAGGAACCAGGCCACGCTCTCTTCTGTGCCGTAGGAAAGGTCGGTGTTGCTGGCGTAGCAGGAGATGCTCTCCTTCTGCGGCCCACCCAGCAGCTCGTAGACCGGCCGGCCGAGCAGCTTCCCCTTCAGGTCCCAGAGCGCGATGTCGACCGCGCTGATCGCGTAGCTAGCGAGCCCGGCGCTCCCGTACGGCGCCGAGCTGCGCCGCATCACGTCCCAGAGCTTCTCGGTCGCCGTGGCGTTCTGCCCCACGAGCAGGTCCGCGAAGTGGCCGTTCACGATCTCGCAGACCGGGCCGGCGTGGTTGGTGAAGCCGAGCCCGTAGGTGCCGTCCTCGGCGCTCACCACCACTGCGGCGCGCTTCCAGTGCGCGTGCCAGTCAGCCCGCCGGTACTCGTTGTACCGCCGCATCGGACTGACGAACCCGTCTGTCGCCTGGCGCGCGACGCGCGGCACCGTCTTCGGCCGCGGTGTCAGATCGACGGCCGCCGCGCGGATGTCCCTGATCTTCAAGATTGTCTCCCAGGGGAAGTGGCAAAGTCTACCTGCGCTTCGCAAACCCGGGCCAAGCTCTGCGCACACCGACGTGCGTTCGCGGAGCCGCCGTGGTTCCAGCGGTGCCGCACCGCCACCGGTGTTACGGCTATCGTCAGCGCGCCCAGGTGTCGCCGTCACGGCCTCCACGGCCTCATTCGTCGGCCGCGGCACGAACGCTCGCGGGCGCCGTCATGGCCGCTGGCCTACCGGCAAGCGCTCTTTGGCCTCGTCCAACACCGTTCTGTCGACGCTGCTGGCGAGGTCCCCCACCGCCCGCTCGATCGGCACGCGTACGGCGATGCCATCTGCGATGGTCGCAGCGCGCTCGGTGGCGCTCGGCGCGCCTGCGCGCCATGAGTCGAACATGGCAGACGCACCCGCCGCGCACACACCCACGATCTCGGTCTCCGGCGCGTGTGCCTTTAGCCAGCGACCGACGCCCGTGACGAGCGCGCCGTTGCCGACCGGCAGGTAGACAGCGTCGATCGGCTGGGGCCAGGCGGCCAGTTCGACGGCGATTGAACCGGCGCCTTCAGCGATAGCCGGCTCGGCGCCGTCCTCGACGAAGAGCTCACCAGTCTGCTCTGCGTACGCCCGGGCGGCCACCTTAGCGGCATCGAAGTCGTCCCCGGCCAGGCGGACGTCGGCTCCAGCCGACGCATGCGCTCGAGTTTGAGTGGATTCGCCGAGTGCGCGGCAAAGACGGTCACAGCTCGCCCTCGACCAGTAGCGGCGTATGCGAGCCCCTGACCGAAATTCCCAGCCGAGGCGCAGACCAGGTCTCGTGTGTCGGAGCCCAGGCGCTGCACCAAGTAGTCGGCGCCACGGCCCTTGAACGAGCGAATCGGATTGAGCAGCGCCAGCTTGCACAGCAGGCGCACGCCAAGCCGTTCGCTGAGCGCGCCGCTGACGAACTGCGGGCTGTGGAGGAACACTGGATCGACTACCCGAGCTGCCTCCGCGATCCGCTCCAGTGAGAGCGAGCTCACCTCAGTCATGAGCTCGGCCGCAGACGGCGCGGCACGCCGATCGGTTCCCACAAAGCGGGCGTGCCCAGTTGCAGGACCGAACGGATCGACACAGCAGAGAGTGTGCCCCAAGCAGCGCGGCCTCGGCCGAAAGTCGAATTCCCTCATCGAGACGCCGAGCACCCGAGAATGAGACGCAATGGCCGCTCTGCCGCAGCTGCAGGCGATGAACTGGATCGACTGGCTGCTGGGGCTGTTTCTGCTGTGGAAGGCGCTGGACGGCGCGAGCCGAGGACTGCTCATGGGTATCTTCGACCTGCTCGGAGCTGCGCTGACGCTGGGCGTTGCACTCCTGGGCTTCGCCAGCCTCGGCGCATGGCTCGCCTCCGTCGCCAGCATGCCGACCCCGCTGGCCAACGTGACCGCGTTCGTCGGCCTGGCCTTCGCGACTGATCTCGTCTACGGCATCGTCCTCAGGCGCGTCGCCACAGCCGCGTGGCCAATCGTGACCGCATTGGGCATCTTCAAGCGGCTGAATCACCTGCTGGGCATCGCGCCTGGTCTGATTCGGGGACTGCTGGTCGCCACGCCCGTGCTGTTGGTCATTTCGCTGCTGCCCGTGGTGCCTCAGCTCAGCGACGCGGTCAAAGGATCGGTCTTTGGCAGTCAGCTGACCGCGGTTGCGCTGAATCTCGCTCCCGAGGCGGAGACGTGGCTGCCGCGCGAGGTCGGCGACTTGCCCGGTCTATCGCTCGCGCCGCCTGAGCCTGAGCATCAGGAAAGCGAGTCCCTTCCCGTCGCGGTCGTCGGAGCGCTCACCGTCGATGCGGCGGCCGAAGAGCAGATGCTCGCGCTCGTGAACCAGGAGCGCGCAGTGTCTGGACTTCGCCCACTTGCCGCGGACGAGCGGCTACGCGAGGTTGCGCGTGCGCACAGTCGGGAGATGCTCGAGCTACGCTACTTCTCCCATACCTCGCCGGTGACAGGGTCTCCACTCGATCGGATACGCGCCGCCCGTATTCCGTTCCTGGCCGCTGGTGAGAATCTGGCCTACGCGCCCAGCGTCGGTGTAGCGCACCGGGGGCTGATGAATAGTCCAGGACATCGCGCCAACATCTTGCGGCCCGAATTTGGCCGCCTCGGCGTCGGCGTAATCCGGAGCCAGTATGCCGGCAGTATGTTCTCGCAGGAATTCGCGAACTAACCGTTGTTCCCCGGCACCCGCAGTGCAGACCACCTTCCCATGCAGGCGGTGCTACCAGAGATCGGCCGGGCGGCGCCGGCGCCAGCGGGACAGCGCGGCCCACAGCAGCCCGACGCTGAGTGCCAGGAGAGCGGCGCGGAGCGACGGCTCACGGAGCGCGGTCTGGTGCTGCTGAGGTGTCATGGGCACCCTATCAATGACGCCGATTTCATCTCGGAGCGCGATTCGTTCGATAGGCACGGCGCGGCGAACTCTCTACGATGCGCCTGCAGTGTTGCTGCCGTGCTCGACTACGATGCCGCCGCTGCCCGTGCAGATCGAGGCTTTAGCGCTGTAATTTCGGCCCAACGATGCATCGCATCGATGAACTCCGAATGATCGGCGCTGCTGACCTGCGTATCGAGAATCACGTGATCGACGCCAAGTTTCAGATGGATGGCGTGCATTTCGGGCGTGAGCTGATAGGCGCGCCCTGATTGCATGATCCACCGAGTCGCGACCACTGCGCGCGCTCTCCGCGCGCAGTTGCTCGGGGAACCCGGCATGGGGTAGCCATGCGTCCGCGACGAGTGCCGCACGCCGGATCGCTTCTGGCGAGTGGCCGCCCAGAGCGATCGTCACCCGCCTTCTGACCGGAGTCGGATGCATGCGTGCATCGGTGACAGTCCAGTCGAGACCATGAAAATTCGCGTTCTCTCCGGTCCACAGGTGGTGCATCAGATCGATCATTTCCTGCAGTCGGCTGCGACGGTTCTCAAAGGATGTATTCAGCACCGCGGCTTCCTCTTTCATCCAGCCGCCGCCGAGCCCGAGGATCACTCGTCCCCCGGTCAGAACGTCGAGCGTCGATACCTGCTTGGCCAGCAGGACCGGGTGCCGCAGCGGCGCCACCAGCACCGCGGTGCCGATCTGCAGACTTGGGCCGCCGCTGCTGGCCCACGCGAGGCCAAGCAGCGGATCCATCCACTTCGAGTCAGACGGGTTAGTCCCACCGCCCATTGGCGCGATACGGGTAGTACGACTCAACGTGCTTGGGAATGAGCACGTGATCGCTCGTCCACAAAGAGTGGAAGCCAAGCGCTTCAGCGTGCCGCGCAACCTCCGCAATATGCTCCGCTGATGCTTTTGGCCCCGCGTTGGGGAGCAGCACACCCACTTTCACAAGGACACCATATGGATTTCGTGATCCGAGTCTATCCGACCGTTAACTCATCGCTTCCAGCGCATACAGCCCTGGCGCCAAACCTGCACAGTTCGAACTGGTGTGCGTCGTTGTTCGAGCGGAACTCGAGTGTGTCGAGCAGTGGCGGCAACAGACGCCGGTAGTGCTGGTACGAACGACGCATCGCCTGGTGGAACGTACGGCGATAGCCCGGTCCAGTGGCCTTGTACTCGCTGACCAGGTCGCGCAGAACGCGCTCACCACCGACGGCGGGAAAGACGACGTCCCGCACGATGCCGTCGGGCCGTTCGACCGAGGCCTCGGCCACGCGGAACAGGAGCCCGGTTTTGCCCGTGACGCGGCGAAAGTCCGCCAGTAGCTCCTGCTCGACCCGGTGCCAGTAGCTCCTGCTCGACCCGGTGTTGAGCGGTAGTGTCGATCCGTTCGATCGTCTGCATGAGCACGTCGACCAGGTTGTCGGTCAGCTCACCGGAGCGAAGGGCTGCCCAGGCCGCCAGCAGCGTCGACCACACCGGCTCGGGAGCCGACACAGTTCGCAGGGCTCTTCAACCTGCACTCGCTGGCGGTATCCCTGGCGCGCTTTGGGCGCCACATCCGCGAACAGGTCTGACGGGAGCCCGATCGCGCAGAGCCGTTGCAGTTTCGCGATCTCGGCGAGTACGCTCGCCAACCCGGCCGGGCCGGGGGTCTGCCTTGAGCTCCACCAGCGGCGCCCGAGCCAACTCACCGTCCGCCACCGACGGCTTGGTCGGCGTCAGCAATCCATCCAGTGCCTCGACTGATTTCGTCGAGAGACGACCGCGCACGGCTGTGGAGACCTGTTGCTCATGGCTGGCCAGAGCCGACCGAACCAGGCGCTCGATGCGCTCTAGAGTGGGCGGCTCGAGCCGCAGCTCACGGCAACGCGCATAGACTGCCGAACGCACACGATCCAGGGCGCGCTCACGAGGCACGACCTCATTGGTCAGCCAGTCGACGAGCTTGTCGGCATCCTCAACACTCGTCTCGCGGAAATCGACGGCGGTGCGGATCTGGGCGCGGTGATATTTGATGGTGCGGCCGCGCCAGTCGTAGGCGACGTAGGCTTCGGCTGGGACGCCGACCCGGCTGGCGAGATGTGTCACGACCGCAGCCGGCACCTCGTGCTTACTGGCAGGGAAGCGGCTTCATGGCGGAAAAAGGTGAGCACCGCCGCGAACCCAAGGCGAGTCGCGCCAGTCTTGTTGGCCAGCAGAGCTTGATCGCTCGGCTCCAACATCCACTCGGTCGTCAGTTCATCGTCGTCCCACAAGCGCTTCACCACATACTCCCGGTCGGCAAACTACCGCGTCGGGGTCGTCCTCGAGGGATGGTCCAGACCGCGACACGGCGAACACGAGTGTGCGCCGCCCGAGAGCTGCGGTTAAAATGGGGAGCCGGCAAGTTTAACCGTCCGATTGTTCTGTTAAACCCGCTGGCAAACGCTGCCAGCCGCCAGAGGGGCTAGCGCCCGATGAGATTGGCGCGATTATCGACGCGGCGGGGACCGAGCGCGATCGTCTGCTGCTCACCACGCTCTGGGCAACGGGGGCGCGTATCAACGAGGTGCTGGCGCTGCGTCCAAGAGACATCCATCGCGAGGGTCTCATCCTGCCGAATTTGAAGAACCCGAGCCGATTGGTCAAAACGGCGCACCTCTCGGCTGCCCACGCTGGACTGCCGGGCGAGTTGCTCATGTGGGCTCGCGAGAACGAGCTCGGTGATGATGAGCCGCTGTTCTTCTCCCGGCAGCGCACTGCGGACGGTCGACGTAAAGCCATCGATCGTGTTCGGGCGTGGCAGCTCGTGAAATCCGCCTCAGAACGGGCCGATGTGCGCGTATTGGCCCTGCGCGCGACTGGCTACGGCGGGGTCGGCGACCCGGCGCCCGTGCATCCGCACCTCTTCCGGCATGCTCGGGTCCGCCAGATCGTGCGTCATACCAAGAGCCTTGCACTAGCTCAGAAGCAGGCGGGCTGGGCACGCCTCCACCCCGAGTACTTGACGCTCAGTGACGACGAAGCCCAGCGGCTGACGCGAGACGTTCCGGAATTAAGGGGTGGCTTAATCAGCAGCGGAGCCTACGAAATGGCGCTCCAAGGTTATGCGTGAGACGGTCCATGCCACGCGCTAAGCCGCGTCAATCCGTCTCCACCACGTCGTCGGAGCTCCTCCCCGACCAGGTCGTCGAGGGGGAGCCAACGCTCGCAGCGCGCCTGTCAGTACTGAATCGCGCGCAGTTACAGGCACTCGTCGAGACCCTTGCTGCACGCCAGCCCAACCTGGTTGAGCTGATGGAGGACCGGCTCGCCCTCGGCGGCGTTGCGGCGGCACTCGCTCCATCGACGACGCGATCGGCGACTCGCGCACGTCGGACGACAGCCGCGGCCGTGACCGCGATTCGTCGACAGATGCGCGGCCTGTTGCGATCGTGCGACTACCTGGGCGAAGCGACGTACGGTGTTCTCGAGCTCGCCGAGCAAGCCCGCCCTCACATTGACGCCGGCGACGGAAACGGCGCCGTCGCCATCCTCGAGGCAGTCACCGACGAGTTTGTTTCTGGGTGGACTGACCTGGACGACTCCGACGGTGACGCAGAAGGATTGTTTGATGACCTCAGCGCGCTGTGGGCCGAAGCCATCCTGATGGCCGACCTCACTCCAGCCGAGCGTCAGACGTGGGCGGAGCGTTTGGCCGACTGGCACACCGAAGCCGCGGAGTACGGCATCGACGCTGCCTTCGAAGCCGCTCAGGCTGCCGCCGTGCAAGGGTGGGACGATCCAGAGCTGCTGCGGATGCTGCGTGGCGAGGTTGCTTCATCTGAGACCGAGACCGCGTGGGCCGAGTCCAGTCTCGCCAGTGCGCGACTCAACGTCTTGGAGCATCAGGGACGCCTCGAAGAGGCCCTGCACCTGGCCGGCGCCACGCGTCAGACCGATCGGTATGTGTCACTCCTGGTGCGGCTGGACCGCCTGACGGAGGCACGTCGGTACGGGTTTGAGCAACTCGCGCAAGCGCACGATGCACTGGTCCTGGCGCAGGTACTGCTCGAGCATGGTGCAACCCAGGACGCACTCGAGATCGCAGAGCACGGGTTGTCGCTGGCCGGCGAGCTGTGGACGCTCGCGACCTGGTTGCGTGATGAAGCTGCCGCCGCTGGCAATGCCGATCGTGCCACACGGGCGGCACTCGTCGCGTTACGCGAATTGCACAGCCTCGACGATTATCAAGCCCTCAGGGCGGTGGCCGGCGATCGCTGGCCGACACTCCGCGATGAGGTGCTCGCTGAGCTCCGGCAAGCTGCCGCCCACTCTCCGAGCGGGATTGGCGCGATTTTCGTGGACGAAGGCCTGCTGGACGATGCTATCGCCGTCGCCGACTGTGCGCCCTATGACTACGCAATGGTGGAACAGGTCGCCGATGCGGCTATCCAGACGCATCCCGATTGGGTGATCCGCATGGGCCGCCAGCAGGCGGAGCGGATCATGGATGGCGGGAAGGCACGGTACTACCACCACGCGGTCGCCTGGCTGAGGCGGAGCCGCGCGGCTGCACTGAGCGCTGGACGTCAAGACGACTGGCGCCAGTACATCGACGGCCTCCTGCTGCAACACGCGCGCAAATATTCACTGGTTCCGCAGCTCAAACAACTTCGCGCGTAAGCCCGCTCGGCGCCTGGACGGGCTGTAGCTGCCGGCAAGACTGCTGACTCGCACTTTGCACTTCATGACAGGAATGTTGGGACTGGGCCTCTCAAGAGAGCCGCCGCTGGGGCTGGCGGTGCAGCGCCATGGCGACGAGCTGTGCCTGGTCACGTGCCCGAGGTCTGCGCTTCCGTCGAGCGGCACCTGACCCATCCGCGCCGTTGCCGCTGTCGGGGGCGGCGCTCGAGTGCCTGGCCATCGTCGCCTACCGCCAGCCGATCGCCCGCTCGGGCATCGAGCACATCCGCGGCTCGGCCAGCGACAGCGCCATCGCTACGCTGCTCGAGCGCGGGTTGATCGCCCACAACCCGCATCACCTGCTGGTGACCACGCGCGCCTTCCTGGAGCTCGCCGCCATGAGGGATCTGGCCGACCTGCCACCACTTGCGTCCTTGGACGAAGATGCCGAAATGCCAGCCGTGTCGTCGCTCGGCGTATGATCCGAGATGGTTGCCTGAGCCCTGCGATGATGGTGTCCGAAGCGCGCATCGAGAATTGGAACCCGGCCGTGGTCGTCAAGCTGGCGCCGCTGGTCAAGCTCGACGACGGCCAACTCTTCGAGTTCTGCCAGCTCAATCGAGACCTGCGCATCGAACGGGACGCGGACGGCGCACTGGTTCTGATGGCGCCGGTTGGTGGCTCGTCGAGTGCGCGCAATCTCGAGCTCTCGCGTCAGCTCGGGAACTGGGCCGAACAGGACGGCAGCGGTATGGCCTTCGACTCGTCGGTCGGCTTCATCTTGCCGAACGGCGCGATGCGCTCTCCTGATGCCGCCTGGATCAGCCGTGAACGGTGGGATGCACTCAGCCCCGACGAGCGCGATCGCTTCATACCGCTCTGCCCGGACTTCGTAGTCGAGCTTCGTTCACCGTCGGATCGGCTGGCCAGCCTTCAGCGGCGGCTGCGGGAGTTGATCCGCAACGGTGCTCAACTGGGCTGGCTCATCGACCCGCGCCGGCGAACCGTACATGTGTACCGCCCGGGCGGGGACGTCCAGACGCTCCTGTCGGTAAGCACTGTTAGTGCCGACCCGGTGTTGCGCGGGTTCACCCTGGACCTGGACCGTCTCTGGTAGACACCCGCCCCAGCAGCAGCAGGTACGAGGGGGATTGACAAATTGAGGTGCCACAGAGCGTAGGATCGGCCGATGTCCCGCTCTGCCGCGCCCGCGTCGCCGTTCAGAGGCTACCGTTTCCCGCCCGAGATCATCAGCCACGCGGTCTGGCTGTATCACCGTTTCTCCCTCAGTCATCGCGACGTCGAAGATCCGAGGGCGGGAGGTAGACAGGCATGCAGGTAGTGCATGAGCGGTGTTGCGGCCTGGACGTACATAAGCGGGTGATTGTCGCGTGCGTCCTCAGTGGGCGGGAGCGAACGATTCGGTCGTTCGGCACTATGACCGAGGACCTGGAAGGTATGGCTGCCTGGCTTGAGGAGTGCGACGTCACCCACGTGGCAATGGAGAGCACTGGCGTATTTTGGAAGCCCATCCACAATGTGCTTGAAGGACATGCCTTCGAGTTGCTGGTGGTCAACGCGCAGCATATGAAGGCCATCCCCGGCAAGAAGACGGATGTCAAAGACGCCGAGTGGATCGCGGATCTGTTGCGCCATGGGCTCCTCAAACCGAGCTTCGTGCCGAGTCGCGCCCAGCGTGAGCTGCGTGAGTTGGTGCGCTATCGAAAGGCGCTGGTCCGAGAACGCGCCGCAGAAAGCAACCGTGTCCAAAAGGTCCTGGAGGGTGCCAATGTAAAGCTGGCCTCGGTTGCTACGCGTGTGCTGGGGCTGTCTGGGCGGGCGATGGTCGAGGCGCTCAGTAGCGGAGTGACGGACCCGACGGAGCTCGCCGATCTGGCGCGTGGCAGACTCAGGGCCAAACATGCCGACCTGCAGCGCGCGTTGCGGGGCATGGTCGGTCCGCATCAACAGATGCTGCTGGCAGCCCAGTTACGCCACCTCCATTATTTGGACGGCGAGATCGAGTCGTTGTCCCAAGAGATCGCTTCGCGTGAGCAACCAGATGAAGCGGCCCTCGCACAATTGCAGACGATCCCCGGCGTAGGACGTCGCACTGCCGAGGTCATCCTGGCGGAAGTCGGTGCTGACCTGAGTCGATTCCCGTCGGCCGGTCATCTCGCCTCATGGGCCGGGCTATGTCCTGGCCAAAACGAGAGCGCGGGCAAGCGGCGGAGTGGCCGCACCAGGAAGGGCAGCGCAGCTCTTCGTGAAGCACTCACCGAGGCAGCCCGCGCAGCAGCCCGAACGCGCCAGTGTTACCTGGCGGCTCAATACCGCCGCATCGCGGCGCGCCGAGGTGCCAACCGCGCAGCCGTCGCCGTGGCGCATAGCATTCTGGTCATCGCATACCACCTGCTCACCAAAGGCAGCGTTTACGAAGACCTCGGGAGCAACTATTTCGACGACCGCGACAAGGTCGCGACCGTTAATCGTGCAGTCGCTCGGATCAAGCGCCTGGGCTACGAGGTCACCGTCACGCCACACGCCGCGTGAGCTTTTTCAGGCTAGATACGGCCAAAAATAGGAAATAGCGGTCCAGTTTGCTCGGCTCGCTGAGCGCGTCCCGACTCAGCGACCGTCGGAGAGCGCAGCGATCAGTGATTCGTAAAACGCTGGGATGGCCGCATTCTCTGGAAGTCCCGCCACTTGGCCGTCGCCAAGCTCAACAATGAGCCAGCTTCCGTCGCTGCGCTGGGCTACGTCCATGGTGAAGAAGGGGGTCGACAATCATCAGAACAGAAAACCGGTCTAAGGTCGACGGGCGGGCTGAAGAGGACGCCAAGAACTCACGAATCAACGAAACCAGGGTCGAACTCGTCGTCGGACGGGCGGCATCCGGATTTGCCGATGAGCGGTACTCCTCGGACAGGGTCTTTCCTCAACGTCCTCGCGGAACGTGCGGTCGTCGCGCAACGTGTAAGCTGCGAACGGACGAGAAGAGGAGGAGACAGGTGACTACTGGTGGCTTCTCGTCCAAACGGCTGGCTCGGGTGCGAGGGCTGCTCGAGCGTCACGTCGACTCCGGCTTCGTCCCGGGTGTGGTGGCCGTCCTCGCCCGCCACGGCGAGGTGCATGTCGAAGCAACGGGCAATCTCGCGTTCGAGGGCGCAGGGTCGAGGACGCCGATGGCGGGCGACACGATCTGTCGCATGGGCTCGATGACAAAGCCGATCGTCGCCGCGTGTGCGATGACGCTCGTCGAGGACTGCACCCTCCGCCTCGATGACCCGGTCGACGACCTCCTCCCGGAGCTGGCGGACATGACCGTGC
>WNGF01017060.1_pt1 | contig 12314 bp, 11 predicted proteins | sample 5400641 | NCBI WGS metagenome assembly WNGF01 (sample SAMN13153371, study PRJNA577476) | soil metagenome | isolation source: 80 cm soil or saprolite under grassland replicate 2 | place: USA:California | collected 2016-06-15
TCGGGCGCGGCCTTCGTCGAGATCGCGCGGCGGCACGGAGACTTCGCGATCGTGGGCGCCGCCGCCGTGGTCTCGCTCGGCGGGGACCGCGCGATCGCCGACGCCCGCCTCGTCTTCATCGGCGTGGGCGGCGCGCCGGTGCGCGCCACCGAGGCCGAGGCGCTCCTCCGCGGGAAGTCCGCGCAGGCGGCAGCCTTCGCGGAGGCAGCCGGGCAGGCGGTAACCGCACTCGAGCCGACATCCGACCTGCACGCATCGGCCGAGTACCGGCGACGGGTCGCCGTCGTTCTCGCCCGGCGCGCGCTCGAGGAGGCGACCCCCCGGTGATCGACGTGACGCTGACCGTCAACGGCGCCGCGCGCTCGGGCTCGGTCGAGCCGCGACGCACTCTGGCCGACTTCCTTCGCGAGGACCTCGCTCTGACCGGGACGCATCTCGGGTGCGAGCACGGCGTTTGCGGGTCGTGCACGGTCCTCGTCGACGGCGCCTCCGTCCGTTCGTGTCTGATGCTCGCAGTGCAGGCGGACGGGGTCGAGGTGACGACGATCGAGGGCCTCGCCGGCGACGACGGGTTGCACCCGCTGCAACAGGCCTTCCGCGAGACGCTCGCCTTCCAGTGCGGCTTCTGCACGCCCGGATTTCTCATGACCGCCGTCGAGTTGCTGCGCGAGAACCCGAGCCCGACCGAGGCCGAGATCCGCGAGGCGATCTCGGGAAACCTCTGCCGCTGCACCGGCTACGAAAGCATCGTCGAGGGAATCGCCCTGGCCGCGGAGCGCGGCGGATGAGCACCGCCGGCGCCGCCCGCTACATCGGGCAGAGCGTTCCTCGTGTCGAGGACGACCGGGTGTTGACCGGCCGTGGCCGGTACGTCGCCGACATCTCGCTGCCCGGGCTCCTGGACGCGGTCTTCGTCCGCAGCCCGTTCGCGCACGCGAAGGTCAACGGCATCGACGCCGAACGGGCGCGGTCGCTACCCGGCGTCGTGGCCGTGCTGACCGAGGCCGACCTCGGCGGAATCCCGCTCCAGAACGGCATGGACGCCCCCGGCTATCTGCGTCCCGTGTTCGGTCCGCTCGCCGGCGCGCGCGTCCGCTGTGCCGGAGATCCCGTTGCGATCGTGATCGCGGAGACGTGCGCCGCCGCCGAGGACGCGCGCGACGCGGTCGAGGTCGACTACGAGCCCCTGGATCCGGTCGCGACGATCGAGCAGGCGCTCGACCCGGCCAACCCGGCGATCTTCTCGGACGTCGACTCGAACGTCTTGTACCGGGAGGAGCGCGAGTTCGGCGATCCGGCCGGCGCCTTCGAGGCCGGGCGGGTCGTCGTGATGTCGCTGCTGCGGCCTCGCCGACTACGACCGCGGCACCGGCGAGCTGACGTACTACGCGTCGCATCAGGCACCCCACAACCTCCGGTTGACCCTCGCCAGGGTGCTCGGACATCCGCTCGACCGCCTCCGGGTGATCGCGCCCGACGTCGGCGGTTCATTCGGCCAGAAGGCGGCGACGGCGCGGGAGGACGTGGTCGTTTGCGTCGCCGCGAAGCAGCTGGGGCGGCCGGTGAAATGGGTCGAGGACCGGGTCGAGAACTTGACCTCGGCTTCCCATGCCCGCGACGAGGAGCTGGAGGTCTCCGCCGCCGTCCAGGACGACGGCACGATCCTCGCGCTCGACGTGAAGATGACGCTCGACCAGGGCGCCTATCCGCTCATCACGTCCCCCGCGCCGCTCTACGGCTGGGCGGTCAGGCATATGATCCCGGCCTCGTACCGGCTGACGGGGCTGCGGTGGGAGTTCACGGTCGTGGCGACGAACAAGGCGTCGTATGGCGCCTATCGCGGCCCGTGGGCGGTCGAGACGCTCGTCCGCGAGCTGCTCGTGGAGCAGGTCGCCCGTGAGCTCGGCCTCGACCCCGTCGAGGTGCGCCGGCGCAACCTGATCACTGGCGACGAGCAGCCGACAAAGATGCTCACGGGGCCGACGCTCGAGGACGTGACCTCGGTCGAGACGCTCGACCGGGCTGCCGAGCTCGTCGACTACGAGGCGTTCCGCGAGCAGCGGCGCCGCGCGCGCGAGCAAGGACGTCTGCTCGGGATCGGCTTCTCGACCTACATCGAGGCCGCGCCCGGGCCGCCCGACTTCTTCGACGGGCTCGGTTTCGCGGTCGGGGGTGAGCGCGCGCACGCGAAGCTCGAGCCCGACGGCCGGCTGACGATCCTGACCGCACAGTCGCCGCACGGTCAGGGGCACGAGACGACGCTCGCGCAGGTCGCCGCGGACGAGTTCGGCGTGCCGCTCGACCACGTGCGCGTCGTGCACGGCGACACCAATCAGGCGCCGTTCAGCATGCTCGGCACCGGCGGCTCGCGGGCCGCGACGATGGGCACCGGCGCAACACTGCACGCGACGCGCGAGGTGAAGCGGAAGGTGCTGAGCCTGGCGGGGACGCTGATGGAGATCGCGCCGGACGACCTCGAGATCGTCGATGCGATGGTCGCGCCGAAGGGCGCCCCGGCGAAGGCGATGCCGCTCGCGCAGATCGCCGCGGCGGCGTACTTCATGCCGAACGCCGCCGAAGAGCCCGATCTGCGGAGCAGTGCGTCCTTCGAGGGGGCCTCGCGGGGCGGCTGGTCGGGCGGCACGCACGCCTGCATCGTCGAGGTCGACCCGGAGACCGGTCGCGTCGAGATCCAGCGCTACCTCGTGGTCGAGGACTGCGGCCCGCTGATCAACCCGGCGATCGTCGACGGGCAGATCCGCGGCGGGGTCGCCCAGGGGATCGGGATCGCGCTCTACGAGGACGCCGCCTACGACGAGGACGGCAACTTCCTGGCCGGCACGTTCATGGACTATCTGCTGCCGACGGCGATGGAGATCCCGCCGATCGAGATCGAGCACCTGCACGGCGAACCGCTCGAAGAGGTCTCCTACCGAGGCGTCGGGGAGGGCGGCACGATCGCCGCACCGGCCGCCGTGCTCAACGCCGTCGCCGACGCAGTCGGCGGCGCCACGATCACGCGGCTCCCCCTCACACCGGAGCGCGTCCTCGCGCTACTCGACGCGTTGAGCCCGACATCACGATGAGTGACACGCAGAACAGGACGGGAGGAATGCGAGCTTCGATTTCGAGGAACGATGGACTGGCGGTCCCACGCGTCGACGTGGACTTCTCGGATCCCGCCGTCATCAGCGATGCCTTTCGGGTGTGCGAGGAGATCCGCGCCGCAGGGCGCGTCGTCTGGAACGGCATCCAGCAGGGATGGATGGTCACCGGTTTCGACGACTGCTCCGAGGTGTTCTCCGACACCAAGGGCGAGCGGTTCTCCATGCTCGGGGCGTACAACCCGGAAGCGACCTTCTGGTTCGACGCTCCGAACATGATCATCGTCGACGGATCGGAGCACCGGCGTCTACGCCAGGGCCTGGCTCGCTGCTTCACCCCCGCCGAGATCGCCAGAAGATGGGAGCCTCGCGTTCGGGAGGTCGTCCACGACGTCCTCACGCCGCTGATCCAGTCTCGTCAGACAGTCGAGCTGGAGGACTTCACGAGGCTTCCGGTCGTGATCGTCGCCGAGATGTTGGGTGTGCCCGAGGAGCACCATGAGGACTTCCGACGGTGGTCGCTCACGGTCACCGGCAACGCGAGCAGCGCCGCGTTCGGACACGGCCGGGCCGAGGTTCGCCGGATGATGGATCAGGCTCTGGCGGAGTTGAACGAGTACCTCACCGAGGAGATCGATCGGCACCGCCGGGAGAAGCCGGACGATCTCCTGACGGTGATGGTGGAGATGCCGGACTGGACGGAGGCCGAGATTCGGTCAGGGGCCGTGAACCTGCTGCTCGCCGGCTACGACACGACTGCCCGACTCATGGGCGACTGCCTCGTCGCCCTGCAGCAGCATCCCGACCAGCGCCGGCTGCTCGTCGACGAGCCCGCCTTGATTCCCAACGCGATCGAAGAGGTCCTGCGCTGGATCGGCGTCTCGCAGGTTCTCGGGCGGGTGGTGGTGCGCGACACGGAGCTCGCCGGCACGAAGCTCGAGGCCGGGGACATGGTCTACCTTCTGCTGCTGGCCGCCAACCGCGATCCGGAGCGGTGGGACGACCCGGATGCATTCGACGTCAGGCGTCCGTTCAAGGGCAATCACGGGTTCGGCGGTGGGGCGCACATCTGCATCGGCGCTCCGCTCGCGCGCCTCGAGAGCAGAGTCGCACTCGACGCGTTGCTGCGCGTCGCGCCGGATTACCGCTTGCGCGACGTCGAGTATGCGAACAGCTTCTTCAACCGCTCTACGGTGAAAGGCGTGATCGACGTCGAGACGTTCTCGCACGTGTAGCGCTCACGTACGCATCACTGGTCTGCTGTCGTGTGCCGGCAGCTTGAGGAGGATCGCGTGACAGGTCTGGTCGACGGGAAGGTCGCATTGGTCACCGGAGCGGGCGCCGGGATCGGTCGTGCGTCGGCTGTCGCATTCGCGCGCGAAGGCGCAAGCGTCGTCGTCGTCGATCTCGGTCGCGGAAGCGGGGAGGAGACGGTGAGCCTGATCGAAGAACAGGGCGGGACCGCGGCCTTCGTACCCTGCGATGTCACCTCTGGCGCCGAGGTGCAGGCGCTCGTGCAGCGAGTGGTGGGGCTGTACGGCCGTCTCGATTGCGCCCACAACAACGCCGGGATCACGCTCGGCTTCGCGCCGACCCATGAGTTCGCAGAGGCGGATTTCGACCGCACGATCGCCGTCAACCTGAAGGGCGTGTGGCTCTGTCTGAGATACGAGATCGCCCAGATGCTCGATCAAGAGGCCGGCGGGGCGATCGTCAACACGGCCTCGACCGCCGGCCTCGTGGCCTCGCCCAACACCGCCGCGTACACCTCGAGCAAGCACGGCGTGCTCGAGTACCTGAGGCGGGAATTCGGGTCAATGCCGTCTGTCCCGGAATGACGATGACGTCGATGGTTGCGGCGCTGTCGCCGGAAGAGCTCGAGACGTTCGAGGCGCGGCAGCCGGTCGGGCGCCTCGCGGACCCGAACGAGATCGCCGAGGCCGCGGTCTGGCTGTGCTCGGACCGTGCGTCCTTCGTGAGCGGCGTGGCCTTCCCCGTCGACGCCGGCGCATCCGCCGACTGACACCGTGCCGGCGCGTTTCGACCTTCTCGCTCCAATGGAGGATTGCAGTGCAAACACCGCAACTTGACGTCGATTTCTCGAATTCCGTGGGGATCAGTGATCCGTTCGAGGTGTGGGAAGATGTCCGCGCGACGGGCCGCGTGGTCTGGAACGGCGTGCAGCGCGGATGGATGGTCACGGGCTACGACGACTGCTCCGAGGTGTTCGACGACACGTGGGGGGAGCGGTTCGGCATGTTCTCCCGTGACGCGCTCTTCTGGTTCGACGCCCAGAACATGATCATCGTCGACGGCAAGGAGCATCGCCGGCTCCGTCGAGGCTTGTCCCGCTACTTCACTCCCGCGGCGATCGGAAGAACATGGGAGGCCCGCGTCCGCGAAGTCGTCGACTCCTTCCTCGCTCCGCTCGTTCAGAGCAACGAGGTGATCGGGCTCGAGGAGTTCACGAAGCTCCCGGTCGTGATCGTCGCCGAGATGTTGGGAGTGCCCGAAGAGCACCACGAGGACTTCCGCCGCTGGTCGATCGCAATCGTCGACAACGTCGCCTATGGGCGTGAAGGGACGGACGCGCGCCGGCTCATCGAGGAGGCCATGGGCGAGCTGAACGCGTACCTCGACGAGGAGATCGAGCGGCACCGCCGCGACCAGCCGGACGATCTGCTCACGCTGATGGTGAACATGCCGGACTGGACCGAGGCGGAGATGCGGTCGACGGCCACGGTCCTGCTCCTGGCCGGCTACGACACGACCGCGAAGCTCATGGGCTCGGCGTTGCTCGCTCTCCAAGAGCACCCCGACCAGCGACGCTTGCTCGTCGACCAGCCGGCGTTGATCCCGAACGCGATCGAGGAGATCCTTCGCTGGGACGGCGTCGCGACGGTGATCGCGCGGAGGATGGTGAAAGACACCGAGCTGGCCGGCGTCGAGATGGCGGCGGGGGATACCGTCTATCTCTTCCTCGGCGCGGCGAACCGCGATCCGTCTCGCTGGTCGGACCCGCACCGCTTCGACGTGACGCGCCCCTACAAGCCCAACCTCGGCTTCGGTAGCGGACCGCACGTCTGTATCGGCGCCCCGCTCGCCCGCCTCGAGGTGAAGATCGCACTCGAGGAGCTGCTTCGCCTGGCGCCGGAGTACCGCTTGCGAGCCGTCGAGTACGGGCACACGTTCATGAACCACGGGCCCGAGAAGGGTGTGATCGACATCGGGGTTCTGTCTGTTACCCGGTAAGGCGCGATCGTGACGGCGCGACGCACGGCCGTTGTCACCGGCGGCGCGTCCGGCATCGGCGCCGGCATCAGCCGACGTCTTGCGTCAGACGGCGCGGCGGTGGCGATCTTCGGCCGCAACCGCGAGGCTGCGGAGGAGGCGGCCGCGGCGATCGAGGCGGGCGGCGGCCCGGCTCTCGGCTTGAGCGTCGATGTCACGGACCGCGCCGCGATCGCCGACGCGGTCGCGGAGGTGCGTGCTCGGCTGGGACGGCCGACGATCCTCGTGAACAACGCCGGGCTGTCGAGCAACGATGCGTTTCTCGAGCTCACGGCCGAGAAGTGGAACCTCGTCCTGGCGATCGACCTAACCGGCACCTTCAACTGCTGCCAGGCCCTCATCCCCGACATGGTCGAGGAAGGCTGGGGCCGGATCGTCAACATCGCGTCGTCGAGCATCCATACCGGCGTGCCCCGCATGACGGCATACGTCTCGGCCAAGTCAGGCGTCGTCGGTCTCACCAAGTCTCTGGCGCTCGAGTTCGCAGCGCACGGCATCACGGTGAACGCGGTCGCACCCGGCCCGATCGACACGCCCTCGCTCCGCCGGTCGGTAGCGCGAGGCATGATCACCATGGAGGGGGTCGTGGCCACGACGCCGGTGCGTCAGATCGGCCGCCCCGAGGACGTCGCGGCCGCTTGTGCGTTCCTCATCGGCGACGAGGCCTGCTACATCACGGGCCAGGTCATCGGCGTCGACGGCGGACGCAACGAGGCAGAAGCTGCGAGGATGTCGCTCCGTCCGCCGCGCTCGGGATGATAGTTCCGCCGACGGCGCCCGCTTGACGCCGTTCGAGTACGGCGAGGCGGTGACGCCCTGGCGCCGCGAGAGCTAATCAGGTCTCGATCAGATGGCGCAAGTCGCCGTAGAGCAGACGCCGCACGCCGTCGCGGGCAAGGAGGTCGTGGGGAAAGCCGAGCTCGATCGAGCTTGCTGCGCCCAAGCGCTCGAGGTGTTCCGGTGCGAGAGCGACGTCGAGTGCAGCGAGGTTCTCCGCGAGCTGCTGCTCGCTCGTCGCACCGATGATCGGCATGACCGGCGTGGCCCGTGTGAGGAGCCAGGCGATGGCGACCTGGGAAGGGGTGACTTCGGCCTCTGCTGCGACCGCGACCGTCTCGCGTACGACCGACTCGGCACGCTGATCCATCCGTGTGTCGCCGAGAACGGCGAATCGGCCGCCCGAGCCCGAGCTCGAGTCGAGGTACTTTCCGGTCAGCCTTCCTCCTCCGAGAGGCGACCAGGCGACGACCGACAGCCCGACGCTCTCGCACATCGGGATCAGGTCGCGCTCGGGCGTGCGCTCGAGCAGGCTGTACTCCGTCTGCAGCGCGCTGAACGGCGACCAGTCACGCAATTCGGCGAGCATGTTGGCGCGAGAGATCTCCCAGGCGGGCCAGCTCGACACGCCGACGTAGAGCACCTTGCCGAGGCGGACCTGGTCGTCGAGCGCGCGCATCGTCTCCTCGACCGGCGTCAGCTCGTCGCGGACGTGCACCCACAACAGGTCGACGTGATCGGTCTGCAGCCGGCGGAGCGAGGCCTCGAGCGCCTCGACGAGATGGCGGCGGTGGCTGCCTCCTCCGTTCGGGTCGTCCGGCCGCAACGCATACGAGTACTTGGTCGAGAGCACGACACGCTTGCGGCGGCCGGCGACCACCCGGCCGAGGATCTCCTCGCTGGCGCCGTTCGTGTAGTTGGCAGACGTGTCGACCACGTTGCCGCCTGCATCCAGGTACAGGTCCACCATTCGCGCGCAGGTCGCCTCGGGCGCACCCCAGCCCCAATCCTCGCCGAAGGTCATGGCACCCAACCACAGCTTCGACACGCGGAGGCCGCTTGAACCCAGCAATCTGTAGTGCATCCCGCCCCCTTCGTGAAGCGGATCGAGGCATCCGGCGCCTTGCGACGGGTTCTCGCCCACAAGTTGTCAACCGATTGGTCGGTTGATTGTAGTGGGATCCGTGATTACAGTCTCGCCCCATGACGTCAGGGGAACGCATCCCGTGACAAAGCCTGCGACCCGGCGCCTCCCGGGGCCACGGCGCCGTCGAGGAGGACCCCGCCAGGTCCCATGGCTCCTGGTCGTGCCGGCACTCCTGCTCGCGCTGGCCGTCCATGTGGCCGCGCCGCTCGCAGGCGCGGGGTATGCGTTCACGGATTGGAATGGTGTCGGTGCCGCCACGTGGGTGGGACTCGCCAACTTCCGGGAGATCTTCCAGACGGAGGTGACCCGACATGCGCTCTTCAACACGCTGAAGCTCGCGTTCGTGTTCGTCGTAATCGTGAACGTTCTCGGCCTCGCGCTCGCCCTCGCGCTCAATCGTCAGCTGAAGACTCGCCACGTCTTGCGGTCTCTCTTCTTCCTGCCCGTCGCCATGAGCTCGGTGGCGATCGCTTACATTTGGCAGTACATCTTCCAGTACGACGGGCCGCTCAACAAACTGCTCGGCTTCCTCGGACTCGACGCATGGAAGCACGTCTGGCTCGCCGATCCGTTCTGGGCGCTGTGGACGATTCTTGTCGTGCTCGTCTGGCAGTACGCCGGCCTGGCCATGGTGCTCTACCTCGCCGGCCTGCAATCGATTCCGGACGAGCTCATCGAGGCATCGGTTGTTGACGGAGCGACCGGCTGGACCCGATTCCGCAGGGTCGTCTTCCCGTTGCTCGCGCCCGCCTTTACCGTGGCGGCGACGCTGACCCTCGTCATCGGCCTCCGCGTGTTCGACCAGGTGATCGCCCTTACGGGCGGCGGCCCCGTGAACGCCTCGGAAACGCTATCGACGCAGGTGTGGGAACAGACCTGGATGAACGGTCGGTTCGGCTACGGCGCAGCGCTTTCGCTCCTGCTCACGCTGCTCGTCGGAATTCTGGTGATCACGCAGACGCTCGTGCTCCGGCGCAGAGAGACACGCGCCTAGAGGCAGGTTCGCGATGGCGCTGACGCGATATACGAAGCGGTCGTTCTCGCGAGAGCTGGTCGTGGTTCTCGTGGGCATCGCATTCAGTGTGCCGCTGTACCTGCTGCTCACGATCTCCGTCAAGTCCACCTCCGACGCATACATTCGCCCGCTGCGCTTTCCGCGCGGTTTGGAGTGGAGCGGCTACAGCGAGGCGTGGACGAGCCAGGGGGCCGGCAGCATCGGGTTGGGCTCGGCATTCCTCAGCAGCTTCATCATCACCGTCGGGAGCGTCGCATGCTTGATCAGCTTCGGCTCCATCGCCGCATTCGTGATCGCGCGTCGACAGTCGAAGCTCAGCACGTTGATGTATGTCGTCTTCCTTCTGGGGCTGATCATTCCGTTCGAGCTCGGCCTCGTGCCGTTGTACGTCGTGCTGCGGCGGCTTCACCTCGTCGGGACCTATCTCGGAATGATCGTGTTCTACACGGGTCTGTTCATTCCGCTCACAGTGTTTCTGTACACGGGCTTCGTGCGCACGCTACCCCGTGACTACGAAGAGGCAGCGCAGGTAGACGGCGCGTCGCAGCGGCGGATCTTCCTTCGCGTCGTGTTGCCGCTGCTGTTACCCGTGACGGGCACCGTGGCCGTGCTCACTGGTCTCTTCGTCTGGAACCAGTTCTTCACGCAGCTGATCTTTTTGAGCGGGTCGAACAAGATAACGATGCCTGTCGCCGTCTACTCGCTCGCAAATGCGAACCTCGCGAAGTGGAATGTCATCTTCGCCGCCGTCGTGCTGACGATCGCCCCGCTCATGGCCTTCTTCCTGTTTGCACAACGGACGATGATTCGCGGGTTCAGCGGCGGAGTGAAGGGGTGACGTCGTGGCGTCGGTGACCTTCGCGGGCGTCGGGAAGATATATCCCGGAGGCCACCGTGCACTCGAGAACCTGAGTCTCGAGATCGCCGACGGTGAGTTCATGGTCCTCGTCGGGCCGTCGGGCTGTGGGAAGACGACGGCGCTGCGGATGGTGGCGGGGCTGGAGGAGATCACGGAGGGCGAAATCCTGATCGGGTCGGAGCCGATCAACCACGTCGAGCCGCGCAAGCGGGATGTCGCGATGGTGTTCCAGAACTATGCGCTCTATCCGCATCTGACCATCTTCGAGAACATCGCCTTCCCGCTGCGCAGTCGCGGTGTCCCGAAGAAGGACGTCCGCGATCGGGTCGAGAAGACGGCCGCCCTGCTGGGGCTGACGGAGATGTTGAGGCGTCGTCCGCGGACACTTTCCGGTGGGCAGCGCCAGCGGGTCGCCATGGGTCGTGCGATCGTGCGTCAGCCGCAGGCATTCCTGATGGACGAGCCGTTGTCGAATCTGGACGCGAAGCTCAGGTACCAGTTGCGCGCGGAGATCTCCACCTTGCAGCGCGATCTGGGGACTACGACGATCTATGTGACCCACGATCAGATCGAGGCCATGACGATGGGCACGCGGATCGCCGTGATGCGGAAAGGCGTGCTCCAACAGGAGGGGACACCGCAAGAGCTGTACAACCGGCCGGCGAACCTGTTTGTCGCGAGCTTCATAGGGTCGCCGGCCATGAACCTGTTCAGGGCACGGGTCGACGTGCACGAGGGAGGCCTCGCCTGCATCGTCGAGGGCGGCAACCAACGGCTGTTGCTGTCCGACGTGGTCGCGGCGCGGCACAAAAGCATCGCGGACTACAAGGGGCGCGCGGTTGCCGTCGGTATCCGACCTGACTTTCTCGGGCCCGCGACTCCGAACGATGCATCGTTCGTGCTCGAGGGCAAGGTCACGCTCGCTGAGATGCTTGGAGCGGACCAGCTCGTCCATCTCGACGTCAACGCCGAACCGGTCCTGACCGACGCAGTGCTCGAGGTCGCCTCCGATACCGATGTCGCAGTGCGCGAAACCCTCGAACGCGAGGCGACAGACCACCGGGTGCCGATCGTTGCGCGCATGAGCGCCGACATCCCCGCCGAAAGCGGACATGTCTTACGCGTCGCGGTCCAGCCTGAGCGCCTGCACTTCTTCGATCTGGAAACCGGCGCGAGTCTCCGCTGAGGTCGAGAGCGCGACCTGGAGGAACCTTGGAACTGTCGGCTGAGGACTACATCGCCATCCAGCAGCTTTACGTCAGGTACGCCTTGCTCGCGGACATGAACGAGCGCGATGAACTGGTCGAGACGTGTTGGACCGTGGATGGTGAATACATCGGTTTCAGGCCCGGAGGGCCGAGAGCGAAGGGGCGGGATGCGATCAAGGCGCAGGGAAAGAAGGCGTTCGTTCCGCATGAGTTCGGCTACCACTGGAACACCAGTCCGTTGATCGAGCCCACCGAGTACGGCGCCAGCGGACGGTGTTATTTGCTGCACGTCATCGCTGCCGAGGACGGCACGTTCAGCGAGATACGGCACGTGCTCTACTACCGCGACGAGCTGGTCAAGCAGGACGGGCGCTGGCTGTTCAGGCGACGGAAGACGACAGCGTTGCCGGAGGGAAGGGCGTGAACACGCCCGACGACGAAAGGAGCTGGACGTGACCGAGCTTGTTCCGATGGACGTCGATCGGGATGCCGTTCTGCGCCGTCTACTGGACGAGTCGGAGATTCGAGCCGTGCTCGCCCGATATACGCGCGCCTTCGATCGCATGGACTACGAGTTGGCCAGGTCGTGCTACCACGACGACGCCACGGATGCCCACGGCGGGTACAACGGCGACGTCGACGGCTTCCTCGACTACTCGCTCGGGTTGTCGGAGGGAATCGAGTCGAAGACACATTTCCTCGGCCAGTCGATCATCGAGCTCGACGGCGACACCGCATGGGTTGAGACCTACTGCATCTGCCTGCTCAGGATGCGAACCACGGAGGAGGGCGAACCGGCGCTGGACCGGCTTGCCAACATCCGCTACGTCGACATCTTCGAGCGGCGGGAGGGCGTCTGGCGGATCGCCCGGCGGAAGGTCGTTCACCAGCCCGGCCGGCTCGACCCGGTCGT
>WNGF01008250.1_pt1 | contig 12312 bp, 9 predicted proteins | sample 5400641 | NCBI WGS metagenome assembly WNGF01 (sample SAMN13153371, study PRJNA577476) | soil metagenome | isolation source: 80 cm soil or saprolite under grassland replicate 2 | place: USA:California | collected 2016-06-15
CTGAATGTGCCGAGCCCCATTTCCCCGGCAGCCATCTCGGACGTCCCGACGATCGCCGCGGACATCGCCGCGATCTTCTTCGGGTCCATCGACTTCGGGAGGGCGTGGGCGATGAGGATGCCGTCCCGCCGGGCGATCGTCACACCGAGGATGTCCGGGACCCGGCGCAGCTCGGCCAGGACGGCCCGCAACCGCACGCTCGGATCGTCGGCCATCTCACCTCACCCCGATGATCATCTCGGCGAGCAGGAGGAGGGCGTCCCGCAGCCCCTTGTTCTCCGTCGCGACGGTCGGCACGACGGCGACGTCCTGCGGCAAGTCCATCCGATGGGCGATGTCCTCGGGCGCCATCGCGCCGGGAAGGTCGCTCTTGTTCGCGAGCACGACGAACGGGATGCGCGGGCCCACGAGCTCGAGCATCTGCTTCGCCCGAGGCAGCTCGTCGGGATGGGTCGCGTCGACCACGAGGAGCACGCCGCTCACCTCGCGCGCGAAGATCTTGAAGATGAACTCGAATCGCTCCTGGCCGGGCGTCCCGAACATCTCGGCCTCGACGCCCGTGACGTTCACGCTGCCGTAGTCGAACGCGACGGTCGTGCCCATCCGGTCGATGCTGATCGATTTCTCGGACAGGGACCGCACGACGGTCGACTTGCCCGCGTTGAACGGCCCGGTGACGAGGATGCGCGGGAAGTACACCGTCAAGCCGATGAGGTCCTTGAACGCGTACGGGATCCAGTTCGTCCGGATGCCGTCCGTCTCCATCTGGGAGATCCGCATCGAGTTCCGGACGATGCCGCCTCGCATCGACGACTGGAACTCTACGACGAAGTCGGACATCGAGCGGATTTGTTGGAGGTCGTCCTCCACTAGGGTCCAGTTGATGAACAGGAAGCAGATCACCGAGCCGGCGTTCCGGGCCGCCTGGATGAGATCCCGCCAAAGCCGCATGACGGCCTCCTTGGGGAACCGGTCCATCAGGAACTCCATCGAGTCGATGACGATCCGCGACGGATGCTCCGCCTCGATCGCCGACCGAATCGTGTCCGCGATGTTCGCGAGGCTGCCGACGTCCCCGATGCGGTACCGCTCCTGGCTCGGGAGCAGAAGCTGGGACGAGGTCGCGTCGACGAACACGAGCTTGTCCGCGCTCACCGCGCCGAAGCGCTTCAGCTCGTTTCGCGCCAGCTGCGGCGCGCGGAAGAAGTCGACGTACAGGGAGGTCTCGCCGGCCTTCGCGCCTTGGACCGCGAGGTTCTCGCCGAAGATCCGCTTCTCCGTCGGCTTGTCGCTGAACAGCAGCAAGGTCGAGGGGCGCGGGAAGCCGCCGCCGAGGCGGTCGTCGAGGACAGGGATCCCCGTCTTCGCGCGCGGGCTCGTCGCCCGCGGCGTCTGCATCACAGCTGTACCTCCGCCGCCGGGAGCTGGAGGAACGGATGCCAGGACGCGTCCACGCGAAGGCCCCGCATGTGGTGGATGCGGACTTCGCGGTCCATCGAGTCGGTGAAGCGCATCTCGACGACGCCATCGACGAGGGAGCGGAGGAGGTTCATCGTCATCGGCTCGTGGACGCCGTCCTGCACGGCGTACAGGATGAACCCGAGGTTCGTCTTGGCGCGCGACGTGACGATCTGAAAGAACTTCGCGATCGCCTGCGTCGAGTTGTGCAGGAACAAGGTGGAGATCGTGTAGAAGTAGATCCGGACGGGCGTTCCAAGCTCCTGGGCCGCCTTGCTCATCGCCATCCCGATCCCCTCGAGGTTCGAGAAGCTGGAGACGAGGAAGGTCTTCTTGCCCGCGATCGGCTCGGGCCGCTCCGACGACGTCGCGCTGTAGCAGTCCACGAAGACGAACGACTTGCCCTCATGCGGCTCGACGTCGAAATGCAACGCCTTCGCCCGGGCGCGGAACTCGTTCGGGTGGAGGTCGAGGGTCACGAATACGACGCGCTCGCCGGACCGCAGCGATTCGCGGACTCGCGCGACGACGTACTCGAGCTTGCCCACGCCCGGCGGGCCGCTGAGGAGGATCGAGTAGTTCGTCGGGAAACGGTCCTCCAAGTCAGGACACCTCGCATCGGGCTTGCGCTCGCCCGCTCGAGGGTGTTGGCTGATTCACCAAACCGCTCGATGTTCCGTTTTGTAATATATAGGGCGTGCCCCAGTTCTCAGGCCTGAGAATTCGCGCCGTCTCCGGAGGAAAAGGCCGGCGTGGCGGCGAGGAAAGCCTATTACGCGAGGCCCCTATGCGGCGCGGAAATGCCTCCCGGCGCGGTCGAACTGAGCTATCTCGAAAAGAGGGTCCTCTTGGTCCTCGGCGAGCGGAAGAAGGCGACGCCGGAGGAGATCCGTTCCGCGGGCCGGTTCCGCGAGAACGTCGAGGTGATGAACGCCGCGTCATGGCTCCAGGCGAAAGGCCTCGTCTCGATGAAGGAACGGGTGGTCCGAACGTACCGGCTCGCCCGGCCCGGCGTCGCGCGCAAGCAGCCACCGGAACGGAAGGCGTTGAAGGCGGCGATCAAGGCGGGCGGCCGGATCGAGGTCGAGCGGCTGAAGGCCGCATGCAAGTTCACTGACGCGGATCTGGCGGTCGCCCTGGGGTGGCTCCGGCGCAAAGGCTGGGCCGACGTCGACCGCCGGGCGACCGGGAGCGTCGTCATCGTCACGCCCGCGGGCCGGGCCGCCGTCGATTCGAACGGCCCCGATGAGCTGCTCCTCCGCCGCCTCTCGAAGGAGGAACTCCCCGAAGAAGGGATCGACCCGAAGGTCCTCCGAGACCTCAAGTCGCGCCGCGATCTCGTGCGCGAGCGAGAATCCGTCCGGCGGGAGATCGCCCTGACGCCCGCGGGCGAGCGGGTCCTCGCCGCCGGCGTCGATCTGAAGGAAGAAGTCGCACAGCCGACGACGGACCTCCTGCGGTCCGGGAAGTGGAAACAGGTCGAGTTCCGGCGGTACGACACGCGCGCCTTCGCCCCGCTCGTCCGGCCGGGGAAGCGGCACGTCCTCGGTGCGTACCTCGCGAAGATCCGGCGGATCTTCCTGGGCATGGGCTTCACCGAGATCGAGGGGGATTTCGTGCAGTCGTCGTTCTGGAACTTCGACGCGCTGTTCCAGCCGCAAGACCACCCCGCGCGGGACCAGCTCGACACGTTCTACCTCGCGAAGCCCGCGACGCGGCCGCTCCCGGACGCGGAGCTGGTGCGCCGCGTCGCGGAGGTCCATGAGACCGGCGGGAACACCGGGAGCACAGGATGGCGGTACACGTGGGATCGTAAGGAGGCGGAGCGGGCCGTCCTCCGCTCACACACGACGCCGATCACGCTGAAGTGGCTCTCGGAGCACCCGGTCCCCCCGCAGAAGGCGTTCATCATCGGCCGCAACTTCCGGCCCGACGCGGTTGACTGGAAGCACCTGCCCGAGTTCCACCAGATCGAGGGGGTCGTCATGGAGGACGGCGCGAACCTCGCGCAGCTCATCGGCGTGATCGAGGAATTCTACCGCCGACTCGGCTTCACGAAGGTGAAGTTCCGCCCCGGCTACTTCCCGTACACGGAGCCGAGCATGGAGCCGGAGGGCCAGCTGCCCGACGGACGATGGCTCGAACTCGGCGGGAGCGGGATCTTCCGGCCGGAGGTCACGGGTCCGATGCGCCTCGGGGCGCCCGTCCTCGCATGGGGCCTCGGGCTCGAGCGAGTGATCATGGCGATCGAAGGCATCACGGACATCCGGCAGCTGTACCTCAGCGACCTCGATTGGCTCCGGGATCACCGCGCGATCCTTTGAGCGCTCGGCCTCCACGTTGAAATTCACGCAGGAATCTTTATCTGCAATTCAAGACTCTGCGCCGCGTCCGCCTATGTCCGCCGACGAAGAGATCGCCGCGGGAGAACAGGCCTTGGGTCAGCTCGATTACGATTCCGCATACAAGCATTTCGACAAGGCGATCAAGGCGGACCCGAACAGCGCGATCGCCCACTTCGGGAAGGCGGAGTCCGCGCTCGGCGTGCCAAAAGCCGAGACCGACGAAATCCTCGGGCTCTACAAGAAGGCGATCGAGCTCGACGGCCAGAATCCGGCCTACCGGGATGCGCTCGCCTCGTTCTCCGTCGACCTCGGCCGGTTCAACGAGGCGGAGGAGCAGTACAACGCGGCCGCGAAGCTGGACGAGGATAACGCGGCGTTCTACTGGTCCGAGTTTGCGGTCCAGTACGCGCACAAGGCGCCCGTGATTATGGAGCAGTTCCTGGACGACAAGACCCGGGACATGATCCGCCAGAAGGCGCTGACGTACGCGTTGAAGGCGCTCGGCATCGAGAAGGAAGAGGCGAAGCGCCTCCTGTAGCCGGCTAGGCCCGGACGCCCGGACGCCGCGCGCCGCGGCCCGTGCGGCATTCGACGCACACGCTTCCGACGAGGTGCTCGTCGCACGCGGGCCGGCCGCAGGCCCGGCAGGACAGAAGGGTCGGCCGACGGCAGATGTGACAGAGGACCGCGACGGCCATGGCCCATGGAAGGCGGGGCCGAAGCATCAGGCTTTGCCGTGGGGGAGTCGCGAGATTCTCCAGACCGTGAACATGTTTACGAGCCTGCCGCGGAGCAATTCGATAGGCACCCCGAACCTCACGCGGTGACCGCGACCTGTGCCATCATGATGGTCGCCCGGAAACAGCGGTGCGGTGGGCGCGGGGTTCCTTCTCGGGGGAACGAATCGCGTACCGATACAGCGAGGGAGATCACGCTCCCGGGAACCAACGATAGAACGCGGAGCCCTGGCTCCGATTCAGAAGATTCGGTCTTGGCCCCTTGCTTCGCTTTCGTCTTCCCGCGAACGCGCCCGACGGTTCCGGTGGCCGCCCCCACCTCTCTTGTTCGGTTTGCCGCCATGGATGACATTTCCACATAACGGCTAAATAACGAGTCGCCATTCCGGCGTCCGGACGAAGGAGGGGTTACTTGTCCTCATGGCTTCGAGTTCTCGTCATAGCCTCTGCGGTTCTGCTCGTCGCCGTCGTCTTCCAGTCGCCCTTCGTCGCGGCGACGGGGCCAACGACCCCTGCAGACACGAACGCCGCCTTGGCAACCAATGGAGGGACCATCTCGGCGAGTTCCTCTACGACGGGCTATGAGGCCTCCAAGGCGATCGACGGGAGCACGGCGACGTCGTGGGCCTCGAGCACCGGGACTCCGACCCTCACGGTGACCTTCTCCAACGCCTACTACATATCCGAGATCCACCTGCACATGGTCGGCGTGGCCCAGCCGGATATCGACCTATACGCCGATCCCGACGGCACGGGCGCGACGTGGAACCTCGTCAAGTCCGTCCGGGGGAACGGGAAACCTGGACCTCGTCGTTGCGTTGGGCTCCCCCGTTGCGGAACAAATCCGGGCCAATTTCCTGACGGCCGTCGTCCACACGCACACCTGGATTCACATGCACCGATACTGCGATCCGGAGACGGGCGTATGCGAATACTTCGAGCACGAGCACACCTTGACAGAGACCCATCCGCCCCGGGTCTCCGAGTTCGAGGCGTGGGGTACGCTCTCGGACCGGGATCAGGACGGCCTGAGCACAGGCTACGAGGAGTCGACCTGGTACCGCCAGGACGCCGTCGTCCAGGGCCTTCCGATCGCGATCCCGAACAACGGCGCCGACGTTCTCGTCCTGCCGCTGGAACGGCCATCTTGGTCCGGCGTCGCGACGCGGGCCTTCTTAGACCTCGAGGTGGACCACGCGACGCCGGGCGACCTCGCCGTCGCCGTGGGATCGTGGGACGGGACCGCGTGGCAGGACCGCCTCGCGTGGGTTCCCGGACCGTACGCGAACGCGACGATTTGGGACGCGGTCCGGATCCATCACACGCACTCGTACACGGGCTGCGAGCGGCATTTCCACGAGGACGAGGGCGTGTTCCATTGTCACGACGTCACGAGGTGGTACGAGGAGGACCACTACTATCCGGGGCAGGCGGTCTCCATGGGGACGGGGGGATCCCTCGGGCTCGATGTGGTCACCGCGACGACAGCCAGCGCGAGCTCCGTGACCGGTTCGATCTGGCACGTGACGATCGAACTGACGAAGACCGCCCTCGAGGCGTGGGAGTCGGACGCCGGTTTCCGCACCGTGAATGTGTCGGCCGCGGACCTCCACTCCCGGACGGCATGGCGGGTCCTCGTGCGGGACTGGAACCCCGATGCGGGCGGCGGGACGCTGCGGTCCGGATCCCTGCGGATCGAGGAGCGATCGGACGCCGACAACGACGACACGGATGAGGACGGGATTCTCCAAGACGGAACGGAGCGCGGGTCCGCTCTCCTGACGTTCCCGGTCGCGGTGGATACGGACTTCGACGGCCTGACCGACGTGTTCGAGAAGGACCCCCAGCCCCTGACGCTGACGATCGATGGAGCGACGGTCACGCGGACGCCGAAGACGAACCCACTCCTCGCCGACACGGACGGAGACGGCCTATCCGACGGCGAAGAGTGGGCCCCCGGCCGTGATGGCGTCATCACGGATCCTCTGGTGGGCGACACGGACGGCGATGGGCTGAACGATGGAGACGAATGGCGCCTGCACTTCACGGATGCCACGTGGTCGGACTCGGACGGGGACGGGCTCTCCGACTACGCGGAGGCCATCACCTGGGGCACCTCGCCGACGAACGCCGATTCCGACGACGACGGGTTGACGGATGGCCAAGAGGTCACCGATTCCCGATTCGTGACGTTCTCCTTCCCCCAGATCACGCTCGGCGGCAACATTGGGCACCGTCAGGGATTCATGACCCAAAACGCCACTGTGACTTGTCCTGGCTTGTGGAACCTCGTCGGCGAGCCGGATCCGCCGCCGGACGACTATCTCAACTTCTATTGGCTCCTTGACCCGAGTGGGTGTGCGGACGCGAAGCTGTCCAGTCCCTTCCTACACCTGAACGAGGCCATCGACGTTTCTCTGACATTCGACTACCGCCTTCAAGGGTCGGGGTCGGCGTCCATCCTCGTGGAGACGGCCGAAGGGCTCGAGGCCATCGAAGTTCTGGACGACACAGCCGGCAGCTGGACTTTCTCGCAAATCTCGCTGGAAAGCTGGAAGGCGGGCCTGACCACAATTCTTTTTTGCGGCACGTCCGACGACGCGGCCTTTGCATGGGGCCTGGATCGGGTCAGGATCACGGCCAAGACGAATCCGTGGGTCGACGACACGGACGGGGACGGGTTGCTCGACGGCGAGGAAGCGTCGACTTGGGGCTCCAACCCGTTGACTTGGGACAGCGACTTCGACGGGACCGCGGACTTCGTCGATCCGAACTTCGGACCCGACGACAAGCCTCCAAAGATCATGGGGCTTGATTCGGACGATTACCGGCGGTACCTGGTGGTCACTCTCGACGAAGCCTCCGGGGTCGCGACCTGGGACATCGGCGTCCAACTTTACAATGGAGAAATGCACTTTGGGGGTACCGTCGACGAACTCCCCGGCAAGCAATACCGAGTCACCTTCGCGTATTCGGGAGCGGCCACCGCTGTCGACAACGCCTGGATCAACCTGGAAGACGCATATGGCCAAGAATCGCGGATATGGTACAACCTCACGCTCGACCCGAATGGCGATGCGACGACCAACCCCAATTTCCTTCAAATCGGAGAAGTGAGCACCGAGTACCCGGCTCCGTATAAGACGCTAACCCCCTCGGTCTCTGTCGGGTGGGCGGTCGTCGCCGGGACCCGCTCCATGATCATCATCGGGATGATTCTGGTCGTTCTGTTCTGCTGTACAGCTCCGAACGGCAACCAGGCCCCGTCGAGTCCAACCCCGGCAAATGTTTACCTGGATCAGGACGCGAACGCGCTTCAGGAATGGTCCACGCAGATCGGGACCGTCTCCCTCTATGAGGGCTTCTCGACGGAATCGGGAGGCTACCTCCGCGGCGTGGGATGGAACTTCATCTCCGCCCTGTACCCGTCCGTCACCCTCGACTTTATTGGAACGATCCTCACGTCGGGCGCCTACGTACAAGAGGGCGACCTGTGGTTCGTTGATTGGGAGGGCGTTGTCTCGGGCATCGCGACTCTGTACCACCTCCTCATCCGCGACGGGGTCATCCTGTGGCTCGATACATCTGAGATTGTCGTGGATGAGATCGGCAACACCGTGAAAATCGGCGATCGGAATGTGGCTGAGCACTTCGCGAAACGTCACACCGAGAACCCTGATCTTTACCCCACATTGCCTGCCTATAAGGATGAGATTAGACGCAGCCTACAAAGAGCCGACGAAATCTGGCATAGCAGCTCGGGCGAAGGATGGCTCTATGTTCGCTGGGTCTCAGGCAACCTGGGTTTTGTCACGATCGTCAAGGATTCAGGATGGTATGCAACTGCTTGGTTTATGGGCAGGCGCAGCATATATGGCTGGGCGCACACCCTTCCCCCGGGCGCAAAGTACGATATGTGCATATACCCTGTCCCGGCTCCGCGATGATAGCCGTGAGCGTTTTCCGAAGAGAAACGCGGCCCTATGCGCGTCTCACCCTGGGAGTGTCTCAGGAAGGGGACGTGTTCCACATCGGCGACGGCTCTGTGCTTGTTACGCTTGTCGTAGAAATCGACTTTGAGTCAGGGGAGCACGTTACTCTCAGGGTTCCTGAGACCGGAATTTCCAATCTGGCCGAGTCGATTCGTCAGCTGAGCGCGCGTCACGAAGGCAGAGCGTCGCTCGGGCTTGATGTGCCTACGTTCGACTTGTTCCTTCGGTTGACGGAACAATCACAGGTCTTAGTGGATGTCGTTCCTGACCCGCTGTTTCTTGGTGTTGTCCAGCAAGGTGTTGCGAGCGTTGGTGAGACAATCCGCAACGAGTTGGAAAGGCTTCGAGACTTGCTGAAACTTTCATCTGAGGGAGAGGCGACGGCGTGGCAATTGATCGGTTCGAGTATTGAGAAGCTCTCTTCGTCGGTGATGATCTCGGGCAAGAGCGAACCGGGCCTCCCGTTAGGAGACATCGCATTCCATCTCCGCGAGCTCCATTTCTGGACACGTTCTCGTGAGTTGTTGGAAGCTCTGCAGCGCCTGATCCGCGGGTCCAGGTCGGTCCTGCCGCAGTCTTCAGTATCTGATCTGCAGAGCGCTCTCGAAGCTTTGCAACAATCGGTTGGCGGGCAGAAGGACTAGGCGTGGTCTCGATAGCGCACATCCCGCCTCCACCAGTGGGATCCGATATCTCGTTGTTGTCCAAACCGTCATCGGTGCTAACATAACTCTCGACCGAACTCCTATTGAGACACCGCATGGATTAATCTCCTTCGCGGTCGAGTGGCCCGCAGAGGGCCAAGGCTCGATTGTTAACACCCTTCTGACTCTCGTTCTCGACATCCGATGCGATGCCGGATTCCGAATGCAGCTTACCATCCCGGACGCATCGATTGACGGAGTCTTGGCCCCGTTGAGGGATCTAGCCACAAAGATGGAATCCTGCTCAAAAGCCGTCGCTAGACGCATAGACGCATATAAGAACGAGACTCGCGGGTCTCTACAAACCCCTGATGAGGTGTGGCACAGCTCCTACGGTGCGGGTTGGCTATACGTCCGGTGGGTCGAGGAGAACGTCCAGGGGTTCATCACGATTCTCAACGATGACCGTACCTTTGCCACGGCGGGGTTCAGGTACGCGAAGGCCATTTTCTCGATTTCCTATTCCAGGGTTCCCGGGGCGAGGTTTGATGAGTGCATCTACCCTATCCCGGCGCCTCGATAAATGCCGAGGAAGGATGAACGCCACGCTGCCCCACGGACGAATCGCCTTCCTGATTGACAGAAATGATATGCTCTCGCGGGACTCCGAAGGGAATCCCTTTTGCACACTCTTGATGGAGGCCACGCTCGACGACGGTCGGCACTGGCGGGCTAGGATTCCTGACAACCCGATTAAGCCGATGTTCGACGCTGTCCGAAAGCTCGTCGACGGGGACAGTCGCATGTCTTTGGGTCTCGACACACCCCAGGTGGATCTCTGCCTCAGGTTCGATCCGGAGAATCGAGTCCTAGTCACCGTGCATCCCGTGCCAATCTCCCTCGGGACAGTCCGCCTTGGGACTAGGTCCGGTTCTGAGCAACAGATCCGCGATGTCGATACCCTCTCCGCGATCGCAGACATCGCGGGTGAGACGGGCGATCTTCGAGACCTGCTACAGGCAGACCTGAGGAAATTCCTCGGAGGGATTATGTTCACGGACAGCACAGGCTCTGTGTTGCGGGCAAACATCATGTTGGACGTTACCGATCTCCACTTCTGGACGAAGCCCCGCGACTTGCTCACCGCTATGCTCGCTCTCCTTGAAGACGTCGCATCCGACCGCCTAGAGCCAGGCACAGGGACGCCAACGCTAGTCCGAGATTCGGAGATTTGCTTGGGTCCTCTCCGGAAGATTACGGACCGGAGCAAATGAGCGCTAACGCGACGGCGACGATCGGATGGCGCGATCCCGTGTAGCGCCATGCCGAGCGGAGGACAACCCCGGCCGCAACGGGCTTGTGGGAGTGAGCGCTTCCGCGCCCTACCCCTCGGTCACATTCGAGCTGATGGGAACGATCCTCACGTCTGGCACATGCACCCAGGCAGGCGACGTATGGTACGTGGATTGGACAACCGTCGTCTCGGGGACGACCACACTCTGCCGCTTGGTCGTCCGGGACGGGGTCATCCACCTGGTAATCGTTGGCCCAGAGGCAACCATTCCGTTCTTCGTTACTACTGCCTTTAAGGCGGGGACGACGGTTCGCGGAGTATACAACCCGAATCCCACGATCCTAGAGCAATGGCTGGGCGTCATGAGTCTGGTCTGCAACAACGATCAATACCCCTTGCACTTGTTTCGGCAAGATCGAAGATCGCCCCAACAAGCCTTATGACATCATCGGGACGACCTGCCAGCCCTACGCCGTCCCTCCAATCCCATGGGGATCGGACATGATCGACCCAGTTCGGAGATGACCTCCCCCGAGCGAAAGGGTGAAACGGCTGCTCAGGAAGGGGAGTTCGGCCGAGGAACAACTTCGATTCCAGGAGGCGAGGGAGCACTACGCCGAGGCATTGCGCCTGGAGCCAAGCAGCCCTTGGTGCTTGTCCGCCATGGCGGGCCTCCTCGTCCGAATCGGAGACTATCAGGAAGCAATTCTGCTAAATCGACGCATTCTGAGCCTCGACCCGACGGACCACTCGCGCTGGCATGGCCTCGGAAATCTTCTTTTCGCGTTCGCGCGCAGGCCATCGGAGTCGGTTGATGCCTATCGCCGGGCCGTTGAGCTGGACCCTTCGAATCCCGCCTACCACGCGGGACTCGTCCAAGCCCTCTCGGTCTCGGGCGTGCACGACGAAGCCATTGACCATGGTCGAAGGATGGTTGCTGACCCAACAATCCGATTCGTCCGCGAATCTCACGATCGAGCGGCGTTGTTCGAAGTCTACGGGAATGCTTTGCTGCGCGCGGGTAAGGCGAAGGATGCTGTCGAGGCGTATCGCCGAGCCATCGAGATAGAACCATCCGATGACCACCGGTATGCCCTTGTAAGGGGTTTGTCGGCCGCGGGCATGCATGAGGAGGCAATCGGCCTTATTGAGAAGTTGCTTCAGGGAGGGCCGGAAGTTGTAGCAGTGGGAAATCGCGCGATTCTGTACGCCCATTACGGCGACGTGCTGCGGCGCGCAGGGCGCAGGAAGGATGCAGTCGACGCCTATCGCCGGGCACTGGACCTCGCCCCGAGGGAACCGGAGGCTAGGTCCCGGGCGGAGAAGGGACTAAAGGAGCTCGGAGAAACGAACGGATGACGCTGCGCAACCCACTGCAGCCTTGCTTTGGTGGGCTCGCGCGTCCGATTCGAGACGGCGAGGGGTGAACTTGCCGCGGCTGTCTCGTTACCCCAAGGGCCAGGTGGGTGACGCACTTGATCGAGAGGGCTGAACAAACATGGGCCCTGGAGCGGAGCCTTCTTGGCTTGCCTGATCGTCGCGCACCAGCTCGTCCCCAGTGGGGACATCCACCTCGTCATCGTCGGGGCTGCGTTCATGCTCCCGCTCTTCGTAATCACGGTCTACCAGGCGGGAACCGAGTCGCCGACTGGGGTGTTGAATCTCCGGGGGGCCGCCGCCCTGCGTCCTACATCGCCCGGAGTTCGCCGAACGTGGTGGACCGCTCCGCGAACGCGTTGTGCTTGTGGATCGACTCTTCCGCTTCGGACTTGACCCGCACCCACGTCGCGTCGGGCATCTTCGGGTACCTCTTCAGGAGGCGATCGAGCACCGCGCGCACCA
>WNGF01018347.1_pt1 | contig 12312 bp, 7 predicted proteins | sample 5400641 | NCBI WGS metagenome assembly WNGF01 (sample SAMN13153371, study PRJNA577476) | soil metagenome | isolation source: 80 cm soil or saprolite under grassland replicate 2 | place: USA:California | collected 2016-06-15
AACGATAAATTCTTTTGAATTTTTTTAAGAAATCTTCTGAAGATGTCTCTTCTAGTAAGAATACACTTATTTGTGATCCTCCCTCTGTGACTGCTATTCCTATACTATCAGAAAGTAGACTATCCTAAGATTCGGGTTGCGATCCTCAAGGAAATAAGCTTGAATCTAAAAAAGACTATTAGAGTGGGGAAACTTATAGCTACCTGCTCTTTCATTGAAATGAACGAATTACTGCCAGTATATCTGAGAATTCATTGGTTCAAGGTGATGACACACCGCCTTTTGGCTTGGTTCAAGCCAGCTTTCCAGCTATCCAATTACCGTGAGAGCTCTTGGACTGTTAGACCAAGTAAAGGTATTTGTCCCTGCCCCTTACGAGCCTGTGGGTGAAAGTGCCCCTCCAATTGCACAAGTCTCTCCAGTCCCAACAAGGGACAATCAATCCAGTTAGCCAATTTTTGAAAGCTTTTTAAAGTGCTTTACTAAAGAAAGTTCTCTTTCGGCCATTGAGCAAGAGCAAGTATTCAAGCAGGAGTAGAAAGCTTCGATGCATTGGAAGTTCGTTCTTCTACCTGCGAGTTCTGTTACAGCAATTGGGAGTACCCTTTTCACCGCAAGTTCTCTTACATCTAGTAAGCCAGCGGCGAGGGTGCCAACTCTTACGAGATCTCACCCCGATTATAGTGAGTGCTTATCCCTTGATCTTCCCTTGGAGTGCCAATTGTATAAGAAAGTCTTAAGCAAGTATATTGAGAATCTTAAGCTCATCTAGTGCCAGTGCACGTCACTCTATTCCCTTAGGGAAGCAGGTCAGCAAGTGGGACTTTAGGTAAGAAAGAATCGTTCTATCTGGACTCTTTCTATAGGGTGTCGCATTCATTCCTCATGGGAGTGTAGGATTCCTATTATCTATAGTATTAGTACCCATAGCGTAGATCCTCGAAATCTTATCTTCTTTTTTTAGATGATATGGTGTACTCTCCAGTCTGGGGATATGCTATAGTATATTGCACGGGGCCAATGCTCTTTACAACCCCGGAGTAATACCTATGTCTAGTGGCAGTCCCTGTTAAAGTGGCCATAGGGTGACCGTATCAGGCCATTGACAATTAGTATATACTACTTTCATTGCTCCTCTTGGCATTCTAGGAGGAGGGCCATTTCTACTTCCATGGAACCAGTTGTTCCTGCGATTCCAGTCTGTTACGGTGCTGGTAAAAAGGGGGTTTTATGGACCAGTTCTTTCCTTGAAGTTGAAGGCAGTTTACCTTTAAAAATCGGTATGGTAAGAAAAGACGACGAATCGGATCCAAATACGCAGTGCAAGAGGACTCACGATGAATGGCCTAAAGAAAGATTAGAAAGTATGCCCTCGATTGGGCAGTGACCGACACACTCACATTGAGTCGCCGATGTTATAACAGGTAGTGGTCAGTCTGCGCAAAGCCATAATACCTGATATCGGAAGGCGAAGCGTGGTGCTAACATGACTAAAAAAACTATTCGGAAATCTGTCTTTATAACTTTTTCTCATGCGGAACGAAGAGAAGTTAGTAAATAGGCCTTTTTTTTGGGAAGCCCTTGATCGAGTAGTTCATCCGAAAGCATTTGATCCATCAGATCAGTGCTTGATCTTCTACTTAATAGGTTCAAGACCTAAATAAAGGAATGAAAACAGCTGCAAGATCCGCTTACTTCTTTCTCTTAGTCAGCTCTATCTCATATTGCCTACGAGCTCTCGTAGTATCTCACAGCAGTATCGAATAATGAAAAGAAGGAAAGCTCTATTGAATAAGCCAAGGATAGAGAGAGGCCCCTTAAAGAACTATTTGAGAAAAGGAATATATCTCCAGGTTATTCATTCAATCCTAATTTTCAATCTCGTGAATTCAATAAAAAGAACTCAAGGCTGCGACATCCACTTTAAGACTAGTTAAAAAGAAAAGGTTCCACCCTTGTAGTTAGACAACCGATATGCGACATCATACTTTGTATGGGAGTTGCCGCTGATATGCGACATCAATAGATAAGCATGGTATGCGAATATGTGTTGTTGATCTCTGCATCGCGATGCTACTTTCGTAGGGGAGAGCAGTCAGTCCCCACCAAGGTAAGTATAAGGGCTTTTTGGGGGGGTAATTTCGCTTCGTTCATCTTCAAGTGCCGACAGTTTCTATTCCCGAGTGTGAAAAGCCAGTACTGGATAGACGGTTTAGATACGTCACTGAGTGCCCCATGGGTCATCTTGTTTCCTATTTATTGGAAGCTACATAAAGCATCCCTATATTAAGATGAAGTAAGAAAGCATCAGTCCTCTTTTTTTCTGTCTTCTATGAAAGAATGTAGCTCGCTCTTTCAACCCGGGGCCCCCTCTGGGGAACTGTTTGAGTTTTAGCATCGACCCCATTTCCTTTTGATCGTATTACGCTTGACTCGCTGCAAAACATTTCGCTTTCTGCGCTCGCTCGTACGTGGTTTACACTCCTTGCCTTTCATCTGACTTTTCCATCGGGCAATTGTTTGTTTTCAACTGGATTGAATTCCGAACCAAGAAAGATAGGCAACTTTCACTTGAAAGAAAGGAGCTTCAGAACTCTTGTATTCCACCGAATAAGAATAAGAGCAAGAAGGGGCTATCTTTGTGAAGGGACCGGCACCAGAAAGTAGATCATATGGCCTTTCTTTCGCCAAAAAAAATCAAGTAAAGCCCCGGCCTAAGAAATGCAGCAAAGCAAGTCGTCTTTGGTTTGGAGCGAAATTCCCGGATGTATAGGCTTGATCGAGTGCCTTACCTGAAATCGACGATCTAAAGTGGGCTCTTTAGCTTGCTCCGACAGAGGTCTCCTTCTCCCTTAGCAGCGAGACCAGTCCCTACCTCTTTTCAATCAATCTTTCATACCGTATGCCTTTTCTACGCCTAAAACAAGTTAATGTCTCTCCTCTCTGAAAAGTAAGTCGGACCTTATTGAAAAGTAGTACGCTTTCTTTCGTGGTGTTCAGGATCCCGTGCTTTGTAGTTCACGCATGGCTTTCTCTAACGAAGCTAATGCCGAATTAAAGACCTTAAACGGAAAGACACAGGAGGTGGCGAAAAACTAAAAAAGATAAAGAGCTTACAAACTTCTCTGAACCCGGTAGCCAGCGGAGCCCCTATTCATGGGTTAGGGACTAGCATTGAACAAAGTTGGTGACAGCCGAAGAAAAAGTGAAAGGGCAAGTAAATAATCTAAACATGCGGGTAAGCAGCAAAAAAAGAATAAAAGTAACGCGCCCTACCTGTTAGTAAAGTAAGGCCTTCCAGAGCCTATCTAACACAGACATACACGCGGATGAGGGCACTGAAATAAATGGACGTCGATCCGGTACTGAAATTGCATAGAAAAAAAAGAAAGAAGTTCGTAAGCAAAACGTATATTTCGACTGCTCATAAGGCGATGACACGGGCAGAGGACAAAAGCAGGGTGCCCCGCATTCTCAGCAGCTGATTCTCAGGCTGATTCTACTTGGTTGGTAGAAAATCTACTTATCCAGGAACAGGCGACGGAACATACGAAGGACACACGTGCTACGAAGAAATATGAGATTCTCAAAACAGGGAAGGCTACGGATACACATGGGGCTAGGCTAACAAGTATCTTCGTTTGACCCTGGATTGTTTCATGCAGGAGTCAAGCTCTACAGGTCGGCCTGAGACGGAGCATCGGAAGCGAATCGAAGTAATCTGGTTGGGATTTCACACTACGGCTTGGAGTTGGGTTGGGGTTGCTCGAGTCACCTTACTCCAGGAGGGGCGCCGCGAAGAGTACCGTTTAAAGCCCGTTTCATGTATCTTTTTGGATGGTGCTCACGTGGACGAAGCCAAAATGCTTTACAAAGGTGTGAACGTCAGTGTCGTTTCTAACCCTCCTGTTGATCTTGACATTCAATATACGTGTGTATATATGGACCCTATACAGGAATTAGTGCTGACGGCTCTGGGCCGTGTGTTATTGGAGACTCTTTTTCCTAGTATGTTTGATAAGTCAAGGGTCGAATCGTTTTTCAGGCATTTTCATACACACTCCAATGTGAGCGAACTCTTAATCATTCGATACGAGAAAAGCCTTACTGGTGTGGCACCTTCATCGCTCTTGGGCTTTTTCGAGGATCAACTAACTAATGTAGATGGGATCAATAACTATATGTGGGGTTTGCTCAAAAGCTTTCTACTAATGCCCTACGTGAATTGCTGGAACTCGCCCGAGAATAGGCTCCCCCCTTTTAAGGAGAACGATTTTTCGGTGAACGGAGACCCTTTGCCTTTCGGCCTGTATTTGCTGGATAGTTTTGACCCTGTTCCATATCTTTTCCAGTTCTTTTTGAACATCTTTCTTTGCAAGAAGCTGAAGCCAATAATGGAGGATTTGCCGGAAGAGTTCAACTACCATGTGGACTTCTTCTATCTATATACGTTTGTTGTTATTTCCGGGCCAGTGTTGAGACTTTGAGGCATAGCCCAGGTGTTTTTAGCGAAGCCGAAAGGTAGTTCCGTCGAGAAAGAAGAATATCTCGTCATACCAACTATATGCTTTGTTCATGTCTGCCATTTCGTTTATCATAGAGGCGCGCAGCGAAAACGTGTCCAAGAAAGAGGTAAGGCTTTCCATAAGTCAGAAAGAAACCTTCTTACTAGCAGGTTGTCCTTTCTTCGCCTAGTCTATCTAAGACCGGATTCGTCGGCGCAAGAGTGCTCGATCAGTGACCTCCTACGCACTGCCGGCTTTGGGCATACTAGCTCGCTGCGGAAGAGAATGAAGATAAATAGGGTGAATGTAACGTAGGGCATAACACATAGAAAAGCCCTTTTTATCCACGGTATGATTGTTTTCCTATTGCCTTGTCTTTCTGCTATCTTGAAATAGCTGTTATTGTCTTCCTGGTCAGCTTTCGACGAGTGACTCTTGGTTGCGGGGCCTGGGAGGGGACCTACTATCTACTTAACCGCTAGGCAAAGAGGGAGGACGGACCAGTCTCTTTCTTTCCGCTTTGAACGGAAGCCCTTTTTTCGGGAATATCCCTGCTGGAAAAAGAAACAGTACTGGTTTAAGAAAACTAGAGGAGCTGGAAATAGGATTTCTGATCTGGGAATTGCTGGTTTCTGAGGCAAAGGAAACTTTAGGTTAAGAAATCAAACCCAAGCAGGTACAAACATTTCCCATAGTGGTTATGGTTGCTAATGGTCAGAACATAATCAGTAAAGCTGTGTATCGGAGGGGGTACCTGGAAGGTGCAAGGAGTGGAATTTGAAGCTAAACTGAGGCTGTTGCCACTGGTTGCCTATGACATGGTGCTAGGAATGGATTGGTTGAATACTCCGCTGGGGAACACGAAGGTGAATTGGAAAGAGAAATACATACATGTCTTTAGGGAAGGTTCATTGGTAGAAATCAAAGGGGTAGCAAGCTCAGTGGCAGGGGGCATTTTCTCAAGCTTGTGACCTGATCTTGACCCGAAACTACTGCTCTTTCCCATCTATAAACCTTAGTTAGCACTTAGCTATTTTAATGAAACCACACAAATTGGTTAGTATTTTATGTTTTGACCAGGGAACCAACCCAATCCATTCGCCGCAGAAAAAGAGAGGCAAAATAGGGCAAATAAACTGAAGCAGATGAACGGACGACCAATCGACTACAAGAAGAAATGAGAACTGTTTTTATATTTTGAACTCCAAAGTCAAAGAATGGTTTTTAACCGCCGCCTCTTTGAATCAAAAGGGTCTTCTTCAACACAAGCAATAGCGTCAATAGCAAGCTTTCTTCCCACCCTCTCTCTAAATGCAACAGAGTCCTACCACGTTAAGGTCAAGCGCCCTACTTGCTTGTTGACACGTGAGAGGAAATAGGAGTAAGAAGTGCCAGGATTTACCACTTTCTAAGAAGTACCGATCTCAAAGAACTGTCCGGCCCACTTTCAGGTTATGAAGGGAAGGCTCTCGTTGAGAACAAAAGATGTAGTTTCTTTCCTCTCGAGAGGAGGCGCGGCAAAGATAGACAGATCATTACATCGAACTAGCAGCCAAGATATATAACTCATCTTTCTACTACGAGAATAGTATAGTGGATCAAGAGCCGCGCCGCCAACCTCAAACTCTTCATTCCAGGCCAATAGTTTCGCTATAGTGACTACGTACCTTTAACACATTCTTATTGAGGCTAAGCTTCAGGCCAACTACGAATTGAGATTCGAGAGCGGGGGGAACTTCATCACTTCGAGGGAAGCTTTCTTCTCCGGGACAACTCCAGAAAGGAAAGATAGACTGCAGGCTTAAAATATAGACAGAGTTTGCTACTAAAGGCTCGGCTGAAAAGGCTAACTATCTTTTTATTTCGCGTTCTTGAGTATGGAGAAGAAGAAAAACTAGTCTAGCCCGGGGACTTTCAGTAACTTGATGGAAGAAGCTTTCAAAAAGAGGCTCAAAGGCTTTTTACGTCAGTCATCTCTTCAAACCTTCCTGCAACTTCTTACTTGCCTTTTGAATTTACCTTCAAAGCTGGCTTTACCTATTTATCTTGACCAGAAAGGAATTGATAAAGGGGATGTTATATCCAGACCATAGACTGCGTTTCAACTTTCACTTAGGAAGGGGGAAAGCTCTACTTAGCCTTACGTAGCCTGTCTTAGCCCACCGGCTTACCGAGCTCTACGGCACTTTTATTTCAATGTTAGGCTAGGCTTCTTCTTTCCCGAAGGACCTCTCACTCTCTGGAATGTCCGATTAACCGCTGCTTAGTGGTATCGAATGATACAAAGTTGTTCAAGGAGCTAAACGCGAACACAAGAAATTGCGTACCTTAGATGCCATAAGTGTTCCTTACCGAGGGAAAAAGCATTGGGACTACTTTACCCACCCTTATTAGCAACCTCATCATAAAGAGGACCCATAAGGACAATATGCGGATCTTCTCCTTGCCTTCCTTACAGCTACGAGAGACGAAAGGTGCTTCTGAAAGCTGAGAGAAAGACACCAGGATCTACTGCCACAGTATGATACCAATGAACATACTTGAGCCACTGCTGTTCCCTTTTACTCACAATGGAAAGAAAAGAGATGCAGAAAGAAGAGTCTAAAAAAAAGAATAGAATATATAACGATTATAGCCGTGTATGTAGTAGGAAGAGGAAAGAAAGAATTAATACAACTATGTTGTCAACTATTTATGCTCATTGCTAGAGTGAAATAAGTTTCTTCATGCGCTTACGAATAAGCAAAAAGAATAGATTCTTACTCAAGTAGTTTGGTTTGTAGTGTAGTTTTTTTTCTTGACTCTAGTAGTGTAGTTAGCATGCCTTCCGTTCCTTGCTTGCTTATGCACTTTTTAATTAAAGACGACCTTTCAATTAATTATTGACTGGATAAAGTAGTATTAGTTAATATACGCTGATTCAGACAAATCACAAATAAGAGACAGTCTTTTTCGATACTGTATGCTGGGACAGACCTGTAGGTGAGCACAAGCACAGCCAGCCTTCCACCTCTTTATACTTATGTTTAGCAGTGTACCTGGTCTTACTTCTTTTTCAGTTTACGCTTGTGTCCCAAGCTTGCAAGTTCGAAGAAGAGTATTGTATTGACCTGAATCAAGTCTTGCCTATTATTGCTGGGCAAAAGCAGTTTGATAGGAAGAAGTCCGTATTTCTACCGAAAAGTAGTTACGAAAGGAGGAGTTTTCTTGCTGAGGGAGAAAATAATCACATTGCCATTGAGTGCCCCTACCTTATCCAGCTCTGCTTTTACTCATAGCACAGAATGAAGCCCTGGTCTTTACTTTTTTCAGATTATCTTAGAACTTCCACTTTTCCAACTGGCACTTCAACATATCTGCAACTCTTTGCTGCTCTTCCTCACTAGGACCATACACCACCACCTCGCTTTTGTGATAGTTGATCTTCATACCTGACATACTCTCAAAGCAGTACAGAAGGGAACTTCAGGTGAAGAATATCCTCATCCCTCTTTTCAACAAACAACACAGTGTCATCTGCATACTGCAGATGACTTACTCCACCTCCATGCACTAGGTGTGGCACAAGCCCATGAATCACCCCATTTGATTTAGCTGTTTCCAGTATGTTAGCTAAAGCATCCACCACCAAATTAAAAAGAAGAGGTGAGAGAGGATCACCCTGTCTCAATCCTTTGTAGCTCTTAAAATATGGGCCAACCTCTCCATTAATATGGAGACTCACAGCACCTCCTTATACCACTTGTTTAATGCAACCTCTCGACTTCTCACTAAAACCCTTTTTAAGCAAAACAAACCTCTTGTCCCTTTTCGAGATCTGTCAGGATTAGCAAGATGTTCTATATATAATTCTCAAGTTTAGTATCAGCTTGGGTGTGTAGAGATGTGTTCCAATTCTTTTTTTTTCTCGAAGTAAATGTTGAAAGAAATCAGAAGCAATGGCGTGTGCTAGTATGAGAAAGAAATCTAGATCAGATATTTTCATATGGAAACATATAAATATTCCTCAGGGTCACAGCTACTTTTTTTCACATCACCTCTGATCTGAAATGTTTGAACTCTGAGGCAAATCATCAAACAGAAATAAACCAAAATGTACATCTAGATTGAGATAATAACGGACTTGAACCGTCACTTCACTTTTCAGGATGCTGTCCTGGTTTATTTGGTTATCTGATCTTGGTTGGCCCTAATCAAAAGATAGGTCATTCTTTGGGGTATTGGTTTTTCATAGGAGAGTTTAGGTTATGGCAGGGTGGGTCAACTCTCATACGGCCGTTCTATTTTTGGTCTCTGGTGACAAAGTCCACTGATTGGTTCTAGGTGTTGGATTATTAATTCATTTTCTTGAGGAGAACAAATACGATTTTCACACTGCTAATAGCTCAATGAGCTGGTTATGTGCTAGATGGTCAATGGCGGTAAAACACAAGAAGACGTGTCAAATTTTGTATGGAGATCCGCATGTCTTAGCTAGGAATGAGCTGTAAACAAAATATAAATAGTTGTTACTTGAGTCGATAATGACTTTGTGTCGGTTTGCTAGAGTCTATAAATTGGACTGGTACCATGTATTGTAACATAAGCTTTTGTATAAGAGCTGAGATGTAGTTAAGATTACACTTTATCCTCTCTCTGTTTTGTTGCTTCCTTCCATTATCTCCAACAACTGGTATCAGAGCACACTAACACTAGGAACCTTCACGGTCAGGGTTTATTAGACCACTATGAACACTTGTAATTGGTTCTTTCTACTTCAGGCATGGTTCTCTCTAGTTAGTGGAAGAGTGTACAACATAGGGATTGGTATCAGTCACACATTTAGGAAAGAAAGTAAAAAGGTTCAGTGATCACATAGAATTTTTTTGTAGGCTAGATCTCTTTTCAATCAAGTAGGCGTCAAACAAAGAGGTTGGGACATAAATTTAGATGGCTCAAGCACATATTTGAGTTGGACCAGTCATTATCTATAGGTTTCCTTACGGTTAACTGACTCAGTCCACGGGAACTAGCCTTTGTCAAAGTAATAAAAAAAATGAATCTCCTAACTCGGTAGCCTATGAGGTTCCAATGGTTAGTTTTGGATTTTTTCAGGTTCAGGCAAGAAAGCAAAGAAGAAGGGAGGATTCTCTATTACCAACTCCCCTCATTGTCCTGTCCTCATTGGTCATTCATCTTTCCCGATCTAGTGCCATCGTTCTTCAAGGTGCTGGAGGGTTTGAAGCATACCTACTACCCCTCCCCTGAGCTTAGTTCAGAGTTGCCTCAGCGCGCTCGAGTAATAACTGGGAAAATCAAGGCAGTCTTGAATTAATTAGAAGAGCTTTCTCATCAAAGATAAAATAAACTATATATGAAAATTTTAGATGAACTAGAATGGCTACCGCTTCACTTAAAATATGCAGCCCACACGTAGTCAAGACAAGTAACGTAAAAGACAGAATGAGAAAAATCAATTGCAATTGGCTCGTATAGACCTACCTTGTTTTGAACGGTAACCTCTTAAAGCTCGGGAGACAGATTTCTTTTTTTTGGTGATAGTTTGAAGGCTTTCTCGGCCTATCCAAAGCTTGAAATATCTTTACTTATTGCCGGAGAGATAGGGGCTGAAACAAGGCTTGAAAAGGAGCTAATGCGGTTGCTGTCCTTCTTTCTGCCTTCCTCAGTTTGCGTTCTAGCTTTAGTCTTTAGTCATTTCGAGTTATGCATTTCGAATGCTCCCCTTCCAAGCAAACTAACCTTGCTAAGTGCTAGCCAGGTGAAAGTTCTTATCGCTAGTAGTTTTGGTGTTCTCTTCCCTTTCATCCAATTGCAGATAAAGCAATTTCTCTCCTTCGATTGTGAGGCCCTCGCCCGCCGGAAGGTCTCTACTGCAACTGAGTTTTAAAGCTTTTACTCATCAAATATTTTTGGCAAGTAAAGTAGGTATCAATCTGCTTGAAAGCCTGCAGGGTCAAATTTTGAGTATTTTCAGTTAGAATCTAGAGTCAGCCTATTCAGTTCTTAGCCCTTAAGGGTAAGGCAGGGGGTAATATGGATAGTCTCTGTCCCTGTATTCACATTCCACCTTCAACAAAGTGTTGATTTCCCGTAAAGCTAACTGTAGTCCATTAAATAAGTAGATATCTTAGGCAAGTTAGCAATCCCGTTATATTACCAAGGCCTTCCCTTCTATTGTAGAAAGAGTTCTCAGCCATCCAATTGCTGTACCAGTTGCCAGCTATCCAGTTTCATTTGAAGTTGCTGGGGGTCCAAACGAGCTAGTAGCTTTTATTCGTCCTATAAGTCCTTCCACAAGCGAGTCAATAGGGTGCTGGCTAGTTGTAGTTGTTGGCGTGCGTGGAAAGAGCGAAGGTAGTTAGCCTAATAGTTTGAACTGGAAAAGATTCTCTATTACAGCTGCATATTCTCCTTCTTAGTTAGAAAAAGAAAAAACGGAGTTTATGCTACACACTCAGAACTAGAAAGAAAGCTATTGAAGAGGAAGGTGCCGTCCATCAAACTGCTTGCTTCATTGAGTAGATAGAGTTTGAAGTAGAGTATGACACATCAGCGGTAGAATCATTCTTGCATATATATTATTTCATCTCAACTATTAAGATAAGAAAGAAGAAATGCCTATTACAAGCACTGGTATAGAGCTAGCAAGATAAGGCAAAGACAAAGCAAGAAGGTTCTCCAGTAGGATGATTCTCGATGCAAGAGATTGCACTATTTAGGTACTTCACTAGCAGGAACTATTCTTTTGCAAAGAGCTTATTGAACTCCAAACATTATCTTCTTTGTATATTGTTAGAATAACCCGCTAATTAGATAGGGGCCTAGCCAATAAGAGAGCGCCAGTATGCATGCTTATGGACGGACCCAGAGAGCAGCTTAATAGAGAGAAGTAGCAGTGAGGGCGCTAAGCTGAAGGAAAAGGCTGAATGCCATAGGAAGTTCTCGATGAATAATTCACTTACTTCGTTACTGCTGATTCGACAGTGGATCATAGCTCATAGAACCTATTCCAGTGAACTTGACTACCATTGGAAATGTCGGTGCCGTATTTTCTTGTCTTTTTTGGATGGTTTAGCCAAATAAGCGAGCTAACCTTTTGACTTATACCCGCGAACTTTATTTTATGATGGAAATAGAAAAACTTGATGATAGGAATACTCGAGAGCCAGTTGTTAATGTCTTATAGCCCACGAAGAAATATTCCTTGGGAATGGAGAGACCTAGAGGAAGAACAACCTGCCGAGACTAGTGAAGTGGTTCCGGAGTTACCGGATCCAATTGGTTGGCACTTAAAGACTCCAGTTGTAGCCATAAATCCCCTGCAGTTCCGAAGGCTTCGCGCAATAGTTCTCCCTATCGTCTTGGTCCACCTTTGGGTGTTTCACCACAGAGCCGTGGTTATGTGCTCGAGACTCTTGGTTCATTGCGTCTTCTAAACCGAAGAGAGTTATGTATCGGATTTCAAATGGTGCGTTTGCAGGCTGTGCGGCAGTAATATTGTTGCCAAACCGTTGCCAAATCTGGCAGATAAGCTATGGTTTTCAGGACGAAGTTCTGATGCGATATGCTTTTAGTTGACACCTGATGGTCTATTTGAGGATACTGGAGTCGATTTTACGGATCTCGATGGGAACAAGATATTGTGAAGAGGCTTAGAGGCAAGTATAGTGCATTCATTGATTTATCTGCGATTGAGAAGATTGATGATTAGGTTTAAACTACGCACATAGAGGAGACTTTTCGGTCCATCAAAGACTCATTTGTAGATGAGTTGGAGTTCCCCTATTTTTTTTTTCTCCTACTTCTA
>WNGF01008254.1_pt1 | contig 12309 bp, 7 predicted proteins | sample 5400641 | NCBI WGS metagenome assembly WNGF01 (sample SAMN13153371, study PRJNA577476) | soil metagenome | isolation source: 80 cm soil or saprolite under grassland replicate 2 | place: USA:California | collected 2016-06-15
AAGCGCTGGGAGACTCTGGCGCTCCCGGCGGAGTAGCCGAACTCAAAAAGAATCTCATCGATCGGCCAAACTGCCGGCTGGAAAACGGAGAAGCCCACAAGCCGAACGGTACAGGGAGACTCCTCGCGCCGCGAGCTTCAGAACGTCATCGGCTAATCCGAGCCCAGCGGGGTGGTTGCTCTGGTCGCAGCGCGAGGAGTCTCGCGCTGCGGGAGCGAGAGCGCCGGGAGGGACCAGGGCCGCGGTCGAGCGCGCATCCGCGCGAGCCGCGGACCGGTGGCGAAGCCAGGTCCCGACCAAGCGGTAGCGACGGTAGGAGACTCTTCGCGCCGCGAGCTTCAGACCTTCGTCGGGTACACCGGGCCTGGCGGGTTGGTTTGGTCGGACCTTTTCCCGGTCGCAGCGCGAGGAGTCTCGCAGAGGCGAGGAGCCTCGCGCTGCGGGAGCGAGAGTGCCGGGAGGGTCCAGGGCCGCGGTCGAGCGCGCATCCGCGCGAGCCGCGGACCGGTGGCGAAGCCAGGTCCCGACCAAGCGGTAGAGACGGTAGGTCCCGACCAAGCGGAAGCGACGGTGGCGATATGATTTCTCCGATGATCCCATGACCGTTTCCGCAGGTACGCGGCTTGGCCCGTACGAGATCCTGGGCTCGCTCGGCGCGGGCGGGATGGGGGAGGTTTACCGGGCCAGGGACACGCGGCTTCAGCGCGAGGTCGCGGTCAAGGTGTTGCCTGCCGAGCTCTCTTCTGACGCGGCTCGCTTGAAGCGCTTTGAGACGGAGGCGCGTTTGGTCTCCGCCTTGAACCATCCCAATATCGTGACGATCCACGAGGTCGGGCAGAGCGATTCCATCTCTTTCATCGTCATGGAGCTGGTGGATGGAAAGACGTTGCGGGAGCTGCTCTATGCCGGTCCTCTTCCTCTGCGCAAGCTGCTCTCGATTGCCGCCCAGGTGGCCGACGGGCTCGCCAAGGCTCATGCCTCGGGCATCGTTCACCGGGACTTAAAACCCGAGAACGTCATGGTGACCAGCGACGGCTTCGTCAAGATCCTCGATTTCGGCCTGGCGAAGTTAACGCATCCTGATTCGGACAGAGGACAGACGGAGCGAGCCGCAACGATTCCTGGCGGGACCGAACCCGGTCTTGTCATGGGGACCGTGGGTTACATGTCGCCCGAGCAGGCGGCCGGGCAACGGGTGGATTTCCGGTCTGATCAATTCTCCTTCGGCTCGATCCTCTACGAGATGGCGACGGGCAAACGGGCATTTGAGCGGGCGACCAAGCCGGAAATACTCGCGGCGATCATTCGGGACGAGCCGGAGCCGATTTCGGCACGCAATTCCAAGGCTCCCTCCCAGTTGCGCTGGATCATCGGGCGGTGTCTCGCCAAGGAGCCGCGGGACCGCTATGTGGCGACGGAGGACCTCGCTCGAGACCTCGCGACGATTCGCGACCACCTCTCCGAGGCTTCGAGCGCGGTCGAGACGCTCCCGGCAGAGGCGGTGCCCGCGCCGCGGCGCCGATGGCGGATCCAAACCATAATCGGCGCCGGGCTCCTGGTGGCCCTCGGCGTAATTGCGTGGCGGCTGCACCAATCCGACTACTTCTGGCGAAACCCGCTCTCTGGCGCCCGCTTCGCGCGGCTCACGGACTGGGAAGGCTCGGAAGTGGACGCGGCCGTCTCGGCCGACGGCAAATTCGTGACTTTTCTCTCCGATCGCGATGGCCCCTTCGACGCCTGGGTGACGCAGCTCGGCAGCGGAGAGTTCCTGAATCTCTCGAGGGGGCAGTTTCCGGGGCTTTTGATCGACGAAATCCGCAACGCGGGATTCGCCGGCGACGACGCACATGCTTGGATCCGTAAAGAGTTGGGATCCGAAAAAAGCGGCGCCCTCCGAAGGAGCATCTGGCTCGTGCCCACCATGGGCGGGAGTCCGCGCCCCTTCCTCCCAGACGCCGTACAGGTCGCTTGGTCGCCGGACCGAACGCGAACTGTCTACCACTCGTCCAGCCCCGGCGACCCGATCTTCATCGCCGACCGGAACGGCGGCAATCCGAAGCAGATCTTCATCGAGAAGCCGGGCATGCACCATCACTACCTCGCCTGGTCTCCGGACGGCCGCTTCGTCTACTTCGTCGGCGGAGTGCCCAATCTGGACTCGGACATCTGGCGGATTCCCGCGACCGGCGGCGCCGCCGAACGCCTGACGAATCACCACTCGCGAGTGGCCTACCCCGCGTTTCTTCACGACGGCATGTTGGTCTACACGGCAACGCGGCCGGACGGTTCGGGCTCGGGACTCTATGCGATGGACGTGGACCGGCGGATCCCTCACGCCGTCAGCTTCGGCCTCGAGGAATACGTCTCGGTCGCATCGAGCGCCGACGGCCGCCGCCTCGTCGCTGCCGTAGCGAATCCGACCTCGCATCTCTGGAGCGCGCCGATTTCGGACCGAGTCGTCGACGAATCGGCAGTGCGCCGCTTCGCTCTACAGGCGGTGCGCGCGGCGGCTCCGCGCTTCGGGCCCAACTTCCTTCTGTTTCTTTCTTCCAAAGGCGCCACCGACGGTCTCTGGAAATTCAAGGACGGCTCGGACGCAGAGCTCTGGAAGGGCAATTACTTCGGCGTCAGATCAAGCGAGGGTGGCATCGCCGCCGGGCCGGCAATCTCGCCCGATGGCGCGCAGATCGCCTTCGTGGTCCGCCGCGGCGAGCGGGCGGGCCTTTTCGCGATGGCGGCGGATGGCACCAATCCACGCGCCATCGCCGAGTCGCTCGATATTCGCGATACGCCGTCCTGGTCTCCGGATGGGAAGTGGATCGCGGTCGCGGCATCCGAGGGGCAGGGCCAACCGTTGCTCAAAGTGCCCGTCGCTGGGGGAGCCCCCGTGCGGCTCGTCGAGGGGATCAACTACAATCCGGTCTGGTCTCCCGACGGCCGTTTCATCGTGTACTCTCAGGCCAGGGCGGGTCCTAGGTACTCGCTCAAGGCCGTCACCCCGGAAAACCAGCCGTTCCCGCTGCCGGATATCGAAGTGTGGCGCGCCGGGAATCGCTATCGCTTTCTGCCGAACGGCAAGGCACTCGTCGTCATGCGGGAGCAGGGAGGCGGCATGAGGCAGCAGGACTTCTGGCTGCTCGACCTGGCGACCGGCCGCTTGCGCCGATTGACGAACCTGAGACCCGGATTCGCAATGAAGAGCTTCGACGTGTCGCCCGACGGGAAGCAGATCCTTTTCGATCGTTTCCGCGAGAACTCCGACGTAGTACTGATCGACCTGCCGCCGCGGTGAAGCACACGCTGGGGCTCGCTGAGCCGGGAGCCCAGATTCCAGGATCTCGTGCGCCGCGTCGGTCTGCCGTCCCAGACGCGGTCTAGCTGTCAGTTCTCAAGACGTTGTTCCCGTAGGCGTGCGGCTGGAGGTGTCTAACGCCCAACGTTGCTGAGGAAGTGGATGGGTAACGGCGGCCGGGGCCCTGCCCGCGGGAGGAGAGGAGAAGCTATTTCTCGACCGCAGTAGCCGTCGAGGCCGTCTGATTGAAGACGCGGAAGATCATCGAGGCCGGCCCGATCGTTACCTGGTCTTCGTCGGCGAGCTTTCTGGGGGCTTCGATTCTCTTCCCGCGCAGGTAGGTCCCGTTCCTGCTGCCGAGATCTTCCAGAACCGCTCCCGATTCGTCGATCACGATTCGTGCATGCCGGCGCGACACGAGAGCATCGTCGATCCAGACGATGGCAGCTTCATCGCGTCCAAGCAGGTTCTCGCCGGGGTTCACGGCGATTTCGCGGGTTCCCCAGATGAGTCGGTAGATCAACTTCTGGCCTCCGCCGGCGGAAACGCCTCCCCGAAGCTCCTGCGCGCTTCCGCTGAAGGCGTAACCAAAACGGTGAACGGTCCGCACGAAACGGGAGTCTCGAGCGCTGTCTCCGGTCGCCGACCGGACCTCGACGAGAAGGCTCGCGAGCGTACCGTCCGAAACGAACGTGCCGGGCCAGAGGCGCTCATGGATCTCGCTCTTGGAAAGGGCTTTGGGACGGCTCTCCAGGAGCAGCTCCAGAAACTGAAAGGCCTTGGGCGAGAGGTGAACAGTCTCGCCGCGGACGGAGAGCTGCCGCGTATCGGAGTCGAGCACGCACTCACCGAATCGAACCCGCATCCGCGCTCCCAGAAAAACCCAAGAAACTTCTAGTGTTTCGCCAACGACTTCCTGGACGTCGCGGCGTTCTGATTATCCCGGAGGTAAGCCATGAATTCCATGTTCTCTCGCCGAATCGCGATCGTTGGCATTTCGGTCGGGCTCGCCATCGCATTCCCCGGCGCTGGCCGCGCCGACAAGCAGAAGTTTTCGGAGTGGTCCGCCCCTGTCAATCAGGTGCTGGAGTGGAATCAGATATTCGTCGACACGCTCATTGCGACGAATACGGCGAACTCCTCCAGTCAGCGACTCGGGGCGATCGTTCACACGGCGATCTTTGATGCGTACAACGGCATCGAACAGCGTTACACACCAATTTTCGTTCAAAACAGGGCGCCCAATGGCGCATCGCGCCGAGCGGCGGTCATCGCCGCGGCGTACATAGCGCTGGTCGGCCTGTTCCCGTCCCGACAGCCGGCGCTGGATGCCAGCTATGCGGCTTCGTTAGCGGCGCTGAGCGACGATGGCGAGGACGGCGGCCAATCGCGCGAGCGTGGCATCACCTGGGGAACCGAGGTAGCGCAGGGCGTGCTCGCCTGGCGCGCCACCGATGGGTTCAGCGCGAGCTACCCTCCCTTCACCGGTGGCGACGCAGTCGGCCAGTGGCGGCCGACACCACCGGCGTTCGGAGCGATGAGCGCCCAGGGGTTGGCATTTACCGCGATGTTCGTCCTGGTCAACAACACCCAGTTCGAGCCTGGGCCACCGCGGGGTCTGACCAGTGCCACTTACACGGACGATTTCGATGCAGTCAAGGCGCTCGGTCGCAAGACCGAATCGACGCGCACTGCAGACCAGACGGCGCTCGCACTGTTCTGGGACGGCAACGCCAGCGTCCACTGGAATCAGGCAGCGAACCAGATTGCGCGCGCCAATGACCTGTCCCTGTCCGACACCAACCGGCTCCTCGCGGTCCTGAACATCGCGATGGCCGACACGGCGTTCACCACCTGGAGCGGCAAGCGATTCTACGGCTCTGTTCCGAGCGAAGTGACCTGGCGGCCGGTGACCTCGATCCCGCTGGCGGACATCGACGGCAATCCGGACACGGTTCCTGATCCGGATTGGCTGCCGCTCATCAACACGCCGTCGCACCCGGAATACCCCGCCGGGCACCCTAGCCTGAACGGTACGGCTGCGACCGTTCTCCTTCGCCACTTCGACGACCAACAGACGTTTACGCTGACGACGACCGGACAGCCGAGCCGCACGTACACCAGCATCGCGCAAGCCCGCTCGGACGGGAACAACGCCCGGGTTTGGGGTGGCATGCACTACCCGAGCACAGTAGCCATCAGCGACGCCGAGGGCGAGGCGATCGCCGACTACGTGCATCTCAACTCCACGCAGCGGCTCCGCGGCGGGCAATGAGGATGACGAGGATATCCCGCAAGGGGGAAACCATCGAGAACGCCACACACGGGCGCATCAGCCGCCTTCTTCCCCTCGTCATCCTGGTAGGCCTGGCTTCTCCCGCCTCTACAGTGTCGGCGGGTGTCAACGTCTGGACGACCAACGGGCCGGCAGGGGGAGATGTGCTTGCGCTCGCTATCGATCCTTTGTCTCCGGCCACCCTCTATGCCGGCACCGTGGACGGCGGCATCTTCAAGAGCAGCAACGGCGGGCAGAGTTGGAGCCCCATCAACACCGGTCTGACCGACCCCGTTTATCCAAGGGCTCGAGTAGTGCCGACTGTCCTTGACCTGGTCATTGATCCTTTGGCGCCGGCGACGCTTTACGCCGGCACGATTCGCGGTGCCTTCAAGAGCACCAACGGCGGAGGCAGTTGGAGCGCCACGAACACCGGTCTAACCAACACCAGTGTCCATGCTCTGGCCATCGATCCTACGACTCCAGCCACGGTCTACGCCGGTACGGACGGCGGCGTCTTCAAGAGCACCAACGGCGGGGAGAGTTGGAGTCCCATCAGCACCGGCCTGACCAACGCCCGTGTCGATGCCCTGGTCATCGATCCCTCGGCGCCGGCCACGCTCTTCGCCGGCACAGGCGAGGGCGGCGGCGTCTTCAAGAGTACCAACGGCGGAGAGAGCTGGAGCGCCATCAACGCTGGCCTGCCCGGCACTGTCCTTCAGCCCGGCACTTACGTTACCGCCTTAGCCATCGATCCTACGGCGCCGGCCACGCTCTACGCAGGGACCCAGAACGGGCCCTATGGCACCGCTGTCTTCAAAAGCACCAATGGCGGAGGCAATTGGAGCGCCATCAACGCAGGCCTGCCCGCCACCAACGTTTACGCCTTAGTCATCGATCCTTCGGCGTCGGCCACCCTCTATGCCGGCACGCTTGGCGGCGGTGGCTTCTCTGGCAACGGCGGTGGCGTCTTCAAGACCATAAACGGCGGGGAGACCTGGACGGCCGTCAACACCGGCCTGACCGTCCCCATGGTCCAGGCCCTGGCCATCAACCCTTCGACTCCGGCCACCCTCTACGCCGGCACATTTGGCGGTGGCGGCGTTTTCAAGAGCGCCGATCGCGGAGGCAGTTGGAGCCCCATGAACGCCGGCCTGTTTACTCCCCGTGTCAACGCCCTGGCCGTTGACCCTTTGGCTCCGGCAACGCTCTACGCTGGCACGTGGGTCGGCGGCGGCTTCTTCAAGAGCACCAACGGCGGGGGGAGCTGGACGTTCCCCTCCACCCGCCTCACGTACTTCATCGTCTCTGCCCTGGCCATTGACCCTTCGGCTCCGTCCAATATCTACGCCGGCATAGGCTATTCAGAATATCCCGGCAGCGTCTTCAAGAGCACCAACGGCGGGGCTAGCTGGACGGAGAGCCTGAACTCCGCCGGCGTCGTTGCCCTGGCTGTTGATCCTTCGACGCCGCGCACGCTCTACGCGGGAGGCGACGGTGTCTTCAAGAGCATCGACGGCGGGGGGAGCTGGACGGCTATCAACGCCGGCCTGACCAGCACCAATGTCAGTGCCCTGGCGATCGATCCTTCGGCGCCGGCCACGCTTTACGCGGGCACGTTCGACGGCGGCGTCTTCAAGAGCACCAGCGGCGGGGCGAACTGGACGGCAATCAGCACCGGACTGACCAACGCGGAGGTCGTGGCCCTGGCGATCGATCCTGGGGTGCCGGCCACCCTTTACGCGGGCACGTTCGGCGGCGGCGTCTTCAAGAGCACCAACGGCGGAGGCAACTGGACGGCAATGCGCACCGGCCTGACCAACTCGGAAGTCCTGGCCCTGGCGATCGATCCTTCGGCGTCGGCGACGCTCTACGCGGGCACGCTCGGCGGCGGCGTCTTCAGGAGCACGGACGCGGGCGAAAGCTGGACGCCTATCAACGCCGGCCTCACTAATCTGACTGTCTTCGCCCTGGCCATCGATCCTTCGATGCCGACCAGACTCTACGCCGGCACGGACGGAGGCGTCTACGAAGTTCACGACTACCTGGCCATCGAGCCTTGCCTTCCCGGCCCGACGACTCTCTGCCTGAGCGGTGGCCGCTTCAAGGTGACCACTCAGTGGACAACAGCGGCCGGCCAGAGCGGCTCCGGGCAGGCGGTCGCCCTGGCGGGAGGAGACACCGGATATTTCACATTCTTCGACCCCGGCAACGTGGAGGTGGCCGTCAAAGTCTTGAACGGCTGCAGCTCCAACGGGAGCTTCTGGATCCTCGCCGGCGGACTGACCAACGTCAACGTCGTTATGACCGTGACCGACAGTCAGACCGGGACCGTGAAGAGCTACTCGAACCCTCAAGGCACGCCTTTCCGACCGATCCAGGACACCAACTCGTTTGCGACCTGTGCCGCCGGCTCGACGGCTGGAGTTCGACCCTACGGCGGCTCTGGCGCTGGGTTCCTTCTTCCGCCGAAGGTGACGGAGTCGTTCGACGTCAGCGCGACCGAGCCGTGTGTCGCCAACGCGACGACGCTCTGCTTGATCAACTCCCGCTACCAGGTCCGGGCGCAGTGGGTCGCACAAGACGGGAGCAGCGGCGCGGGACAGGTGATCAACCTGACCGGCGACACCGGCGCCTTCTGGTTCTTTTCCCCGAGCAACGTTGAGGTGGTGATCAAGGTCTTGAACGGCTGCGGGTTCAATTCGCGCTACTGGACGTTTGCCGGCGGGTTGACCGACGTCAACGTCATTCTCACGGTGATCGACACGCAGACCGGCGCCGTCAAGACCTACACCAATCCGCAGGGGACTCCCTTCGAGCCGATCCAGGACACGAACGCCTTCGCGACCTGTCCGTCGCTCGCGCTTCGCTCGGGACCTGCGCCCAGAGGGCGCACCGCCGAGCGGCTCGGCCGGATGCGGCCTCGACCGCTCGCCTGGTCCCTCGCTTCGCGCTCGCTCCCGCGGCGCGGACCTCCACCCTCGCTTGCGCTCGGGTGACTTTCCGCGCCGCGAGCTTTAGGACGTCGTCGGCTAGTCCTGCCCCAGCGTGGTGCTAGCTCCGGTCGCAGCGCGAGGAGTCTCGCAGGCGAGGAGCCTCGCGCTGCGGGAGCGAGAGCACCGGGAGGGGCCAGGGCCGCGGTCGAGCGCGCATCCGCGCGAGCCGCGGACCCGTGGCAAAGCCAGGTCCCGACCAAGCGGAAGCGACGGTTTACGTCGCTTCCGCCTGGAAATGCGCCTCGACGAACCAGAGCCACTTGTCCATGCCGCGTGAGATCTCCGTGAAGAGGTCGGCCGTGCCGGCGTCGCCGAGCGCGACCGCCTCTTCGATGGCGGTGCGCACGCGCGCGCCGAATGCGGCCAGCGCCGAAGAGAGCGCCTGGAGGTGACGGCGCTCCTCGACGATTTCCAGGGGATATTCCTTCAGCTCCGACCGCTTCGCCGCGATCCGCAGCGTGCCTTCGGCCACGCCTCCGAGCTGGACGGCGCGCTCCGCGATCAAGTCCACGTACTCCTGGACCGATCCGTTGATCTCGTCGAAGAGCTTGTGGAGCGCGATGAAGCCCGCCCCCTTGACGTTCCAATGCGCGGCTTTCGTCTGGGTCTGAAGGTCGATGGCGTCGGCCAGGCGCCGGTTCAGCAGCGCGACGAGCCCCGAACGGGCGGACTCCGGGATGTCGTTTTTCGTGGGAAAGAGACGCTCTTTCTGGATCGGTACGGCTTTCATGGTCCTTCTCCTTGCGGAAACATCAGACCGCGGCGCTCCCGATCCGCCAAGATTCGTCTGCATCAGGAGCGGCGCATTCCGCGCCGGACGGCGCCTATTTCTTCTCGGTCTTGCCGGGCTCTTCCGGCCGCACGATGGGCTTGGCCCGCGTGCCCGAGTAGTAAGCGGCGAGTCCGGCGATTTCCCCGTCGGTGAGGCTCTTGGCGACGTCGCGCATCCCCCGATAGACGTCGTTGGCGCGCTCGCCGGAGCGGAAGGTCAAGAGCTGGACGGAGAGGTCGTCGAACTTCTGATTCTGCAGCGACGGCATTCCGTAGAAATTCTGGTTCCCGGCGCCGCGATCTCCATGGCACGCGTCGCAGGCCGGGATCAGGCGCGTCCCATCGCCAACGGAGGCGATCTTGACCGCCGCGGGGTCCGACCGGCGCGGCGCTCCCGGGGAGCGCGAGGGCCTTTGCGCGGTGTAGAAAGCGGCCAGATCGGCCATGTCACGGTCCGAAAGCGCCGCGACGGCCTCGCCCATGATGGGGCTCGAGCGGGAAGCGCTCTTGTAGTCTTGAAGCTGCTTGTAGATGTAGAGCGCGTTCTGTCCCGCCAGGTTCGGGATGTCCGGAGTGTCCACGTCTCCGGCCGGCCCGTGGCAGCCGGAGCAGTCCTCGTGGAGCTTCTTGCCCTTCGCGGCGTCTCCGCCCCGGACGAGCCGGACGGTCTCCACCGTCCAGGCGACCCGCGACGACGGACCGCTGGCGAGGGGAGCGGCGGCAGCCAGCGCGGCCAGGGCCAGAACGGCCGCGAGCTTCACTTGGGACTCCAGGCCAGCGCCTTGTGGACATCCATGAAGAAGAACTGGCCGATCGGATAAGCCCAGGAGATCACCATCAGGATCACCAGCAGCCAGTTCCAGACGGCGAAGCCGTTTAAGAGGCTCGGCACCGTCACGACCGGCTCCATCGTTTCGGCATAAGCCATGGCGCGGTCGCTCTCCGCCTCACGGCGGCGGTGCGTGAGCAGGAGGTTGATTAGCAGCATCACGGCGGAAAGGACGAGCAGCGCGCCGCCGATGATCATCGCGCCCGAGTAGGGCCGCCACCGCGCCACGATCTGGGGATCGTAGGGGGAGTAGGCCGTGCGCCGCGGCATCCAGAGGACGCCCAGGATGTGCCACGGAAGGGTCAGCGCGAGGATGCCGGCGAACCAGAGCCAGAGCTGCGCGGCGGCCATGGGCTTCGAATACAGCCGGCGGCCGGTCAGCTTGGGCCAGAGGGCGTAGGCGCTGGCGAAATAGACGATGACGACGGTCCCGCCGAAGATCAAGTGGAAGTGCGCCGTGATCCACATCGTGTTGTGGACCATGGCGTCCATGGCATAGGAGGCGTTGACCAGGCCTCCGAAGCCTCCGGGCAGAAGCAGCAGCGCGGCGAGAATGCCCCCCAGAGTGACCGGCTCGCGCCAGGGCAAGGCGCGGATCCAGCCGAAGAGCCCTTTGCCTCCGCGCAGCCGGCCCGCCGTCTCCAGCGAGGCAGCCACGGTGAAGCCCGTCAGCAGAGTCGGCAGGGCGACGAGGAACGTGCCAAAGGCGTGCATCAGCTTCCATCCGGCCGCCTGCTGCGGGTCCACGAAGATGTGGTGGAGACCGATCGGCAGACTGAAGACCAGGAGCATCACGAACACGACGCGCCCCATCTCGTCGGAGAAGAGGTATCCGCCCGCCGCCTTCGGCACGATCGAGTAGAGCGTCACGTATGCCGGGATCAGCCAGAAGTAGACGATCGGGTGCAGGGTCCAGGCGAAGAGCGCCCGCGCCAGGCCGACGTCGATCGTCTGCGAAAGGCCCAGCGAGGCCGGCAGGAGCTGGAAGAGAACCTCCAGCACGACGCCGACCATCGTCCACGCCCAGAGGATCGCGCACATCGTCATGCCGAACTGAGGCAGGGGAACGGGCCGCCCCGGGTTTTCCCGTTTCCAGCGCACGGTCATCGCGACGGTGATCACGATCCACGGGATGGAGCCGACGAGCAGCAGCGCCGCTCCGGCGTAGAAGGTCCAGTGCGCGATCTGCGGCGGATAGAAAGTGTAGAGCACCGTGGATTTGCCCGAAGCGATCGAGAGCGCCGCCAGGACGGAGCCGCCGAGCATGATCGAGAAGCCGAGCCAGGCCAGCCGCGGCCAGCGAATCGGCCGCTCCAGGCTCGTCGAGGTCACGAAGAAACCGAACCCGAGGATGAAAAAGGTCGTCAGGACGAACGCCTCGACCACGCCGTGCAGCGTCACGGACCCGTAGTACAGAGAGGCAGAGGTCGGGACCACTTCCGCGCGCTCGAGGAGCTGATAAAGGCCGAGCACCGTGCCCACGGCGAAGAGCGCGAAGGCCACCCAGATGTGCGCCAGAGCGAGCGCGTCGGGCCGGCGGAATTCTGCCGGATTTGTTGCGGCTCTCATTTCGGGGTCACCCGGACGCGTCCCCACATCGACTGGTGGCCGAGCCCGCAGTATTCGTTGCAGAAGAGCGGAACGGTCACGCTGCCGTCCGCGTTGGCTACGCCGACCTTCGAGACCGAGTCGAAGTTGATCACCGTGTGCACTTCGGAGACCCAGCCGGGGACCACCTGCGTGCCGATGTTGGTGCCGGCGACGTGGAGGCCGTGGAGGACGTCGGCGCTCGCTGCGCGGAGCACGATCGGTGTTCCGGCCGGGAGCGTCATCTCCTGCGGGTGCACCATGAACCGCGCCATGACGATTCGGGCGACGAGGGTCCCGTCCTTCTCGCGCCGAACCCCCAGGTTGTCCTCGGCGAACTCTTTCGTCAGGTGGAGCCGTGTCGAGTCGATCGCCTCGACGTTGCTCGGCGGATGGATACTCATCGCGACCGCGGTGTAAACGATCAGGCCCGCCATCGCAGCCACGAGCAGGGCCGAGATCCAGAGCCAGCGCTTCTCGAGCGGGTGGACGAGCACGGTCAGCCGCTCGCCCTCAGCGGACCGGGCCGTTCCCGAGGAAGCGGCCGAAATACAGGAAA
>WNGF01009809.1_pt1 | contig 12308 bp, 17 predicted proteins | sample 5400641 | NCBI WGS metagenome assembly WNGF01 (sample SAMN13153371, study PRJNA577476) | soil metagenome | isolation source: 80 cm soil or saprolite under grassland replicate 2 | place: USA:California | collected 2016-06-15
CTACTCGCTGAAGTATCCTGACCAGCCGTCTATGACAGCCCAGCTCACTCCAGCAATTGTCCCCCCTACTGGCGGAAACACCAATATCACAGGGACGTTGACCAGCCCGACGGGCCAGCCGGTGGACACCACTAAGATTCCGGTTATCTTAGAATATAGACCGAGCACTGGGGGCAATTGGATTTTCATCGCCAACGTTACTGCGACATCCGGTCACTTTACCTATAATTGGACAACTAAGCTACCGACAGGGCAACCGTACATTCTGGTCCGGGCGAGATGGCAAGGTGATCCCACTCAACTCTTGGACATCGCAGTTACGATGCCTCAGCCCTTGACTTTTATGTGATAAGGCTCTAGGCTTCTTCTGAGGTCGCGCTAGATCCTTCCATTCTCTGTCGGGCGTACTTGTCGTCCGGCGAGAACTTTGGAGGGTGGGGATTACTAGTCGGTGATGCACAAACGGGACAGATTTCTTTTAGGGTGTATCTTGAGCAGTTTGGGCATCGTCTCATCAGCCATTTCATCCAAGCTTCCTTCCCTCGCCTCCGGCCTTCTTGATGGTTCCCAAGGCCTCTTCAACTGCCAAGCTTAGGGTTTTCTCGGCGGCTTCGAAGCTGGGAGCCTGCACTTCAATTCTGTACCTGGGGGAGCCTATCGAGTAGATTTTCACTTCGCTTCCACGCGGTTTGCGGATCTTCTTCGCGCTTGTCAGCGCTTGTTTGATTATTTCGACTCCGCCGGGCTTGTGGCAGGTTATTGAGACCGTTCCTCGGACCTTCGACCTTTCAAGTCGGATCTTCGTCTTGGTAACTTCGGCAATTGCTTGGGCCCATTCGGATGTTAATCCACCCTTCACGAGGACCTCGGGGCCCTCGTCCAATGCCTCTTCTAGGGGAGAGTAGAGTCCCCCGAACTTGTCTTGGAGAATCTTTCTGATATCCTCTGCATCATCTGCTGACTTTTTCAGTTTGTCAGCGGCACTTTTCAGGATCGCCTCAGCTTTTCGTTCCTTCTTCCACTCCAGCATCTTCTCGGACTTTTCTCTGCCCGTAACTCTTCTAAGGGAGAGATCTATCTGGTTTCGCTGTGAGCTTACGCGTAAGACTTTCAGAACTAGCTTCTGACCCTGTCGCGCGTGTTCCCTGATGTTCCGAACCCAAGTGGTGGAGATCTCTGAAATGTGAACGAGCCCTTCGATCCCGCTGAACTCGTCGAGCTTCACGTATGCACCGTAGTCTTCGACTCGGGTTACGGTTGCAACGACCAGGTCCCCGACTTCGGGCATTAGTGGTTGTGAAGCCTGTATACTCAACTCGATTCTTCCCCAGCTCCCTCTAGGCGAGGGGCTGTAATATTTCTCCTCTAATCTCTGCCTTTCCGCCTTTTGGCTGAGCCAGAAGCTCGTCGCAAACTGTGCATTTCACATAGTTGCTGGTTCGCTCGAAAATTACCTGCTCGTTAGCGCATTTGGGACACTTGACCCGTAGGAATATGCTTCGAGGTTTAGGTATCAATTCCCATCGCATTGACTAAGCACCTACCTCTAGTTTTCTCAGCCTGATACCAAGCCTCTCAATTGTATAGTTGCAGGTTCGGCATTTCAGTTTGACAAGTGCTTTCTTGGTGGTCTTGGCGGTGCGTTTCAGTTCGGGAAATTTCTGGCCGCCGTAGCCGTGTTTTCGTCTTTCTTGTCGTCTGGCTCCCCACGATAGGGTGCGCTGTTTGCCCGCCTTGTAGACTGCGACGGCGTGTGCTGTGTGGTGTTTGCACTTGGGGCAGTAGGTGTTGATCTCTTTTGGATACTTCGTTTTTTCTTTCACCGTGGGAAAGGCTGGTTTGGGGGCGGGGGCGTCCTTTTATCCATTATCCCGGTGGCTTGGTCTTATCTCGACCGCGGTGCCTTGACGTATTAGGCTCTCAGCATTCTCGTACGGAAGAACAGCGATGTCTTCTTTCAGGAATGGTCCGTGGGTCTTCAGGTCTACGCCTATGATAGAGGGGATGTCTTTGACGAATCGAAGTAGGAGCTTGTCTTTCTTTTTCTCTGGAGAGTTCGAGGGCTCTATTCCCTGAACCGTGTCTTCCTTGAATTTTCTATAGTGGCGGGCGAGAGTGGAGAGTTCTTCCTGAGCCCATTTCTCCGAGGAGTGCGCCGTGACCTGCGCGTTTGTCTGGGACGTCAGCCAGATTTTGGAGAGTCTTCGGTCGATAAGTTCGACGACTAGTCGTTCTATCCTTTTTGTTTCCTCGTCTAGAAGGATCGCTTTGAGGGATCGTTGGTCTAGGTTTCTCTGGGTTTCCTTCAATCTTCGGACGTAGGAGGCCACGTCTCGAAAGAGTTCGGGTCTGAGCTCCTGAAGCTCGGGGCTGTGGAACTCGCGTCGCCATGCTTCAATTGTCTCATCATAGATAGTAGCCGTAGACCAGCATCTCTCTTGAGGACGGGGCTAGCTAATTGACGAGCTAATAATATCTTGATGGTGTCTAAGAGACTGGCTCTGCTCGATGCTTGCAAAGCAGAAGGATCGCAGCTGCGGATGGCAACTCAACATTCTCGTTACTGTACGGACCAAAGTATCTCTCTGCAAGTCTGAACTCAGGCGATTCCTTGACCCTAACCTTCATTTGTCCGTGAAAGGCGACCGCTTGAGTGAACGGGTCAAACTCGTCGATTCCTTCCTCCGGAACCCTCATCGCCAGAAGACCTGTATGTCCGTTCAATGTGCCCGACAAACGTATCAATCTGTGAACATCGGTCGTCACAACCGTGTCTATCTTTGCTTTTTCCACTGATTTTGTCACCAAAGATTTCCATGTTGAAACACCGATACCTTTGAAAAGACTCCAGACTGGTTTTCTGAAAATGTCTTCTCTATCAAAATCTTTGAGGGCTTTCAGCTGCGAGGGCGACAACTCTAGGCTTTCCAGGTCGCCTCCCAACATGTCATAAATGCCCTTCACTATCCTGCCCCTCCACCCGGGTTGATCCATTGCAGGCCCCTCGAGGATTTTCACTCCGTCAATAGGAACTTCGAAGAGTCCATGAAACTCAGGCTCAAGTCCTTGAGCCATCATGTAGTCCGAGAGTTCTCTTCGCTCCTCCTCTCCCATGATCCTCAGACTTTCCGAATAAACGTGGACGTGAAAACCTCGGTGGCCAGAGAAGAACATGCTTATCTCCTTTGGGTCGAATGAGAAATCGGAGTGCATCATATCCAAGAGCTTCATGGTTTCTTCTTTTGCATGCTGCAAGCACTGCTCGCACAGCCAGGTTTGTTCTTCCATCCGATCACTCTTGCACTTGGGACAAAGCTTCGGAGAACCGCCTAGTCCGGTAGTCCCGCATCCCTTGCACTTCCAACTGTCGTGCTTTGGCTTGCAAGGCGTTTCCAGATGATCGGCGTCAATGTCGAAGACGAGGTCCGCCCCAAGCCATCCCTTTTGCTCCATCGCTGCCGTAGGATCCCGATAGTAGGCGGTTGAAAAGTAAACGTGTGCGGGAACCAAATCTCGGATTGCTCCAAGGATTGTCTCTGGAGTCTTGAATGATCGATGACGGACCATGAATTTCCCCTTGAAAAGAAGAAATCCGTACTCTCTTTCGGCGGGATTCCGAGGTGGGTCCAGCTTCATTGCTGAGGATAGGTAGTACTGTTGAAACTTTTGTCGAACAACTTCTTCAGTTGGTTCCACGGCCAGGCCCTCTTCCTCTCAGGATAGACGACTTCCGCTTGTAGTAGCTTAGAGGGTTTCTTATAGTGTTACAAACGTCGTCTGGCTTGTAGCATACTCCATGGGTCTTGAGGGTGTCGCACTTCGGGCATGTGTATTTTGTTCTGCCACCTCTCTTTCCTCCGATGTGCTCTACTTGGTATCGAGTCATCCGTTCGGAAAAGTCGCTCGCGGGCTTGAACGCTTTGACTATCTCGTCATCACTTGCTCCTATATTTGCTAAGAATGATGCAAGAGTAAACCTTCCCATGTGTTGCACGTTTTTCCCATCGGCGAGATTATCGATTAGGTGTCTCACACATGGAGGCATTGCCTCAGGCACAGGTACTTGAGGCAGCTCGTAATGAGAGGGAGTTCCCAACCACTTGAAGATGAGACCACGAGTTTGTTCCACCTTGTCCTCAAGCACACTTGACATTCGTCCTGGGAATCCGGTTGTTCGCACGACAATTCTCATTCTCACTTCTTCCTCTAAGAGGCGGGCCATTTCCTCTCGGGTCATGTAGACAAAGCCATGGTCTAGGACCCTATTCGGGAGTTTCCATTTCAGCTCCTTCAGATGAGCAGACACACGCAGGTAGTCGGCGAGTCCAGCTGAAAACTCAAAAACTCTTTTCCCGAGTTGAGTTTCGATTCTCTTAAGTTTCCAACCGAAGGTCGTGGCGGCGATGTAATCTAGCTTTTCCGGGCCTTCTTGCCTGAGGAGTTCGTAGGCTCTCTTCGCTTCGGCAAGGGCGAACCTTCTTCGGGCCCGTTCTTCTCCGGTGAGGGCTAGGATTAGATTCGATACCGGAAACGACAGGATTTCGGCGTTTTCATTCCCAAATTCGTTTGAGACTCTCCCTTTTGAGAGGGCTTCCTCCAGTCTCTTTTCTGCTCTCTCTAGGACTGGGCTGAAATCTGGAGATGCGATATCGTCGATAGAGATTCCTAGTTCTTTGATGTAGTCGGAGGCTTCGTTGAGAAAGGGGTATTTGGCTAGGTCAGCCCTTGTTAACATTAGGTTCTTCTTATTCGGCCTCTATTCTTGGGGCGAGATAATAAAGAAGCCTTCCTTGCTGGGGCATTTCGAACTCGACTTTGATTGGCATGTTGGTGGAGAACTCGAGGGACGTAACCTCTGAGGCTCCTGAGCCGGCCCGGATTATCTCTCCTAGATAGTTGAGGTTGTATGTAGCCTTCGCCGGTTCCTTCACATCGAGTTCTAGGATCGCATCGCATCCCTTGTCCAATTCTATCAGGGCACTGGTCAACTCGCCTGCCGCCCTGACCACGAACTTTTCCTGGCTTACTTCGAACTTGACATTGTCGCTGATGGATTGTGCGTCGTCGATAATGTCTCGCAAGCTTGCTGCTGTAATCTTGACCCTTGCGTTGAACGGGACCTTCGGCGTTGGAACCTCTTCGGTGGAGGGTTCGAGGGTCGGTGTTATGAATTTCCTGACAATGTTGCCTTTGAGTGTGATGTTGAGCTTCTTGTTCGCATCGTCATAGACAACCTCGATGGATTCGTCACTCTTCGTCCTCTTCAAGAGTTTGAGGAGGTTTGAGACGCTTAGGCGCAGTTTCGTTGGAGCCGTGCACTCGTAAGTGTCGAAGGCTGTCTTGGGCCACTCGAAGTCGACCATGGCTATGTGTGACGGATCCATAGATCGCAGTTTTATCCCATCCGGCGAAGCGTTGAAGTCGGCTTCTTCGATGAGGCTTGAGATCGCTCCTATGAGGTTGCGGAACAGCCGAGCATCGTTCATTGTGGCTTTGAACATGGGGTTTGCCGGCTTTTCCTTCTTAGCCGATGTTTCCGCTATTGAACTTTCCAGCAATTCTAGCTATTCTCCCGCCATGTTGCTCCGCAGTTGGTACATCTAAAGAATTGGGTCGAGGACTCGTCGCCGCCCCTTGTCTGGACGAGCCAGTAGAACGCTTCGTGATTGTTGCACTTTGGGCATTCAGCCTTCGCCTTCGGAAGGGTCCTTATCTTCTGTTCTTCTCGTCCTATGACGATTATCTTCTCTCTTTCATGGGCTAACCTGCTAACCTGTTTATCGCCGCGGTTGCTCGTGTAGCCGCACTTTCCGCAGGCCATGAATACTTTCTTCTCTCTCTTGGCGGGTAGGAGCGTGGACCCGCATTTCGGACAGAACTGCAAAACAGGTTCCGCTATCCAAGCGCCACGAGGCGAATTTATTTGTTGGCTTGGAAACGCGTGTTTTTCCCGAGAAATCGTGATCTAGCGAGTAAGTGGGCTATTCGCAGGGGCTCAGGAAGCATTCCTGTTGCCCAGGTTGCGGAGAGTATTTCTTGAAGGATCCCTGAAGGAAGGGAGCTTTTTACCCGTAATTGCTTCTCTCCAACCTTGTATGATTTGAACCCGTCTGATTGACTCTTTCTCGTCGAGTCAACCGCGATGACTGGCAGTTTGGTCAACCTCTCGATCGTCTTGCGATCGAGTTGCGTTTCTGGATCGTGCGTCATAATCAGTCTGAGCTCGGGAAAAAATCGCGTTCTGATGATTGCAGACCCGATCCATGTGGTCTTGAGCGTAGGCTTTGATGGTAGGACGAGAACACCGTCGAGATAATTGCCACCTCTCGTGACAGCGCCCATTAGGCGTCGAGGGTTGCATAGGTCGAGCCCGAGAGTCCTGATCTCCTTCTTGACAGTAAGATTGCTCGTCATGATTATTGTCTAAGCTTGGCCAGAGCGATCTCCACTAGGGCGGAGAAGCTCTTGCTGGAGTCAAGGTTCTCCGACTTGAGACATCCCACGATTTCCTCGAGTGTGATCATTTTCTGCAACCACACGTGGCCTAGCAAGGCCTCCAGACTGTTAGCGACATCTCCTCGGCCTACTCGTCTCGGGAGACGCTTTCTCAGTCCAGCCTTTGCCGCTGCATCTGCGAGGATCTTGTCTTGGACTTTTGTTCCTCTCGGTCGACCCGTGGTTTCTGTTAGAGCTATCGAGTAGGCGAAGTTCAGGAGAGAGTCTCCGAACTGGGCGAGTCCGGTGTCCGTGAGAATCTTGCCAAGATGCTCGTCGTTCAACTATGATCACTCTAACAATAGTCCATGGGCTATTGAAGGTGCTCATTTGAAGAGGATGGATGGTAACTCGTTTAGTGAGGTTATTATCGACTCAGCGCCCGCCTCTTCTAATTCTTCTCGTGAATAGAATCCCTGGGGCAGTCCTATCGTTTTTGTCCCCGCCCGTTTTCCGCCCATCATGTCTACGGGCTCGTCTCCGACGACAAAACAGTCTCTTGGCTTGAGGTGGAACTCCTCGATCGCCTTTAGGTAGGGTTGCGGTGATGGTTTGAATTCCGCAACTTGCTCTGGGGTAATCGCGCAACTGAAGTAGTCTCCTAGTTTCCACGTGTCCAAACGCCTGGTGAGCCGTGTTTTTCGTACGAAAGTCACTAAGCCCATGATGAACCCTTTCTGACGAAGTTGTTCCAAGAGTCTGACTAGAGCTTTTCCGGGCCCGTCTCATCCATTTTAGCGTCTAGCTTCTCGAAGAATCTAGCGCGAACCTCCTCGTCGCGTTCGAGTCCTTGTTCTCGGGCGAGTGAGACGACCAGTCCGCTTATCTTAAGCGTCTCTCGTGCTTGCCCACCTCTGATGAGGTTTCGGGCCAGCTCGAGAGCTTCGTAAGCTACGACTGTGAGGTTGAATTCTCTGAGGGTCTCTTCGATCAGGGAAATCCAGAGTCTCCAGTCTCCGTAAAGTGTGCCATCAAAATCGAAGATGATGCCCCTCGATGGCAGAAGGCGGTCTCCGGCTAGCTTTCAGCTTCAGCCGTTACTGCGGCACTGAACTTTTCTATGAATTCCTCGGTGTCCGAGTGGACCTTTTTCGCGGCTCGCTCCAAAGCTTTCTCAGCGGAGGACTCGCCTTTCATTCTCAAGGTTATGACGGGTTTGGTGAAGAGTGGATGTGGAAGGTCGTAGCCTGCCCAGTCCACTGTCTTGTCTTCAAGGAGCGCGTCCTGCATCAGATGGCCGAAGGTGTGTCCTTCTCCTTCCATCTCAACCTTGAGGAATCCCTTGGATTTCTTCAAGACGTTAACCTTCAACTTGGCACGTTGCCTCCTGCCCCAAAGTCTTCTGCCAGTCGTCTTCTCTCAACATTTAGGCACAGCGTACAGCGGAGAATTCGTCCTGACAGTACGAGCTCGCCTCCGCACCTCGAGCAGTAGGCTTTGATCACGCCCATGTCCCGTCCGACGGTTGTCAGCTTCGGGATCCGCTGGCTCACATCGATTACTTTTCCCCGGATAATGTCGTTTGGTTTGCAGACATCGCCCATGAAGCGCTCGAATCTCGGGCTAGAGTTGGAGATATGCAGCATGCCTGTGAACGGTGGTTGCAGTTTGTGCCGGTCAACTACGACGATGTTGATGATGGCCATTTTCTCTTGGACCTTTTCAACGACGCCTATGATTGTGGATCCTTCCTCGGGGACGATCGGGGGTCCTGCGGAGGTTTTTACCGAGACTACGTGACGGTTGGAATCCACTGCGGCTACTCCGGTCTGGGATGAGTAGACTGTTCCTTCCACCTCGACTGTCCCGCGACCCGGCATGAACTCCTCGACGACGCCAAGCTTTACTCCTGGAACAACGAATTGTCCGTCCAGCTTCTTTATCATGGCTGTTCTGGTAACCTTTTCAGGAACCGCTCTATTCCGCCTACCCGATTCTTATAGTCTTGTCTTGAGACGAGATAACGTATCGTAATACGAACACGTTGTGGCCAATTGAGTCTGGGGCGGGACTGCGAGTCTAGAATCGTGTGGCCTATCGCATTTTTTGCCCGCATTCTGGACAGAATTTGGTCCCGGCGGCGACCGGTTTTCCGCAGTTGGGACAAGGCGTCGTAGCTTGCGTGGGAGGCGCTACGAACACAGTGGCTCCGCAGTTAGGGCAGAATCGGGCTCCTTGTTGAACACCGTTTCCGCATTTGGGGCATGCGACGAGTGCTGCCTGGGGTTGCACAGATGGCTGCATTTGTGCGTTCATCACTTGTGGGATGAGGACCATTCCTGCTCCCAAGCCCGCGCCTGGAGACGAGCCGATGCTTGCCCCAATGTCCTTAGCGGTCTCCATCCTCAACACGTCTGAGGTGGCTGCCTTCTGTTTGATCCAGAAGAGTCTATCTCGGAACTGATCAGACGTATCGATGCCCTCGAACTTGAAATCAACGAGGTCAGTTCCGATTCTTTTCAGAGCGTCGTTGATGTTGACTTTCACGGTAACCGATGCTTTGTCGAGTTGAGTGAATGCGGTTTGAAGATCGTATTTTGACATTTCATCGATGACTCTTTCGTTGATGAAACCTCGGATGAAATCGTCCACTTGTTGAGTAGTATAGGCTCCCTGTCCCCCGACAACCTCGTTAACGAACAGGTTGGCGTCCGTTACTCTGAACCATGCAGCTCCATGAACCATCAAGGGAGCTAGCTCTGTCGTCTGCGCCTTCGCCCCCCACTTGCCGGCGAATTGTTTCGTGGAGACGTATATGACCGTGGCCGTGAAGGGTGTCTTGCCACCGAAGAATATTCGGTATGCCGAAGTTATGAGAGGCAGGTTGAGAGTTGTAAGAGTATGTCTCCCCGGAGGGAAGACATCGTATGCTTTACCGTCCTTGAGAAAGACCGCCGTCTCATACTCGTGAACGACTAACTGTGCGGCGTTGGTGATTTCCTCCACTGGGTATCGCCAGACGATGTCGTCTGGGCCTGCTCCTCTCCATTCTATGACTTGAGGCATTACTGCTGGACTCCCAAGATTACGTCCTTGCGTCCGTTGTACGCGGTCTCGAGCGCGTCGACTGCTTTCATCGCCTCGGAAATCTTTCCCTTAGCATCTTGAACACGTCCATTATCCACAGTATCTTTGAGGCCTTGGATAGCGGTTGTTACGCTGTCTGTCATCCGCAGGAGCTGCATGTCATAGTCCATCATTCGGTCCAAATCTGGTTCTTTGACCTTTGTGACATCAAAGAAACCTGCGTATCCGTATTCTGAGTGGTTGATTCGTTCAACAACCCTGTCGAGCCGTGCCATGAGATGGTCTGTGTCATCCCACGTGTCGTTGATTCCCTGGTTGACCAACGACCTGTAGGTGTCTTTCGCTTGCGCCTCAGCACTGGACAATTTCTGGTAGATCTGGTTTCTGAGAAGCTTATCTGACTCGCGACGAATCTCTCTCTCCTTGTACCCATGAAATCCCGGAATTAGAAGCATGATCTTCTCTTGCAGATTAGTCTGGGATTTTGCCCTGTCGTAAAATGAGCTGCTCGGCTGGCTCAACTTCGAACCTTCCCTTGATATTCAGATTTCACCTCATGTGTTACTTTTAAGGGTGTCAAAACCATCGACGCTGAAATCTGGGACTGCCGTTTTTCAAATTTTCATAATCCAGCCTCGCGGATAAGTGGATCCGGAGAAGTTGGTTTTTGAGATCGTGAATTAGGTCACGGTTAGTCTTGCGGGCGGGTTACAGAATGGCTATGTCGTGATCCGCAAAGGGGGAGGCGTTGCGCAGATGAAGACTGTCAGCAAGGAAGAAACGGTAACACGAAGCCATTTCATCGACTGTCCCAGCTGCAAGACTCATACTCTCAAGCTCAAACGAACTGTCCAAGCGGGACGATGCAAGAGTTGCCGTGAGTCATACAAGATTGTAATAGTATACGTTAAGGAGGGAAAAAAACCCAGGCTCGCCGCGACAACGCCGACTCCGAGTACTGCAGCGAGTCCAGACGCAACACTGCCGTCTTGGCAAGTGCCATCGGACAGTTCCCTGTTCGGGTCCTCGTCAACTGAGACAGGTTCGATATTCTCCGACCTCGGTTCCAGCTTCAGCCAGGACGACCAGGAGCGAGAGACCTCGACAGGTAGCGAACGGTAGAAGTTCTCATTCTCTGCTTAGGGCGCCGGCAATCTATCCTTCCAGAGGCACTCATGCGTCGCAAGATGCTCTGCTCTTATCCCCACCTCCTTTTTCTACACAAGATTTCCTGTCTGGCATTGATAATGGGCGAGACCGGCTCATCAGGGGGTAATCCGGGTTTTGCTGGAAAAGAAAAATGCGAGAAGTATAGAGCTGTTTCCGAACGATTTCCTAGAGATTCATCAGGGACTTCCCAGATTCGCGATCCGGCTTCACTTTGGGCTTAGAAGCCAGAAAGGACCCGATGACCGTAATGGTTGTAGTGTGTGAATTTCTCAATTGGCTTCCTCTTGGGATGACCAAGTCTAACAGCTGGATAGCCTAGATAGACTAAGCATGTGATCTTAACATTTTCTGGAATCCCAAGCAGTTTCTTGACCTCTGGTTCTCCACGAGTCGGCGTTGACCCGTGAACAGTTAGGCAGGTTGCGAGACCTAGCGCGTGGGCTGCAAGCATCAGGTTCTGGACTGCTGGATATATGCTCGCGTACCGGACCTCCTCACTCTTCCCAACACGATCGAGGTCAATGCAGCAGTAGATTATCACGGGCGCCTTCTCAGTGTTCCGAAGCATCTCTGTGGCATCGTCATAGACATCGCGCATACGCTGAGACATTCCTGAACCACCTGCAAGCCTTTCGAGCCATGTTCTCAGCATTGGTTCCTTGAGACGCGCTTTCATCTTCGCATCACGAACCACGACGAACTCCCATGGCTGAGTATTGCTACCAGACGCGGCTTTGGACGCGGACTCGAGGATGATCCTCAACTTGTCCTCAGGAACCGGGTCAGACTTGAACTTCCGGACAGACCGAAGAGAGTTGATTCCTTCTAGTACGGTCATCTCTCGCGGCATGTTGAACCGGATCTCGCCTAAGGTTAAAGACTCTCGCACCTCACACAATGAGATCATAAATTGCCTGAGTCTCGATATGAGCGGTTGAAAATCGCAGTCGATCTCGACGGGGTCCTAGCTGAAACAATGGAAGCATGGTGCAAGCACGCCAACGAGTTTCTGGGCACGAATCTCACGCTTGCCGATCTAGATACTTGGGCGTCTTGGCGCAAGCTCGGGATTAGCAGAGAACAATTCTTCCAGTTCTTGGACGAAGCATGGGACGACTGGGAAAGCATCCCGCCTACGGAGCCTAGGCTGGCAGAAAAAGTCCGTAAGATCGCCCGCTCGGGACAAATCGATGTTGTGACAGGGCGCAGCAAAGAAAGCGTCAAATCGGCAAAGAGCTGGCTCTCCGAGCAAAAAATTCCATACCAGCGATTCGTACGCGTTCCGGGATGGAAGGACAAGATCTTTCTCAACTACGACTTGTACATCGATGATGCTCCAGAACTGATGCCTCTAATCTCACGCAACCCGAAAATGTGGGGAATACTATACACCAGACCCTGGAACAGAACCGTCCCAGAACTACGTCAAGTGTTCAGAGTCGAAAGCTGGACAGAGATCCCAAAACTGGTCAACCAAATACAAGGATAAGGCCTGAGAAGAGCGCTCATCTCAAGATTAGTTCGATCGATTCCAGCGGATGGGAGCAAGACCAGAAGCCGCGGAAAATCCTTCTTGGAATATTTATACCGAATCGTAACGCCCTATAGATCTCTGG
>WNGF01008255.1_pt2 | contig 12307 bp, 12 predicted proteins | sample 5400641 | NCBI WGS metagenome assembly WNGF01 (sample SAMN13153371, study PRJNA577476) | soil metagenome | isolation source: 80 cm soil or saprolite under grassland replicate 2 | place: USA:California | collected 2016-06-15
CGCTCACGCTCGACCTCGCGGCCGGGACGGGGCTCGAGCACGTCCTCTCGACCGCGGTCCCGCGGACGGCCGACCTCCTCGGCGGGGACGACGCGTCGCTCTTCCTGATCGAGGACGGCGGCGCCGTGCTCGTCGGCGCGTTCGAGGTGCAGCCGAAGGAGCGCACCGGCGCGCGCCTGCCGCTCGCCGACTGCCCGCACGTCCGCGCGGCGGTCGCGAGCGGGCGGCCGCGCCTCTTCCGCCGTACCGACGCGCGCGGCGCCGAGCGGGCGTGGATGGAGCGCCTCTCCATCGACGGCGCGCTCGCGACCCCGCTCGCGGCGCACGGCCAGACCGTCGGTGTGCTCTTCGTCAACTACCGCGATCCGCCGCCGCTCGGCCACGACGACCTCGCCTTCGCCTCGGCCCTCGCGAGCACGTGCGCGCTCGCCATCACGCGCGCGCAGGCGTTCCAGCACGAGCGGGCGGCGCGCGAGGCGGCCGACCGCGCGCTCGAGCAGCTCCGCGAGGCCGACCGCCGCAAGGACGAGTTCCTGGCGATGCTGTCGCACGAGCTCCGCAACCCGCTCACGCCCATCCGGAACAGCCTCTATCTGCTGGCGCGCGCGGGGCCGGTCACGGAGCGCGGCGCGCGGGCGCGGGAGATCATCGAGCGGCAGGTCCTGCACCTGTCGCGGCTCGTCGACGATCTCCTCGACGTGACGCGCATCTCGCGCGGGAAGATCCAGGTCCACCGCGCGGCCGTCGAGCTGAAGAAGCTCGTGATGCGCACCGCCGAGGACCACCGTGGCGCGTTCGACCAGGCGCGGGTCGCGCTCGCCGTCCACGCCGACGGCGCGCCCGCGTGGGTCCACGCCGACGCGACGCGCCTCGCGCAGGCGATCGGCAACGTCCTCAGCAACGCGGCGAAGTTCACGCCCGAGGGCGGGCACGTCGAGGTGCTCGTCGAGGCGGACGACGAGAACGCGTTCGTGCGCGTGCGCGACGACGGGATCGGCATCGACGACTCCATGCTGCCGCACGTGTTCGACGCGTTCGCGCAGGCGGACCGGAGCCTCGCGCGCACGCGCGGGGGCCTCGGCCTCGGGCTCTCGCTCGTGAAGGGCCTCGTCGAGCTGCACGGCGGCGCGGTGTCGGCCTCGAGCGACGGCCCCGGGATGGGCGCCGAGTTCACGGTCTCCCTCCCGCTGGCGGCGCGCCCCGAGCGCGACGCCCCCGCGCCCGCTCGCCCGGAGGTGTCCGGCGGCCGCCGGGTGCTCATCATCGAGGACAACCACGACGCCGCCGACACGCTCCGCGAGGCGCTCGAGACCTTCGGCCACCAGGTGCAGGTCGCATACGACGGCGTGGACGGGCTCGAGAAGGCCCACGCCGCGACGCCCGAGGTCGTGCTGTGCGACATCGGGCTGCCCTCGATCAACGGCTACGAGGTCGCGCGGCGCTTCCGGGCGGATCCCGAGCTGCGGTCGTCGGCGCTCATCGCGCTCTCCGGCTACGCCTCGGGCGACGACCAGCGCCGCGCCACGCAGGCCGGGTTCGACCTGCACATCGCGAAGCCGCCCACCCTGGAGCAGCTCCAGGAGGCCATCGTGAGCGCGCCCGTCGCGGGCACGCAGGGCGTCGCTTAGGACGCCTGGCAGGCGGCGCGCGACCGCGCCCCCAACCGTCGAGGTCGAAGGTGCCGGTCGCGCTCGAGGTCGCGCACCGGGCAGGTCCGTTGTACCGTTGGCGCGCATGCACCACCTGCGACGCCCCCGGAAGCGGCTCGTGCCGCCAGCGCTCGCTCCCGGCGGTGCGTGGACCCGCGCGGAGCGGGCGTTCCTCCGCAAGCTCTCGACGCCCGCGCGCATCCAGGAGTTCCTCGACGGGCTCGCCTACCGGCCCGAGGATCGCCCCGCGGCGCCGCGCGGGGTCATCGAGGAGCGACGCGCCAACTGCTTCGACGGCGCGCTCTTCGCGGCCGCGGCGCTCCGCGAGCTCGGCCATCCGCCGCTCCTCCTCGACATGTGGGCCGTGCGCGACGACGACCACGTGCTCGCCGTCTACCGGGTGGACGGGCACCTCGGCGCCATCGCGAAGTCGAACTTCGCCGGGCTGCGCTTCCGCGAGCCCGTGCACCGGACGCTCCGCGAGCTCGTCCTCACCTACTTCGAGCTCTACTTCAACACCGCCGGGGAGAAGACGCTCCGCGCCCATTCCCCGGTCCACGACCTCCAGCGGTACGACCGCTACGGCTGGACCTTCCACGCGGCGCCGCTCTCGTACGTCTCGGACGTGCTCGACTCGCTGCCGCACCGCAGGATCCTGAGCCCCGCCACGGAGCGCCGGCTCGAGCCCGTGGACCCGCGGTCGATGGAGGCGGGCATGGTCGGGACGGTGGCCGAGGGCCTGTACCGGAGCGGCTGACGCGGATGAGGGCGGGTCGCGGTACCATTTCACGAGCCGTTTTCACCCGAGCGAGGTCACGATGAGCGCCGAAGACGAGATGAAGGCGGAGCTGGAGCGGCTCAAGGCGGAGAACGCGACCCTCAAGGCGCGCGGCAGCAAGGGCGTGTCGATGAAGGTGAGCGAGAAGGGCGGCGTGTCGATCTACGGGCTAGGACGATTCCCGGTGACGCTCTACCAGGAGCAGTGGCTGAAGCTGCTCGATCTGGCCGACGACATCCGCGGCTTCATCAAGGAGCACGAGGGGCAGCTCAAGAAGAAGGAGTGATCACCTCGCGATGTCCTCGTTCCTCAAGTCCGTCACGAACATGTGCCCCGGAGCGTGCGTGATGCAGAACGGGAGCTTGCTCGCGAGCGCGACCGACTGCGGGGTCACGCCGCAGGCCCAGAACACCGGCAGCTCACCCTCGCGGACATCCACCGGATCACCGTAGTCGGGCCGCGACAGATCCGCGATCCCGAGCGCCTCGGGCGCGCCGACGTGGACCGGCGCGCCGTGGACGCGCTCGTAGCGCGCCGTCACCTGCACCGCGAGCGGCACCTGCGCGGCCGGGATGGGGCGCATGGAGACGACGAGCGGACCCGCGAAGCGGCCCGCCGGCTGGCACGGGCGTGTCGTCCGGAACATCGGCACGTTGCGCCCGAGCTCGACGTGCCGCAACGGCACCCCTGCCGCGGCGAGCGCCTCCTCGAAGGAGAAGCTGCAGCCGATGAGGAACGAGACGAGATCGTCACGCCACTGCCGCGCGACGTCGGTCACCTCGTCGGCGAGCCGCCCGTCGCGGTAGACGCGGTAGCGCGGGAGGTCCATGCGGAGATCCGCGCCGAGCGCGCAGGTGGGCTCCGTGCGTCCGGGATCGAGGACCTCGATGACGGGGCAGGGCTTCGGGTTTCGCTGGCAGAAGAGGAGGAAGTCGAACGCGGCCTCGCGCGGCACGACCATGAGGTTCGCCTGGACGGCGCCCGGGGCGAGCCCGGCGGTCGGGCGGTCGAAGCGGCCATCGCGGCACGCGGCGCGCAAGCTGGAGGGCGTCCACGCGCCCGATGTCTCGGTGATCACGGGCATCCCTAGAGCGCAAGGTAAGCACGCCGCACGAGGTCGCTCCCGAGCAGCTCGGCCCCGGTGCCCGAGAGCACGACGCGCCCCGTCTGCAGGACGTAGGCGTGGTGCGCGAGCGAGAGGGCGCGCTTCACGTTCTGCTCGACGAGCAGGATGGAGACGCCGCTCCGGTTGATGGCCGCGATGGTCTCGAAGATCTTGTTCACCAGCATGGGCGCGATCCCCCACGACGGCTCGTCGAGCATGAGCAGCTTCGGGCTCGACATGAGCCCGCGGGCGATGGCGAGCATCTGCTGCTCGCCCCCGGAGAGCGTGCCGGCGAGCTGCGCGCGGCGCTCCGCGAGGAAGGGGAAGGTGGCGTAGGCGCGCTCCAGCGACGCCGCGACCTCGCCGCGATCGCGCCGCGTGAACGCGCCCAGCTCGAGGTTGCGCTGGACCGTGAGCCGCGGGAAGAGGTGGTGGCCCTCCGGCACGAGCGCGAGCCCGAGGCCCACCCGGCGGTGCGCGGGCAGGCGCTGGATGGGGTGGCCCTCGAACACGATCTCGCCCGCGTCGAGCCGGTTCAGACCCGCCACCGCGCGGAGGAGGGTGGACTTCCCGCTGCCGTTCGCGCCGACGATGGCGACGACGCGACCGGCCGCGAGCTCGACGCTCACGTCGTGCACGGCGGGGACGCGGCCATAGCTCACGCGCGCGCTACGCACCTGCAGCATCGTGGCCCTCTCCGAGGTACGCGGCGATGACGGCGCGGTTCGCTGCGATCGCCGGCGGCGGCCCCTCTGCGATGGCGCGGCCGTTGTCGAGGACGAGGATGCGGTCCGCGAGCGGCATGATGCCCTCCATCACGTGCTCGACGACGACGCAGGCGACGCCGCGGGCGCGGATGCGCCTCACGAGGGCCACCGCGTCCTGCACCTCCGGCGCGGTGAGGCCGGCCATCACCTCGTCGAGCAGGAGCAGGCGCGGTCCGGTGGCGAGCGCGCGCGCCATCTCGAGCCGCTTCTGCTCCGCGACCGTGAGCCGCGAGGCCGGCTCGTCGGCGCGCCGATCGAGGCCCGCGAAGGCGAGCGTCTCGCGCGCCAGCCGCTCGGCGGCGCGCACGGCCTTGTCCCGGAGCAGGGCGCCGACCATCACGTTCTCCACCACCGTCATGGAGCGGAAGACGCGGACGATCTGGAACGTGCGCGCGACGCCGAGCGCCGCGACGCGCTCCGGCGGGAGCCCTTCGATGGGGCTCCCATCGAGGAGGATGGCGCCGCCCGTCGGCGCGAAGAAGCCGGCCAGCGAGTTGAACAGCGTCGTCTTGCCGGCGCCATTCGGGCCGATGAGGCCCAGGATCTCGCCGGCGCGGAGCGAGAAGCTGACGCGCTCGTTCGCGACGAGGCCGCCGAAGCGCTTCGTGAGCTCGCGCACCTCCAGGAGGGGAGGGGCCGTCATGGTGGCGCGCCTCCGCTCTTGGGATGCGCGCGCCCGGCGACGAGCCCCAGGATGCCCTCCGGCCTGAAGACGGCGATGCCGACGATGAGCAGGCCGTAGATGACGAGGTCGGTGCCGCGGCCGGTCCCGCCGAAGAGGGTGCGCGAGGCCTCCTCGATGCCCGTGAGGAGCACCGCGCCCACCACCGGGCCGAGGAGCGTCCCCACGCCGCCCAGGATCGCGACCAGGGAGATCTTGATGGAGAGCGCGGTCGGCAGCACCGACCCCGGGTCGATGTAGAGCTCCTTCTGCGCGTAGAGCGTCCCGCCGGCCGCGGTGAGGAAGCTCGAGAGCGCGATCGCGACGAGCTTGTAGCGCGTGAGGCTCACCCCCAGGCTGCGCGCCGCGTCGGGCTCGTCCTTGATGGCGCGGAAGTAGTAGCCGAGGTGGCTGTGCACGACCGCCCAGTTCACCGCCAGCGTGAGCGCGAGCAGCGCCAGCGCGATATAGTAGTAGGGCAGCTTCGAGATGTTGAAGACGAACCCGCGCCAGCCCGCCTCGGTGACGGGCAGGTAGAGCCCGACCGCGCCGCCGAGCGCGTCCCAATTCGTCACCACCGCCTGGACGATCTCGCCGACGGCGATGGTCGCCATCGCGAAGTAGTGGCCGCGCAGGCGGAAGCAGGGCCAACCGATGACGAGCGCGAAGGCCGTCGCGACGAGGCCGCCCGCCACCATCCCGATCCAGGGCGAGATGCCGAACCGGAGCAGGAGGAACGACGAGACGTAGGCGCCGCAGCCGAAGAAGGCGGCGTGCCCGAGCGACACCTGGCCCGCGTAGCCGCCCAGGATGTTCCAGGCGACGCCCAGCTGCGCCGTCATCAGCATGACGATGGCGGTGTTCTGGGTCGTCTGCTGCTTCGTCGCGAGCGGCAGGACGGCGACGCCGAGCGCCGCGATCGCGAGCGGGAGCGCCCCCGGCGGAAGGCGCCTCATGCGCGGCCCAGCAGCCCCTGCGGCCGCAGCAGGACGACGAGCAGGTAGAGCGACAGGACGAGCACCATCTTGTAGGCGGGGCCGACGAGGAGCCCGCCCAGCACCTCGACGACGCCGACGAGGATGCCGCCCCAGAACGCCCCGGCCACGCTCCCGAACCCGCCCAGCGCCACGAGCACGAAGGCGATGAGGATGAAGTTCGCGCCCACCTCGGGGAAGATGGGGAAGTACGTGCTGAGGAGGGCGCCCGCGACGCCGGCGCAGGCGGCGCCGATGCCCCACGCCAGCGCGAACATGCGCTGCGCGTCGATGCCCATGAGCGCCGCCGCCTCCTTGTCGGCGGCGGTCGCCTCCAGCGCGGCGCCCACGCGCGTCGATCGCAAGAACCACCACACCAGCGCCGTCGTGAGCACGGCGCCGGCGGCGGCGACGATCTGGGGGAGCCCGAACTGCAGCCCGCCGACGGCGACCTTCCCCGCCACGACCGTGGAGTCGATGCTGCGGAAGTCGGGCTTCCAGAGGTACTGCGCGATGCCGCGCAGCAGGATCATGAGGCCGAAGGTGGTGAAGATCTGCGACAGCATGGGCGCCGTGGTGATGCGGCGGATCACGAGCCGGTAGAGGAGCGCGCCGAGCGCGAAGAGGAGGACCGCGGCGAGCGGCAGCGTCGCGAGCGGGTCGAGCCTCCACAGCGCCCAGCCCCAGAAGCTCGTGTACATGCCGAGCATGAGGAACTCGCCGTGGGCGAAGTTCACGATGTCCATCACGCCGAAAATGAGCGTGAGGCCCACCGCCACGAGGGCGTAGACGAGGCCGATGAGGACGCCCGAGAGCAGCGTCTGGAGGAGGAGTTGGGCCGTCACCGGTCAGCGCTTGCTCCACTCGGGAATCGGCCAGACGATGTCCTTCGACGCGAGCTTGAACGGCCACACCGTCGCGTACTTCTGGTCCTGGACCTGCACGATGATCCCGGCCCCGAGCTTGTTCTGGCCGGTCGCGTCGAACTCGATGCCGTCCCACGGCATGATGAGCTGGTCGGCGGGGATCTTCGTCTCGCGGAGCGCCTTCTGGATGGCTTCGGGCGCGGTCGAGCCGGCGCGATTGACGGCGTCGGCGAGGGTGAGGATCCCGGTGAAGTCGCGCGCCGAGTTGCCGTTGAAGCTCACCTTGTAGCGCGCCTGGTAGAGATCGTTCGCCTTCTTGATGATGGGCTTCTGCGCGGCGAGGTCGAGCGCCCACACCTCGCGCGAGAGGATGAAGTTGCCGTCCTTGCCGAGCGTGCGCAGGAACTCGGAGTCGTTGAAGCCGGCGTCGTTCGCGAGCAGCGCCTTGGGGGAGTAGCCGAGGTCCTTGTAGGTCTTCATCGCGAGGATGGCGTCGCCGAGATACGACGACTGCATCACCACGTCGGCGTTCGACGCCTTGAGCGTCTGCACCTCGGAGGTGAACTGCGTGCTCTTCGCGGGGTACAGGACCTTCGAGACGATCTGGTACCCCTGCTCCTTCGCGTACTTCTCCTCGAGCTTCGTCGTCTCGCTGCCGAAGAGCGTGTTCTCGTTGAAGAGCGCCAGCGTCTTCACCTGGACGCCCTTCTTCTGCTCGACGCTCTTCATGAACTGGTAGAAGTTCTGGACGAACAGCTCGTCGTGCGGCGTCGTGCGGAAGAACCACTTGAAGCCGCGCGCGGTGAGCGTGGACGAGGTCGAGTCGGAGTTGAGGAACGGGATGCCGTGCCGCTCCGCCACCTGGCTGGCGGTGGCGGTCACCGCGCTCTGGTAGCAGCCCGTCAGCGCCACCACCTTCTCCTGCGTGATGAGGCGCTCCGCCTCGCTCGCGCCCACCTGCGGGTTGCCCTGGTGGTCGGCGAAGACGAGCCGGATCTTCGCGCCCTTGAGGTTCGGCAGCCCGGCGCCCGCCGCGAGCGGGAGCGGCAGGTCCTTCGTCGCGGTGTTCACGATCTCGGCGGCCAGCTCCGACGCGTTCCTCAGCTCGAGCCCGGTGGACGCGGCGGCGCCGGTGAGGGGGAGGATGACGCCGATCCGCACCTCCTCCTGCGCCGCGGCGCGGGCCGCGAGCCCGAGGACGAGCGAGGCGACGAGGGACATCCCGAGCGAGCGCTTCATGGTGCGCACCTCCGTCGGACGGATGGGCTTCACACGCGCCGAGCGTCATGGGATCCATGGCAAGCCGGAGCGAAGCGGTCAAGGAGACGACGACCGACAGTGAACGTCGGGAGCACCCCTCCCGGGAGCAGGACGGGGAGGCGAGGAGGCGCTCAGCCCATGCGGGTGAACGGCCGGATCGCGACGCCGTCCGCGTCGAGGCGGGCACGGATGGCCGCCACGAGCCGCTCTGCCCCCGGCGTGTCGCCGTGGACGCAGATGGTCTGCGCTTCGAGCGGAACGCTCGCCCCGTCGACGGCCAGCACGCGCTTCTCCCGCACCATGATGGAGACCCGCTCCGCCACCTCGGCGGCGTCCTCGATCACCGCGCCCGGCGTTCGGCGCGAGACGAGCGTCCCGGCCGCGGTGTAGGCGCGATCCGCGAACGCCTCCTCCATGCACGGCACGCCGAGGCCCCGCGCCACCTCCGCCATCGGCGAGCGCGCGAGACACACGACGGCCAGGGCTGGGTCCACGGCCCGGGCGGCCTCGCAGACGGCGCGCGCCAGGTCGCGGTCGTTCGCCGCCGCGTTGTAGAGCGCGCCGTGCGCCTTCACGTGCCCGAGCCGGGCGCCCTCGGCGCGGCAGAACGCCCACAGCGCGCCGATCTGGTAGGTCACGTCGTCGCGCACCTCGTCCGGCGAGGCGGCCAGGAAGCGGCGGCCGAAGCCGGCGCGATCGGGGTAGGACGGGTGCGCGCCGATCGCGACGCCGTGCTGCCGCGCGAGGCGGACGGTGCGGCGCATGGTCTGCGGATCGGAGGCGTGGAAGCCGCACGCGATGTTGGCGGAGGTGACGAGCGGCATGATGAGCGGGTCCGAGGGCTCCCCCTCGCCCATGTCGCAGTTGAGGTCGATCGACGGCGTCATCGCGTCGCCCGCAGCCCGGCCTCGATCGCGTCGAGCGCCTCGCGCGCTCGGCGCAGCGCCGCCACCGCCTCGCGCTGCGTGGAGCGCGCGAACCGCACCACGTCACCGCGCCGCGCCTGCGCCAGCTTCGGCAGGTCCGCCCCGATGACGGCGCCGATCTTGGCGTACCCGCCCACCGTGTGGCAGTCCGCCATCATGACGATGGGCGTCCCGCTCCCGGGTACCTGCACCGCCCCGGGAAGGAGAGCGTCACTCACGATGTCGGGCCCGTCCGCGTGGCGGATGGCGGGCCCCTCGAGCTGATAGCCCATGCGATCGTTCCTGTTGGTCACCGTGTAAGCGCTCCCGAAGAAGGTCGCCAGGCCCTCCGGCAGGAAGCGGTCGTCCTGCGGCCCCGGCAGGACGCGCAGCCGCACCTCGCCCCCATGGCGCGGCACGAGCTGGTCCGGGGCGCTGCGCGGGCGGAGGAGGTCGTGCCCCGGCGCGCCGAGCGCGAGCACGTCGCCCGCTGCGAGCGAGCGACCGCGGAACCCGCCCACGGCGGCACGCGTGTACGTCGAGCGGCTGCCGAGGACCGGCGGGACGTCGATCCCGCCCCGCACGGCGAGGTAGGCGCGGCAGCCCGAGACCGCCGACGAGAAGCTGAGCACGGCGCCCGCGGCGACGGGGAAGCCCGACCAGCCGCGAACGCTCGCGCCGTCGAGGGTCGGCCTCATGTCGGCGCCCGCGACGGCGGCGTACGCGTCGTGCTCGAAGCGGAACGAGGCGCCGAGGAGCGTCATCTCGATGGCGGCGGCGCCGCGCGCGTTGCCTGCGAGGAGGTTCGCGATCGCATACGCGTGCGGGTCGAGCGCGCCCGCCACCGGCATGCCGAAGGCGCGGTAGCCGGGCCGCCCCTCGTCCTGGACGGTCGTGAGGAGCCCCGGCGTGAGGACCGCGATCACGCGTCCGCTCCGGCGCCCTCGACGACCTCGGGGACGTAGGTGCCGGCGGCGACCTGCGCCGCGATCGCATGGTAGGCGTCGAGCGCGACCGGCACGAAGCGGAGCTGGTCGCCGGCCGCGAGGAGGAACGGCGCCGGCGCGGCCGGGTCGAAGAGCCGCACCGGCGTGCGCGCGACGATGCGCCAGCCGCCGGGGCTCTCCACGGGGTAGACACCGGTCTGCGCCCCGCCGATGCCGATCGAGCCGGCGGCGACGCGCGGACGCGGCGTCTCGAGCCGCGGCGTCGCGATGCGGTCGGGCATGCCGCCCAGGTACGGGAACCCCGGGGTGAAGCCGAGCATGTGGACGAGGTAGGTCGCGCCCGCGTGCAGCGCGACGACCTCGTCCGGCGAGAGGCCTCGCAGCCGTGCGACGTCGTCGAGGTCGGGCCCGAGGTCGCCGCCGTAGCACGCCGGCAGATGGACGATCCGGCCGGGCGGGTCCGGTGCGGCGGTGGGCAGCGCCGCGGCGAGCGCCTCGACGCGGGCGACGAGGCGCGCCCTCGGGACGCGGAGAGGGTCGTGAATCACGAGCAGCGAGCGGTAGGTGGGGACGACCTCGAGGACGTCGCCGGCGAGCCGCTCGGCGACCTCGCGCGCGAGCCGTCGAACGCGCGCATTCACGGCGGGATCGATCTCGTCGCCGAGCTCGACGACGAGCCCCTGCTCCCCCGCCGACCGCATCCGGACGCCGCGTGCTCTGCTGCGCGCTCGTGGCACGAGGCGGGAGCGTAGCGGATCCGGTGCCCGTGCGCTCCACGGGCGGCTGGCCGGCACGCCCGTGGCTCTCCCGGGGGGTATCGCGAGCGGGCGACGATGGCGAGATCGGGGGAGTGCGTCATCCCTGTGAGCGCGTCCTCGTCGTGGAGGACGATTCCGATCTGTCGAACGCGATCGCCGAGTTCCTCGTCGGGAGCGGGATCGAGCCGATCCTGTGCACGGACGGCGCGGCGGCCCTCGAAGTCCTCCGCAGCGGTGGTCCGCTCCCCGACCTCATCCTGCTCGACCTGACGCTGCCGAAGACGTCGGGTCAGGAGGTGATGTCGCAGCTGGCGTGCGACGAGCGGCTGAGCGCCATCCCGGTGGCGGCGATGAGCGGGTATCCGGCGAGCCGGTACGCCTATTTACCGCCGGTGGAGGCGTTCCTCGAGAAGCCCTTCGACCTGGAGGAGCTCAACGCCGCGCTCTCGAAGCTGTGCAGCGAGGCCGCCGCGAGCGCGTGAGCCCTCATTGTCACGCGGGGAGCAGCACCGCCGCGCCCTCCAGCCTCCCCGATCGCAGCCGATCGAGCGCGTCGTTGGCGGCGTCGAGCGGGAACGAGATGACCTCGCAGCGCACCGGCACGCGCGGGGCGAGCGCGAGGAAGGCGTCGCCGTCCGCGCGCGTCAGGTTCGCAACGGAGCGGACCACCCGCTCGCCCCAGAGCAGCTCGTAAGGAAACGTGGGGATGTCGCTCATGTGGATCCCGGCGCAGACGACGGTCCCGCCGGGCGCGATGGCGCGGAGCGCTGCCGGGACGAGCGCGCCCACCGGCGCGAAGAGGATGGCGGCGTCGAGCGGCGCCGGCGGCAGCGCGTCGGAGCTGCCCACCCAGGCGGCGCCGACGGCGCGCGCGAACGCCTGCCCCGCGACGTCCCCGGGCCGGGTGAAGGCGAACACGTCCTGCCCGGAGAAGCGCGCCACCTGCGCCACGATGTGTCCCGCCGCCCCGAAGCCGTAGATCCCGAGGCGCCGCGCCGGCCCCGCCATGCGCCAGGCCCGATATCCGATGAAGCCGGCGCACAGGAGCGGCGCGGTCACCACCGGATCTGCGCCGCGCGCGAGCGGGAAGGCGAAGCGGGCGTCCGCCGCCGCGTACTCGGCATAGCCACCGTCCCGGTGCCAGCCCGTGAACCGCGCGCGGGGGCACAGGTTCTCGCGCCCGCTCGCGCACCACGAGCACACGCCACACGCGAACCCGAGCCACGCGATGCCCGCGAGGTCGCCCTCGCGGAAGCGCGACGCGGCGGCTCCCCGCCGGACGACCTCGCCCACGATCTCGTGCCCCGGAACGACCTGCCGCCCGTCGAGCGGGAGGTCGCCGTCCGCGACGTGGAGATCGGTCCGGCAGACGCCGCAGGCGAGGACGCGCACCACCACGTCGTCGGGGCCGGGCTCCGGGATCGCGCGCTCGCGCGACGCCAGGGGCTCACCGGGGCGCTCCACCACCATCGCGCGCATGGACGAACGCTGCTCCCGACGCGCCGCGCCGAGGCTCTTCAGATAATCCGCCTCGGTCGTCCGTCCCGTCGAGGCGACCACCGCGTGCCCGCGGCGCGCCAGGAGCGCGACCGCCACGCTCCCCACGCCCCCAGCCGCGCCGGTGACGAGGACCTCGC
>WNGF01011312.1_pt1 | contig 12307 bp, 9 predicted proteins | sample 5400641 | NCBI WGS metagenome assembly WNGF01 (sample SAMN13153371, study PRJNA577476) | soil metagenome | isolation source: 80 cm soil or saprolite under grassland replicate 2 | place: USA:California | collected 2016-06-15
GGACCCGCAGGTCCTCGTCGGCGACGAACCCGATAAAGCCAGGGTTCTCGCACACCTTGACCAGCTCCCCGCTGGTCAGGTCCAGGCGGTAGACGTCGTGCAGTTGCGGGTTGTCCAGGTTGATGCTGACCAGGATCGTCCCCCGATGCCGCTTGCTGATCTTGGTGATGCGGGTTTGGTTGCCCTTGCCCGGGGTGAGGTCACGTTCCTCGCCGGTGTCGAGGTGCACGTCGCGCAGCCGCCAGTTCTCGTCCCCGCCGTCGTCTTGCAGATACAGGATGCGCGCGCCGTCGGGCGCCCACGTGAAGGCGTGGACGCCGCGGTCGCGGTCGGCCGTCACCGCCTGCTCGGTGCCTGCGGCACCATCCAGATCGCGCACCCAGACGTTGAGCACACCAGCGTCCGGGGCTACCCACGCCAGCCGCCGACCGTCGGGCGAAATGGCAGGACTCATCCGCTCCGGGTTGCCGAAAAGCACCTCACGCGGGATCAACAGTGGAGCGGATGCTGGATCCACGCGCGCAGGGGCCACCTCGGTACGACTAGTCACAAGGATGCCTTTCTCGTGTTTGTGTTGGCCGCTGCCGTTTCCGCCGGCCATGGTCAGGCTCTCCGTCGGGTTGATTGCCAGGGCGCGGCATAGCGCGCCCCGGCATCTTTGTGTTGAGTCACCACGTCATTCCGATGTTGGTCAGTCGGTCGATGCGTTCTTTGGCCAACGCTCCCCGTCGGCGCAGTTTGCGTTGGTGGGCTAGCCACGCGTAGAGGTTGATGTCGCCTTCGCGGTGTGCCGTGGACGGTTTGAGGTGTCCCTCCCGCCGGGCGAAGGCGGCGGCCGCGACGAAGCGGTCCTCCCAGCGCGCCTCGTCGAGGTCCCACACCATGCCGATGGCGTCGAGCGCGGCGGTCCGCTCCGCCGAGAGCTTTCCGCTCCGGGCTTCTCCTCGTTGCTGGCACAGCCAGAAGTACAGGTCGAACCCGTCGACCGCGTACCCGGTTGGCAGGCGCAGGTGATGGTGCTCGGCGTAGAACGCGGTGGCGAGGTCGTAGGCTTCCTGCCAACTGACGCGGTCGAGTTTCTCCCAACGCATGCCCAGGTCGGTCAGTTCGGCCTTCAGGTCAGTGGGTAGCGTTCCAGCCACGTTGCGGCTGCGCTGGTGCCCCAGCCATGAGTGAAGGTCGATCCCCTCGGACGGGTGGTGTTCCGGGACTCTGAGGTGGCCATGCGTGGCGTGAAACGCCCGCGCCGCGGCCAGACCACGCTCCTGCGCCCGTTGTTGGGGCGACCACTCGAACCCCAGGCCCTCCAGCGCCGCAATCCGCTCCGGGTCGAGGACGCCTCTGCGGTAGAACCTGCGCTGGTTACGCATCCAATCGCCCAGCCGTGTGCCATCGGGCACCAGGAAGTGTCCGTGCTCGGCCTGGAACGCGCGAAGTTCGCCGAAGCTGGCCCACCACGAGCTGGTGGTGTCTTGCAGCACCCGCACCGTGATGTGCTGGAGAACGTCGCGCATGCCGTAGCCGTCGGGAAGACGGATCAAGATCCGCTCCGGTAAGGCCACCGCGCCGCCGCCGTTGGGGATGTGGGTGCGTTGTTCGTCGAGCTGGGCGCCCAGCGTGGTGTCGTGCGCCCGTAGTGCCCGCACGACGCGACACACAGTGGCCCACTCGTCGTAGTCATCCGTGGCGTGGTCGGGGTCGTCGGGCAGAAGGACCGGTACCAGGACGGTGGCGATGCCGGACCCCCGCGGGTTGCGCCGCAACGCGCGCCCTACCGCTTGGACGATGTCGATCTCGGACTCTTTCGGACTGGCGAAGACCACGCCGTCGACCGCGGGCACGTCGACGCCCTCCGACAGGCACCGGGCGTTGGATAGCACCGTCCACCCGTCGTGCGGTGGGTCGGCCAGCAAGCCCAGTGCCGCCTGGCGTTCCCCCACGCTCTGGGCTCCGTCGACATGCACGGCGGTGAGTAGGCCCTTGGGCCGATACGCTGCCGGCAGGCTTGCGAGGGTGTCGACCAGGGTGGAGACAAAGTCTAGGGACTCCTTGACCGAAGCGGTGAACGCTAGGACCCGGCACAGTCCGAACTCCACGGCCGCCTTGCCCAGCGCCGCCTGGACCACCATGGTCCGCAGCGACGCGCCGGTCAGCTCCAGTGCGGCACTGTCTCCCACGCCGCGCAGCATCCGTAGCACCTCACCGCGGGTCACACCGATGACCACGACCCGGTAGTCGTCGAGCCACCCGTCGGCGATGGCGTCGGCGAACGGGTAGGTGAACAAGCGCCGCCCGAACGTGTCCGCGTTGTCCATCGACAGCGGGGCCGCGTCACCGTCGCCGTGCCGGGTGGTCATCACCTTCGGTGTCGCGGTCATATACAGGCGCCGCCGCGCCGGGAGCACCTCGTCGTAGTGCAGCGCTGCGGCCTGCTTGCCCATCCGGCCCGCGGTGCGGTGGGCCTCATCGACGACCAGCAGGTCCACTGTCGCGTCGGCAGCGATCAGACCCTGCCCGAGGACGGCTGCCGACTGATGAGTTACCAGCGCACCGGCGGCGCTCCACACACGCAGCGTCTGCGCCACCAACGCCAGCGACGGGCAGGCCACCACCACGAGCCCCGCCACCAGTTGCGCCGCCGCGTGGGCGCCCACGAGCGTCTTGCCTGTTCCGCACGCCAACACAGCCGTGCCGCGTCCACCGCTGGCCAGACCGTCGACAATGGCCGCGACCGCCTGGTCCTGGTAACCCCGCCGCGGCGGCAACCCCGCACGGTGCGACGCAACGGGGGTCCGCCGTCGGCGGTCCCGGCTCGACGAACGAGCCCCTGATGCGGCGGTCACGACGCCATCCGACGGCTGCGGGCGATGCCGGTCGAGCGCCGGACCTGGTGCCCCCGTGAGCCGTTGCTACCAATGTCGGCCGGCTCATGCAGCACCCGACCTGGCGCTACCCGATCCCGATCGCCGTTGTCGGCGGAGAGGATGCGTGTGGCGCACGCTGCTCTCGCCGGCGCCGCGAGCCGCGACACCGCGTTCGTTTCAGCCCTGCCCGTCGCGTCCTTGACCCTTGTGCATGGCCGCGAGCGTTTCGGCCCTGGCGGTCGCAGCTCGACGTCAGGGCACGCGCTGAGCGCGGCATGGACGCTGCCGTAGCTTCGACGCAGCCTCTTGGCTACCTGACGGATGCTGGCTCCGTCGTTGTAGGCGGCAGCGGCGTCGACGATCGGTATCGGAGACTTCGTGTTGCGCCCGAATCCGCGATTGGGTTCCCCGCCTGCCTCCCGCAGGAGAATGCACAGGGTCCGGGCGGTGAGGTCGAACTCCGCTTCCATCACCATCCACGGGATGCCCTGCGCGTAGCGGGCTGCCACGGCGGCGGCAACCTGCGCTCGCGCCTTCAGAGGGATCTTCCTTTTCGGCAATGCGATTCCTTGGTGGTTGGGGTTGAAGCCAAATCGGGCCGTGCGGATCGTCCGCGGCTGGGATGATCGACGACGCGGTCCGTCCCGGCCCGCCTGGCCCGGGACGGACCCGTCAGGCGTCGCTAGGCCGATGCCGCCCAGTGGTAGGACCGGGTGGGGGCTGGGGTGGCGGCCACGGCACCAGAGGAGGTGCGTGGTGGAACCTGCCCGGTCCGCATGACCTGGTACATCCAGTTCCGGAAGTAGGTCGCGTCCGTGTAGACCGCGGGACCGGTGCCGCAGAACGGGGTGGTTTCGCGGCTGGCGCCGCCGATGGCCGCCCAACGGCGGGTACCCGCATGTTGTAGGGCCGGTCCGCCGCTGTCGCCGTAGCACGCCCCGTCGGTGCCGTTGGGGTTGCCGACGCAGATCTCGCCGGCGGTGATGCCCGCCGCGGCGCATTGCTCGGCCGGGACGAGCCTGGTGTTCAGTTCCTGAAGGTCGAGCGGGAGCGGACCTTCGCCGGAGGGCTCGGTGACGCCCCAGCCGAGCAGCCGGACGGTCGACCGGTCGTGCAGCCGCGGGGCGATCTCGAACGGCTGGAGCTGCACGTAGGTGTCCAGTCGCAGCAGGGCGATGTCGGACACCGGGCCGGGTCCTGCCGCCCAGTTCCAGTCAGCGTGTGGAAGGATCTGGGTGACGTGCACGACCACGCCGCCGCTCAACCGGTTGGCCGAGCCGATCCGCAGGTGGAACAGCTCGGGCGGCAACGCGGCGCCGTCCGGGAAGCTGGTCACGCAGTGGGCGTTGACCGCGGCATACAGGTGCGAGACCAGGTAGGCGCCGCAGATGTGCCAGTTGGGATCGCCGTTGTGGCCGAGCTGCAACGACGCCATGGCTGGGTACGCCTGGCTGGCTTGGTGGCCGCCGACGATGTCGGTGCCGACGGTGCCCGAGGGGGAGGGTTGATCGCCAGCCGCGGCAGCGGGGCCGGCGGTGGCCAGCACGCCCAGCAGCACCGCGCCCGTGATGGCAGCGATCAGCGCCTTTGACTTCCGCAAGGATGTTCCTCTCTGGCTCGACATTGAGCCCTTGGGTTGGTGAGTCATGTCCGGCGCGGGCCGCGCCTGACCGCTTGCTCCAGCCCGCTGCGGCGGGACTGCGGTGTGGGCTGTGTGCCGTGACCGCCGCCGACCTGGCGGGGAGGCGATGGACGTCGTCCCGGACGGTTCGTTCCCGCGAGCGCAGGGGAAGGGGCACGCTGTACAGGGCTACAGCGGCCGGCCTGGTGGAATCTCCGCGAACGCGGAGCCGATTGCGGTGAGGCGTGACCTGGTCATCGCCCGCTGGGCGAGAACCGCCGACGCAGCTGCGCTGACGCCCAGGCAAGGCTTGTCCCCGCGTACGCGGGGGGGGATCCAGGTCGGCCCTGTGGATGCGCCAGGCGACGTTCATCCCCCGCGTACGCGGGGCGCGCAGCTAGTGGCTGACGTTCATTCCCGCGAGCGCGGGGCGTCGACGCACAGCAGTGCCTCGATGGACACCCTACAGGATCGTCCCGCATGCGCAGGCGCAGGGGATCAGCTTCTAGTATCCACAGTGGACGGTAGTCAGCAAGACGGTACATTCGGGCATGCGAGACGGTCATCTTTCCTGGTCGCGCCGTGTGTCGTCGGCGCGTTTGCGAGGGTGAGCAGTCCGTTTCCGAACGCCTTGCCGGGGCCGATCCCCGTGAGGGCTTGTTCGCGCAGCCGGTGGGGGTCGGTGACGGTCAGGTCGCCGCTGAAGGTCACCGATGTCAGCGTGACTGTCCGGTCGCCGCGGCGGCCGATGGTCTTCAGGGGGGCGGTGACGTGGACGTGAGCCAGTTCGGCGGCGTCGGTCAGGAGTCTGGTGAGCCAGCTGACCTGCGCTGTTGGATCGCGGATCGGTGTGCGGGTGCCGCGCACCCGGTTGCCGCCATGGCCACCCACGCCATGACATGGTGATGCCGTGAGCCGGAAGAGGTACCGGTCGCCGGCGATAACCTCGTCCCAGAACGGCCTGATGTCCTGGACCTGTGGGGCAGATCGGGTGCGGTAGTCGTGACGGTGTGACCAATCGGGCTTTGTGGTGGACTGAACCAGCAGGCGTGGTGGCTGCTCGGCCGCGGGCGGATGGAAGGTGTACAGCGCTCCGGCGTGCTGCCGGCTGGGGGCACCGGGGAACGCAGCCATAACGATGCGGTAACGAGCGCATGCGTCGCCGAGCGCGACCCGGGTCGCGCGGTGACGCGGGTCGAGCTCGACCAAGCTGAGCCATAGGTCGTTGGTCATGGTGAGGTAACCACTCGCCCAATCCGTGGGTGGTTGTCCCGGTTCCGTTCCGCGCGGCAGGGAGGCGCCGGGTCGTGGGTGATCTGTCGCCTTGGTGCAGCGGCCGTTCAGCGGTCCGCAGGACGGCGGTGTGCCGAATCGCTTCTTCCAGCCGACAGTCGCGTGGCGGTATCAGCGGCCCGTGAGGCAAAGCCGGCAAAGGCCCGTACCTGTCTCGGCGGTCCATTGGGCAATCACGGCAGCGGCGGTACGCCGAGATGGTCGGTGTGCCCGAAGTCCAGGTACAGGACGCTTTCGCGGATCGCGCCGGGTCCGATGTCCAGGCCGCCGGGTTGGGTGAGCAGCATCGCCTCGAACGCGAGCAGCACGCCGGAGCGTTCGTCGAAGATCAGTGTGTCGCGGACGTCGGAGTCGACGCTGACCGCGACGCCTCGGTGGCCGGCCCGGTCGGTGACGTGGCCGCGGTAGGTGACGGCTGTGGTGCTGGCGAGCAGGTGGAGCATGGCCGCCCGTACGGGTGTGGGTGGTGCGGTGTCGCGGTAGATGTCGGCGATGGCCCGGACGACCGATTGGGGGCCGTTGGCGCGTGGCTGGATCGTGTTCAGTTGGGCGGCCAGGGTGTCTGGGTCGGCCGATGGTGCCTCCGGCAGGCTGCGGGGCCGCCCATCGGGTGGGAAGTCCTCCGTGGCCGCTGTGCCCGGCTTGGGGCTGCTCCAGCGCAGTGGTCCGCCGGCGGGTTGGTCGGGTAGCCGGGCGAGGTGGTCGCGTCCGGAGTTGTCGTCGGCGATCCACAACTGTTCGTCGAAGACCGCAATCCGAGACGTGGTCCGGTTAGCGCTGGCGGTGGTGTCCAGCGCCCAGTTGTGGGTGTGGATGTAGGTGTAGCGGCCGTGCCGCCGGTCGTAGGGCGTATCGGCCAAGTGCTGAACCAGTTGTTCGAGGGGGTTGCGGGCAGATAGGGCGGGGTCGGGGCCGTGCGCCGCCGGCACCTGCCTGCCGGCTGCGGTGGACCGGACATAGCCGCGGAGAACGACCGGCGCCGCTGCGACGGCGAGGACGGCCAGAACCAGGAGGGCGGTCGCGGCGGGAAGCCAACGGCGCCTTGGACCGCCGACAGGTTCGAGGCCGTCGTCCGATGCCGGGGCGCTATCGGGGTTGGTGGGCATGGTCAGCTCCGAAGGTGGGTGGTCGCGGGTGGTCATGGGTTCTGCCAGCGGACGTGGTCTGGGCGTGCGCCGGCGAAGGTGAGGAAGCGCAGGACCGCCATGCGTGCGGTGGCCAGCGGCACTTCGGACATCGGCGGGAGCTTGCGTTCCGGTCCGAAGTTCGCGCAGGAGACCGCATGGCGGGTTCGGCTCGTGGGGTGGCAGCTGACCCAGGTGTCGCATTCCCCGGTGCCGGTGTAGGTCAGGGCCGCCACCCCTGTGCCGGGACTCGCGCCGATACCCAGCGCGGGACCGGAGTCCGGATCCGTCCACGGTGGACGGTCATCGATGCGGACGATGGCGAAGCGTTGGCTGACAGGCTGAGTGGGCAGGTCGACGAGAATCGCGTCAACGTCGTCGCCATCGTGAAGTACGACCGGCGCCTGGTCGGGGTAGTACCAGCCGTAGCCGAGATGGACGGGGCCGTCGCCGTACAGGTCCCGCCACAGCCGGTGCAGGAACTCCTCGTCGTTGCCCTCGTGGTACCCAGCCGCCGCGTCCAGCGTCCCCGCCGGAAGCTGCGACAGTTCCCCGGTCAACAACCGGCGCAACTCGTCCTTGAACACACCCAGCTCGGCGTCGGCCGGATCCGTGGCCGCGGCGCGAGCGCACAGCGCCGCGGCCGCCTGCCCTTCGACCTCGGGTCGGCAGTGGGCGCTGATGAGGCGCAACACGGTGGCGTACGGCGCTGTCTGGTCGCCCAGCCAGTCAACGGGCACAGGGCTTCCTCCCGTCGAGTGCCGGCCGTGATGAGGTGGGGACGACACCGACACCGGCCAGGACGCGCGGCCCGCTGGCCTGGTCGTCGTCCTCGTCCGGGTCTGGGCGCCAGGCCGGTGCCCGGACCAGCCCTGGATCGAGCAGGCTCATGCCGTCGAACATCCGGTGGACCTGCTCGTGGGTCCGCGGCGTCAGGGTCAGCCCGTCGCGGTGGATGAGCTGCCGCAGGGTGGCCATGTCCCCGTCAGCCCCGCCGGCTGTTACGTGGCTGATCACCACGTGGCTTCCGGGCGCGAGTCGGTCGCGCAGGTGCGCCACGATGGCCCACGGATCCTCGGCGTCGGCGACCTGGTGGAGCACCGAGACCAGCAGCACCGCGACCGGTTCGTCGAGGTTCAGCAGCGCTGTCACCTCGGGATGGTTCAGGAGGTGGTCGGGTCGCCGCAGGTCGGCTTCCAGTGCCCCGGCACGGTGGTTGCCTCGCAACCGGTGCGCGGCGAAGGCGACCACGACCGGGTCGACGTCGACGCACAGCACGCGCGCGTCCGGGGCCAGGCTGAGGATGCTATCGCAGGCGTTGCCGACGCTGGGGATGCCGGATCCGAGATCGAGGAACTGCCGGACGCCGGCGGCAAGGCAGAACGCGACCGCGCGGCGTTGGAAGTGCCGCTCGGCGTAGACGTCGGGGATCAGGCCGGGTACCGCGCCGATCAGTCGGGCCGCGAGAGCACGGTCGGCGGCGAAGTTGTGGGCGTCGCCCAGCAGGGCGTCGAAGACGCGTGCGGGGTTCGGCTTGTCCATGTCGGCCGCGTCGGCCGACCACAAGGCTGTAGTCACGCCCCACCTCCGGGCTGGCCCGTTCGGCAAGAGATCTCCGCACGAGCCGCCGCCGCACCGGCGATCCGGGGTGGCTGAAGAGCGCGGCTCATGCCGCCGCACCGCCCGATCCACAACCGCTCTGACCAAGAAACAGCCCCGCGTGCCGGTACACCGTCTCGATCGACAGGGGCGAAGATAGCCGGGTCAGCAGCGACGCCGACGAAGGCGACAGGTCCGGCGGGGAGCCGCCCCGTCCGGGTCGCGGTGCGCAATGCGAGCAGCTCAGCAAGGTGCACCTCCACCAGGGCCGGATCAGGCAACGGGATGCCCCGCCACCGGTCGGCGGCATCGGGGTCGAGCAACTCCCACACCACGGCCTCGGACAGGTTGCCGGCGTCGCGCAGGGTGACCAGGTGCGGGACGGGTATCCGTTCGCTTGAGGTGTCCGGCATGCTGGCGCTGGTCACCGGCACCCGGGCCGTCGGTTTGCGGCCGGCTGTCTCGCTGGCGAGGCGGCCGGCGAGCCGCAACGCGACGTGAAGCCGCCGGACGTCTTCCCCCGCTGGCGCCAGACTGATCGCCGCGACCCGCTCGCGCTGTATCACCAGCGCGAGGATCCGATCCGGCGTGGCGCCGGTGGCCGCCCACACCACGAACCCGCCGGGGTCGCGACCCAGGACCTTGTCGGCCCACGCGGTTCGGGCATGCTGATCGGGGATGACCGCGACCAGGCCGTCGGCATGCGGCAGCGGTAGCCAGCCGGGCCAGGTCAGGTCGACCAGACGCTCGTCGGTATGCGGCGGCGCCGACATCGGGGGCTCCTTGTACGATCTGCGGGGGTCGTGGACGGGTTGGGTGACGGGGCTACACGGCCACCATCGACGGATCGGGGCGCGGCTCGAACCGGATGCGGTGTCGGTGGGCGTCGCGGCCGATGCCGATGTCGGCCCACAGCTCGTTGAGGATCGCGAGCCGGCGGGGTTCTTCCTCGGCGGCGATCCAGTACCGGTCCGGTGGCTCGCCCCACGCGGCGCGGTAGCACCGGTCGGTGTAGTTGCCGGGTGTCCAGCCCAACGGGGTCCACTCGCTGGTCTGCTGCACCAGCCGGATCCCCGCGTCCTCGGCGAGGTGCAGGCATAGAGTGTGCTCGGCCAGCACGATCCGGACCGCGTCGTCGACCGGCGCCGGCGCGGCCAACGTCGCCGCTGTCGCGACGCTGCCGGTCAGCTCGTACACGGCGGCCCGCAGGGCCAACAGGCACCACGCTTGGCCCAGCAGCGGTTCGGCGTCGGTGGCCAGGTCGAGCTGGGCGACCAGGGCCAGCCCGGTCAGGGTCGCCCACCGCCGCGGCAGTATCCGAACCGCGTCCACCAACGACCGGTGGTGGGCGCTGTTGCGGATGCGGTCGAGGACCGTGGCGGCGTGGGCACCGACGTGCTGCGGATCAGGCCGGGCCACGTCGACCGGCGCCAGCACGGCCAGCAGCTGTTCGGCCGTGGTGTCCCGGCGAAGTGAGATCTCTGCAGTGACGTGGTCGGCGATCAGGTAGACGGGTGGATCGAGGCTGCGTAGCTGGGTGACGTACCAGAGCGCGAACTCGACAGCGCCGGCCGGGGTGGCCGGGTCGAGCCGGACCGCCCAGCCGTCGGCGTCGAGGGCAATGCCCAGCTCTCGGGATGGCGGTTGCGCGGGGATGAGGGCGTGCAGCAGCGCCGGGACGCCTGACCGGTCGGCCTGGCCGAGGCGGGCGTGCGGCCAGCGGCGCTTGACGCGTACGGCGAAGTCGTCGGGGGTGAAGCGCCACCCGGGCTCGTTGTGTGGGGTGAGCGTGTAAGCGTGACCCATCAGTTCCTGTCCTTTGCCAGGGGTGAGGCGGTGTCGTGGTGACGTGTTGACTCGTCGTGGGACGGAGCGTTCGGTCCACCACGGGTGGGGTCGATCCGTGCCAGGGCGGTGGCGGCGACCTGCTGGCAGTGTTCGTCCCAGCTGATCTCGTCGTGGCTGGATCGGTGGTCGCCGGTGCCGCCGACACGGCGGTCGCGGTGCAGGACCGCCTCCAGCGCGGGGATGGCTGCCGTGGCGGGCGGGCCGATCTCGCCGAGGTAGCGCAGCGCGGTCAGGCCGACCGGCCACAGCCGGTTCAGGTCGTCGGCGTGGAGCGTTTCGTGCAGGAGTACCGGTAGGGCCCGTTCGAGGTTGCCGGTGCTTCGCCACAGCGCGTGCGCGGCCTGGATGCGGGTCCAGCTGTCCGGGTGGTCCAGCAGCGGGGTGATGGTGTCGACGCTGTTCGCGGCGGCGGTGCCGAGGTCGGCGAGCAGCCGCAACGCCTGCGGGCCGCGGTGCGGGGTGCCCGTGTGGCGGGCCAGTTCCGCTGCGGTTGCGTCGGGGTTGGCGCCGGTGACCCGCCACCGCGCCCAGACCGCAAGGGGCGTGTGGTCGTCGTCGCGTGCGGCGAGCTGGTCGAGCATGGGGGCGGCGAAGGCGGCGGCCGGGCCGATGCGGCCCAGGGTGGTGACGACGGTGTCGGTGTCGACCGGCCTGTGCAGCAGGACCGAGGAGATCGGGCGTGCGGCGTCAGCGGCGTCGGGGCCCCAGGTGCCCAGGCCGCGGACAAGATCCCGGGTGATCTCGGTCCAGGCGTCGCTGCCGGTGGTCAACCGCTCGGTGACGACCGGAAGCAGTTTGGCGGCGTCGGGGCCGAGGGCGTCGAGGATGCGTTCAGGCAGGTGGATGTCGTGGCCCCACCGGGCTGGAGTCGGCCAGGGGCAGTAGCCTTGCCCGAGGAGGCGGACCAGCGGGGCGACCGCGCGTCGGTCGCCGCAATGGGCCAGCGCGACCGCCATCCACGCGGTCACCTCGTCGTCGTTGTCGCGGATGGCCGCGGCCAGCTTGTGGGCCACGGGGCGGGCTGCGGCGCCGACGCGTCCCAGGTAGCGGGCGGCGACCAGCGCCACGGTCGGGTCGGGGTCGGTGAGCTGGTCGGCTAGGCCGGCCATGATCTCGTCGGTGGGTGGGCGCCACTGGGCGGCGATCTCCCAGCCGGCCCGGATCGCGGACAGCCTGGTCGCCGGGTCGGGTGAGGTGCGCAGGCGTCGGGTCAGCGCGGTGCGCGGCTCGGGGGCGTCGTCGAGCAGGCGTACCAGCCACGCGGCCAGCCCGCCGTGCTCGTCGATGTCGTCGGGCCACGGCACCTGCCGCATGGCCGCGGCCAGCTGCGGTGTGGCTGCCTGGCCGAGCAGGTCGAGCAGCGCCACGGGGGCCGGCGCGTCGGTCAGGCACAGCCAGGCGATCGCCGCGCCGAGGCGCACATCGGGCCCCTCGGCGGGATCTGACCACAGCGCGTGCGCCCAGTCGCGTGCCGCCGTAGGGTCGCCGTGCTCGCGGGCGATCTGCGCGATGGCGAGGATCAGGCTGATCCGAACGTGCGGCTCGGGTTCGGTCTGCAGCCGGGCCCGCAGGCCGCGTGCGATGCGCAGGGCGTCGGAGGAGGCCGCCGCCAGGCCGTAGGCGGCGGCGCACCGGACGTCGGGATCCGGGTCGTCCAGCAGCGCCAGGAGGATGGGGGCGTCGGCGGCCAGCGCATCCCGGCCGGCCTGCAGGGACCATCGCCCCGGGTAGCCAAAGTTGTCGTAGCACTCCCGGTCGTCCGCCTGGAGTAGATCGGTGCGGGAGTCGTAGCCGAAGTGGTTGCGGCGGGCCAGTTCCGCGGCCAGATCCAGCATGCTTCCCCGGTGGTGCACCGACGCGTCGGCGGCCGTGCGGATCAGGAACGGTACCGCGAGCGCACCGGCCGAGCTGGTGTTGCCTTGGTGGCGCAGGTTGTTCCACAGCGTGCTCAGCGCGGC
>WNGF01020188.1_pt1 | contig 12304 bp, 12 predicted proteins | sample 5400641 | NCBI WGS metagenome assembly WNGF01 (sample SAMN13153371, study PRJNA577476) | soil metagenome | isolation source: 80 cm soil or saprolite under grassland replicate 2 | place: USA:California | collected 2016-06-15
CTCCACGATTTCTCCCCGTGCCCCCGGCAGGAATCGAACCTGCGACTCGCGGTTTAGGAAACCGCTGCTCTCTCCACTGAGCTACGAGGGCGAGTCGGCAAGGATGTCACGTGATCGATCTAGCCTGCCCGCCGCGGTCCCAAGTCTATGACGGACGGTGGGGGAGTCGGCGGCGCGCCTCGAGAGAGCGTCACCCGAGCTCCTCGGCGAAATGGCAGGCCACCAGGTGGCCCGATCGCATCGGACGAAGCTCGGGGGTCTCCGACGAGCACGCCTCCGGCTTCCCGAGCTTGTCCCGCAACCAGCATCGGGTGTGGAACGCGCATCCGGTCGGTGGCGACGCCGGACTGGGGATGTCGCCTCGGAGCACGATGCGCTCGCGAGTCGCTTCCGCGACCGGATCCGGGATCGGGACCGCCGAGAGCAGCGCGATCGTGTACGGGTGCAACGGCTCGCGATACAGGTCCGACGCCTGCGCCCACTCGACGAACCGACCCAGGTACATCACCGCGATGGTGTCGCTCACGTGCCGGACGACCGCGAGGTCGTGCGCGATCAAGATCGAGGTCAGGCCGAGCTCGCGCTGAAGTTCCTGCAGCAGGTTGACGATCTGGGCCTGGATCGAGACGTCGAGCGCGCTCACCGGCTCGTCCGCAACGACGAGATCGGGGCCCAGCGACAACGCGCGAGCGACCCCGACCCGCTGGCGCTGCCCGCCCGACAGTTCGTGGGGGTAGCGGTCGGCGTGGCTCGGGTGCAGCCCCACGATCTCAAGGAGCTCGCCGACCCGGCGCTTGCGGTCCGCCCGCGTGCCGAGCCGATGGATGTCGAGCGGCTCGGCGATGCTGTTGCCGACCGTCATCCTCGGGTCCAGGGACGCGTACGGATCCTGGAACACCATCTGGACGCGCCGCCGGAGGCGTTTTCGTTGGTCGCGATCGAGCGCCCAGACGTCCTTGCCGTCGAATTCGATCCTCCCGGAGGTCGGCTTCGCGAGGGCGACGACGGCTCGACCGAGCGTGGTCTTGCCCGAGCCGGACTCGCCCACCAGGCCGACCGACTGCCCACGCCGCACCTCGAGGTCGACGCCGTCGACGGCCCGTACCTCGCCGGTCACGCGCCGCAGCAAGAGCCCCTTGGTGATCGGGAAGTGGACGCGGACGTCCCGGACCTCGAGCAGCGCGTGCTCCGAGGTCACGCGGGGGCCTGGGGGCGCGGCGCCGGTTCGAACCCGGGTCGGTCCGGATGTGCGAGCTCGACCTCCGGTGGCGTGACGGGGTTGTGGCAGGCCACGAGGTGGCCGGCCGCCGGGTCGTTGCCCGAGCCCGCGGGAACGAGGTCCGGCATCCGTTCCCAGCAGGCGTCGAGCCTCCACGCGCATCGGGGCGCGAAGGGGCATCCCTCGGGCTCGGTCCGCAGATCCGGCGGGGAGCCTTCGATCGGTCGGAGCACGCCCACCTCGCCGTCGAGCCGGGGGATCGAGTGCAGCAGCCCGACCGTGTACGGGTGCCTCGGGTTCGCGAAGAGCTCACCGGTGGGCGCGGATTCCACGACCTTGCCCGCGTACATCACCGCGACCCGCCTCGTCATCCGCGCGACGACCCCGAGGTCGTGTGTGATCAGGATTACCGCGGTCCCGGTCTCCGTCGTCAGCCTCTTCAGAAGCTCGAGGACCTGTGCCTGGATCGTGACGTCGAGCGCCGTCGTCGGTTCGTCCGCGATCAGCAGCTTGGGCTCGAGCGCCAGGGCCATCGCGACCATGACCCGCTGGCGCATCCCGCCGCTGAACTCGTGCGGGTACCGGTCGAGCTGACGCTCTGGGTCGGCGATCCCGACGAGCCGGAGGAGCTCGGCGGCGCGCGCCCGGGCGCCGTCGGCGTCGATCTCGCGGTGCGCCCGGATCGTCTCCACGACCTGTTCCCCGATCCGCAGCACGGGGTTCAGGCTCGTCATGGGGTCCTGGAAGACCATCGCGATGTCGCGCCCGCGCATCGACCGCATCTGCTTCTCGGGCAGGCGGGCGAGGTCGCGCCCGTCGAAGACGATCTCGCCGCTCACCTCGGCGCCGGGCTCCGGCGGGAGCAGGCGCATCACGGCCAGGCTGGTCACGCTCTTGCCGGAGCCGGACTCGCCGACCAGTCCGAGAGTCTCGCCCGTGTCCAGATGCAGGCTGACGCCGTTCACGGCGAAGATCGTGCCGTCCAGCATGCGGAAGCGGACGTGCAGGTTCCGAACGTCGAGCAACGACGGCCCCGACCCGGGGAACTGTTGACCCTCGCTCGGGGCGGTCGAGCTCACCCCGGAGGCTTCGGCCGGGGCAGGAAGGTCCCGCCGTACATCGGCAGGTCGATCTCGGAACCCTCACGATCGAGCTGGTCCCACATGCGGCTGAGCCCCACAGAGCCGAACGTGCGGACGCGCGTCACCGCGTCCAGGTCCAAGACCTCGGTCAGGTACTCCTCGCCGTCCCCACCCACCTGCAGAACGTGTCCCTCCGGATCGACGATGATGCTGCGCCCGGGTCCCGGGCGGCCGCCCATGTTCGGGTTCACGAGGTACACCTGGTTGACGATCGCGTTGGCCCGGGCGAGCACGAGCTCCTGAGCCCGATCGGTCGTCGCGGTCGCCGTCGGCTGCAGGATCACCTCGGCGCCTTTCCACGCCAGGTGACGCGAGACCTCGGGGAACCAGCCGTCGTAGCAGATCATCAGGCCGGCCCGCCCGATCCCCTCGAGGTCGAACACGACGAACTCGTTCCCATGGCTCGTCCGCTCCCACGGTTGCCAGGGGAACAGCTTTCGGTACCTCGCGACGAGGTCGCCGGAGGGCGAGATCGCGATCGCCGTGTTGTAGATCGTCCCCTGTTCGCCCTTCTCGTAGATGGACCCGGGGACCAGCCACACGTCGAGCTTCTCGGCCAGCTTGCAGAGCCGATCGGTGAGCGGACCCGGGATCGGCTCGGCGACGGCGGCGTCGTGTCCCTTGGGGAACTCGGTCGCCATCCCCGAGATCGCCGACAGATAGAGCTCGGGGTAGACGAACAACCGCGTCTGCGGGAACGACGCCTTGAGGGCCGCGAGCTCGGTCTCGAACTTCTGGAACGTCGCCGTGACGTCGTACGCGACCGGTGCGGCCTGGACCGCGGTGACCGGGAGCGGCCTGCTCATGATCCGTCCTCCTGCCTCGTCATCTCGTTCCTCCCTCCTACCATCGGCCCGCCCGCAGCGAACCGCGCAGGCGCGGGTCGAGCCAATCGCGCAGCCCATCCCCTAGCAGGTTGAAGCCCACCACGGTGACGGCCAGCGCGAGCCCCGGGAACGTCGGATACCACCAGAAGTCCTCGAGGAAGCTCCTTGCATCCGTCATCATCGCACCCCACTCCGGGGTCGGAGGCTGGGCGCCCAGACCCAGGAACGAGAGCGACGACGTGAACAGGATGGCGTACCCGACGTCGAGCGATGCCTGGACGATCACCAGCGGGAAGACGTTGCGCAGCAGGTGCTTGAAGACGATCCGGCCGGTGCTCGCGCCCGCCACGCGCGCGGCCAGGATGAACTCCCGCTCGCGCAAGGAGAGCACCTGTCCCCGGACCAGCCTGGCGTACCACGGCCAGAACACGGTCGAGAGCGCGAGCATCGTATGGGTCAGACTCGGCCCGAGGGTCGCCGCGATCGCGGCCGCGAGGATCAGGGCCGGGAACGCCAGGAACAGGTCGGTCACGCGCATGATGATCTCGTCGGTCAGGCCGCCGACGAGGCCCGAGACGATCCCGAGGACCGTCCCGATCGCGACGGAGGCGAGCAGGATGACGGCCGCGACGTACAGCGAGATCCACGCGCCGGCGAGGACCCGGCTGAACAGGTCGCGCCCGTAGTCGTCGGTCCCGAACAGGTGGTGCACCGACGGCGGGCGCAGCCGCTGCAGGAGGTCGATCTGGTTCGGTGGGTAGGGCGCGATCCAGGTCCCGAAGATCGCGACGGCGACGACCAGGCCGACGATCGTCACGGCGATCACGTTCAGGCGCGAGGCCCGCAGGAAGCCGATGACCGCGTCGCGAGGCCGGCGCGCGCGGACGGGTTCGACGGCGGAGACCTCGATCACGTGTATCGGATCCTCGGATCGAGGAACAGGTAGACCACGTCGACCACCAGGTTCACCAGGACGTAGACGAGCGCGATCACCAGAGTCACCCCCATCGTGGCGTTGTAGTCGGAGGCCCGGATCGCGTCGTAGGCGTACCGCCCGACGCCGGGCCAGGCGAAGATCGTCTCGACGAGGAACACCCCCCCGGCGAGCAGACCGAACTCCAGACCGAGGATCGTGACGGCGGGAAGGAGGGCGTTGCGCAGCGTGTGGCGCACCAGGACCCGGCGGCGGCTGAGCCCCTTGGCCTGCGCGGTCCGGATGTAGTCCTCGCCGAGCACTTCGAGCATGCTTGTGCGGACCATGCGCGCCATGAGCCCGACTTCGGCCAAGGCCAGGACCGCGACCGGCAGCACCAGATGCGTGGCCGCGTCGGCGAACGTGTGCCACTGGCCGGCCAGGAGGCTGTCGACGGTGTACAGGCCGGTGGTGTACGGGGGAGCGGGAACCCCGGTCGCGAGGCGTCCCCCGAACGGCAACCACCCCAGCCGAGAGTAGAAGGTCAGCTGGAACAGCATCGCCAGCCAGAACGCGGGCAGCGAGAGCCCCGCGATCGCCACGAACCGCACGCCGACGTCGCCGGGCGCCCCCCGTTTGAGCGCCGCCACGACACCGAGCGCCATGCCGACCGCCGAGCCGATCAGCATGGCGAACAGCGCGAGCTCGATCGTGGCCGGGAAGAACGTCGCGAGGTCCGAGCGGACGGGCTGGCGGGTCACGAACGACGTGCCGAGATCGCCGTGCAGGAGGTCACCCATGTACGTGACGTACTGCTGGATCAGGGGCTGGTCCAGGCCGTAGATCTGGCGGATGTGCTCGAGCGCCTCGGCGTTGGCCCGCGGGCCTGCGATCAGCCGGGCGGGATCACCGGGCGCGACCCTGGACAGGAAGAACGTGATCAGGGTGACGCCCCACAGCACGAACACCATGAACACGAGCCGTCTCGTGATCAGGCGGCCCACGGCGCCCTCACGGTGCCCGCCTGGGCTCGCCGATCGCTAACCCCGGTGGAGCGCGTAGAAGTCGAACGTCGCGATGTAGAGGGGATTGAACACATGCCCCTTGATGTCGTCGCGGAGGTACGTCGACTCCAGGTGCTGCCCGACCGCGATCATCGGAGGATCCACCCTGGTCATGATGTCCTGCGCCCTCGCGAACATCGCCGTCATCTTGTCCGGGTCCGTCTCCTGGAACCCCGCGTCGATGATCCGGTCGACCTCCGCGTTATGGTAGTAGCCGCTGTTGTAGCACGAACACGCATCCGGGGCTGCGTCGCTGCTCAAGATGATCCACGAGTAGTCCGACGGGTCGTCGTAGTCGGGCCACCACGACCAGTAGTACATGTTGGCCCGCTCGGAGACCGGGCGGTCGGTCGTCAGATCGGCGTTGAAGGCCGAGAACTCCTTCTCGATCAGTCGGAGGTGCAGCCCGACCTTCTCCAGCTGCTGCTGCATCACGAGCCCGGCCTCCTTGCCGAAGCCCGTGTAGTACTCGTAGGTCAGTTCCGTGCCGGGCTCGACGCCAGCCTGCGCGAGCAACTGCCGGGCCTTCTCCACGTCGGTGTCGTAGGTGAAGACGTTCGGATCGTGCGTGAACAGGAGGTCGGGGAACGGGCCGTTGGCTCGAACGAACGTGTCCTTCATGACGGTGCTCACGAACTCGTCGTACGGGAACAGGTAGTTCATCGCCTGCCGGGCCTCGGGCGAGGCGAGCGGCCCGTACTCCCCGAGGATGATGTACACGAGTTCGAGGTTCTTGAAGCTCCCGGCGACCAGGCCGGGGTCCTGTCGAACGGCGGCCGTGTCCTCGGCGGTGCCCGCGTACGCGATGTCGACCTCTCCCGACTCGATGAGCTGTCGCCTGGTGGAGGCCTCCGGGATGGACCGTAGGATGATCCGGTCGAAATGCCAGCCGTCCCAGCCACGCCAGTAGGTCGGGTTCCGAACGAGGACCGCCTGGTCTCCCGCCTCGAAGCTCTCCAGCATGTAGGGCCCGGTGCCGATCGCGTTCCCCTGCAGGAACTCGTGGCCCTGATCGTCGGGCCCGGTCGAATGCTCGGTGAACACGGCCGGGCTGACCAGGCCGGTGCCGTACTCGGCAGCGAGCACGACGTCGAAGCGGGGATAGGGATAAGCGAGGTCGAAGCGAACCGTCAGCGGATCCAGGACGACGATCTGCTTATCGGGCTTGGGGACGAACGCGCCGAGTATGTAGCCGGTGCCGAAGTTTCCCGTGATCGTGCGGACGTAGTTCGCCTTGACCGCCTCGGCGTCGAGAGGCGTCCCGTCGGTGAACGTCACGTCGGGATGGAGATGGAACGTCCAGCTCGAGGCGTCCCCGTTGTGCTCCCACGAGTCGGCGAGCAGGGGCTCGACCTCGCTCGCGCTCTCGCCCTTCAGGCGGACGAGACCCTCGTAGATCCCGAGCCAGATCACGGCCTGGTTCACCAAGTAGGAGCTCGCCGGGTCGAAGTCGCCGTCGATCGCGTCGACCGCCACGACGAGCGTGGTCGGATCGCGCCCGAGCGCCGAGGCGCCGGTCGCCCCGTCCGACGCGCCTCCCCCCACGACCTCCAGTCCCTCACACGTGCAGACCCAGGATCCTCGCCGAGTTCTCGCCGAGGATCGCCGCCAGCTCGCCGTCGGACAGACCGGGCAGGGTCCGAACCGCCTTGACCATCTCCCCCGGGTCGTACCAGGGGAAATCACTGCCGAGGAGCACGCGCTCGACGCCCACGTCGCGGATGAGACGCACGAGCTCCTCCTCGTCGGGTGCGTTCGGCGCCCCGGCCCAGGCCACGATCTCCGAGAGGTCGAACGCGACACGCCGATGCCGGTCGGCGAGCGCTCGGACCTGCCCCCAGCTGCCGCCCCCGAGATGCGCGACGATGAGCCGGAGGTCCGGGAGCCGCGCGGCGACCGTGTCGAACGCCACCGGTTCGGCGAACTGCACCGGGCCGCGCGACGTGCCGCTGTGCGAGAGCACCGTGAGACCGAGCTCCCCACAGAGCTCGTACACCCGCACCATCCGCGGATCCGAGACGACGAACCGCTGGTCGACCGGATGCACCTTGATGCCGAGGGCGCCCCGTCGCCGCATGTCGTCCAGGTGGCCGGCGAGCGCGTCGAACGACAGCACCCACGGATCGACCGCGACGAACGGCGTCACCTCGGGGAGCGGCGCGACCGCCTCGACGAGCCACGTGTTGAATGCGATCAACGCCTCGCCCAGGGACAGCGGGTCGGAGCGCTCCTCCAGGCCGGCGAGCCAGCGACCGCGCCACTCGTCGACCGAGAAGGCGTTCACGACGACGGCGTGTTGCACGTCCCCGGCGCGCATCGCCTCGCGAAGGTCGTCGAGGTCACCGGAGGCAGGCCCGAACCGCACGTCGTCCCTTGGCCCGTACTCCCAGATCTCGTACGCCGCCTTCGACCACGCGCCGATCGTCTTCGACTCGGCGACGTGGACGTGGACGTCGATCACCGTCGACACGCGAGCCTCCATCGATCGCTCACGGTTGCCGCACCAACTGCGACGGGAGCACGTGCTGCTCGTCGCCGCTCGCTCGAACCGATTCGCCCATCGCCATCACGAGGAGCCGAAGCACGGTGAGCGCGGTCAGCCCCCGAAGGTCGATCGCCGGATGGATCTCGGTGACGTCCATCCCGGCAAGCAGGCCGCGACCGGCGACCCCACGTACGAGTCCGGCCGCCTCGCGGTACGTCAGGCCGTCCGGAACCGGGAACCCGGTGCCCGGTGCGATCGACGGGTCGAGACCGTCGACGTCGATCGTCACGTACCAGGGAGCCTCCGGGGTGATGTGGGCGAGCACCGCGTCGACGCCGCGGTCGTGGAGCTCATCGGCCGTGATGAGCACGTTGCCGGCCTCGCGCGCGTCAGCAACCTCCTCCGAGCGTGCGCTCCCCACCCCGCGTAGCCCGACCTGAACGATCGCGCCGACCCACTGCATCTCGCGGATCCGGCGGATCGGGCTCGAGTAGCCGTCGCGCACCCCCCGCAGCTCGTCTCGGAAGTCCAGGTGCGCGTCGATGTGCAGGACGTTCACGGGCCCCAACCCCTCGTAGGCCGCGACCGCGATCGCGGTGATCGAGTGATCGCCGCCGATGACGAGCGGGAGGGCGCCCCGATCCAGAGCGGACCGAACCACCCCGGTCGCGAAGCGTTTCCCGTCGTCGAGGTCGCTCGGGTCGGCGGCCACGTCGCCGTAGTCGATGAGGTCGGGGTGCGAGCCCGACGGCATCAAAGGCCCGCCGAGGTCGAAGTCGTAGTGATGCGCGTCCGACGGACATTCCTGCTCCCAGGACATGGCGCGTACGTGCTCGGGACCGCCGGCCGCGGGCGAGGGGAACTCCCCGTCGTAGGGCGAGCCCGTCGGGAGCCCGATGTAGGCGAAGGTCGAGCGGTCCCCCGCTTTGCCGGCGAGCTGCCGGCCCCCGAAGAAGGGGTGGAGCGATGGCTCCAGCAACGCACCCATCTCTCGATCTCCCCTAGAGTGGGATTCTAGTGTGTCACTCTAATCACCGAGACCGCGGGAATGCAAGAGGCGTGCCCGTACTCAGGAGGCGGACGACCCGGTCGCCTTCCCCTTCATCGGGCGGGGGTCGAGCTCGAGGTGGCACTGCTCGAGGACGGTCTCGAGCACGCCCTCCCGATCCGCGGTGCGCTCGAGGATCTCGATCGCGAATCCGTTCATGAGCGCGATGAGCCGGTTCGCGAAGGACGCCGGGCCTTCTGCGAACGCGCCCACCTCGCGACCGCCGGCAAGGATCTCCAGGAGCTCGTGACGCCAGGTCTCGGAGGTCTCACGCAGGGGAGCCGCCTGTTCCTCGATGTGGCGGCGGGCCCAGGCCTCGACCCACAGCGCCCACACCGGGTCCTGGAAGTCACGCGGCAGGTAGAAGTCGACGAACACGCGGAGCTGGTCCCACCCCACGGCCGCCGCCGCGATCGCCGCGTGCCGGCGTTCGGTGACGCGGGCTTCGCTCCAGACGAGCGTCTCGGCGAGGATGCGGTTCTTCGTCCCGAAGTAGTACAGGACGTGGCCCTCGCTCATGTTCGCCCGGCGCGCGATCTCCGCGAGCCGAACGCGGTCGAGCCCCCACTCGACGATGATCTCCATCGAGGCGCGAAGGACCCGGTCCCTGGCCCTCGCCGCTCTGGGTGCTTCCGCAACCATCTAGAGCGTCACTCTAGGGGCGCGAGCCACACCAGACAAGGACGCGATCGCGACCTACCCGCGCGACAGCGCGTAGTAGTCCCACGTGAGGATGTAGAGCGGGTTGAACACCTGGCCCTGGATGTCCTTGCGGAAATAGGTATCGTCCAGCTGCTGGCCGACCGGGATGATCGGCGGATCGACCCGGGTCATGATGTCCTGTGCCTCGTACATCTCGTCTGTGAGCTTGGCGTCGTCGGTCTGACTGAACCCGTCGTAGATGATCTCGTCCACACGGTCGTTGTGGTAGTAGCCGCTGTTGTAGCAGGGACACTTGTCCGGCGCCGCGTCCGAATTGAAGATCACCCACGAGTAGTCGGACGGGTCGTTGTAGTCGGGCCACCAGCCCCAGTAGTACATGTTGGCCCGCTCGCTCACCGGACGGTCGGTCGTGAGATCGGCGTTCATCGCCGAGAACTCCTTCTCGATCAGCCGAAGATGGAGCCCCACCTTCTCGAGCTGCTGCTGCATCACGAGTCCGGCCTCCTTGCCGAAGCCCGTGTAGTACTCGTAGGTGAGCTCGGTCCCGGGCTGGACACCCGCCTGGTCGAGGAGCTCCTGGGCCTTCTGGATGTCGGTGTCGTACAGGAACACGTTCGGGTCGTGCGTGAACAGCAGGTCGGGGAACGGACCGTTCCCGCGTTCGAGCGTGTTCTTGCTGACGGTGTTGAGGAAGTCCTCGTAGGGGAACAGGTAGTTCATGGCCTGCCGGGCCTCCGGGCTCGCGAGCGGCCCGTACGCCCCAAGGATGATGTAGGTCATGTCGAGGTTCTTGAAGTCGCCGACGACGAACCGCCCGTCGCCCCGCACGGCGGCGGTGTCCTCGGCGGTCCCCGCGTACGCGATGTCGACCTCGCCCGACTCCATGAGCTGTCGCCTGGTCGAGCCCTCCGGGATCGACCGGATGATGATCGTGTCGAAGTGAGGACCGTCCCATCCGCGCCAGTAGCTCTCGTTGCGCTTGAGGATGACCTGGTTGCCGGGCTGGAGCGTGTCGAGCACGTAGGGGCCGGTCCCGACGGCGTGCGACAGCAGGTACTCGTGCCCCTGGTCGGTCTCGCCCGTCGAGTGCTCCTCGAAGACCTTGGGGCTCACCAGCCCGGTGCCGTACTGCGCCGCCATCACGACGTCGAAGTGCGGATACGGGTACGCGAGGTCGAACCGGATCGTCTGGGGATCGACGACCACGATCTGCTTCTCGGGCTTGGGCAGGAACGAGCCGAGGATGAACTGCGTTCCGAGCTCGATCGTGATCGTGCGCACGTAGTTGGCCTTGACCGCCTCGGCGTCCAGAGGTGTGCCGTCGCTGAACGTCACCCCCGGATGCAGGTGGAAGGTCCAGCTCGACGAGTCGGCGTTGGCCTCCCAGGTGTCCGCGAGCAGTGGCTCCACCTCGCTGGCGCTGTCGCCCTTGAGACGGATCAGGCTCTCGTAGATGCCGCGCCAGATCAGGGCTTCGCTCAACAGATAGGCGCTGGCCGGGTCGAAGTCGGCGTTGAACGCGTCGACGGCCACGACGAGCGTGTTCGGATCGCGATCGAGCGGCGGGCTGGTCGAGCCGCTGGCCCCTCCGGAGCCCTCGCCGGTGCCCGTGCAGGAGGCCGCGAGCACCGCGACCGTCGCGAACAGCGCGAGCCAGAACGAACGACGTTGCATCATGAGCGGCTTCCCCCTCGAGCGACTGATGGGCGGTTCTAGCATTCGACCGAGCGCTCGGTCAACATATACTCGCGTTCGTGGCCGAAGGGGTCGTGGGGCGGGAGAGTCGCGGGATCGAGACGCGGCAGCGCATCGTCGAGGCGGCGTGGGGGGTGATCGCCGAGCGCGGACTGGCCGGGCTCACCACGCGGCATGTGGCGCGAGCCGCCAGCATCTCGCACGGCATGTGCCACTACTACTTCGAGACCAAGGACGACATGATCCTCGCCGTCGTCGATCAGGCGAGGCGATACTGGATCGATCCGCTGGAGCGTCTCCTAGAAGGCACGGTCTCGCCCAGCGAGAAGCTCGAGGCGGTGATCCGGTGGATGGCCGAGCCCGCGACGCGAGAGGTGATGCGGGTGCATCTCCAACTCATGGCGCACAGCGAGTACGACGATCGCCTCCGCGTACGCATGTCCGCCGAGTACGCCCGTTGGCAACGCGGCTACGTCCGTCTGTTCCGTGAGCTCAAGGAGGCGGGGTCGATGATCCCCCAGGCGGACGAGCAGACGTTGGGCATCGGATTCGCGACGCTCGCCGACGGCCTGGTCGACCAGCAGTCGCTGGATCCTTCGCTGGAGCCGGCCGGCGTCATGCGAGCCTTCCTCGCCCCGTTCGTTCCCTCGGTCGCCTGACGATCCGGTGAACCTCGGGCGGAGCCTCGGCTCAATCGGGCGGCAGTTCAGGCCCCTCATTGGACTCCTCGATGCTCGACCGTGCCGTCACGACGGACGTGTCCAACGACAGCACCCGTTCCAGGCCGGCGATCTCGAGTACCCGCCGAGAGCGCGACGCGTCCGGGGCGACGACCCGCAGCACCTGGGCCCGCCAACCCAGCCGGTGGTCGAGCTCGGCCAGCATCCGGACACCCGCGCTGTCGAGGTAGGACACCTCCGAGAGATCGATCACCAAGCCGAGCGCGTCGTTCGGGACGCCGCCGAGGAGCGCGTCGGTGATCTCGGCCGCGTTCGACAGGTCGATCTCGCCCGAGAGGCTGGCGACCACGACGCCGTCGTCGCCGGCGATCGTGACGTTCGGGTGCTGCGTCACACCGAGACCGAGCCTCGGAGGGTCCGCCGCATCGTTACGACGGTGCCTCGCTCGCTCCGATCGATCCGCATCGACGGCGCGAGCGCCTCGATCAACGCCAGCCCGCGGCCGCCGTCCTGGCCCCGTCGCTCGCGCCAGCGGCCGAAGTCGCGGACGACGACCTCGACGGCGCCG
>WNGF01008256.1_pt1 | contig 12303 bp, 9 predicted proteins | sample 5400641 | NCBI WGS metagenome assembly WNGF01 (sample SAMN13153371, study PRJNA577476) | soil metagenome | isolation source: 80 cm soil or saprolite under grassland replicate 2 | place: USA:California | collected 2016-06-15
AGCGCCCGCGTAGCGGGCGCGAAGTCGAAGCACGCGCCTTGGGACGCATGGCGCCCTTCGACTTCGGGGCGCTCCGCGCCCCTACGCTCAGGGCGAACGGAATCTTTCCGGTGTTTCCGAATCGCGACCGGTCGTTTAGTCATCCTTCGCATGGAGCTGCTCATCGTTCGTCACGCGATCGCGGAGGAGCGGGACGCTTTCGCGACGACCGGCCGAGACGACGCGGAGCGCCCTCTCACCTCGGTGGGACGTCGCAGGTTCGAGCGCGGTGCGCGGGGACTGCGAAGGATCGCGCCGAGGATCGAGCTGCTGGCGACGAGCACGCTCGCCCGCGCCGTGGAGACCGGCGGCATCCTCCAGGAGGCCTGCGAGATCGGCCGAGTCGTCCGCCTCCGGGAGCTCGCCCCGACAGCCGCCCCCGAGGCGCTCGTTCGCTGGCTGCGCACGCAGCGACGACGCCGCGTGGTGGCCGTCGTCGGGCACGAGCCGCACCTGTCGCGGGTCATCGAGCACCTGCTCGCCGGCTCCCGCCGTGGGTTCGTCGACCTGAAGAAAGGCGGCGCGTGCCTCCTCGATCTCGGCGACGACCCGAAGGCGGCGACCGCCACGCTCCGCTGGCTCGTGACCGCTGCGCAGCTCCGGAAGCTGCGCGGCTGAGGGGTCGCCGGAGCGACCGCTACGCCGTCTCGATCGACGCGGCCTTCTGCAGGCCGAGCTCCTCGATCGCCGCCTCGCGCATCTTGTACTTCTGGATCTTCCCCGTGACCGTCATCGGGAACGAGTCGACGAACTTGTAGTAGCGGGGGATCTTGTAGGTCGCGATCTTGCCCTTGCAGTAGGCGCGGATCTCCCCGCCCGTGAGCGCCACGCCGGGGCGGAGCTTCACCCAGGCCATCAGCTCCTCGCCGTACTTCGCGTCCGGCACGCCGATCACCTGCACGTCCGACACGCCCGGCACGGTGTAGATGAACTCCTCCACCTCGCGCGGGAAGATGTTCTCGCCGCCGCGCAGCACCATGTCCTTGATGCGCCCGACGATCTTGACGTAGCCCTGCGGGTCCATCGTGCCGAGGTCGCCCGTGTGCATCCAGCGGCCGTCGTCGATCGCCTCGCGCGTGGCGTGCGGGTCGTTCCAGTAGCCGAGCATCACCGAGTAGCCGCGCGTGCAGATCTCGCCGGGGGTGCCGCGAGGCATCACGCGCCCGGTCGTCGGATCCACGATCTTGATCTCGACGTGCGGGTGGACCTGCCCCACCGTCGCGACCCGCTTCTCGAACGGATCGTCGGTCTTCGACTGGGTCGACACCGGCGAGGTCTCGGTCATGCCGTAGCAGATCGTGACCTCCGGCATGTGCATGTCCTTCTGGACCTTCTTCATCACCTCGATCGGGCACGGCGACCCGGCCATGATCCCGGTGCGCAGCGACGAGAAGTCGAAGCGCGAGAACTCGGGGTGATCGAGCTCCGCGATGAACATGGTGGGCACGCCGTAGAGCGACGTGCAGCGCTCCGCCTGCACCGTCGCCATCGCGCCGAGCGGGTCGAAGCTCTCCCCCGGGAAGACCATCGCGGCGCCGTGCGTCGTGATGGCGAGGTTGCCGAGCACCATGCCGAAGCAGTGGTAGAGCGGGACCGGGATGCAGACCCGGTCGGCCTCGGTGTAGCGCAAGAGCTCGCCGATGAAGTAGCCGTTGTTCAGGATGTTGTGGTGGGAGAGGGTCGCGCCCTTCGGGAAGCCGGTGGTCCCGCTCGTGTACTGGATGTTGATGGGATCGTCGAACTGGAGCGCGCGCTCGAGGTCGTTGAGCGCCTCGTCGGACAGCCGGATGGCATCGTGCTTCAGGTCCGCCCAGTCTTCGTCGATGACGATCGTCTGCTTCAGCTCGGGGCAGCGGGGCCGCACCTCTCGCACCATCGCCCCGTAGTCCGCCTGCCGGAAGCTCTTCGCATGGACGAGCGTGGAGACGCCGGAGTGCGTGAGCGCGTACTCGAGCTCGTGCGTGCGGTAGGCCGGGTTGATGTTCACGAGGATCGCGCCCATCCGCGCCGTCGCGTACTGCAGCTCCACCCACTCGAAGCGGTTCGGGGCCCAGATCCCGATGCGATCCCCCTTCTTCACGCCGCGCACGAGCAGCCCGCGCGCGATCTTCGAGGTCTCGTCCCACAACTGCTTGTAGGTGGCGCGGTGCTTCTGGTGCACCACGACGAGCGCCTCGCGGTCGGGGAACCGCTCGACGATGCGGCGCAGGTTCTCTCCGATGGTGTCGCCGAGGAGGGGCTGCGTTGAGGTGCCGCTCACGTAGGAAGGGGTCGTCACGATCGCCTCCGGGCGTGTGGGGGCCCGCATCCTATCCCGCGGCGCGCTCCCGCGAAGGGCTGCGGCGACTCGCCGCGCAGCGCGTGATCGACGTCAGAAGGAGCGGCACCGCCCCTGCCGCCCAGCATGGCGGGTCAGGGCAGCAGCACGAGCGACCCGGTCGTCTGCCGCCCCTCGAGCGCGCGGTGGGCCTCCGCCGCCTGCGCGAGCGGCCAGGTGCGGGAGACCTCCACCTTCACCTTCCCGCTCCGCACGATCTCGAACACCTCCGCCGCAGCCTGCTCGAGATCCTCTCGCCTGGCGATGTAGCTGAAGATGGTGGGACGGGTGAGGAAGAGCGAACCCTTGCGGCCGAGGACGCCGACGTCGAGGAGCGGCGGCGGGCCGGAGGCGTTGCCGAAGGTCACCATGAGCCCGAGCGGGCGGAGCGAGTCGAGCGATCCCTCGAAGGTGGCCTTCCCGACGGAGTCGTAGGCGACGGCCACCCCCTCACCGCCGGTGATCTCCCGCACGCGCTTCGGGAAGTCCTCGCGCGTGTAGACGATCGCGTGATCCGCCCCGTGGGCGCGGACGATCTTCGCCTTCTCGTCGGAGCCGACGGTGGCGATCACCGTCGCCCCGAGCGCCTTCAGCCACTGGGTCATGAGGAGGCCGACCCCACCCGCCGCGGCGTGGACGAGGACGGGATCGCCCGCCTGGACCCGATACGTGCGCCGCACCAGGGCACGAACCGTGAGCCCCTTCAGCATCATCGCCGCGGCGGTCCGATCCGGGACGTCGACGGGCAGCTTCACGAGGCGGTCCGCCGGGACGACGCGCTCTTCCGCGTACGTGCCGGCGCTCGCGACGTAGCCGACCCGATCGCCGGGCCGGACGTGCGTGACCCCGGCGCCGACCGCCTCCACGACCCCGGCGGCGTCGACGCCGACTCCGGATGGCAACGGCAGCGGGTAGAGGCCGCTGCGGTGATACACGTCGATGAAGTTCACGCCGATGGCGGTGTGCCGGACGCGCGCCTCGCCGGCGCCCGGCGCGCCGACGGCGACGTCCTCGAGCCGGAGCACCGACGGCCCGCCCGTCTCGTGGAAGCGGATGGCCTTGGGCATGCCCGATTGCTAACCGATCCGGCGCGGCGCCGCACGCGCGGATTCGACGCCCACCCTCCGACCGGAGTTGCGCCCGCGGCGCGCCTTGCTGTACCTCCGTCAGCGATGGCCGACGCCCGCCCGCTGAAGGTCTCCGGCTTCACCTTCGTCCGGAACGCGATCAAGTACGACTACCCCGTCGTCGAGGCGATCGAGTCGATCCTGCCGCTCTGCGACGAGGTGGTCGTCGCGGTGGGCGACTCGGACGACGGCACGCTCGAGCTCGTCCGCTCGGTCGGCTCCGCGAAGGTGCGGATCGTCGAGACGGTATGGGACGACGGGCTCCGCAAGGGCGGCCGCGTCCTCGCCGTCGAGACCGACAGGGCGTTCCGCGCCATCTCCGCCGATGCCGACTGGGCGGTCTACATCCAGGGCGACGAGGTCCTCCACGAGGAGGGCGCCGCCGCGCTGCGCGAGGCGATGCTCCGCTGGCGCGACGACCGGCGCGTCGACGGGCTCCTCCTCGACTACCGCCACTTCTACGGCTCCTACGACTACGTGGGCGCGGCGCTCCACTGGTACCGCCGCGAGGTCCGCGTCGTGCGCAACGACCCCGCGATCTTCTCCTACCGCGACGCGCAGGGGTTCCGCCGGCGCCCGAACGAGAAGCTCCGCGTGAAGCGGGTCGCCGCGACCGTCCACCACTACGGGTGGGTGAAGCACCCCCGCGCGATGCAGGGGAAGCAATCCTCGTTCAACAAGTACTGGCACGACGACGCGTGGATGAAACAGCACGTCCCGGAGATCGAGGAGTACGCCTACGACGGCAAGGAGCCGCTGCGCCGGTTCGAGGGGACGCACCCCGCCGTGATGCGCCGACGCATCGCGGCGATGAACTGGCGGTTCGCCGGCGATCCTTCGGCCGTGCCGCTCCGGACGAAGGACCGGCTGAAGCTCGCCGTCGAGGCGGTCACCGGCTGGCGTCCCGGGGAGTACAAGAACTACAGGATGATCTGACCGCCCTACCGCAGCGACTCCACGATCTCCTCGAGCACCGCCCTGGGCGGCCGCACCCGCGCCTCGGGGAGCGTCGCGAGCGGCTCGTCCACGACGTCCATCGTCTCGATGAAGCTCGGCGCGGCGGTGTCCACGAACAGGACCCCGGTGAGCACCTCGCCTCCGCGCGCCGACTCCATGAGGCGCCCCACCGCCTTCGCGCGATCGGAGGGATCGTATCCCTCCTCGAGCTTCCGCAGCCGCAGCCGCGAGCCGTCGTGGAGCGTGACTTCGGTCATGGTGCCGGGGTCGTACTCGACGGCGATGTCCTGGTAGGCAGGGATGAACGACAGCTCCTGCAGCGGCGCGTCGTGGTCCTTCATGTACGCGTACGACTTGGTCGAGCCCTCGTGGTCGTTGAAGGTCACGCACGGCGAGATGACGTCGAGCATCGACGTGCCGCGGTGCGCGATGGCCGCCCTGAGCATCGCCGAGAGCTGCTTCTTGTCGCCCGAGAAGGATCGCCCGACGAACGTCGCCCCGAGCTGGATCGCGAGCGCGCAGGTGTCGATGGGCGGGAGGTCGTTCACGACGCCGGTCTTGAGCTTCGAGCCGACGTCGGCCGTCGCCGAGAACTGCCCCTTCGTGAGCCCGTACACTCCGTTGTTCTCGATGACGTAGACGACGCGAAGGTTCCGCCGCATCAGGTGGACGAACTGGCCGATCCCGATCGAGGCGGTGTCGCCGTCCCCCGAGACGCCGAGCGGGAGGAGGGTCCGGTTCGCGAGGGCCGCCCCGGTCGCGACCGACGGCATCCGGCCATGGAGCGCGTTGAAGGCGTGGGAGCGGCTCATGAAGTAGGCGGGGCTCTTCGACGAGCAGCCGATGCCCGAGAGCTTCGCCACGCGCTCGGGGGGAAGGCCCGAGTCGAACATCGCCTCGAGGATCCGCTCGGAGATCGCGTTGTGGCCGCAGCCGGCGCACAGGGTGGTCTTCGCTCCCCGGTACTCGATCACGGCCAGGCCGAGCCGGTTCACCTTCGGGCCGGCGCCGGCAGGCGGAGCGCCCTGGGCCATGGCTACCTCCCCTCCATGCCGAGGATCTCGTCGGTGACCGAGCGCGCATCGAGCGGCAGGCCGTGAACGTGGGCGATGCTGCGGAGCCGCGCCGCCAGCTCCGGCGCGAGATCGAGCTTGAGCAGCGCCGCGAGCTGCGCATCGCGGTTCTGCTCGACGACGTAGACGCGCTCGTGCCGCTCGACGAAGTCGTGGACGGCGCGCGAGAAGGGATAGCCGCGGACGCGCAGGTAGTCGGTCTCGACGCCGCGCTCCTTCTGGAGCTGGACGCGCGACTCGACGATGGCGGGGTGCGAGGACCCGTACGCGATGACGCCGACGCGCGCCCGGCCCGTGCCCTGGAGCTCGGGGGCGGGCACGAGGGAGCGGGCCGTCTCGAGCTTGCGAGCGAGCCGCTCCATGTTCCGCTCGAACACGGCCGCGCTCTCCGAGTAAGCGGAGGTCTCGTCGTGGCCGGTGCCGCGAGTGAAGTACGAGGCCTTCGGATGATCGGTGCCCGGGAGCGTCCGCCAGCCGATGCCGTCGCCGTCGACGTCCTTGTAGCGGGAGAACCCACCGAGGCGATCGAGGTCCTCCTTCGAGAGCACCTTCCCGCGATCGAGCGGCCGCTCCGGGTACGGGAACGGATCCGCCATCCAGTTGTTCATCCCGAGATCGAGGTCGGTCATGACGAAGATCGGCGTCTGCAGCCGCTCGGCGAGATCGAACGCGTCCACCGCCATCGTGAAGCACTCGTCCACCGAGCCCGGGAAGAGGAGCACGTGCTGCGTGTCGCCGTGGGACAGGAACGCGGTCGAGAGGACGTCTCCCTGAGACGTGCGGGTGGGGAGCCCGGTGGAGGGGCCCACGCGCTGCACGTCGAAGACGACGGCCGGCACCTCGGCGTAGTAGCCGAGCCCGGCGAACTCGCTCATGAGCGAGACGCCCGGACCGGCGGTCGCGGTCATGGCGCGGGCGCCCGCCCATCCCGCTCCGATCACCATCCCGATCGCGGCGAGCTCGTCCTCCGCCTGGACCACCGCGTAGGTCGCCTTGCCGTCCGGTCCGATCCGGAACTTCTTGAGGTAGCCGATGAGGCTCTCGACGAGCGACGACGACGGGGTGATGGGGTACCACGTCACCACCGTCACGCCCGCGAAGAGGGCGCCCAGCGCGCAGGCGGCGTTCCCGTCCACGATGATCTTCCCGCGCGTCGCGTCCATCCGCCGGACCGAGAAGGGATCGCGCTTCTCGAGGGTCGCGGCGTGCTCGTATCCGGCGCGCGCGGCGGCCACGTTCAGCTCGCGCGCCTTCGCCTTCTTCCCGAACTGCTTCGCGATGGCGCCCTCGACCTCGGCCATGTCGATCGAGAACAGGCGCGCGAGGACGCCCACGTACGCCATGTTCCTGAGGAGCTTGCGGAGCTTCGCCTCGCCCGTGACGGGCTCGACGAGCTTGTCGAACGGGACCGGGTAGAAGACGAGGTCGTCCCGGAGCTGGTCGAGCGCGAGCGGCGCGTCGTACACCGCGACCGCGCCCGGCGCGAGCGCGAGGACGTCGTCGCGCGAGGTCTCCGCGTTCATCGCGACGAGGATGTCGATCTCCTTCTTGCGCGCAACGAATCCGTCCTTCGACGCACGGATCGTGTACCAGGTCGGCAGCCCGGCGATGTTCGACGGGAACAGGTTCTTTCCCGACACCGGCACTCCCATCTGGAAGATGGCGCGGAGCAGCACCGTGTTCGACGACTGCGAGCCCGAGCCGTTCGCGGTCGCCACCTGGATGGAGAAGTCGTTCACCACGGGACCGCGCGCGGCGGACCGTGAAGCACCCTGTGTCGTCGAGATCTGGTTCCCGGCCATGGAGGCTCCGGCCTCGCCTCGAGGCCATCCCCGTTCCCGCCCGAACCATAACGTCCGCGGGCCGACGTTTCACACGCACGCGCGTCCCCCGGCCATGGTGCCGGGCGCCCCCCCGCGCGGGATGCCGGCGGACGCCCCGTCGGAGAGGAGCGGCTGCGATCACGCCTCGGACCGGACGGCCTCGCGATGCCGCGTGCGGAGCGCCTCCCGCACCGCGGCGAGGAGCACCTCGGGCGTGAACGGCTTCGGAAGGAAGCGGGCGCCGGGCGGGAGCGCGTCTCCTGCGAGGTGCTCTCCGGCGTAGCCGGAGATGAACAGGACCGGGACGCCGCCCCAGCGGTGCGCGAGCTCGCGGGCGAGCTCGACGCCATTCCCTTCCGGGAGGATCACGTCCGTGAGGACGAGGGCCGGCGCAGCACGCCCCGCCGCCTGCGCGAGCGCCTCGGACGGCGTCGCCGCCTGGATGACGTGGTAGCCGTGCTCGGAGAGGGTCCGGCACAGCATCGCGCGGAGCCGCTGGTCGTCCTCGACGACGAGGATGGTCTCGTCGCGGCCGTGCGGCGCGCTGCCTGGCCCGCTCGCGGCGAGCTCGGGCTCGCAGGGGTGGAGCGGCAGGTAGATGCGGAACTCGGCGCCCCGCGCGGACGTGGAGTGGACGCGGATGATGCCGCCCGACTGGCCGACGATGCCGAGCACGGTCGAGAGCCCGAGGCCCGTCCCGCGGCCGGGCCCCTTGGTCGTGAAGAACGGCTCGAAGATGCGGGAGAGGATCTCGGGATCGATCCCCACGCCGCTGTCGCGCACCGCGAGCGAGGCGAGCGGCCCGGCGGGCACGTCGGCGCCCCGCGGCCGCGCCGGGTCGTCGGCGGCGAGCGCGCCCACCTCGACCTCGAGACGGCCGCCCTTCGGCATCGCGTCGCGGGCGTTCACCGCGAGGTTGAGGAGCGCGAGCTCGATCTGCCCGGGATCCGCGAAGACGAAGGCCTGCGTCCGCACCTCGACCGAGAGGACCATCCCCTCCCCGAGGATCCGCTGCAGCATCCGCTCCATCCCGCGTGCGGTGTCGCCGAGGTCGACGACCCGCGGCGCGAGCGCCTGACGGCGGGAGAACGCGAGGAGCTGGCGGGTGAGCGCCGCCGCGCGCTCGCCCGCGTGGAGCACGTCGCCCGCGTCCTCGAGCCCGGGGTGCCCCGGCGGGAGCTCGTCGCGGAGCGCGCTCGCGGCGGAGAGGATCACCGTGAGGAGGTTGTTGAAGTCGTGGGCGATCCCTCCTGCGAGCTGGCCGACCGCCTCCATCTTCTGGGCCTGACAGACCTGCTCCTCGCGGCGGACCTTCTCCCGCTCCAGCTCCTCGAGGGCAGAGGCCATGTCGTCGAAGCTCGTGACGAGCTCGCCGAGCTCGTCGGCGCGAGCCGGCAGGCCGGTCCGCGCGGTGAGATCGCCGGCGGCGATGCGGTGCGAGGTGGCGGCGAGCCGGCGCAGGCGACGGACGAGCATGAACTCCGCCATGAGGACCGCCGCCGCCAGCGCGAGGGCGCTCGCGAGCAGCGAGCCGAGCAGCGCGCGCGAGGAGACGCGGTTCACGGGATCGAGGATCGCGCCCATGGGGATCCCGGCGAGCACGTGCATCGCGACGGTGCCGTCGGGCGCAGTCACCTCGCGAAGCGAATAGAGGCGCGTGACGCCGTCCGTGCCGGCGAGCGTGACGGATCCGCGGGCGCTGCGCACCGAGTCCACGAGGTGCGCGTCGAACGGACGGCCGAGCCAGCTCGCCCCGTTCGGCCGCGCGGAGAGCGTGACGCCGCCCCGGTCGAGGACCGCGACCTCCGCGCCGGGCGGCACCTCGAGCTCGTCGAGATCCTGCTGCATCATGGCGACGTCGAGCGACGCGATCGCGACGGAGACGATCTCGCCTCCCTCGTTCCGGACCGGGTACCCGAACCCGAGCGCACCCTTCCCCCGCACCCGGGAGATCACGTAGTCGCCGACCGTGAAACCGCCCGAGCGCATCGCTCCCCGGAAGAACTCCCGGTCGGAGACGTCGATGAAGCGCTGGGGCTTGGCGGCGCTGCAGAAGAGCTTCCCCTGGAAGTCGGCGGCCGCGATGTTCACGAAGATGGGCGCGGTGGCGAGCAGCGGCGCGAGCCGGGCGCTGCACGTCGGTCCATCGAGCCCGGCGATCGTCCGCATGCGAGACATGCCGAGCAACAGGCCGTGCGCGGAGTCCACCGAACGCTGCCCGCGCTCGGCGACGAGCTGCGCGAGCGCGGCGGCGCCGCCGGACGCCTGCTCGACGAGGAGCCGCCGCTGCTCTCGCGCGGAGAGCACCACGATCGCGACCGTGGGAACCACCGCCACGAGCACGAGGATGAGCAGTCGGACCCGCAGGCTGGCGAGCAATGCACACCCCTCCGGGGTGATGTGTCGCGCATCCCGAGAGGCGAAGCAATGACCGTACGGAAACGTCGTGGGGGCCCGGGACGCGCGCCGGTGGGTGAATCTCGCGCCTGCGGCAGATCGTCGCGGGGGGCGGAATGACGACCGCTCGCGTTCGAGCCGCGCTGCATCGCGGCCGGTGGACGGGGGCCGGGGTCGTTCGTACGATGGCGCCCGCCGCCCCATCGGAAAGCGGATTGATGCTCCACTCGCCGGACACCGCTGGAAGCCGAGCACGCGCCTTCCGATCGGCCGCGCTGCTCCTCGCGGTCCCGCTCGCGCTCGCGGCGGCCGCCTACATGCGCGTGCTCGACGCGCCGTTCGTGCTCGACGACGACCACTCCATCTTGGAGAACCCGGCCGTCCAGAGCCTCGGCGCGTCAGCCGGCCAGATCGTGAAGAGGCTGTTCACGGTAAGCCGTCCCGTCACTGACTTCACGTACGCACTCGACCATGCCGTCGGCGGGTTCGCGCCGTGGAGCTATCACGCGACGAACCTCGCTATCCACCTCGCGGTCGTCGTCCTGGTGTTCATGTTGACGAGGCAGCTCGCGCGCCTCGCCGGCATGGTCCACGAGCTCGCGATCGCGATCGGGGTTGCGGGGGTCTTCGCCCTGCATCCGATCCAGACCGCAGCGGTGTCGTACGTCTCCCAGCGGTCCGAGATCCTCGCGTCCGGGCTCTATGTCGTCGTGGTCCTGCTCCTGCTCGCGGCGGAGCGGCACGGTTGGACGTGGCGCGGCTGTTTCGCGTGGGCAGGGGCCTTGCTCGCATACACGCTCGCGCTCGGCTCGAAGACCATCGCGATCACCGCGCCCGCAGCCTACTTGCTCGTCGCGTTCGCAGTGGAGCGGACGCCGGCCCCCCGCTTGGAGCTCACGAGCTGGCGCCGGCGTGCAGCCTCGATCGCGCCGTTCTTTGCCCTTGCCGGCGTCACCTGTGTTGCGGTGCTCGACGCGGTCCGCGGGGAGTCCACCGTCGGATTCGGCATCCCGAAGCTGGGGCGGCTGTCGTACTTTCTGACGGAGCTCAAGGTCATCCTGCTGTACCTGCGCCTCCTCGTCTGGCCGGCGGGTCAGAACCTCGATTGGGACTTCCCGGTCTTCACGAGCCTGTTGCAGCCGGGGGTGCTCGCGTCGGGGATGCTCCTACTCGGGCTCACCGCCTGCGGAGTTGCGCTCATCGCGTGGGGGCGGACCCGCAGCGGCGACTCGGCCGGGATGGCGCGCCTCGCCGGGCTCGGGATTCTTTGGTTCTTCCTCGTTCTGTCCGTGACCTCGAGCGTCGTCCCGATCGTCGACCTCGTGTTCGAGCACCGGCTCTACCTCGCGTCCTGGGGCGTGTTCGTGGCGGCAGCTGCCGGGTTCGGCTGGCTCACCGCGCGCTTCGCGCTCCGGCCGCTCCCGGTGCGTGTGTTCGTTGCGTGCGTCTGGTGCGCGCTCGCCGGCGCGACCTGGGTGCGGAACTCCAGGTGGGAAACGCCGGAGGCGCTGTGGCGCGACGCGATGGCGAAGTCGCCCGAGAAGGCTCGTCCGTACGGCGGCCTGGGTGACACCCTCCTCGCCCAGGGGCGGTACCCGGAGGCGCTCTCCGTGTACGCTGACGGGCTCGCGCGCACGAGCGGCGACCCCTTCTACGAAGCCATGTTCCTGGCCGGAATGGGGCGCGCCCAGGCAGGCGCAGGACGACGATCTCGCGACCGTGCTCATCAACCTGGGCGACCTCCCCGGCGCCGAGCGGTGCATCCTTCGCTCGCTCGAGCTCGACGCGGGAAATCCCCAGGGCTGGAATCGGCTCGCGGAGCTCCGCTTCGCCCAGCGGGATTTCGACGCCTCGTTGCAGGCGCTGCGGCGAGCCGCAGCGCTCGATCCCGAACTCGGGATCGTCCCGTTCAACGTGGGGCGTGCGCTCCTCGCGAACGGACAGATCGCGGAGGCGTGCCGGGCCTGGCGCGAGGCGCTGAAGAAGGAGGTCGGCCCCGCGTTGCGCCTGACGATCGTCGAGCTGCTCGGCGAGCGGTGCCGTCGCTGATCCGCGCGGAGTGGCCACCCGACTCCGAGTGGCCACTCCGCCGGATCCCCTCAGTTCCCGATCGTGACGTTGCCCAAGAGCGGCGTCATGGGATCCGCGGTCTTGGGATACCCGGGTTGCGAGTCGTACAGAACGCCCGTGTCGTCCCAGAACTCGAACCGCAGCGCGGTCGAGGACGAGAAGCCCGTCTCGATCGCAACGAGGAACTTGCACGGACCGCCATTCAGGAGCCCGGATCCTTGCAGGAACGCCTGGTTCCCCTTCACGATAAGCCACTCGTACCCGCTGCTCTGGAAAACGAGGTTCGCCGAATGGAGGCGGAACGACGTCGCACCACTCGGGACATTCTCGCCAGATTGATAGTTCGCGTTGATCACGACAATCGCCGAGCCGGTCGCCGCCGGATTTGCCGTGTAGGCGCCGGCGGGCGATTCGAACGTGCCTCCACCCGTGATCCCGCCTGCAGCCGGGTCGTATACGGCGACGTACTGGAATCCCTTTTCGCCGAGCGCGGAGCCGTC
>WNGF01008258.1_pt1 | contig 12303 bp, 9 predicted proteins | sample 5400641 | NCBI WGS metagenome assembly WNGF01 (sample SAMN13153371, study PRJNA577476) | soil metagenome | isolation source: 80 cm soil or saprolite under grassland replicate 2 | place: USA:California | collected 2016-06-15
CACAATTAATGGTCATTCCTGTAAAGTCTAATTGATTACTTTTACTCATGGTTTCTGTTTTTAAAGTGTGATGAAATATTTGTTCAACTAACTTACACTTTTTAAGGCAGAAACCTTTCTCATACATTAGACCTTGTACGTTCATAACCTTATTCAGCACACAATATGCAGTCAACGCAAATATAAACTTTGAACATTTTTTTAAAAATTTAAAGAGAAAGAATTTTAAACAATTATGCCCCTGGCTATACTTAGTAATAACTAGTACCGGCTTCGGCAAAAATACTTTTAACCAATTTTAGAAAACAATGCTTTAATTATGCAACTTCTGGATTTAACTTTCTATAAAAATTAAAGAAATGCATTTTTTTAAACAGGCACACAAACGTATAGCTAATTATATAACTTTGTCTATATTATAGTCTAGATGAGCCAGTTTGAGTACATAAAAGATATAGCAAAATTTGGGTTAGAGAATGATCAGGAAAAGTTATTGTCAGCGCTTAATGAATTAATTGAGCATTCGAAAAAAACAAAAAAAATAAATTTCGCTCTTCAGTTGCAATCGATATTAAAGGATTCCATCCATCAACAAAAAAGCAATACACTAACCAAAGTAGGCTCAGAAAACTATTTTAATCGAATTGAAGATAAGGAAGTAAATGAGCTGATTTTAGAAAAGCTAACTTCTGATTATACATTTGAAAACCTTGTTGCAAACAGCCATATAAGGTATGAACTAGAATTGTTTATTAAAGAGCACCAGACTGCAGATTTACTTCGGAAATTTGATTTACCAGTTGCAAATAAAGTGTTACTGCATGGTCCTTCTGGCTGTGGCAAAACACTTGCATCTTATGTAATAGCAGGCGAATTACATAAAATGATGGTAGTCGTTAACCTCGGCGCAGTTGTTTCTTCAAAGCTTGGCGAAACAAGCAAAAACCTGGCAAAAATTTTTAGAAAAGCTGCTTCTGAGGACTGTATTATTTTTATTGACGAATTTGATTCATTAGGCAAGGTGAGAGATTACAATCAAGACCATGGCGAAATGAAACGAGTTGTAAATACTATCCTGCAACTTTTTGACTATCTTCCTCAAAGTAGTATCGTTATTGCTGCAACCAATCAAAAGGACATGCTTGATGACGCTTTAATTAGGAGATTCGACCTTAATATAAAATTTGATTTACCAAATGAGAAGCAAATTAAAGAGCTTATACGGCTTACTTTAAAAAACGGACAATTCACATTTGATAAACAACGGAGCCTTGGACCTATAGTTAAAATAGCATCTGGTTTATCGTATTACAGTATTCAGAAAACTTTGATTACTGCTATTAAACGCAGCATATTTAATCTTTCTGAAAAGGTAATTCCGTTACAGGCAACTATACAGACAGATATTTGGAAGGAGTTGATTTTGCAAGAGAAAAAATCAATGGAAAAATCATAATAATGAAACTTCTACTTCTGCCTCTGCTGTCCCTTCTGCTTCCAGATCAATTATGGAGATATTCTCAACTGAATTACACAATAACATTTCATTATATAACTTTCCTGTGAGTGTATCTTCTTTAAGTTTTTCTTCAATTGTGACAACCAATGAGAAAGAGTGGGCCTTTTGATACAGATGCTCTGTCCCAGGTAGAAGTTGTGGATTGATCCTGCAATTCACCGCCAGTTTAAAAGTAGAATGCTCGTTGACCAAGTCTTGCACGTTGACAGAAAAACCTATTTTTTGAGTATTTGTGTAAGGCATTGGTTTACTAACATGTCTTCCGCTTTGTGACCAGCGAAGGGTTGATTTGAGAAGCGATTTAATTTCGTCTTCTGTTGCCTGTATCTGATCTCCTGTTTGATTTCTAAAAAAGGAAAAGCCCATATGAACAGGACAATAAGCTAACTGTTGATTTAATACAGGCTCAAAACTGAAGCAGAGTGTCGCGGTAATTCTTAAAACACCATTTTTCTTTCCCAAATCATCATTCGACAAATAACTTGGGAGATTTAACGGGAATATTTTTAGTTGTTCCGGTTCAATTTCTTCTTCCAGCAATAACGTAATTACGTTATCATTTGAGAAAACACTTTTCTGTTCACTAACTAATCCGTGACCTGCTATTTTATTAAGTAAGGCGGCAAATGGTCTTTGAAAACGAATCAGATTTAGAGATGCACTGTTTACAATTAATGCTTTTATGGATTGTGCCTTAATTCCTGGATAATTTTTTTGTATCTGCACACCGACATTTGCAGCCAAAGGGGCTGAAAAGCTGGTCCCAATGTGATTGTAAAAGCTTTCATTAGGATCAGCAGATAATACTTCCATTGAAGCTCTTATTCCTGAACCGATAAACCGGTTACTCCTCGTATATTCATAATCACCACCGCAGTCAATAACATCCGGCTTAAAATAAAGTTTATTGATTTTATTTTTAGGAAATAATGCAGGTAAGTCAATATGACATTTTCTTGAATAGAGTGCAGGAAATTCTCTTGATGCAGATATGCCTTCAAAATTACCAACACGCAATGAATCTGCAGCAGCACCTACCGTAATATTATTCATTGATTCTGCTGGGGTACAAATGTTGGTTCCTTCTGTAAAAAAGTAGTTCAGATCGTATGAACTATTCATTGTTGCTGCATCGTTATTATTAGCGGTACATATGAAAATCAAGCAATCGGTGGCATGCGCAAATTTATCAAGTGCATAAGCATAGGCAGAACAGTCTTCATTATTGCGTTTATGCGATTCGTAGCAAATGGTAAGAACAAAGATTTTGATGGAAGGATACTGCTGCTTTGCTTTATATAATAAATCCAATACCTCTTTTTGCGACAAATAATTTGAACTTGTATCCATTACTTTTATGGATAGCAATTTTGCATCAGCCTGAATTTTCCCCTTGAAACCGTTAGAATAAGCCTTCTTACCCAAAGCAGCGAGTGCTGCAATAGCGGTCCCATGATTAACATTATCGGTAAATACACTGCTGCCTGTGAGGTTGTAGCCCTGATCGTTTATTGTAATTGGGGAAAGTGGAGTTTGATCGCTGATACCGGTATCAATAATGCCAATAATCGGTAAGTTTTCATTCGGATTGCTGATTTCAAAGCCATAAGAGCGCTGCGGTAAATTCAGTTCTGATGGACTTATAACGGTAGCTAGTGATGAGGTTACATTTAGTACTATATCAAAGTTTTGAACTATCTCCACAATCTGATTATCAGTTGCATTGAGCACTTCCATGTTGTTCGACTGCTCTATAAATCTATGTTCAATTCCTTTTTCCCGTAAATATTTTTCCAACGAGGAATATATACGACTGAATGTCTCTTTGCCTAACGGGAAATCATCGACAAACCGGAAATTCATTAATTGTCCCGCCTGCCTGAACTGTAAAACGTCTGCTGTTGAAAGTAATTTGAACTCTTTTATGTAAATGATCTTGGCAGAGTATTCCAGCTGAGAATCTTCCCCCAACTCTTTTCTTATAAAATTATTAATGTTGTTAAGGAAAATAGTGAACTTATCCCTATCAGCTATGGCAAAAAGAATCTCGTTATTGAACTTAGAAAAGTGTACACCAAGGAGACCAAATTCGTTATACCATTGGCTATAAAATTCTGAAATAACAAACTGCGATTGAAATAAGATTTGAAAGTACTCAATATGGGCCGGCACTTCTATTGCCGGATTTCTTTGTGCAAGACGTTGCCGATAATCCGATTCAAAGCGGTTCATAAAAACCCGAAATGCCTGAGCTATTGGATAGTAATTTTTTGCCTCTTCATCTTCATGCTCCTCTTCTTTCCCAAAACCATAATTGAATTTTAATTTTACGGGATTATCTTTTTGTTCTTTTGTATTGAGTTTTACGTGGGGTTTATTTATAGACGCCATAATGTGATTCCGAGTAGTATAATTTTAATGTGCAAATTTACCTCCTTAAAGGTTAAAAAAACGTTCTATTTTCATTCGTTATCTTACTCATGCACAGCTTGTTTAGTTGATAGTGCACAGTCAAACCATCTAACCATCATACCAACATCCTGCATGGTATAAATCTGATCCTTTAAAAGTTGCTTTGCATTTTCCAGTCTTGTATTCTACGCATACTGATAAATCGCGCTTCCAAAAAAGATGTTTAAAACACTCCTAGGGTTTAATGTGGTTTACACCAGCCTTCTTCGCACGCTCTTTTATTGAATGTCTCTTTCCGGGGTCAGAACTGATAAGCTCTTTTGCCTTGCAAACTCTCTCAATATCATAGGCAGAAAATTTTTTCCATTATTATTAACAAGAGATCGGTTGAGTGTCATTGTAAGCAGTTGCATAACTGCACCTTCATAATAATAAGCCGCCATTGCTTCATTAGAATCATAATGAAATCGTGGGTAAGTGTTACCATTTCCGACCTTCGAATTGCGGTCTACTGAATAAACTCGCGGGAATTTTTTGTTCGACCTTTTCAAGGAAGGTGGCAAGTGCGGGATAATAAGGTGCAAAATGCGGGAAGTATTCTTTTGTGTTGTGTACTTATCTGTGGTACTATGATTAGGCGTCTCTTGTGTCACTCCCTTCAATGATGAGATTACGCTGCATCATTTACTGAACAAAGTTTGAATATGAGGTTCCCGCTCTTACATATTAATGCAATTTTTTGTTAGGCAAACGATTTAAAAAAGCACACTTCAATAAACAGACATCCTAAACATTTTGGTGCTTTTGGAGCTGCAAGGTCTCTTTTAAGTTTTATAAAATGCCCCTGTATCCTTGTACGAACAGACATCTCCGGTATGACCCTTTGAGCTGCAGGAGTGACTTAACGATGAGGGGGTTTTAAAAAGCTTTTTTATCAATACACCTAACGATTTTTAATATCTTTATATCACCAGCTAAAACGGAGTAAAGCAATGCTGGGGAGCAACTTTACAAGGGATAAGCTGGTGTTTATACGGAGTTAATTATGATTTTTAAAAGTGTTGATTTGATTTTTCAGGTCAACACTTTTTCATAATAACTCTGGAAAACCAATTCCTCAAAAAACCCATACGCTCTAAGCTACCACACCTGTTACATATTCTTTTTGGTTCAGCAATACAAAGCGTGTTCTTGACAGCAAATGTTTGGCGATACGAATGATAGCTTTATTGTAATGCATTCTCTTACGAAGTTCATTATACTTCATTAGCAATGCAGGATCTTTTCGCACCACAGTCCAACTGCTTTCTACCAAAGCTGTCCTCAGATATTCGTTACGGCGAACAGTAATGCCTTTTGTTATTTTCCTGTTTCCTGAATCACCTGTATCAGGCACAAGACCTGCATAACTATATAAATGATCCAACGATTTAAAACGTTTGATATCCTGTATTTCAAATAAAATTGTGGCAGCATTTATCAATCCTATACCTGGAATGCTACGTAACCAAAATATACCAGGCTGATAGGGCTATTAGAAGATTATGTAATAAGGAACGTGTTTGTTTATAATCTTTAATAAGCAATTCCAATGCTATGCGTAAATGTTCACTGCCGCAATCCATCTGCTCAAGATGCTCAATCATTTTTTTACTCCAATAACTTCCTTCTTCATATTGTACCGGTAAATGCAATCCGCTAAAGTGCAGCAGGTGCCGAATACGATTTATACAACGAGTCTGATTGTTGACTACCTGCTCCCTGGTGCGAACCAGGGAACGAGCATGTTCCCACGACACCGTTGGTATGTAAATACTTTTTGCTTTGCTGTTTTGCATATAATCACACAATTTACGGACATCTAACTTATCCTTCTTTTGCTGCTTCTCTTTATCTGTTGTTGGCACATCAGCCGCATTTACCACATAACAAGTGGGTCCCAAACTACTTAGTATCCGTTGTGCATTAAACCCACAGAAGCCTGCTTCATAGCCAATCTTATAAGTTGCATTCGGATACTTCCTGCTCAAATGCTTGTACAAGGTTACAGGATCAGCATCTTGGCTGAAATCTTCCAGTTCAAAATTGCCATCATGGATGTTAACTCTCCATTGTTTAAGATGTACATCTACTCCACTATGAATTGTTATTCCTGTGAAGTCTAATTGATTACTTTTACTCACGGTTTCTGTTTTTAAAGTGTTGTAAAAATTTTGTTCAACTAACTTACACTTTTTTAGCAGAAACCTTTCTCATACATTAGACCTTGTACGTCCTGGACCATGCGCGGCAGCAGGATGTTATAAAGTTGGCTTTTTCACCACTACTATTTTTTGCTTACCTGAAACAATTTTATTCAATATCAGTCCACTTATACTATCATGCTTTTGTGCGTTTTCCGCGCGGCGTTTAAGTGAAATCAAAATGGACCTTTGTCTGAAAGAACCGGGGTGTGTTTTTGAGCTATGGTACTGTTTGTATAAATAAGTAATGAAAGCAGTAAATTAAAAATGAAATATTTACAGAAGGGTTTTAGAGTTGGTTTATACATCTTTGATCAATCGGTCGTTTTTGCCCGATCCATCAGAAAACAATTATGATGCTGACCAAACTTATTAGACCTTGTTACTATTATCATTGCGGTCAGATGAACATAGGCTCCGTTAAGTGGCATGGTTTAAACCAAACCGAACTATTCACTTATTATCAAGATTTACAAGACCATTCTTTATTGCATACAACACTAAACCTACCCTTGTTTTTACATTCAATCTTTCAAAAAGTGCTTCCCGGTAGCCATCAACTGTGCGCGGACTTACAAACATTTTATCAGCAATCTCTTTGTAGCTAAGTTCACTGCATACATGCTGCAAAAACTCCATTTCCCGATCACTTAAGAATAAGGCACTTTTTGTTTTTGCATTATTATCAATTTTGTTGATGGTGTTGATAAGATGACCTGTTACAAACTCAGAATAATGATAACCTTTATGCATCATAGAATCGAGTGCGGTCTTTAGTTCCATTGGTTCGGCATCTTTTAAAACATATCCTTTGGCACCGTTTTTCAACATACGAATAATAGCAGTCTCATTATCATACATGCTTAGCGCCAGGACTTTTATTTCGGGGTAATTTTGTTTAAGCCACAATGCAGTTTCATATCCATCTTTTTTTGGCATGTTGATATCAAGAAGGGCGATATCGGGAAATGTTTGTGCAGAAACTTTATCAATAAACTCTTGCCCGTTTGCAGCCTGGAACAAAACTTTGTAGTCATCGAAAGTATTTATAAGACCAGCTAATCCATTGCGGATAAGCACGTGATCATCTGCCAGCGCTACACTATAAGGTTTCATACAAAGTTTATTTTGGTAGTTCTACTACAGCTTTTTGTTTTGATTTCTGTTACTATTGATATTAATCGAGCGATTTATAAGCAATAATGCTCTTGACTTATGAACGGACATGACCTTCTTTATGTTCATTTCTCAAACGTATTACAGCTTTGGTTCCCGCATTTTCATTACTTAGTATTTCAAAATGTCCATTTAAAAGATTCATTCTTTTTTTCATGTTATCAAGACCGAGCCCCTTACCATGAGATAATTTTGAAATATCAAACCCTTTGCCATTGTCAGAAACAATTATGATCAGCTCATTATCGGAATAATTTATTTCAACTGCAATCTCTTTGGCATCAGAGTGTTTTACAGCATTATTCAATAATTCCTGCACTATACGGAATAATACAATTTCTTGTTTCTGCTCATACTGTATAGGTTCACCATTTACAACAAAGTGAGTTTGATATAAATTGCTCTTTTGAAGCAGGTTCAATTGCTGTTCCACAGCTTTTGGCAGTCTAATATGCGTGATAAGATCACTACTTAATGTTTTTGAAAGATCTCTTAAATCTTGAATTGCCTGGGTTAATAAATGCTTGGATTCAGAAAGCTTATCTTTTGCATTATCACGGTCATCAATATTAATCGTATTAATTGTCAGCTTAATAAAACTTAGTGACTGACCAATATTATCATGAATTTCCTGGCTGATATCCTGAAAGGTTTGCTCCTGTATTTCCAGTTGGGTTTTTAAGAGTTCATTTTCATACAATGATTGAAGATTTTTTTTCTCAGCGAGAAAGCTCTTTTTCCTTTTATTAATATAGGCCACTAAGACAATTATAAAAAAAACGACAAGCAGTAAAAATATGGTGATGACTACAATTCCTGCAATGATCTTGTTTTCCGTCGACATATAAATGCGATTATTAAACAGGCATATAATAAAATATTTACAACATAATTGATATAGCCGTACACGTTTATGTGTGTTTTGTCTCTAAACGCTTGCAGTTCTTTTAAAAATGTGTATAAAACTGAACTTCCCAATGCCGAAAATAATAATCCTATCGCAAGCCAGAGAAATTCATTGGAAAATAAACTCCTTTCATCATCTTCTTCTTTTATCAATCCCAGTATTAAATATCCGCTATTGATGGCTAAAAGAATGTCTCCTGTAACTTCTGTAATATCGTTGTATTGTTGAAATCCCTGGAGAAACAACAAATTCACAAATGCGAAAAAAATAAAAAAAATAAATAACCCGTAAAAATACTTTCGAACTTTCCTCATTGACTTTGCCTGTGCCATCAGCCATAAAAAAAAGCCTATTGAAGTAATCATCAAAAAATTAAAGAGCAATGAATTGTTTGAGCTTCTTACTATATACGACTGGTACCATCCAATCGTTTCAGTGCAAAGCACTAAAAAAAGTAATAATATAAAAAGACGCCATACTCCCGTTTTTTTATTTAACAGGATTAAGGCTGCTATAAACGTGAACCACTCTGCAATAACAGTAATATTAAAATAGGTTCTCAGCATTTTATTCTCTTATGGACAATTTGCAGGGCAAAGCTGGCCATTATTAATTCCTTTTTTGCCGAAACAATCAGTTATTATAGGTTGAGGATGAATTTTACCGTCTTTAAATTGATCCTCAACATCGTCATCTAAATAAATAATATTACCATCTTTATCTGTGAATTCAAACTCTATATGAAGCCTGTTTCTATAAATATTTTTTTCATCTTCATTTCCTTGATTAGTATAGGCGGCAAAAAAAGCTTTTACTCCTGCTATTGCAACTGGCTCACCTGCTCGTCTGTGGCTATCCCTTGTCAGCTCACCCAATAGTTCCTTAATATTGCTTGCCGGGTAAGTTATCGATCGGGTATCGGATAAAATTTCTTCGCCAATAAGATTATCTTCATCATCTGAATCTATAGTTCCTAAGATTGAAGGCATAAGTTTATTAATGTAGCGTCTTGTCCAAATTTTCATCTTAGTTGTGTTTATTTTTCCATTTATTGCATCAAAATTCCCGTTAGGCTGAATTGTATAATAGGCATCCGGAATATCCTTACAATCTTTATCAGCAGGTGCGAAAATTAAAGTAAGTTTCTTACCCCAATTTTTAGGGACCATCGGATCATTTGGAGGATATGCTGCAATATAAACACGTAAATAAACAAACTGATTTTTATACTTACTGATAAAATATTTAATCATCTCAAAAAAATCAGGATAATAAATTGAATCAGTTTGATCTATACCCGAATATTGGCTCATTAAATAGTGTTTTAGGTTATAACTAGCTTCCCGTTGGATACTTCTATATTTATCTATCCACATATAAGGTTTAGGATGTCTATGTGTAGTATCCTGCCCTTTACTATTAACTACCAAGGACACGAATATCCCTAAACAAATTCCTTTTAGCATTAATGCTTTTTTCATAAACTGAATTTTTGAGAGTTTGTAATGTTATTTATTCCTGAATCGGGTAGAGCAGAAAGACCCTTTAAAATAATGGAACGTGTTTAATAAGGTTCCCAAATATGCATAATCAACTTTTCTTCCCTTTTGTATGTGCAAAGAATGTAAATATATCCACGCTCCCGGCTACAAAAATATTTGCACTAGACCAGCCGTTTGAACTTTTGATCCAGTCAACTCCTACTCCGGCTCCTGGAGAAATTGTTGAATTATTTTCATGATGACTTTTGGATAATATACTAAAAAATAATCCTACTTGATGGGAGAATTGAGTATTTGCATTTCCAAAGTTGCAATAATAGGGGATGATTACCGGCGGTAAAACCTGTTCGGAATGAAAGATATGGAAGGGTGGAAAAAAAATCGGAATCGAAAGTCTTTCTCTAAAAAAATTTTGTTTCTTCAAATCACCCAATCTTCCCACAAAATCTCCTAATGAAATAATATCAGTGTTAGTATAATATGGATTATTCTTTTGAAAGGTTTTTAGGTTTGAAGTATTCCAGTTTCTTTCATAGTTAAGTGATGCTGAAAAAGCTATCCATTTTGAAGGAAATACGGTATATCCAATTAGTGCCCCTGCTGTAATTGGGTGTTTTCGCGACTGATCTTTAACAAGCGTATCATAAATTATCACATTATCAAACTTTGCGTAAATATTTACATTAAAAGTTGAAGGATGTAAAAGTTTATTCGATAGTGTTTCTATATTACTCCAATTGTTAAATGCATCAAGCGTATTTGCATAACCAATACCAATTATATAAGTAGGATGAAAGGTAGATATCCTGGCTAAATTTTTTCCCAAATTACTCACGCCTATAGTCCAGTTAACTGCATTGGATTTAGAAACGGTAAATTTCAACGAATCAATGTGAGGATAGATTTGCTTTCCGTTCACTGTACTGATATGAATACTATCGTTAGGAATGGCCGAAACGAAGTATTGTATACCTCTTCCAATATTAGCAGTACCTGTTACCTGAAATGAATTGTTTGAATTTGAAATCGGAATACTTAATGATTTGGCTTTGTAAAAATCAAAAATATCTTTCCCTTTACTATCTACAGCTACTTGTTGAGCAAATAAATTTCCTGACAATATCAAAAGAAGAAGAAGAATTAATTTGTTTTTTAAAATTGAATTACTCATAAGTATAAATTTTGTTTTGTTTTCAATAAACTGTTCAATTCAATTTGTAGTATAGTAAAGGACGTTAGTTATAGTTGATTTATTACTGGCATTTTTTTAAAAACTAAACTACAATGCCTCATATTTTTTATCAAGCGTACAAATACCTATTTTATCCCGGCATATTTCTTTTGCTGCATTTTCCGAAAAACAAAATGTTGTAAAAGCATCAGGTTACTGATATGCGGACACAGCAGTAGCATCATCAAATTTCCTTGGATACGAAATTTCTTTTTGTATTTAAGGAGCAATAAGTCTAAATGATGCTTTACAAATATTTCCGGACCTTCCTACACCCAGGAGTTTTAAGTACGGGCTATTTGAAATTGTGTTATTGTTATAATTAATAGTTTGACCTGTTTTTAATTTTCCAACAATAGAATAATTGCAATCCGAATTATCAATATTTAGAATAATATCAAACGGGTCTCCATACTTAAGTTGTATTGTTCCGTTATCAATTGTTTTATAGTCGCTCCTGTAATTTTTATAATCAATATAATAGGTAACCGTTGTTGGATTTTCTCCATCCAGATGCCTGTAAACCGTTACAGAAGTTCCATCGTTTAAAATATCATAATCAGGGTCGTAACCGCCCTTACGTTTATTGTAACTCCATCCGCATTGTCCCGCGCAGGCATATCGCACACCAACGATTTTTTGATTCTGGTTACAACTCCATGATTCTATCATTTCACAGGGTTGATCAGTTTTGCAGCCTTGAAAAGAACGGCTTATAGATTGTGTTAAGACTTGGTCATCAAGTATCCGCGTGGCGGTAATTTCAGAAACCGATATTTCGCCAGCAATCGTTGGCAATAATACCAGGTTGAAGTTGGTTTCATATTTGCTTGTCGAAGTACTCCATCCGAATATGCCAACCGGTTTTGTTATTTCGGAAATTATTTTGACCGGAATAAAGACAATCTTATTATCATTAAAAAGCGGTTTGATCAAAACGTTGGGAATGTTTAACCGCATTTGCCTTCGTTGAGTCAGATCTATGGATGTAACCGGTAACAGTTTATTATTGACATAAACGGTGGTATTATACTTCTGCCGGCTATCCGTAAGTCCAAATCCCAGGCCGGTGATGCTGAGCAGGTAACCAGCATCTGAATTTATAACTGTTGTTCCATTAACAGAACTGATGTAATAATCAACTTTTCTGGTGAGTAAGTTTATCCTGTTTGTAAACTCAATAAGATCAAGATTCGTTAATTCAGATACGGTCGTTATTGTCTGATTTAAATTGTTGAACTGGTCAATAATTTTGTTTATTTCAACAAAAAGATTCTGTTCTTCTATTTTTAAATTATTGAAAGTATTATCTA
>WNGF01036607.1_pt1 | contig 12303 bp, 7 predicted proteins | sample 5400641 | NCBI WGS metagenome assembly WNGF01 (sample SAMN13153371, study PRJNA577476) | soil metagenome | isolation source: 80 cm soil or saprolite under grassland replicate 2 | place: USA:California | collected 2016-06-15
GGCGAATTCGTAGGTTGCCATCAACGTGGCCGGCGCGAGTTCCTTGTGCGGCACCGGCACGTTAGGCGAAACGGACTCGATCGTCAGCGGGGCCATGGCAAACCCGCCCGTCCCGTCCGGCCGCTTCAGGTCCAGCACCGTGTACGGCACGTCGTTATCGTGGCTGCCGAGGTCGCTCATCGTGCCGTTGCCGAAGTCCCACCAGCGGTACCATCGGGGTCCGGGAAAATAGGTCTCATGGAAGGGCCGCGCCGGCGCGGGTCCAAGCCACAAATCGAAATGGTTGGTCGGCGGAATCGGCATTTCCTCCTTGAACCGGTCGACGATCTGGATGCCGTTGTAGAAGCCGTGCGGGTGATCGAACTTCTCGGCGGATGCCGCATCCTGCAGTCCCCACGCGCGGTCCGCCCAGACGTGGACTTCGCGCACCGGACCGATAACGCCGGTCGCCAGGATTTCCTTGATCTTGCGCCGCGCGTCCGACGCGTGTCCTTGATTGCCCATCTGCGTCGAGAGCTTCGGGAACTTCGCGGCGGTCTCTCGGATGAGACGCGTTTCCCAGATGTTGTAGGCGAGCGGCTTCTCGCAGTAGACATGCTTGCCATGCGTCAGCGCCAGGTAGGTCGCGAACGCATGTGTGTGTTCTGCCGTGGAGACCACGACGGCGTCGAAGTCGTTCGGGCTGTCGAAGACGCGTCGCAGGTCGTTGGTCTTCCTGGCCTTCGGGAACCGCTGGGACGCGGCGTCAAGTGCGACGTCGTTCACGTCGCAGAGGACGACCACATTCTCGTCCGGATGCGGCGCGGCTGGCGGGGTCCCGCCACTGCCGCGGCCCCTGCCCGAGGCGCCTTCGCGCCCTGGCGTGATGGTGAGCTCGCCGAGGCTCGCGTTGGCGCGACCGCCGCAGGCGATGAACGCGATGTTCAGCTTGTTGTTCAGATTCTGGCCACGCAGAAACGCCGGTGCTCCGGTGACCACACCGGCCGCCGCCAGGGCACCGCCGACGAATTCCCGCCGCGTCATGCCTCGCGCGCCTGTTTTCTTCCTCGTCTTGTTCGTCGTCTTTTTCATGGCGTGCTCCTCGCACGGATTTGCCCCGGAGATCCATTCTGAGAATGCGCTGGCGCGTCAGCGAGGGTGGGGTCAGACCAGGGTTTGACCCCGGTCTGACCCCGGTTTGACCCCGGTCTGACCCCGAGACTAGAACGCGAATCGCGCGCCGACCTGTACCGTGCGCGGTGCACGGTTCGGAACGAACCCGCGAATCTTCATGAAGTTCGCGTTGGTGAAGTCTGTGTTCGGATTACCCCACTGCGGATGGTTCAGCACGTTCTGCGACTCCACGCGGATCTCCGCCCGATAACGTCCGAACGGAATCGTACGGAAGAGCGACGCGTCCAGGTTCCAGTTGCCAGGCCCCCGGAACTGGTTGCGGCCGCTGTTTCCCCAGGCGTTTCCTGGTTGCGCGAACGTCGTCGGATCGTACCACTGCTCGTTGGGCCCGGCTTCGCCGAAGCCGGGCTTGGCTTCTTTGACGACGTTGATCGTCTGAGTGTTAGGCTGACTCTGCAGGAGCCCGTTATCTCCGGCGATCGTGAATGGCTTACCAGACAACCAGGACGCGATGCCGTTGACCTGCCAGTTCTTGACGACGTAAGCAAGCGGCGAGGTGCTGTTTCGCTTGTATGGGATTTCATACACGAATCCCATTTGCGCTACGTGCGTGCGATCGAAGCCGGCGAGTGCGAAGTTGCGGCTGAACTGCGACTCTTGTGGCCAGAAGTATCCGCCGCCGTCATCGTCGGTATCGTTCATCGCTCGTGAGAGCGTATAGGCTCCCTTCAACAGGAAGCCGTTTCGGAATGGCCGATTCACGGCAATCTGCAGCGAGTTGTAGCGGGCCTTGGACGTGCCCGCGAGGAGGTTGATCGTTGCGGTTCCTGCCTGCGTGAACAGCTTTCTGTTTATGTTACCGCCCCTCTCGGCATTGTTCAGATTGCGCGTAGTGTACGTGTCGTCCGTACGCGTGCCGACGTAGCCGACGCTCGTCACGATGTCCAGCGGCAGGCGACGCTCGATGACGACATTGTAGGACTGAGTGGCCCCGCGACCGATGTTGTTCGGATCGGGGGTGGTCATGTCAACACCGCGTGGCAGAAGCGCCGTGCCGGTGCTGAGATCAGGGTTGGGCGCCAGCGGAATGCCCTTCGACAGGTTGCCGTAGGGGATGAAGCTGTTCGGGCCTGCGTCGCTGTGCGCGATCGTCAGCGGGAAACGCCCACGCATCGGGCGCGTCCACGGGAACGGATCGAAGGTCTTGCCATAGCCCGCGCGGAGCACCGTCTTTTCGTTCACGCGGTACGCAGCACCGAATCGTGGAGCGAAGAGCGCTTTGTTGACCTTGAAGCCCAGGTCTTTGGGGTTGCCGCCCACGCCGCCCAGCCTGACCAGGAACGTTGTCGGATCGAGCGACTCGATGCCGCGGTTCTCGCGCGTCATCAACGGGTAGTACTCATACCGAACCCCGAGATTTACCGTGAGCTTCGCATTCGGCGTCCAGCGATCGGAGAGATAAAGGCCATACTGATTCTCGCGTCCGCTGAGTTCTTCGAACTGTTCGCTCTTATTGAAGCTCGTCATCTCGCCGAGCATGAATCCCGCGTAGCTGTTCCAGCTGCCGACACCGGTAGAGGTATAGCCGGGTGTGCCGGTGACGCTGCTGCCAAACGTCAGGATCCCGCGCGGGTTGCTGACTTCCGGCTGCCAGTGATTGAGACGCAGTCGAATGAAGTCGAAGCCAGAGCGGATCTCGTGCCGTCCACTCACCTTGGTCAGGTTTGCGGATACGGTGTAGCTGCGCTCGTCACGCCAGACCGGGGTCCACGTGTCGGTGTTGCCCAACACCGAGAGCCCCGTGTCGACCCTCGGCATCCCGGTGTACCGGTCCAGATCGAACGATCCCGCAGGTAGTCCGGCCCCTGCATGTTCTGCTGCATGCCATTCACGCCCCCGTTGGCGTCGAAGAGCAGCGTCGGGCTCAGCGTCCACGTCTGACCGGCGGTGAAGATTCTCGTGTTCGTCTTGCCGCCGCCGGCCCCGTCCAGACCGAGGTAGAACAGGTCGAAGACCTCGGCGTGCATCATCGAGAACTTGGCCCAGATCTGGTGGCTGGGCGTGCGGTTCCAGTTGACCTTGGCGTCGTAGTTGTCGCGATCCGCCTTTGGCTGGCGAGGGACACGGAAATTGTTCTGCAGGCCGTTGTTGGTTCCCTCGGTGTTGGGCATCGGGTATCGCTGTTGAATTTTCAGAGCGATGCTGCTGATGCGATCCGCCGGAATGATCGCGTTGTCGAAGGTCGAACGATTCCTGCCGTCGGCCGTGCCGGTCGCCGGATCGTAAATACGGAAGTTCGGATTGAGCGCCAGAACCTCGCTGAAGTCGCCGACGCGCATTTTGGCAGTGGGGACGTTGTACAGGGTGTAGAAGCCCTGATGCTCGCTGTTACGCTCCCACGATCCGAAGTAAAAGAGTTTGTTTCGACGAATCGGGCCACCGAGTGTCCCGCCGCCGATCGCGGTGCTCGCGTCGACCTTATTTGGATCGAAATATCCACGGCGTGCGTTGAACTCGTCCTGCTGGCGGAAATAGAACGCCGAGCCTCGCAGCGAGTTCGTCCCCGACTTGGTCTGCACCGTCGTCGCGGCACCACCGGTCATGCCCTGTGCGGCATCGAAGCTGTTGGTCGAAACGTTAACGTTCTCGATTGTCTCAACCGGCGCGATATACCCCGCGTGATGAGGCAGCCACACGTTGATGCTGGCGGCACCGTCGATGCGCGTCACGTTGTTGTTGCGATTGGTCCCGTTGACGTTGACTGAAAGCGCCCGTCCGGGCGTATCGGTCTGCGCATTCTGGAACTCGGGCGGTGTGGCGCCGGGGACGAGGTTCATCAAGTACTGATAGTTGCGGTACTGATTCAGCGGCAGGTTGACCACATCCGCTGGCTTCAGATCCACGCTCACATCGGACTTGTCCGTCTTGAGGATGGCGGCTTCGGTTGTGACCGTCACGGATTCACTCAGGGCGCCGATTTCCAGCCGTCCGTTGATGCGGACGATGCCGCCGGCGGTGATGGGGACGCCTGTCTGGACGAACTCTTTGAAACCCTGGAGCGTTGCACGCAGAGTGTACGTGCCGCCGGTGACGTTTCGAATCGTGTAGCTGCCGGTCGAGTCGGTCACCGTGCTCAACGCGAGGCCGGTCGCCTCGTCCTTGATGTTCACCGTGGCGCCGGGAACCGCCGCGCCCGAGGTGTCAACAATCGTTCCGGTCACGCTGCCGTACAGGACTTGTGCGGCGGCAGTGGCTGGCAATCCGAGCGCGACTGCCAGTCCGACAGCCAGCGCGGATTGGAAGAGCAGACGAACGCATCCATGCCCGAATACTTTGGGCTGGCGCACAGGGACCCTCCTTTGGCAAAACGGAACCGAGAGCGTCGGGAAGCAACGGCATGACGCTTAATCCCGGCGAACGACTATCATACGAATCAGACCGTGTCAACAATACCCGAGACTCTCTTGGCCATCGGACTGACGCTCGCGCTCATTGCGCCGGACATCCCCCAGCGGACGCTTCCGCCGCTTCCATCACTCGAGCTGGAATCATACTCGCCTGCCGCGCGCGAGGCGGTATCGCCTGCGCTTCGGGCTGCCACCGCGCGCCCCACAGATCCCATTGCGGTCGGCGCCGCGGTGCCTTTTCGCTCTGGCGACCGAATGTCAGAGCGGGCCACAAGGACGAAGCCATCAAGTGGGCCACGACTGCCAGGCAGCTCGCGCTGCAGTACGGCCAGGGCGACCTGGCGGCCGCGATCGAACGGGACCTTGCTCTCCTGAAATGAGAGGCCTTCTCGCCGAATGGAAGACGTTCACCCGCCAGCAGCGGAATGCGTTCGTCGCCAGCTTCCTCGGCTGGACACTGGACGCGTTCGACTTCTTCCTCATGGTCTTCGTGTTGCGCGCGGTCGCGGCCGACTTTCACACCGACGTCAAAGCCGTCTCGCTCGCGCTGACCCTGACGCTGGCGGTGCGCCCATTAGGCGCGCTGGTGTTCGGTATGTTGGCCGATCGGTTTGGCCGCCGTCCGGTGCTTATGGTAGACATTCTTCTCTTTTCGATCCTCGAGTTGGCGTCGGCGTTCGCTCCGTCGCTGGTCACGCTCCTCGTTCTGCGCGCCGCTTTTGGATTCGCCATGGGTGGCGAGTGGGGCATCGGCGCGTCGCTCACCATGGAGACCATTCCTGCCAGGGCACGCGGCCCTGCATCGGGCATCCTGCAGGTGGGCTATCCATGTGGCTACCTCCTGGCCTCTATCGTGTACGGGCTCTTGTTCGACACGATTGGATGGCGTGGCATGTTCGCCGTGGGTGTCCTGCCGGCGCTGCTGGTCCTCTTCATCCGCCTCCACGTGGAGGAGTCTCCCGCGTGGCATCGGATGCGCGCGCGTCCGCGGCGCTCCCTGGCCTCGCTGCTCCGCGGCCACGGGCTGCGGTTCTTGTACGTCGTGGTACTCATGACACCGTTCAACTTCTTCAGTCATGGCACGCAGGACCTGTATCCCACATTCCTCCAGGCGCAGCGCAACCTGCCCACGCACACCGTCAGCGCGATGGTGATCATCGCCAACATCGGCGCGATATTTGGCGGTGTGATGTTCGGCACGCTCTCCCAGCAGATCGGGCGGCGCCGAGCGATCATCATCGCGGCCTTGCTAGCGCTCCCGATCATTCCGCTGTGGGCATTCAGCACGAGCGTGGTACTTCTCGGGCTTGGCGCTTTTCTGATCCAGATCTCGGTGCAGGGTGTGTGGGGTGTGATCCCAGTCCACTTGAACGAACTCTCACCCGACGAAGTGCGCGGCACCTTTCCGGGATTTGCCTACCAACTCGGCAACTTGCTGGCATCTGCCAACGCGACCCTTCAAGCAGGATTTGCCGCGAATCATGGCGGGAACTATGGACTTGCGCTCGCGCTTGTCGCGGCCGGAGCGGCGGTCGCGATCGCGCTGCTCACATCGGTGGGACCTGAGGCGCACAGCGTGGAATTTGGCGCGACCTGACAGGAATCCGCTTCTATGTAGCGGGGTCCAACGTCGCACCGATGTCTGGCACGTCCTTTCTGGCGGGCTCGAGCGCGTGGAACAAGACGAGCATCGCCCGACGCACGGGATCTTGAGATGAGTCGCCCGATGACCATTGCGAGCGGGTATGTTGCCGTCATTGCTGCCGTCCTGACGCTCATCTGGACGATGCAGCGACGCTTGATGTACTTCCCAACTGTTGGAGTGCCGGCGCCCGCTGAAATCGGGCTGACCGATGTCGAGCCGGTGACTTTCGAAACGACCGACGGGCTCGTGCTGAGCGGTTGGTTCGTCGCGGCATCCGGACCCTCGCCCCGCGTCACCGTTCTGGTCTTCAACGGGAACGCCGGCAATCGAGCGCACCGGGGACCCCTGGCGGCGGCGTTCCATCGCCACGGATTGCAGGTTCTTCTCGTCGATTATCGGGGCTACGGCGGCAATCCCGGGGCTCCGACGGAGAACGGGCTCGCCGCAGACAGCCGCGCCGCCCGAGCGTATTTGGCCGGTCGCCCTGACGTTGATGCGTCGCGAATGGTGTACTTCGGCGAGTCGCTGGGAACGGCAGTGGCTATCGACCTCGCCGTCGAGCACCCGCCGGCGGCGCTCGTCCTGCGATCGCCGTTCACATCGATGGCCGACGTGGGACAGCATCACTATCCGTTTCTGCCGGTGCGTCTTCTTCTCCGGGACCGGTTCGCGGCGATCGATCAGATTCGCCGGATCCAAGTGCCGCTGCTGGTCATCGCAGGGGGACACGATCGCATCGTGCCCATTGAGAATAGTCGGCGTCTGTACGATGCCGCGGTGGCTCCCAAGACGCTCCTCCTGTTTCCCGGCGCCGATCACAATGATGCCGAGTTACTCGCGGGAGAGGAAATGATCCGGGCGATCGTCCGTTTTCTTCAGCCGCTCACGTGAGTGTTGACGAAACCGCTCGCGTGGCTCGCCGCGGCGGCTTCCCGACAGCCGGGAGTGAACGCGACCAATCACTGATCACTAATAGATCTGCTGAGTCTTGGCCACGATGGTCTTCGGCGGAGTGACGCCTGCCGCGATCATCACTTCACGGAGCGCCGCCTCTGTTTCAGGTGAAGGCTTGAAGTTCCCGAATCTGTAACCGACGGCGATGGCCAACGGCGTCCATCCAAATTTGTCATTTCGATTCCAGAGGTCGATCCTGGCTCCCTTGGTTGCGAGGAACTTTACGACCTTCGGGAGGTTCTTGTAGGCCGCGGCGTGCATGGCGGTTTCGCCATTGTTGTCCGCCGCATTCACGTCGGCGCCGAGATCCAGAGCGACTTGCACGGCCTCCAACACTTCACTCTCTGTTCCGGCGTCCTCGNAGGCGTGCTGTTGTCGGCATTCGGCAGAAGTGGATTGGCGCCCAACGCGGCCAGCGTCCTCATCAACTCGGCGTCCGCGGTCAGAGCGGCAAGCATAAAAGGTGTTGCACCGAGCTCGTTCAGCCGTGTGTTGTTCAGGTTCGACTTCTTCGTCATCTTCGCGTTCAGTTTCGCTCCATGCGCCGCGAGCTTCTTCACGAGCTCGATGCTGGTCATGTGCCCGGACCCTTCGGGAGGGGGATCGTTGTCGCCGACGCCTGGCTTACGGACCGCCGTCATCGCGTGAAGCACCGTGTACCCGGGCAGGTCAGCATTCGGATTAGCGCCGGCGTCCAGCAGGTTCGACGCGAGTTCGAAATGCCCGTTCATCACGGCCAGGAGCAGCGCGCTGGCCCCAGTCGGCGGCAGCCGGCCGCCATAGCCGCGCCTCCGACCCGCGTCGACCGGTACGGTCTCATTTACGTCCGCGCCGGCCTTCAGCAGAACCCGAACGACGTCGATGCGGCCTTCCCGCACAGCGAACAACAGGGGCGTAAAACCGGACGGCACACGGGTTCGGAAGTCCGCATCGGCGTCGATCAGCGCCTGCACGACGGCCGCGTGGCCTTCGGCCGCCGCCCACATGAGCGCCGTCTGGCCGCGCCGATCATCTTTACTGTCAACATTGGCAGCGCGGGATATGAGTGCCTGCACGGCGGCGAGCGTGCCAGTCCGAGCGGCGGTCATCAACGGCGTTTCCCCGCCAGGAAGGGAAGCGTTCGGATCCGCTCCAGCCTTCAAGAGCATCTCGACCATCGCCCCGTCTCCATTCGTGCAGGCGAGCGAGAGGGGAGTCACGCCATAACGATTCGCGGCATTCACATTGGCGCCGGCCCGAGCCAGCAGTTTCGCGAGCTCGAGATCGTCCCGGTACGTCGCCCAGTGCAGGGCCGTCATCCCATCGATCTGAGGCGTGTTCACATCGACGCGCCGTTGGAGTAGCGCACGAATCCTCGGACGATCCATCTTTTCCGCCGCGTCCGCCAGCAGCGCGCGCGAAGGAGCCGCGTGCACGCTGACGGTGGACAGCAGCAAGACATTGCAGAAGATGGCGAAGCGTTTCACACGCATCCTGTTCTTGCTCTTAGTACTAGCGAGGCTGCGCCTCAGACCGTCGTCGAGGCTCCGCCTCGCTAGGTTGCATTCCTTGATAACGCCCCGCTGACGCGGGGACGGTCTTGACCGAAAAACTTGACCCAAATGGTGCAAGTTTTTCTTGTCAAGACCTCTAGAGAGACAACAATTCATCGACCTTGCCTTTGCTGTCGGCGAAGGCGTTCAGGCGGACGCCCACCCGTTCGAGCAGCGTCAGGTGCAGATTGGCCAGCGGAGTGGGTTCCGCATACCTGACATGACGGGCCCCCTTGAGGCCGCTTGCTCCGCCGCCGGCGACAAGAATCGGCAAGTTCACGTGGTCGTGCACGTTGGGATTGCCCATACCGCTGCCGTACAGATAGAGCGCGTGGTCCAGCAGGCTCCCGTCCCCCTCCGGCGTGGATTTCAACTTCTCGAGGAAATAGGCGAACAGCGACACATGGAAGGCATTGATCTTCGCCATTCTCGCGATCTTTTCCGGATCGTTCCCATGGTGCGTGAGGGGGTGATGTGGGTCGGACACGCCGATCTCGGTGTAGGCAAGTCGAACATCAACCGTGCGTGGTCGGCGTAGGCAGCCGGTACGCCGACAGGGCGATCGAGATCCGGCAAGGACTGGTCGGTCGTCTCGGCCTCTGCTTTCTGAATGCGGCGCTCCACCTCGCGGACGGTGTCGAGATACTGGCCGACCCTGGTGCGATCCTCCGGTCCGAGGCTGTTCTGAAGGCGAGTGATGTCTTCGCGAACCCAATCGAGGAGACTGGCCCTTCTCCGCAGTGCCGCGCGGCGGTCAGCCGCGCTTCCGCCCTCGCCGAACAGACGCTCGAAGACGATGCGCGGGTGGGCTTCAGCGGGAAGAGGAGTCGTGGGCGACGACCACGAGAGATTGTTCTGATAGACGCATGCGTAGCCGTTGTCGCACTGACCTACAGTCTGGAGAAGATCCATCGAGAGTTCCAGCGACGGCAGCAGCGTCTGGTGGCCGATCTGTTTCGCAGCAATTTGATCGACTGTCGTGCCGAGGTAGTAGTCGGTGCTTTCGGTCCATTTCGCCTTCGCCGCGCTGAGGAAGGCGGCGTTGGAGGTCGCATGGGTGCCGGGGTAAGCGTTCTTCAACTCCAGGTTCGTAATCACCGTGAGCTGATCCACGACCGGCGCGAGCGACTGGAGCGAGGGAGACAGCTCGGTCAGTCTGCCTTCGCCCGGCGGGGTCCACCGAGGGAGGTCGCATCCCATCGGCATGTAGACGAAGCCCAGACGACGCACCGGCGCTGCCGGCGTTTTGGCGAAGGCGGTCATCGACGGAACCATGGCATCGAGCAACGGAAGCGCCACGGCCGCACCCATACCTCGCAGAAACGTCCGGCGCGGCAATGCCTTCTTGGTGATGATCATCGTGACTTCCTCATTTGAAACGGCTGGCTCTTGACCACTCCCAGAATGATCGAGGACATGCGGAAATTCTGCGACCGGGACTCCCGTACGATCGCGCGTATCGCGTGCGCATCGTAGTACTCGACGCCCCTTCCCAACGCGTAGGTCTGAAGCTTTTCAGCAAAGGTGCCGACGAACAATTCCGGCCGACGCAGCAACGCGGTTTCGAGTCCGTTCACATCGGCAAACCTGTTGCCGTCGGGAAGGCCGCCGGACGCGTCGATGGACGTCCCTCCGTCGACGGTTCGACGACGGCCGACCGCGTCGAACTTCTCGAGCGACAGACCCAGCGGATCCATGAGGTTGTGACACGGGGCACAGGTCGCGTTGTTCCGGTGTTCGGACAGTCGCTCGCGCACCGAGAGGTGGCCGTCCACCGTGTTGTCCTTCAGCGCCGGCACGTCGGGCAGCGGCGGTGGAGGAGGGACTCCAAGAAGACTGTCGAGGACGAATTTGCCGCGCAGGACCGGCGAGGTCCTCGTCGCATAGGAAGTAACCGTCAGAATGCTTCCCTGGCGAAGCAGTCCGCCGCGCCAGCTGTCTTCGTCGAGCGCAATGCGACGGAAGCGGGTGCCGTAGACATTCGGGATACCGTAATGCTTCGCCAGCCGTTCGTTGACGAACGTGTAATTCGCGCGCAACAGATCGAGCACGCTTCGATCCTCGCGCAGGATGCTGTCGAAAAGGAGTTCGGTTTCCTGGCGAAATGCCTGCCGCAGATTGTCGTCAAAGTCCGGGAACAGACGCATATCCGGACTGATCGAGTCGAGATTGCGCAGGTGCAGCCACTGTGAGGCGAAGTTGCTCACCAGCGCCCGCGAACGTGAGTCTGCCAGCATTCGCCGAACTTGTCCCTCGAGTACGGGCGGCTCGTGGAGCTTCCCGGCGACGGCCACGTCGAGCAGTTCATCGTCCGGAATACTGCTCCACAGGAAAAATGAGAGTCGGGACGCCAGGTCCAGATCGCTGATGCGATAGACCGTGTTCGGCGGGATGCCGGCGGGATCTTGTTCGACGCGAAACAGGAACTGCGGACTCACCAGCACGGCCGACAGGGCCATTTCGATGCCCGCCTCGAAGCCGCCGTCCGCCCGCGCCTGCCGGTAAAGCTCAAACGGACCTTGGACATCCACGTCCGTAACGGGCCGCCGGTAGGCCCTTCGCATCAGCGCCGCAAGAATCCGTTTGGCGGAGCGGCCTTCCTGTTCAGGAGTCGCCGGTCCGCCCTGAGCCTGCCGAATGGGCCGCGACTCGAAAATCCGGCGGCGGCTTGGCGTGTCGCCGGGACCTTTCGCGGCATACGGCCCGATGATCGAGACGGAGTAGATTGCGGGCTGGATTCGCGGATGCCGGTAGGAATTGAAATGCGTCTGGTAGGGTTGACGCGGCGTTTCGAGCAGCACCGAAGGTTTCTTCAGTAATGTCACACCCACGACGTGCGGACCAGCGCTCACCGGAATGCGGATCTTGAGGTGCTGGTCCACCTTTTCATGGGAGGGTTGATCGCCTTCGGCGACCCCTGCCTCGCGCATAGGCGGTTTCACCGTGAACACCTGCACGCGCTCCCTGTCCAGCAGCACCTCGAGATCGTGCGCTTCGCTCAGGCCCTCGACGTGCTCGTCGCGGTCTCGCGTCAGTCGAATCTGGATCTCATACTCGCCGTCCAGCGGAAACGTATAGTGGACCAGCGCACCGCCGCGCGTGCCGATCGGAAGGCCCTCAACGTGCTCCTCTTGCGTGACGTCCGCTGGAATCCTGATCGTATCGCCGCCTGGAGAACGGCTGGGACGTCCTACCGCCACCCGGCTGATCTTCTCCGCCGCTGATACATACCGATCCAGCAGCGTGGGCGATAGATCACCGACCGTGACGTTATCAAAGCCATAACTGGACTCGTCGGCCGGCAGCAGCGAAGCGACATCGACGTCGAGCGCGAGGAGGTCGCGGACGGCGTTCTGGTATTCGGTTCGAGTGAGCCGCCGGAGCGTTGCGGTCCGGCCGGGATTCGGATTCCCTGCGGCCGCGCGGTCGAGCGACTTCTCCAGGGACGAGATCACCGCCCCGTAGGTGGCCTCGTCTGGCCGCTCTTTTCCTACCGGCGGCATCTGACGGGCGCGAAGCTTTCGGACGACTTTCTCCCATACCTCCGGATGTTGGGACACGTCGTGCGCAGCGATCGTGTCGAGCGCGAGCCCAGCCTTCTTATGGTCGTCGTCGTGGCAGGAAAGGCAGTACTCATCAACGAGGGAGAGGT
>WNGF01054086.1_pt1 | contig 12301 bp, 11 predicted proteins | sample 5400641 | NCBI WGS metagenome assembly WNGF01 (sample SAMN13153371, study PRJNA577476) | soil metagenome | isolation source: 80 cm soil or saprolite under grassland replicate 2 | place: USA:California | collected 2016-06-15
GCGTTGTTCACCAGGACGTCGATGGCGCCGAAGTGCTCCAGCGCCGACCGAACGGCCCGCGCCACCTCGTCCTCGCGCCGCACGTCCGCCCGCGCGAACATCGCCCGGCCGCCCTGCGCGACGAGCTCGTCGGCGACCGCCGACCCGGCGTCGGCGATGTCCAGAGCAGCGACCTGGCCGCCCTCGGCGACCACGCGCTCGGCGATCGCGCGCCCGATGCCGCGCGCGGCGCCGGTCACGAGCACCACCTTGTCTTTCAGGAGCATCGGGCACCACCCCTTCACTTCACCTGAGGCTGCCGAACGTCAGTCCGCCTTGCCAGTAGCGCTGGAGGAACAGGAACGCGACCACGATGGGCACCGTGGCCACCAGCGCCCCGGTGACGACGATGCTGAACAGCACGCTGGCGCCGCCGGCCGCGTTGGCTTGGGCATACCAGCTCGCCAGGCCGACCGTCACCGGGTAGTGCGCCGGGTCGCTCAACACCACCAGCGGCAGGAAGTAGTTGTTCCAGGTCGCCACGAACTGGAACAGCAGGACCGTGACGAAGCCGGGGACCAGGATCCGGAACGCGACCCGCCGGAAGATGCGCAGCTCACCAGCGCCGTCGACGCGGGCGGCGTCCAGCAGCTCGTCCGGCACGGACTGCTCTGCGTAGATTCGCATGAGGTACAGACCGAAGGGGCTGAGCAGGGACGGGAGGATCACCGCCAGCGGCGTGTCGGTCAGGTGCACCTTGCTGAGCAGCAGGTAGGTGGGGATGACCAGAGCGGTGCTGGGCACCATGATCGAGCCGAGGAGCGTAGCCACCGATGGTCGCGACCAGGGCCGCGCCGACGGCGCTGACCACCGAGTAGTAGGCCGTGTTTCCGAGCCACCGCAGGTAGACCCCGTCGCCGTGGCTGAAGACGTCGCGGAGGTTGGCGATCAGGTTGAAGTCCGGGGCGAACCAGAGCCCGAAGGTGGAGAGCAGGTCCTGGTTGCTCTTGGTGGCCGACACGATCACCCAGAACAGCGGCAGGAGGAAGTACACCAGGAAGGCCAGCAGCACGATGGTGGTCAGGGAGCGCGTGCGGGCCTGCCGGGGCCGGCGGGCCAGGGCGGTCTGGGCGGCCACCATCACGCCCGCCTCCTTCGCGTGGCGAGGAGCATGAACAGGTACGAGCCGACGAACGTCACGGCGCCGAGCAGGAACGAGATCGCCGCCGCGTAGTTGAACTGCTGGTTGCGGAAGGACAGGGAGAACGCGTAGAGGTTGGGCGTGTAGTCCGAGCCGATCACCTCGGGCGCCACCTTGCTCATGACCTGCGGCTCGTTGAAGAGCTGCAGCGTCCCGATGATCGAGAAGACGGTGGTGAGCACCAGCGCCGGTGCGATCAGCGGGATCTTCACCCGGCGGGCGATCTGCCAGCCCGAGGCGCCGTCGATCGCGGCCGCCTCGTAGAGCTCCCGCGGCACCGCTTGGAGCGCGGCGTACATGATGATCATGTTGTAGCCGGTGTATTCCCAGGTGACGACGTTGGCGACCGACGCGAGCATCCACTGGGGCGTCAGGAAGCCGGGCGCCGAGAAGCCGAAGTGGTCGGCGAGCTGGGCGAAGGGCCCGAACGTGCCACCGTACAGGTAGCCCCACATGAGCACGGCCACCACGCTCGGCACGGCGTAGGGGAGGAAGAAGGCGAGCCGGAACAGCCGGCGCAGCCAGGTGGTCCCGGCGTCCAGGACGAGCGCGAACGTCAGCGCGAGCCCCAGCATCAAGGGGACCTGGAAGGCGCCGAACACCAGCATCCGCTTGGCGCCGTTCCAGAACGAGGGATCGTGGACCGCGCGGCGGAAGTTGTCCAGGCCCACGAACACCTGCCCGCCCACCAGCCGGTCCGCGAACAGGCTCAGGCCGAGCGCGTACAGCAGCGGGACGAAAAGGAAGAACACGAACAGCACGAGGAACGGGCTCAGGAACAGGTACGGCGTGAGCCGCCCGCGCAGCGCCCCAAGGCGCGGGCCGCGCCTGTGGGCCGGTGCCGGCGACCGTGCGTACTGGTCGACCGGCACCGCCCGCAGCGAGGGATCGATCGTGTCTCGTCGTGCCATGAGGTCCCTTCTGGCGGTTACTGGGCGACGGTGAAGCCCTGGGACCGTGCGTAGTCCGTCGTCTTGCGCTGGGTCGCGCGAAGGGCGTCGGGCAGGCTCTGGCTCCCGCTGACGGCCTTACCGAACTCGTCGTTCATGGTGGTGTACACGAAGTCCTGGAAGGGGCTCCACTGGAAGCCGGTGTCCACCTCGCTGGCCGCCTTCACGAAGACCTGGTTCACCGGCTGGTCCCCGTAGAAGTCGAACTTCTGGCCCACGAACTCCGGGCTGTTCAGCAGACTCTTCAGGACCGGGAAGAGGAACTGCTTGGTGGTGTACAGCTTGGTCGCCTGCGGGTCGTGCATCAGCCAGATCGCCAGCTCCGCCGCCTGCTTGGCGTGCTTGCTCTGCTTGGTGACGGCCAGGGTGGACCCGCCCCAGTTCGCCGACACGGCCTGGCCGGCGCTCCACTGCGGCAGCGGCGCCGCACGCCACTTGCCCTTCGTCTTCTCGGCGGACCCGGAGAGGAAGAGCGGGCCCCAGGCCGCCGTGACCCAGGCCGCGTACCGGCCGGTGTTCAGGCCCCGGTACCACTCGTCGGTGAAGTCCGGATCGGCGCTGACCACGCCCTCCTTGATCAGCCCGTCCCAGTACTGCGCCATCTTCATCGCCGCGGGATCGTCCAGGCGGACCGCCACCGAGGTGTCGCCCTTGCTCTCGAACGGCCGGGCCCCGGCTTGCCAGGCCAGCGCGGTGATGACGCCACCCTCGTTGGGCGGGAAGTTGGTCAGGTAGACCTTCGGGTCGGCGGCGTGCAGCTTGCGCGCCGCCGCGGCGAACTCGTCCCAGGTCGTTGGGACCTGGATGCCGTACTTGCGGAAGATGTCCTCGCGGTAGAGCAGGCCCATCGGGCCAGAGTCCCATGGGACGGCGTACACGGCCGAGCCGTCGGACACCTGCGACCACGCCCAGTCGACGTAGTCGGCCTTGATCTCGGCCGCGCCGTACTTGGAGATGTCCACCAGGTCGCCGGTCACCCGGAACGACGGGACGAACTGGAACTCCATCTGCGTGACGTCGGGGGCGCCGCTGCCCGCCTTGAGCGAGGTGCGCAGCTTGGTGTACTCCTCCGACCCCTGCCCGGCGTTGACGAGCTTCACCTTGATGTTGGGGTGGGCCCGCTGGAACATGTCGACCTGCTGTTGCAGGTCCGGCACCCACGACCAGAGCGTCAGGGTCACCGGACCCTGCTCGCGCTCGGTGGATTTGTTGCCGCCACCACCACAGGCCGACAGCGTCAGCATCGCGGCGGTGACCAGGACGAACGCGTTGCGCCACAGCAGACGGCGCGTGAGGCTCCTCGTGCCGTTCATCTCACCCTCTCCCATCGTGAGAGATCCCTGGCTGTTCCAGAGCTTGGAGCAGGCGAGCGTCCCAGCCGCCGAGCGAGAGCTGCTCGCCCTTTGGGACCTCGCCGCCGTCGTGCAGGTCCCGCACGGCCTGCGGGACGGTGATCGTCGCGGGTTGCCATGACCAGTTGCCGACAAACCAGAGCCGCTCACCCGCCCGCGTACGCGTGCCGTTCACTCGCACCGCCTCGGGCAGGTCCGCCCAGGAGGGCGCCAGGCCCGAAGCCGCCCCGACCCACCCCGCCAGCGCCCGGCCCAGCCGGGCGTTGGGCAGCGTGCCGACATAGGTGAGCCGGCCGGAGCCGTACCGGTTGGTGCAGATGGCAGGGAACCGGCCGAAGTGCGGGTGCTCGTAGCGGACGAGGGCCTCGGCGCCCTCCAGCTCGAGGCCGTCCGCCCATGCCTCGGCGGCGGCACCGGCCGGCACGTCCAGGGTTGCGCCGTCCGCCGCGCGCAGCGGGAGCGGCCCCGTCAAGTTGGAGCACTCCTGGTAGCTCGCTCCGATGGCCTCGCGCAGCGGCCCTGGCGCGCGCTCCCACCGGGCACGCCCGTGCTCGTCGGCGTACCCGGTCCGGAACGACACCACCAGGTGGCCGCCCTCCCGCGCGTACGAGGCCAGGCGCTGCAGCAGCTCCTTCGACACCTGTAGGCGAGCGTCGACCAGCGCTCGGTAGAACGCGTTGACGATGCGCTGGTAGGAGCCGCGGTCCCCAAGCCGTGACCCGGGCACCGGCAGCGGGGGCTGGAATTCCAGTGCCCACTTGTTCTCGGTCGAGTAGAGGAGCCCGACGTCCTCGTCCGGCTCCAGACCGGTCAGCGTCTCGTCGAGCTCGCGGAGCTCGGCGCCGATCCGGCTGATCTCTCGGTAGCAGCGGTTCGGCTCCAGGTCGTGACCGAGGATGCCGCCCCAGTACATCTCGTGGCCGTAGTGCAGGGTGTGCCAGTGCCAGTACTCCACCGCCTCGGCGCCCCGGGAGATCAGCGAGTACGCCGCCAGGCGCCACTGCCCGTCGTAGGCCGGATAGTTGGTGTGCGAGCCGCCGATGCTCAGCGCGTTGGTCTCGGTCACCAGGAAGCCGGACCGGCGAGCGCTGCGGCCCAGGTCGGCCTGGAAGAGTAGCGACCACGGGCCGCTCTCGTCGGCGCCCGTCCATTCCGGTGCCCCCAGCAGCGAGCCGGGGGCTGGCGGCAGCGCGAGCGCGTCCTGCATTGCGTAGTAGGGGTTCTCGCCGACGACGTCCAGCGCCTGCGCGATGTCGTGGCGGTCGACGGCCGGCGCGCCATGCCCGCCGGCCAGGCAATGCGTGACGAACTGGCCGGGGCGGGCGTGCTCGCGCACGATCGCCGCCTGCCAGGCCAGGAAGTCAGCGACGGTCCTGGCCTGGAAGCGCCGCCATGCCAGGGCGTAGCCGGGGTTGGTGTTGCCGTCCGGCGTCCACAGGTCCTCCCAGGAGCCCAGCCGCTGCGACCAGTAGGTCAGCCCCCACAGCTCGTTCAGGACGTCCACCGACCCGTAGGTGGTGCGCAGCCAGTCGCGGAAGTGCTCGACCACGGTCCGGTTGTGCGGCAGCTCGACGCCGGTCTCGTTGTCGACCTGGTAGCCGATGACCGCGGGGTGGCCGGCGAAGTGCCCGACCACGGCCCGGATGACCCGCTCGGCGTGGAAGCGGTAGGCGGCATGCGTGAGGTCGACGTTCTGGCGGCCGCCGTACCAGACCCGCTCTCCACGGGCCCGGACCGCCATGATCTCGGGGTACTTGCGGTGCAGCCACGGCGGGATGGCGTAGGTCGGGGTGCCCAAGAGCACCTCGATCCCGGCCTCGTGCAGGGCATCGACGACCTTCTCCATCCACCCGAACTCGAAGCGGCCGTCGGCCGGCTCCCAGTTGCCGCCTTCCTGGTGCCGCGTCTCCCAGCCGTCCCGGAACAGCTCGATGCGTGCGCCGGTGGGCGGGTGCGCCAGGCACGCCTCGCGGTCCAGCCGCACGCCGAGGCCCGGCGCGGACGGCACCGCGAAGCACCCGTCGGCAGGATCGACCGCCGGTGCCTGGTCGACCAGCTCGGCCACCCAGGGATCGGCGAAGTCGTTGAAATGCTCGAGCACCTTGTAGTTGGGGATAGTGGCCGCGAGCTGCAGGTTGGCGGCGGTCGCCACCGGTCCGCCGACGTTGTGCGGCGCCAGCAGCGTGGAGTAGGCGTCCGCCCAGCCGGCGAGCCGTTTCATCGCCAGGAAGCCCCCGAAGTGGGTCAGGTCGGCCTGGACGATGTCGACGAGCCCACGCTCGAACAGCTCGCGGAACTCCGCCAGCACGTGCACCCGCTCCCCGGTCGCGATGGGGATGCGGGTGGCGCGGCGCACCGGCCCCAGTCCCAACGGGTTCTCCGGCGGCACCGGTTCCTCGATCCACTCGGGGTCGTATGGAGCCACGAGCTCGGCCACGCGCGCCGCCTCGGCGGCAGTGAAGCGGCCGTGCATCTCAACCATGACCTGCACGTCCGGGCCCACCGCGTCGCGGACCGCCGCGACGATGGCCACCGAGCGGCGGCGCTCCGCCGCGGACAGCTCGGCGCTGGCCGCGCCGAACGGGTCGAGCTTGAGCGCCCGGTAGCCACGCTCGACCACGGCGCGGGCCCGCTCGGCGATCCTGTCCGGCTCGCGTGCGGTGGTGTACCAGCCGTTGGCGTATGCCGGAACCCGGTCGCGGACGCGGCCGCCGAGCAGCTTCCACACCGGCACGTGCAGGGATTGTCCGACCAGGTCCCAGCAGGCCATGTCGAACAGCGACAGCGCTGACTGGGCGACCTCACCGGGCCGGCCGTACTCAGCACGCTGCACGTTCCACGCGAGCCGCTCAACGTCGAACGGGTCGGCGCCAAGCACGTAGCGGGGCGCGAGCTCCTGCACGCACGCGAGCAGGGTGCGGGTCTTGTTGACCATCCGCACCTCGCCGACGCCGGCCAGGCCGTCGTCGGTGACGAGCTCCAGGAAGGTGAGCTCGCGCCACGGCGCGCCGACGACCGTCGTACGGAACTCGGTGATCTTCACGGCCCAGGCACCTCCGCAGGCCGTTTGGGCCGGTGCCGGTGGATGACGTTCGCTAGAGCGCCGGTCATGTATCGGTGCCGCGCATCGGTGACCTGCGGTGACAGGAGGCGGCGGCGGCGCGCACCGCGGATACGTGACCGGCGCTCTAGGAGGTCCGCTGTGGTGGGACGACGCTGGCGCGCACCACCAGTCGCACCGGCAGCAGGTGCAGCCCGCCGTTGCCGGCGCCCGCGATGGCCCCGAGGAGCAGGCTCGCCGCCCGCTCGCCGACCTCGCGCATCGGCTGGCTGACCGTGGTGAGCGGCGGCTCCAGGAAGGCGGCCACGGGAATGTCGTCGTAGCCGACCACCGAAACGTCCTCCGGGACGCGCAGCCTGGCGGCCCGCAGCTCCCTGATCGCCCCGATCGCGATCAGGTCGCTGTAGGCGAACAGCGCCGTGAACCGGGCCCTGCGCGCGAGCAGGCGAGTCATTGCCGCCTGGCCGTCCTCCAGACCCCAGCCGGACGCCTGCTCGACCAGCGAGGGCTCGACCACGATGCCCGCCTGGCCCAGGGCGTCCCGGTAGCCCTCGAGCCGGGCACGGCCGGACGGCCACACGGTTGGCCCGGTGATCGTGGCGATCCGGGTATGGCCCCGCGCCACCAGGAACGAGACCGCGTCCAGGCCGCCGCGGCGGTTGTCCACGTCGACCACGGTCAGGCCGGGCGACTCGCTGGACGCGATCGCCACCAGCGGGACCTCGAGCGGCGGGCCCACCTGGTCGGTGCTGATCGGCAGCCGCGGCCGGGCGACGATCAGGCCCTCGACCCGCCGTTCGAGCATGAGGCGCAGGTACGCCCGCTCGTCGGCCTCGGTGTGCTCCTCGACGCTGGCGATCACCAGGTAGTAGCCGTGCCGCCGCGCCTCGATCTCGGCCCCGGCCGCCACCTCGGCGAAGAAGTGGTCGGAGATGTTCGTGCTCACCAGCCCGATGCTGTGCGTGCGGTTCGAGTTCAGCCCGCGGGCGATCGGGCTCGGCACGTAGTGGGTTGCCTGGACATGCGGTCCTGTTCCACTCCACTGGAGGTCGCCTGTTCGTGCTACGAGCTGCATGTTACCGCTCACACCTCCATCATGACGCGGCAAAGCGGCCGAACCTTGCGAACCTGGCGAACCTTGACGACTCCGTCCGCAGTGCTTAGTCTCGCGAATGTTATCGGTCACTGTGACCGGTAACAAGACCCGAAACCAGGGTCATTCGAGCGCCAGGAGGAGGTCGGCCATGGGAGGCCCAGGGCACACCGGGCGCACGAGACGGTCGGCGCTGAGCCGCGCCAGTGCGGCGGCGCTGGCGTCACTCGTCCTGCCGCTGGCGCTGATCGCCGCGGGGAGACCCGACCGCGCCGCGACCATCGCCGTCTCCGGCACACAATGGGGCACGAGCACGTGCTACTTCGGGGCAACCGAGGGCAACGTCCGGTTCGCCGTGGCGGACCTGCAGGACGCGGGTGTGTCGACGTACCGCGTGTACGGCGGCATGTCGCGCTGGGAGTGGCAGGACGACGACGGCGCCTACGGCGCGCCGTCGACCGACCAGATCAAGGCGGACCCGAACCTTCGGCCCGCCGCGTGCTGCTCCTGGGCGAGCGCGGCCGCGGTCCTCAGCATCGCCTCCATGGCGAGCGCTGGCCGAGTCTCCACCGCCAGGCGGGCGGTGCCGGGACCCGCATTGGCGAAGTGATGCACCGTGTCGGGCGGGACGGTCACCGCCTCGCCAGGGCCGACCGCCATCGGCCGCCCCGCGACCCGGAACCGCATGCGGCCGTCGAGCACCCTGAGGTGTTCCTCCTGCGACGGGTGGGCGTGGGCGCTCGGCACCCGCCCGCCAGGGGCCAGCGACAGCTCCCAGGTCAGCAGCCTGCTGCCGGTCTCGGCGCCCGTCTCGCGGATGACGATTCGCTCACCGCTCAGCGGGTTTTCGATGACCGGCCCGGCGGTGGTTACGGGCCGGGACATTGGCGGCTACCTCCAGGAGGACGAAGCATCCAGGACCATGGGGCCGGGTCGGCCCATAGGGACGAGTGACGGCTCCGCGGGAGGGTCACGCTCCCACTGGTGGGGAGGCTGTGGGACCCGCCCGCAGGAGGACGATCAGGCTGCCGATGAGCACGGGCAGCATGGTGATGTGGTAGGCGACGTCGGGAAGATGGCCGCCTCGCGCGGTGAAGTTCAAGCCGACGAGGAAGCCGACGATCGCAAAGCCGGTGGTTGCGAGCCCGACCGTCCGCGCCCGGGCAGGGGCTCGAAACATGACGACCGCACCAGCGGCGAGAACAGCGCCGATGATCGCCTCGGCGACGCCCGCATGATCGGCGTTGAACGGTGTCGAACGGCCCTGAACGCTGCCCGACAAGTGCAGGGCCGAGGCGACCGCGAGCGTGGCCGCCTCCAAGACCATCAACGCCGCGACCCTTCGGATGACGGTGCGGTCGGCAAGCTGCCCTCTCCGCGTGAGGACGCTCACGGTCGTGCTCCTGCGGCGTTGTCCATGTCCCCCATTGTGTTGGCCAGCCTGTGAGCTGTCGTCAGCCAGGTGTGGGTTGTGCGCCTGCGCCCGGCGCTGTAGACGACCTCATCCGGCTACCGCACCCGTGGTACGCGCCAGGGTCGGGGTGGCGGGTACGCACCATTCGAAGACGAGATCACCAGTGTCATAGAGCGAACCAGCTGAGCACCGCGGCTTCAGCTCAGCCCGAGCATGCGGCAGACCTTCGGCGACCGACCGGACTGGTTGCCGACGCCATCGCCGACGTCAAGGCTGTGCGCGACGACCAGCACGCCGGCCGGCGTCAGCCACGAAGCGCACCGCCTCGTCGATCAGCCGGCGCCCAGCGAGCAACTCAAGGTCGTTGTGATCAGCCCCCGGGACGAGCACGAACCGCTTCGGCTCGGGAATCGCCTCGGCCAGCCGTCTGCTCTGCTCCCAAGGGACGATTCCGTCCCGATCACCAGCCACGACCAGCACCGGGCAGCGCAGCCCACCGACCTGCTCGATCGAAGCATAGCGGTCCCTGAGCAGCAATCGAACCGGCAGGAACGGGTAATGGACCCGGCCGATGTCCGCCAGCGAGGTGAACGGCGAGCGCAGCACCAACGCCATCGGGGGCCGCTCGAGCGCGAGCCGGACCGCCACGGCGGCCCCAAGTGACTCGCCGAAGTAGACCAGCCGGGTCAGGTCGACGTCGCCCCGCGCCGCCAGGTAGGCACGCGCGGCGCGCGCGTCGGCCAGCAGCCCCGACTCCGACGGGCTGCCTGGGTTGTCGCCGTAGCCGCGGTAGTCCACGAGCAGCACCGACAGCCCGGCGCGGGACAGCTCGGCGGCCAGCGGTGCCCGCGCCGCCCGGTTGCCCGCGTTGCCGTTGAGCACCAGCACCGTCGCTCGGCCCTGACCGGCGGCCGGTACGAACCAGCCCGCAAGCCGTAGCCCGTCGGCGGTGTCGAAGGCAACGTCCTGGGCGGCGTGCAGGATGGCCGCGGCGGGCGGCACCCTCCCGGGCGTAGGCAGGTAGATGAGGCGCCGCTGGAACAGCCATGCCAGCGCGACCAAGACCAGCACCACCGCCACCATGGCACTGACGCCGATCGCTATCCGCCCACCGTGCATCGTGTATCGGCCCCGCTCAGCCCGACCGTCACGTCACATCTTGCCGTCCGCTGTGTCACCGTGCGCGACGACCCAGCAGCCGCGAGCATCCAGCCGCCAGCCTGGCGGCGCCAGCCGATCGGCCGCGCACCCACACTTCCGTGGTTTGCATCTCCGCGGACCAGGAGAGGCACAGTGCTGCTGCAGCTCAAGGTCCAAGACCATGGCTACGCCGAGTTCGTCACCGAGGGGACGAAGTTCGGGCTCTTCGAGCGCGCGAAGCTGCCGGAGCTCATCGGACGGGACGCGCGTGCTGGCGGACCGGGCCAGTGTGGAGGACCTGCGGGGCACTGGGCTCGGCACCGACACGCTCTTCAGCAACTGACAGCCCTCGCTCAGCTGGGCACACCTGCTGCGGTTGCCGCCGTCGAGCGGATCGCGGCGCACTTCCCCGAGCGGCCGGGGCTTCGTCAGGTGCTTCTGGATGCCGAGGAGCGGATGCGGCAAAACACCTGGATACCGCTGCAACCCGCCTCGCGTTGAGCGTTTCCCTGCCTGGGGAGCAGCGTTCAACGGACGGCAGCGCTCAGGCGTCGTGATATGCTCGGCGGCCTCATCCACGGGCATCACGGGGTCGCAGCATGATCAATCCGCATATCCGCGCCCCACAGGCTCGAATGGCGTTCGAAGCGCACCCGGTCACGAAGGAGCGGTGGCCCGACCTGGTCGAGCTGTTCGATCGGCCCATCGTTCGAACCTGCTTCTGCATGTTCTACCGGAAGACCGGAACGGGCACCGGCGTCGGCCTGGAGAACCTGTGAGTGCCGAGAACGCGTCCACCTTATGTGACCTGGGCATATTCGTGGATGAGCCCGCCCAGCCGGTCGACCCGCGCGATCCGCATGTTCGCCGCCGGAGCGGGGGGACGGCTCCGAGCGGTGATGCCTGCTTGAGCGAGCGGTGTGGTCGATGTTCGTTGTGTGCGCCACATAGCCCGCCAGCACCGTCTCCAACTGCCGTTGACCAACGATCAGCATCCGATCCAGCAGCTCACGACTGACGGTGCCAATGCACCGCTCCGCGAATGCGTTCGCCCGAGGCGCCCGCACCGGCGTCCGCAGGATCCGGATGCCCTCGGAGCCGAAGACCGCATCGAAGCTGTCGGTGAGGATCGCATCCGATCCCGGATGAGGAACTTGAACTGCCCTACTGGTGTCTGCGCGGGTTCCTGCGTGATGCCTTGGGCGGCGTAAGCGTAGCCCAGCAGGTCAGGTCAGGTTCTCCGAGTTGCAAGGCCGCCTCCAGGATTCTGGTAGTCGCTTTTGGAATCTGCGAGTAGATCGTGTAATGGGCCGCGCCATGGCAGATTCCAGGAGTCGCGCGCTCGCTCTCGTCCCGGTCACGGTCGAGCCCGACGAAGCCGACGTGGCCGCGGAGGTCGCTGCAGAACTGGTGGGCGAGCCTGGACTGGCCGAGGTCGTCACCTTGCAGCGCCGCCGGGCTGCGGAGGTCTCAGTCGGCGACGAGCAGAGCTTGTTTGTGGACACGCTGGCCGAATACCAGTGGGCTCGGGACGTCGCCGGGCTGGCAGCGTCCACGCTGGACAAGCTGATCCAGCCGATCGTGGAGATCTGCCAGTACTACGGGGTGGTGCCCTGGCGGCTCACCCCTCGTCAGGTGGACCGGTACTTCGCGGGTCCGGGCAAGCGGGGTCGGTCGACGCTGCGGCAAGACCAACCGCATCGACGGCTACTTCGCGTTCCTCGAGCAGCGCTACGCCGGCGAGATCGCCCGCCGGTTCGGGGTCGCGGTGGCCTCGCCGATCGACCCGTTCAATCGGCCCCGGCACCGCGGCGAGTTCGGCCTGCGGGTGCCGCCCTCTCAGCAGGCACTGCGGGAGTTTTTTTGGCTCTTCCCCTGTTTCCGTGGGTCCAGAGGTTGTCGTCCGTGCCTGTGTCCCGCCTGATAGCGTTGGCTGGGAGTCGGCGAGGGAAGGTGTTGGATGGCGGGTCTGGGTCGCAACGAGCGGTGCCCGTGCGGGAGCGGGCGGAAGGTCAAGCGCTGCTGCGGGGTGCGGCGCGGGCCGTCAGAGGACGAGCTGGCCAAGGCGTTCCTCGCGGTTGAGGCGCGGGCGGCGGCCTGGGTGCTGCGCG
>WNGF01020835.1_pt1 | contig 12300 bp, 13 predicted proteins | sample 5400641 | NCBI WGS metagenome assembly WNGF01 (sample SAMN13153371, study PRJNA577476) | soil metagenome | isolation source: 80 cm soil or saprolite under grassland replicate 2 | place: USA:California | collected 2016-06-15
ACGAAGAAGGCTTCGATGAGCCGTTGGATGACGCCGTCTACGGAGACGCCGTCATGGCCAAAGGCGATTTCGACGAAATGACTGCTGATGATTTCGTCGCCTTCGACGAGGAATGACACTATCCTCAAGAAATCCCCCTGAGCGTCCTGAATGGGACTTACAGGCCTTATGAGGCCTGTAAATCCCATTCAGGACGCCAGAGGAGCGACCCGGAGCCGCGAGGGACAAACACCTCGCGGCTTTATTTTCATGCGAGATTTGTTGTTTGACATTTGTCATTATTGCGGAAATCGCCTAATGTTCACCAAACACGCACTGATCATTAAAATTTAGGAGCGCTCCTATGCATTCTCGAACACTCTATGGCGCCGCTAAAATGACAATTGGCATGGCCCTTTTGAGCCTGCTCAACTTGGTCTGTGGCGGCGACGCGCGTTGTCAGACTCCGGGTCCCCCCGCTCCCAATCCGAAAGAATTGCACGGCGGGATTGAGGTGTCTCTCAGATCAGTCCGGGCGATCGTGTTACGCGTTCCGACTGACCCTGCCGGAGACAACGTCCCCAAAATCCTCAATTCCGATCAGCTCAATCCTCTAACGCCTTTTCCCAAAGACGAAAAACCTACTCCCGAATACATCCGCGATCTCGCCCAGACAGTTCAGAAACTCTCTGAGAAGCTGCAACGCGAATCTCGCGTGCCGCCGAATCAAATCCATCTTCTGGGGCTGTCCGACCTCGCGGGGCAAACCCGCGACGATCTGGCCAGAGAGGTTCAGAACATAATCGGCAGAGAGATCATGTTCCTCGACGCGAAAGGCGAAACTGAGCTGAACATCGCCGGTAACATCCCGCGACAGTACCAATTCGAAGGAAAACGGTATGACAATCGTAGTATCTCCCTGCTGCTCGACATTAGCGCTACTAACGTCAGGGGCGGTTATCAGCAATTGAGGCTGACGTCACGCAATCGCGCCGAGTATGATTATGTCACCTGGGATATCCCGATCAACGGCCCGTTGCGCGCCGAGTACGCCCAAAACCCCGGCCTGATGATGCGAAAGAAGGTCTATCTGGTGGGCAATATCGTCTGGGCGTTAACCGCCCTGCTCTACCCACAAAATCAAGGGGATTACGCGCCACTCACCTTCGAAGACATCAATAGCTTCTATTACCGCGCGATGACCGACCCCGAAGCGTTACTCAATCCAGACCTGTCGAAAATCCGCGACGAGAACGCTAGAAAAGAGGCCAGAAAAGGCCGCGAAGCAATCAAGGCCATCTACACGCCGAGAACCCTGGCCGCCGGGGCGGAAGCCTTGAAGAACGCCGCGACTGAGTTGAATCTGGCCGACAAACAACTGATCTTCGCCAGGAATAGTAACTGGGCCCGCCTGGTCAATTTCGTCCGTCTTCAGCTTGAACAATGAGCGTTCGCGGCTGAAAGCCACTCAACAAATCCAATCGAATCTTCAGCGCCTCGGAGTACCATCCCTCCCGAAGAAAAAAAAACTTGTCGAAAACAGGCAACATCCTCCACATTTTACGTCTTGCGTCGATGTGCTTGATTTAGAAGCAATTACGACGGCGGCCGTTACTTTTAAGTCCATTAAAAAACGTATTGACAGGATACAGAGCGCGGAGTAGATTGTGTCTGCTTTACATATGAGCTGAAATAAGCTCGATCTCCCATAGTGTTCCCATGTTATTCGTAAACTAGAGGCTGCTTGTAACAACACTTTTTTGCGCTTTTTGCTTTGAATCGGTTTTCGCATTGACGGACACAAAAAGATTGCCCCAAGAGCTAGCAACTGGGCCCGTTCGAACTCTCTGGCTCTACATAACTAATGAGGAAGCCGGGAAATACTATTCGGTAGCCTGATTTAACGTGGCTTTATGGCGATGTTGTGGCTGCTCACGCTCGAATGTAGTTTTCCGTGGCGGTGAGAGTGGGATCCCGTATTTTTTTGACAGCCAAGCGCGACACGCGGCAAGTACCCTCAAACTAGGCCTGTGTTCCCATGGCGCGAGGGTCTCTGTCCACATTTCAAGAAGTCGAATCCCACGACATTCAGCCGTAAATCTCAACTCTGACAATTGAAAGTAGCGAATGAATTCGTTTATCGCGGTTATGACCCTGATCGCGCTCTCCCTGTTTTTGAACAATGAACCTGCCCAGTCGTTGGAAAAACAGGCGGTGTCAGATACCCAACGGACTCTCGCCTCCGACTTGGACGCAGAGTTGCCCAGACTCCCTTTCACCGATTGGTTTGGAAAGGTCGTCGGACCGGGAGTCGGAGTGGTCTGGCAACTGAGCGAATGCGGAGAGCGAAATGATGCGGCGCCCAACGGGGACGGGGACACGCAAGCCTGTGTGGAGGTCAACACGATCTTATCCGACGGACGCAAGGTCATTGTCATGATCGCAGTCGGGACCTTTAAAAAAGGTGTGACCGGCCCTCCGGTATTTCGTTTCGGCGTGATCGAGCAGGCGGGTAAGTTGTACCTGGTTCGGCGGCTTAGTGATCTGCAGAGGATCATATCGACGCCAGGGAGCTTGGCAAGTAGACCAGCGGTCGACCTGCCAGAGGCAAATATACCCACCGTCAAGCTGGCGACGAACTCCGGATACATAGATGCCATGCCGACGTGGAACGGTGAAGAGGTCGGGCGACTTATGCAGATCGAAGAGCCGTCGCCGCCCGCGCCCCCGCCGCTACGAGCAGATCTGGCGCCGCCAACAACGACCCCGACTGCGGAGAACCGGCCGGAGTCAGGGGATTCCAGCCCGGCCGCCCCGAGTGAGGATGTGAAGTTACTGGGGTCCATATCATGGGGCGATGTGATCAAGAAGGCGCAGCCCCGATACCCTGCGAGGGCCAAAAGGGTAAACGCTTCGGGTCCTGTCAAAGTGCAAATCACCATCGCGGAAGATGGGCATGTCATCGTGGCCAAAGCCATCAGTGGCCATCTTCTACTACGTGATGCCGCGGAAGAGGCGGCGCGCCAGTGGGTCTTTAAACCCGCGGTGCTGAACGGCGCTCAGGTGAAGACGGAGACGGTCCTGGTTTTCATTTTCACAGCGCCCCAATAAAGATGAAACTGAGGCTTTTGCTCACCATCTTGTTCGCCGTCGCGGCGCCGATACATTCGGCTTCGACGCAATACGCGCCGGCTTCATCCTCCCGGAACAGGGACCGCAGCCAATACGTCGGCTTTTTCAATGAGAAGGACTTGGCGTGGCGGCCGTTCGAGGCCAAGGGAGTTCCGACGGGCATCCAAGTCAAGCTGCTCAGTCGCGACGGAGAGTCGGGCGCGGTTTCGCTGGTCGCCCACCTGCCCGCCGGATGGAGAAACGCCGCGACAGGCTATCACGCCAGTGACATGGAGATTTTCGTCCTCACCGGCGCGGTCAAGATCGGCGATCGCCGGTTCACCGACCGCTGCTTCACCTACGTTCCCGCCGGCGTTTCGTACGGCCCGGTATCCGTCGAGAAGGAGACGATGGCTCTGTGGTTCTTCGACGGGGACGCCTCATTCACGGCGTCGACGGCGTCAAGACCCGAAGCCGCAGTCGACCGGCGCGTCGAGTTTAAGAGCTTCTACGAGGAGCCGTGGGAGGCCGCGGTCGAGATCGGCTTTAGCAAAGCGCCCGGAATATTCATGAAGATTTTGAAACGGCTCCCGAATGACGGCCCGATGACCTGGATCGCGGGGAGTTTCGCCGGCCGGCCCCCGCGCAAGTACGAAGCACATCCGACTGCGGAGGAGGCATGGCTTTTAGAGGGCGAGTTCAATCTAGCCGAGTGTCTTCCGGAGGGCTTCATGATTCGGCATTTGACCGAAGGGAACTATTTCTACCGTCCCCCCCATATACGACATATCGGCCCGGCGAGCGGTTCGCAGTCATACGCGATCTGGTTTTTCCGCACGCCGGCGAAATTGGCGTCGGAATATTTTGACGACTGCGATGCGCTTTTGCGGAAAGGGGAGAAGTGAGCGACGTTCCTTTAACCGTTGTCCACTCACGCAGTGAGCCGAAAATCTTCTACGGCTGGGTTATAGCGGCTCTCGCCGTGTTTTCCGTCGCCGTAACCAACGGGCTGTCAGGCGCCGGCATCTCCGCCTTTTATCGCGCATTCATCAATGAGTTCGGCTGGAGCCGCGCCGCCATCGCTACGGCAGGCACGTTGCTGCTTCTCGTGCGTGGATTTGCGGGCCCGTTCACCGGGCCGTTGTGGGATCGGTACGGTCCTAAGCGATTTATGGTTGTCGGCGCGGCGGTAACGGGGATCGCATCGATATACGGCTCTTACATAAACAAGCCGTCGCACCTTTACCTGACGCTTTTGATGATGTCCGTAGGGGTAAGTTTGTCGGGATTGGGGGCAGGCGCATTTTTGATTTCTAGTTGGTTCACTCGCACGCGCGGCGTCGCAATGGGCATTCTATTTACGGGCACCAGCTTGGGCGGGATGATTTTTCCGCCGCTCTCAACATTTCTGATTTCCAGCTACGGTTGGCGCATGGCGTTGGTTATATACGCCTTCTTTTCATTCGCCGTCTTAGCGCCGTTGATGTGGCTCTTCATCAAGAATCGCCCTGCCGATTGCGGCGCTCTTGCCGACCCTCACCAATCGGACCTGTTCCTGCGATACGGGAATCAGGTTAAAAGTGTCGCCGGCGTCGCCGCAATCCTGGGAGCGCTGATTTATTCGCCAGTCTCATTATTTCTGCTCGGAACGCTCGGCAAGCGAGCTACGATCCTGACCTTCGCCGTCTTGGGCGTTGTTTGCCTAAGTATGTCGGCGAAATACTTCGCAACCAAGACTCCGGCGCCGAATGTGTCGACACCCCATCCAGTGGAAGGGGTGACGCTGGCCGAAGCTCTAGGCAGCCTTTCATACTGGAAACTCCTGCTCGGATCGGCGCTCTGTTATTACACAATCAATGTGATCGTGCAGCAGTTCATGCTGCATCTCCAATCGCCGCAGGTCGGTTTCGGCCCGGCCGAAGCGGCCTGGGCTTACAGCGCGTTGTTTTTCTACAGCCTGATGGGCAAAACACTTCTCGGTTATTTAAGCGACCGATTTCCGAAGCGCGCAGTCAACCTGATCAGTTGCTCGTTGATGTGCGTCGGCACGCTGATCTTGCTCGAGATTAACCGGACGAGCGCCTGGTTCTTCTGTCTATTTTTCGGATTGGGGTACGGCGGCGTCACGGTGACGACGAAGCTGGCGCTGGCGGAACTTTTCGGTCTGCGCAGCTTGGGTAAGCTGCTCGGAATAATGACTGGCGCCGATGCGATCTTCGGCGGCGGCGGGAACCTGCTGACTGGACGCCTGTTCGACGCCACGGGCAGTTATGAGGCGGCGATCAAATTGATGGCCGCCTGCTCAATCGCCTCAGTCATTTTGATGGCGATGCTGGGTCGAAGACCCCCCGCCTGGTCACTGAAACCGGCGGGGAGGGAATTGTAGAGTGTTTCATCGCCGCCGTCCGCGGCGGCTGACACATAACCACTAACCACTATACATACCTGACATGAATTCAGGAGGGACAAAAATGATAATCAAGTATTTGCGTATCTTGTCTTCGACTTTTTTAGTCGTCGCCCTAGCCGCGGTAATTTCCCATGCGCAGGTGACGACAGCCTCTTTTCTGGGGTTCGTGACTGATCCGGGCGGCGCGGCGATCAGCGGGGCCAAAGTCACCGCCACCAACGAGGCGACCGGTTTGACGCGCACGGTCAATACCAACATCTCAGGAGAGTATGTCATCTCTCTGCTGCCAGTAGGCCGCTACACACTGACATTCGAAGCCCCGAACTTCAGGCAGCGCGCCGTTAAGGGCTTGGTCTTGGAGCTGGCTCAGAAAGCCAAGATCAACGCCACACTCGAGATAGGGCAAATTACGGAGGTCGTCACGAGTGAAGACGGCAAGGACTCTCCGCTAGCCCGCACCGAGACGGCCGAGGCCGGCGAGGTGATCGAGAACAAACGCATCGTCGAGCTGCCACTCAACGGAAGGCTATTTTTGCAACTGGCGCAATTGACGCCGGGCGTCACAACAAATCCACGGGGCGGGTTCGGCGAGCAACTGGCCGGCCCGTTCGGGCCGCGCATCACCGTGATGGGCGCGAGAGAGAGCGACAACTACTTCACGCTGGACGGCGTCGGCATCACCGACCGCTTTTACAACACGCTCACCGCTCCGCTCTCCGTGGAAGCGATCCAGGAATTCAAGGTCCAGTCGAAGAACTATAGCGCCGAATCCGGCACGTTCGGCGGCGCGCAGATCAACATCGTCATCAAGAGCGGCACGAACGACCTGCATGGTTCGGCCTTTGGATTCCTGCGCAACGACGCCTTCGACGCCCGCAACTTCTTCGACGTCGCCAAACCTGAGTTCCGCCAGAGCCAGTTTGGCGGGACGGTGGGCGGCCCGGTGATCAAAAATAAAGCCTTCTTCTTCGGCAATTACGAAGGCCTGCGTCTGGCCAAGGCTCTGACGCGCAGGTTCACAGTGCCGACCGACAGTTTGCGAAGCGGCCAGTTCATTGACCGGTTTATGTCAGCCCACGCCAGCGAATCCCGCGCCTGGCGTCAACTATCAGGCGGCTTGCTTCGACAGGAACGCAATTCCCGACGGGCGTATTTCCCAGGTGGCAAAGGCGATACTGCAGTTCGTCCCGCGGACGAACCTGCCTGGCCTGACCAACAACCTCGTCGGCTCGCCGCAGGAGATTAACGACAACAACCAGTTCACGATCAGGACCGACCTCCGGTACGGCGAACGCGACACGGCTTTTGCGCGCTACACGTTTTTTGACGTTAACGCCTATCAGCCCTATGGTTCAGCGTTCACAGAACGTGGCTATCGGCGAGACGCACACCTTCAGCTCTAAGCTCATCGGCGAATTCAAATTCGGGTTCAACCGGACCGCCGGCGGCCAGTTCCAGCAGAACAGCAACGTGGATTTCGCCTCGCAAGTCAACATCGCCGGCGTCAGCCGCGATCCGTTCGACCGGGGCATCCCACGCATCATCGTGGCGCCATTCAACTCATTCGGGGATGTGACCACGCCCCTCTCACGTCGAGACAACGACTACCAACTCAATTACAACATCTCGTGGTTCCTAGGCAAACACAGCCTGAATTTGGGCTCCCAGTACAAGCGGATTCAATTCAACCCCGTCATCGCTTCCAGCAAACGCGGCCAGTTCACCTTTACTACCACCTACACCGGGAACGCGTTCGCAGATTTTCTGCTCGGATTGCCGGCCAATGCGCGGGTAGGATCTGGCAGTTCACAAGTCTATCTACGGGGCAACGAATGGCAGGGCTTCGTGCAGGATGACGTGAAAGTGTCGAAGCGTCTGACGGTCAACCTCGGGGTGCGGTACGAATACGCGTCGCCCCTGTCCGAAAAATTCAACCGCTGGGCCACCCTCGATATACAGAACAGGCGGGTGATCGTGGCGAGCGAAGGCGGCAAGACCTATCCCCGCGCGCTGTGGGTTCCTGGAATCGAACAAATAAGGATAGGAATAACTTCGCGCCTCGCATCGGCTTCGCATTCGACCTGTTCGGCAATCAGAGAACGGTCATACGGACCGGGTACGGCATCTACTATAGCAGCGCGCCGTACAACTCTTTTGCGCTGCAGAGCCTGGCCGCGCCGTTCTTCAAGGGGGTCAACGCGAACAATTCGCCGACCACCCCCGCGCCGATCACGACCATCGTGAGCAACCCGCTGCTGGGCACGCCAGGCTGGGCCTCGTACGACATCAACTTCCGAACGCCCTACTACCAGCAGTACAACTTCGGCATACAGCAGTTGATCATGCGGGACCTGCTGGTTGAGGCGCAGTATCTGGGATCGATGGGCACGAAGCTCCACACTAATATCTTCTACAACACGCCCGATCCGTCACCGACGACCACGCCCTCCGTCGCGGCGCGGTCGCTCTTCCCGAACCTCGGCAACAATTCGTTGCAGGCGTCGGCGGGAAATTCGAACTACAATGCGCTAGCCCTGCGGGCCGAAAAGCGGCTTTCGTTCGGGCTGATGGTGATGAGCAGCTACACCTTCTCGAAGAGCATTGATACCGATTCGCTCGCCAACCAGGGCGTGTCGACGAACCTCGACCAGAGCAATATCAAGGCCATCGAACGGGGGCGATCGACCTTCGATATTCGACACAGGTTCGTGACCAGTTTCACCTATGACCTCCCCTTCAAATTCGGAAACAAGGCGCTCAACACCGTGTTCGGCAACTGGCAGGCCGGCGGCATCATCACCGAGCAGTCGGGGCTTCCGTTCACGGTCAACATCAGCGGCGACCGCGCCAACAACGGCCTGCTCAATCAGCGCCCCAATCTGGTCGGCGATCCGAACCTGCCCAGCGGCCAGCGCAGTCCAGACCGGTGGTTCAACACTGACGCCTTCGTCATACAACCAATAGGTATGCTCGGCACTGCGGGTCGCAACATCTTGGACGCCCCGGGGACGAACATCGTTGATTTTTCGTTGCTCAAGAATATTCAGTTCAACGAACGCCACCGGTTGCAATTCCGCACGGAGTTCTTCAATCTGTTCAATCACACGAACTTCGACTTTCCCGAACGGATCTGCGCGCCCCCGGTCGTGACTACCGGCGCGTCGTGCACAGGAGACCCGGCGACGCCGTCATCGTTGGGACGTATCAACGCAGCGCGCGATCCGCGCATTCTGCAGTTCGCGCTGAAGTATTTGTTCTAAACACTCTTCCACGAAGTGGCGCGAAGAGACCAAAGGATGGCTGGAAACTCTTCGCGCCACTTCGTGTGGCTCCGCCGAAGAATCAATGATCAAAGTGGCGATCTTTGTCTTCTGTCTATCCCTGATCTACGTCAACGTCGGGTTGTCAGCCAGGCCCGCCTCGCGCACGCAAGGTGAGGATGTCGATACCTCCGGCGACAGGCGAGGTTTTGTCGGCTTCATCAACCAACAGGATTTGCCCTGGGAAGAGTTTCGGGTGAAAGGCGTCGCCTCCGGACTCATATCCAAAACGCTCAGCCACGATCCAAAGACCGGCGCGGTGTCGCTGCTACTCTATTACCCGCCGGGATGGCGAAGCCGGGCTGACAGTAATTATCACAGTGGCGATGAGGAGATATTTGTGCTCGAAGGCGACCTGACCATCGGCGGGCGCACGCTGACCGATCGTTGCTACTCATTCATTCCCGCGGGGATGACGCACGGCCCGATCAGCAGCAGAAACGGCTGCCTGGCGCTGACCTTCTTTGACCAAGAGCCTGATGTGATCGCGTCAAAAGAATCGAAGCCCGGCTCGAGGATCGACCGGGCGATCGAGTACAAAAACTATTTCGACGAGCCGTGGGCGCTGGGGGCCACGCGCGCGAAATCGAAAGCGCCGCCGCCGCTGCTCGTCAAGGTGTTGCGGCGGGACGAACAGACCGGCGCGCGGACGTGGATTGCAGGCGTGCTTTCAGGCCATCCGAATTACACGTGGGAGACACACCCGACCTGGGAGGAAGGCTACTTGATCGAAGGCGAGTATCACTTGGCCGAGTGCCTCAACGGAAAGAGCAAGGCGGGCGTGTACAGGCCCGGCAGTTACTTTTTCCGCCCCTCCGGCCTACCGCACGTGGGACCTAACGCGGGCGCGAAAGGCTATGCGGTCTGGCTGTTCCGCACGCCCGCGGAGTTAGATGTGAAGTTTTTGGATAAGACGGCGTGCAAATAGAAGCCAAGCCGAGAACCCCTTCCAACACCCAACCGATAAAGTTTCAAGAAAGAGAATCGATATGAAGGAGGACCAACCAAGCAGGACGGCGCAGCTCGTTGCGCTCCGGCGCGCCGCGCATCAGCTTCTGGATAACCCGAAGGTTTTCGATGACCCTCTTGCGCTTAGCATCATCGGCCAAGAGAGCGCCCTGGCGTTGCAAACCGGCCAACATCAATCTGAGGATCCGCAGGTGTCGTTGCATCTTCGGGCTTTTTATGTCGCGCGAAGCCGATACGCCGAAGATGAACTCGCCCTTGCGGTTGGACGTGGCGTTCGCCAATACGTCATTTTGGGCGCAGGGCTTGACACGTTCGCTTACCGGAATCCGTATCCCGAACGCGCGCTACGCGTGTTCGAAGTCGACCATCCCGCGACCCAAGCCTGGAAGCGAGCGCGCATGGAGGAGGCGGGCATCCCGCTCCCGGTCGATCTCACGTTCGCGCCGGTTGATTTTGAAGCGCAGAGGCTCGCAGATGGGTTGCAAGACGCAGGTTACGATCCGAGCCAAAGCGCCTTCTTCTCGTGGCTTGGCGTGACGATGTACTTGACGACCGAGGCGGTGATGACGACGTTGCGTTTCATCGCCTCAGCGCCGACAGGAAGCGGAGTCGTCTTCGACTACACGGTCTCCCCGTCGTTGTTACCCCCCGACCAGCGATTGATCTTCGACGCGTTGATAAAACGGGTCGATTGGGTCAGGGAGCCATGGCAAATGTTCTTCGACCCTGCGGAGCTAGTGAAGGATCTGCGGGCTATGGGCTTCGGACACGTTGAAGACATTGGACCGGCGGAGATCAATGCAAAATACTTCAGTGACCGAACAGACGACCTTCGGGTTGGGAGCCTGGCTCATGTAATGAGCGCTCGGGTCTGAATCGCAGCAGTCATCCTTCCTTACCGAGCCGCCGCACCGCCGCCGCGAACTCCGGAAATGGCTGTAAGCGTGCGCTCGATTTGGAGCGTTTCGATGCGCTAGCGAAAAGCCAGCGAACCTACGAAGGAGATAGCCGATGACAGCGCTGGAATTGTCGGAAAGCCTTCTTGACGAGCAAGATCGTACGAACATTTATCAGGTCAACTTCATGGCCGTCGGACTGACGAGGCTATCTTCATCGGCGCTGATCTGGAAGGCGAGGCCCGGCAGCGTACGACAGGTGCGCAGTGTGGAAACGCTCTGATCCATAGCCACACTACTGAGTCTCCGTGACGGCGTAGGTCGCGTAAACGACCTACGCCGTCACGGAGACTCAGTAGATCCCAAATTAGGCGGCTCAGCGTAGGGGCAGATTTTCACAGGTAATCCGTGTTGATTCGTCGCATCCATGAAAATCCGCGGTTCTTGTTGGCGACCGAAACGATGATCAAAGCCAGCATGAGCGGCAGAAAGGAGATGGCTGAAAATGTACACTGCGCGATTCGACGATCCTATAGCCCACACCAGCGCCGTGGCAGGCCTGATCGGCGGAGCGACGGCCGGGTTGGTGGCCGGAGCGTTGGTGGGCGCGGCGCTCGTGGCGACCGTGGCCACCGGCGGAGTGGCGGCGCCATTGCTGATTGGGGCGATGCTGGCTGGTGGGGCGTTAACAGGTGGGGCGCTGGGGGCATGGGTGGGCGAGTACATAGGATCGCTCTCGATCTTCAGCAGTATCACCGGCAAAATTACCACCGGCTCGCCCAACGTCTTCGTCAATGGCAAGCCGCTGGCCCGCGTTAAGTTCGATATTGGGGAATGTACGAAAGCCAGCCCATGCATACCATTGGTCGCTACCGGCTCGGGCACTGTTTTCATTAACAGGCTACCTGCGGCGCGGGTCGATGACAAGCTGACCTGTGGAGGATTCATTAAAGAAGGTAGCTGGAACGTTCGCATCGGCGGTGGAACTGTGGCGTACCTGCCTGTGGAGAGCGAAGTGCATGGCTGGGCTCACAAGGTCGTGATTGGCGCCGGAATTGTCGGCGCGCTGTTGTTGGGTGGGTGGGCAGTGATTCCAGGATTGGTGGGCGCGTTTGCGGTCGGCTATGTGGGCGGCGAAGCGTTGGGCTGGGTGGGCAGGCGATATGGCGATTGGCTCAGTGCCCGGATATTCTTATTGAAGCGCAAATAGAGAGTCCGAGAAACCCAGGATATCATTGAGGAGGTTGATGAAAGATGCCCAACTTAATCTATCTAACTACTATCCGATCTGTAGGCGGTGGTGAATTCGAAATAGAGGTTATAGATGATGGCGGACGATTGTGGCTTAAAGTAAGTGATATGCATCGTCCCAGAAGTATTTTAAGATTTTGGTCTACAAAGCCTAACCAGGCCCAAACACCTTCGTATACGCTTCTTATTGATTTATTACAAGATCGCCTGGCCAATATCGGAAAGCTTGTAGTGGACCCCAAAAACTGGACAGTAATTTTCAAACCAGATACAGTCCAGAAAGGGGATTCCACCGATGCAAAAACATCGTAGTTTTAAACCAGAATTCAAAGCCCGTGTGATATTGCAGCTTCTCTCGGGGGAA
>WNGF01012965.1_pt1 | contig 12299 bp, 5 predicted proteins | sample 5400641 | NCBI WGS metagenome assembly WNGF01 (sample SAMN13153371, study PRJNA577476) | soil metagenome | isolation source: 80 cm soil or saprolite under grassland replicate 2 | place: USA:California | collected 2016-06-15
GCCGTCCTACGTCGTTTGTGAAAAGATCGCGCTGCGGATACGAAAGGCGTGTCAAGTTGCCGAACTGCGGACCAATACTGGTCGTCGACGACGACGCGGACTTCCGCGCGTACATCGTCGTGCTCCTGTCACGCGCGGGCTTCCCGGCAACGCTCGAGGCCGGAACCGGTGAAGAAGCCCTTGCCGCCGCGCGAGCAGAGCGGCCGGCGCTCGTCCTGCTCGATGTCTTCCTTCCCGACATCAACGGGTTCGAGATCTGCCGAACGCTTCGAGACGAGTTCGGTGATGACCTCCCGATCATTTTCGTGTCGGGGGAGAGGGTTGCGCCGGCCGACCGAGCCGTCGGCCTGCTGGTCGGCGGCGACGATTACCTCGTCAAGCCTGTAGATCCGGACGAGTTCCTCGCCCGCGTCCGGAGGGCCGTCGCCCGCTCTCGGCGAGAGCCGGCCGTCCCATCGACGACGACGTCTCGTTCTCTCGATCTGACGAAGCGTGAGCTCGAGGTGCTCGAGCTGCTCGCTCAAGGCCAGACGCAAGCTCAGATCGCCTCGGCACTGGTCATCAGCCCGAAGACCGTGGCGAGCCACGTCCAGCGAATACTCGCCAAGCTCGGCGTCCACAGTCGGGCCCAGGCCGTCGCCCTGGCCTATCAGTCTGGCGCCATCAGAGGGCCGACTAGTTCGGGGCAGGAAGCACGGGCGATGGTCGAGGGGCTCGACACCTTTGCGAAAAGCGGGCGCTAACCGGTCCGCATAGGTCCGAGGTCCGGAAGACCTTTCCACTCAGTCCGTGGAAGTCCGCGAACGAAGGATGTTTCTCGTGGCGGTCGCGCGAGAGGCGGGCGGAGGGGCGCACGAGGCGGCCCTCCGCCCTCTCGGATTCAGTTCCCGTTGATCCGTTCCAGGATGTCGCGCTGGGCGTGGAGCTGCGCCTCGGTGGACGCTGGATTCAGCCGGACGGCCTCCGCCGTCGCCATGACGGTCGCGAACTGGGTGTCCGCGATCCCGTTCCCGTCGGTGTCGACGAGCTCCGTGTAGTCGAACGCGCCGTTCGCGAAGTTCAACCAAGCCGCCAGGATCTGGCGGTCGAGCTGCTCGATCGCCGAGCCCCCGTTCTGCTTCACGTACAGCACGTCGAACGCAGCTGCGACGGTCGACGCGTCCCGGAACTCGTCGAAGACGCTGCTCATGAAGCCCGCGATCGCCAGGTAGCAGAGCCGCTGCGCCTCGCTGAACGCCGTCGGCCTTGGCCGATATTGGGTCTGCCAGTACCCGGCGTTCCGCGCGAGCGACGCGTTTCCGGTGATGATCACCTTCACCGTGTCCGAGGCGACGCCGCCGTCGTCGTCCGCCGCTCCGAAGGTGACCGTGTAGAAACACGCTTCGGCGAACGCGTGCGGCTCCGTGTCCGTCACGGTACGCGGGTTGACCGTCGGGCTCGGATCCGGATCCGGATTGAAGCTCGGGTCGTTCAGCGAGAGCTTCGTCGAGTCCGGCGATGGTGCGCCGTCGCCCCAGTCCCACGTCGTCGTCCGGTCGTCACTGCCGGGATCGAACGACGTGCCCGTGAACGGCACCGTCACGCCGGCGTGCGCGATGAAGGTCGGGATCCCGTTCACCAGGAACGTCCCCGTCTCGTCGATCACGGCCGTCGGGATCACGTTCGTGATCGACAGACCGATGTTCTGGCACGTGCTCGTGTCGTCGTCGAAGCCGCAGACCGTCGCCGTGAACGTCCCGCCGCCGCTGTCGTCCCCGTAGGCGTGCGAGACGCTGAAGGTGAGCGTCGCGTCCGGCCGCTCGTTCTCGAGCGTCCCCGAGATCGCCTGGATCGGCGTGCCGTCGCCCCAGTCGATCGTCGCAGTCAGCGTCTCGAGCCAGCCCGGATCGCTGACGGTGCCGCTGACCGTGACCGCCGAGTTCTCCGGCTTCGGCGCGTTGGAGCCGAGGGCGACCGTCGGCGCCACATTGAGAACGGTCACGTTCGCCTGCGCGACCCGGAATGCCCCGTCGGGGTCGGTGACCTTGACCCTCACCGGGAACACCCCGTCTTGGCCGACCAGCGTGAACGTCGGGCTCGCCCCGACCGCGTCGTCGAACTGACCGTCGTTGTCGAAGTCCCAGGCGTAAGTCAGCGGCTGACCGTCCGGATCGTTGGCCGTCGCCGTCAGCACGACGTCCTGGCCCTCGTTCGTCGAGTAGGGCCCGCCGGCGCTGACCGTCGGGATGCCCAGCGAGATGCGCCAGACGCCTCGCCCCTGCGTGCCGATGTAGATGTTCACGCGGTTCGCCGGCTCGTGGTCGAAGTAGGCGAACCACGGGCGCGGGAGGTGCGGCTTCGAGGTCGCGTTCACGGGATCGGTGAGCAGGCTCCAGTCGGCGCCCGCGTCCGTGCTCAGGAAGATGCCCGAGTCGCGCCCGCCCGCAACCATGATGTTCGCGTCCTCCGCGTCGTACGCGACGAGGCTCGGCTGCGTGTAGCCGTTGAAGGACGTGAAGCTCGTCGGCCCGCGCGTCGTCTGGTAGAGGAACGTCCCGTTGCCGGTCATCATCGTGTCGAGCTCGGTGTCGAACTCCCAGTTCGTGCCGCCGTCGGTCGAGAAGACCATCTGCGGCCCGGAGATACCCGGAAGGTTCGACGCGTACAGCCGGTTCGGATTGTTCGGGTCGACTGCGAACATCCCGAAGCCTCCGGAGAGGCCGTCGTTGTTGTCGATCCGCGTCCACGTGCCTGCGCCCGTACCGACGAAGCGCCAGACCTGCGCCGCGCCGGAGTTCTCGAAGACGCCGATGCACTGCGTCTGCGCGTAGAAGGTCGGCGTGCCGCCCGTCACCGCCGCCTGCACCCCGCAGAAACCGCCTGCGGGCGTGGACGCGGCGCCGAGCTGCGTCCAGACGATCGGATTCGTGGTGATGTCCGTCGTGACGTACGCGCCGGTGTTCGTCACGGCGATGTACTGGTTGTTTCCGAACTGATCGATCGAGTCGGGGAAGTTGAAGGTGGGCGTCGTTCCCGGCGGGTTCGTGGGGAGCTGGCCGCCGCCGGCCAGTCCTGGGCCGCGGAGGAACAGCCTGAAGGGTGAGAAGAACGTGTAGACGACACGGTTCGCGTCGGCGACCATGTCGAAGATGTCGCAGCAGTCGCGGTTCGTCCACGTGGGAGACGCACCGCCGGCGTCGGTGGCGCCGTACGACCCGTTGTCCTGCGTGCCGAAGTAGAGACCTTCCGCGGTGTCGCCTGCCTGGTCGACGCCGGCCATCGCGTAGACCCAGAGGCCGTGCGGCGTGACGTTCGGCTGCTCCCAGTCCGGGTTCTGGCAGTCCGCTCCGTTGTCGGTGTTGTAGAAGACGCCGCCGTCGGAAGAGAACAGCTCCGGACAGGCGTCATTCGCGGCCTGCGTGTCGAAGACCAAGTCGCCGACGTCATCGTGGGCGCCGACGCTCCGCGTGAACGGGCCCGCCCACGTGCTGACCAGCGGGCAGCGGGGCGTGCCCCCCTGCGCCGGTGAGGCGGGCGTCGTGCAGCCGCCGCGGAACAACGTGACGCCTCCGGTCCAGGCATCGAAGCGGTTCGTCCCGCCGCTGTCGGAGCGCTGGTTGGTGACGACGAACGGGATGCGTGAGCCGCCGGCGGCGCCCCTGTTGCTCCAGGTCGCGCCTGCGTCGTCGGACTCGTAGACGTTGTTGTCACTGGCGGCGACGAGCAGGACGTACGCCTCGTCCGGGGAGGCTGCGATCGAGCAGCGCCCGCCGGGCAGCGCGGCCGCTCCGCCCGTCCAGCTGGCTCCTCCGTTCGTCGAACGGAACTGGCCGTCGTCGCCGCAGACATCGACGGTGCCGCCCGGCTGGACGACGACGTCCCAGACGTCTCCGGCGTTCCCGCCGGAGGCGGGCGTCGTCAGCCGCTTCGGGTCGACGTACGTCCAGGTGATCCCCGAGTCGGTGCTGATCGCGACGCCGCAGTTCGTCCCGACGTAGACGTTCGCCGCGGCGTCCGGCCGGATGCCGATCCCGAAGGCGGACGGCTCGGACCGCCGTGTCGCCGGGCACGTATACGTCCCCGAATTGGCCGGCGGCGTCGCCGTCGCCGGATGCGTCCAGGACGCGCCGCCGTTGGTCGACACGTTGATGCCGGCGAGACTGTTGCTCGCGCGACCGTCGAAGAAGGACGTCGCGTACACGCGCTGCGTGTTCGACGGATCGACCTCGACGTCCCACATGGCCGTCGGCCGATGGGCGTTGAGGCGGCTCCAGTTCAGGCCGCTGTTCGTCGTCTTGTAGACGCCGCCCCACTCACTGGCGGCGTAGAACGTCGTGTTGTCGCCGGCGACGCTTGCGAGCCCGTTCACTCGGCCGCCGGACGCGCCGTCCGCGTCCGTCGCATCGAGCGACGACTGGTTCGGATTGATATCGGTGATGACCGCCAGCCCCGCGGCCGGTACACCGGCGGCAAGCGCCAGCGCTCCGAGCGCGACCACCGTAAGACGACCGCCCGGCAGTCGCCGATTCCTGGATCGAAACATGATGCCCCCCCGGTAGTTGACCTGCGCGAGCAGTATCTGCCCCTTCGCAGGGGAGTTCAAGTCGCCGCTAGGAAGCGGAGTCGACCGGGCAGGTCGGGCCGTCGAAGCGGCCGATCGCGCTCGGAACCCAGCCGTCCGCGTGGCGCGTGAGGACCTTCCAGTAGTGGATCGCCTGTCCGTGGAGGCGATACCAGTCGAACGAGGCCCTCCCGGGCACGAGACTCCCGCTCGCCTCGAACGCCGGCCGCTCGAAGCCGTCGCGGAAGATGGTCACGATCACCCGCTGCTCGAGCCCTCGCTCGGCAGCCACTCGCCACGACAGCCGGACGACGCCGCGTCCAGGCTCGCCGTCCACGCAATCGGGCTTGGCGGACAGCTCCGACGCCCCGCCCAGGCCGCCTGGCGAGAGGATGGGGACGCCGACCGGCAGCCTCGGAGCCGGCGGAAGGGGCCACGCTTTCCGCGCCCCCTCCCGCGCAATCGCCTTGACGGCGCCGACCCCGACGCGAGCACGGGCGGCGGTCGCCTCGTATGCCCGCCGGCCCGAGATGCCGCGGTCGCGGGCCTGCGCGAGCGCGCTGTGGATCCTTCTTCGCAGCGCAAGGCCAAGGCACTTGTGCGCGCCCCTGTAAATCGTGGCCAGCGACCCCTTCGGGCACGCCGAAGTTCGCATCGTCGCCGTCTTCGCTGCCGACGGCGTGGATCCGATCGCAGCGAGCAAACATGCCGCGACCGCGGCTGCGGCGTGGCGGCTCATGCGCCGAGATTAGCCGCGAAGGCGAAAGCCAGACGCTTTTTCGCGCTCAAGTATCGTGCGCCGCTGACATGCGAGAGCCTGGCGGTCTTTCCGAGCTTGGCGAGGCCGGCGCCGCAGCGTGGGCCGAATTCGTCAACCGGCTCCTAGGCGAGGCCCTCGACGAGGCGGCAGCGGCGTCCGGACACGGGCAGCGCTTCGTCCTACCGGCCCCGGACGACCGCACCGTGGCGCTGACCGGCCCGGACTGGACCGGTCTGCCGGTACGCGTCACCGAGTGTCTGGGGCTGCAACCCGCGCTTCGACTGCTCGACTCGCCGAGCGACCGCATAGGCGGTGGCGGTCGGGGGCTGCAGGAGGAGTACATGGAGTGGCGCGTGCACCGCACCGACGGGCGCATCGATCGCGTCGAATTGACGACCGAGCTGGGCGAGTACTGGTGCATGCTCGCCGCACACGCGCCGCGGAGGCTGATCGAGACGGTGGCCGCCTTCGCGGGGGAGCCCGCTATCCGGACCGCCGAGGTGTTCGGGAGCTGCAATCCATTCGACCACGAGGTCTCACCCGAGGAGCGCGAGCGCGCCTTCAGCCGGGTAATGCTGGCACCGCACGGTCGCAGCCCCTACAACAACGGTGAGCGCGCGATCTGTTGCCTGGTCCAGGAGACGAACTCGCTCCCCGGGTTGCTCGCGCTCGCGGTGGCGGCGACGACCTGTCGCGTCATCCAGGACAGCGCGGAAGGGCCGCTGCGATCTCTGAATTGTCTCGAAGCGATCCCGCTGATCGGAGACGCAGCCCAGCTGGGTCGCGGGAGCGACCCGGTGCTTGTCGAACGCTTCGGGCGGCTCGCCTTCGAAGGGCGGCTGCTCGCCTTCGACGATCCCGTCGGGATCTATATGCAGGCCGCCGAGAACACCCGACTGCGAACGCCGGACGGAGCCGTCGTGCCGTCAGAATGGTTCGTCTTCAGCCGAGGCACCGGACCCGCAGAGTCGCCTGACGGGCAGCCCCGTTACCAACGCGCCACCTTTCAGGTGCCCCCTGAGGAGGGATTCGTTGTCGAAGATCTCGTGGATGTGGCCACCGAGCGCCAAATCCGCCACGGAGGCCAGATCGCGGACCTGATCCGGCTCGTCGTCCTGCTCCGGGTCACCGAGCCGGACGTGCTTGCCGTCGACCGCGCGTCGCCGGTCGAGCTTCAACCCGATCGGCAAGATAGAGAGTGCTGCTCAGAGCTGCGCGAGTACGCGCGGCAGGTATTCGGAGAAGCGTAAAGCCCCGATGGTGAATCGCCTTCAGGAGGGGCTGGTGTTCGAGCCGCGCACGCGACCGCCGGCGTGCTGGCGGCTCCTACTCCTCAACGCCGCGCCCGGCGCGCGCGCGCGGGAGGTCAGCCACGCGCTGGCCGAACTTGTCTCGATGCTTGGCGACCTCGGAGCCGGGCGTGTCCGCGAGCTCGCGGGACAGCCGGCGGGGGATGAAGAAGCGAGCCGCGAGCAGTTCTGCGGGCTGCGTGCGCTCCTCGGCTACGGGCGTCGTCTGTTCGACCGCGACGCGCACGAGCCGGCGCTGACGCGCACGCAGCGGCCGGAGTTCCTCGTCTACTTGCCAAGGGACACGGCGGCGTTCCCGGCAATCCCCTGGGCCGACATCGGTGCGCCGAACGCCGGCGAGGCGGACATCGCGCTCCAACTCGGCGGCGAGCGGGAGGCGACCGTCAACTGCGCCGCCGTCGAATGCTGGAAGCTGATCGACGACAAGTCGCTCCCTCTGACCGTCGCCGACACCTTCAGCGGCTTCGGCCGCGGAGACGGCAGAGGCTGGCTCGAGTTCCACGACGGCGTGAGCAACATTGCGTCGAGCCAGCGTCTCACGGCGCTCGCCGCCGGGCCTCACCCAGGCTGGATGCGGGGAGGCACGTACATGGCCTTTCTGCGCCTGGCCGTTGATCTTCGAGCCTGGCGACGACTCAACCGCTCCGACCAGGAGCTGCTGGTCGGCCGCGACAAGCTCTCCGGGGCCGCGCTGGTCGGCGTCGCCCGCGATGCCGGGGGCCGCGCGGTTCCCGTCGCGGCCGCCGCACCCGGCGTCGGTGCGAGCGCCGAGGAGCGCGCCCTTTGGCGCGACCCGCCCGAAACGACCGATCCCGTCGTGGAGGCGTCGCACATACACCGGGCAAACCAAAACCGCGCCTCACCAGGCTCGCGGGGTGGCCTGCGAATGTTCCGCCAGGGATACGACTTCCTGGACGGGTTTCGCGACGGAAGGCCGGTTCTAGGCCTCAACTTCGTCAGCTTTCAACGCGATCTGCGGTCGTTCCAGCACGTGCTGCACCTGCCGGGATGGCTCGGTGACGTCAACTTCGGCGGCCCGGCTCCGGCACCGACGGGCGACCCACCTGCGCCCACCCTGATCGAGCTGCTCGCCGGCGGCTTCTACGCCGTCCCACCGCGAGCGGAGCCGTTCCCCGGAAGCAAACTCTTCACCTGAGGCCCAGGGACGCTCGAGCCGACGTGAGCCTTGACAATGGGCTGCAGAGAGCGGGACACTCGACGCCGGATGCCTGACGAAACCTGCATGGCATTCGATTCGGTCGCGCCGTTCAATCCCAATGTTCTGCACCGCTTCGTCGTCGGCGCTGACCCGGCGCCGCGGGCAATGAGCCAGGCAGAGATCAAGACGTTGGGCGATCCATTCGCCTCGCTGCTCCTCGCTCGCGGAGTGGTCCCGCGCAGCGGTGAGGAGGTCCTCGCCAAGATCAAAGCGGCCGTCCCGAAAGGCAGTCCGCTCAAGCGGCACAGCTCGTTCATCCTCGGCGAGGGCAGCCAACTCGCTTCGACGGCTCAGAGTGCCGGCGTCGACCGCACCATGCGCTTCGTCATCACCGTCGGCACCGGCCCGAACGGCCCCGACCTGATGTTCAGCGTCCCGGATCCGAAGCAGCCGAACCTGATCGAGCTCATGGCCTGGGATCGGAAGGTCGGCGGCTTCAACTACTACCGCTCGACGGGCCACGGCGCGATGTGGATGTTCGCCGGGAACTCGCGTGACGCACTACGCGACGCGAGCAGACGAAAAGGTGTGTTCGAGAGTCACCGCAGCGGCGCTCCGATCATGAAGGAGCTGAAAACGCCCTGGATCAACTGGCACTCCCCCGCCGCCAACATCCCGGCAACCGCCTTCGCCGCGAATGATCCGCGCCGGACACACGCCTGGTTCAAGAACAGAGAGCCGGGCGGCGGCCTCACGTTCGAGCTCGAGGCGGCGCGGCCGGCGATGACCCGCTGGGCGAAAGCGCGCTTCGCGAAGCTACGCAAGGGCGGCGGCACCGTCGCGCGGCCCAGGCCGTTCATGGAGCAGATCCTCGACTCGCCGGCAGTCAATCTGACCACGACCCATATCGAGAGCAAGGCGCTTTCACCCACTGACCACCTGGACCTTCCGGCCACGTTCTTCGTCGACTCCGAAGGCCTCTCGGAGATCCTTGGTCTCGCGCCGCCGCCTGCCTTCACCGTCACCGGCAGGATCTATGCAAAGTGCCTCGAGAAGTTCGACGTTCGCATGGACGACGGCGAGGGCTTCACCGCCGAGGGCGACACGCACTTCTGCTTTCTGGTGCCCGAACGCGCATTCGAGGACCAAGTCGTCTTGCGCGAGGTCGTCGAGATGGGGCTCGTCAGCAGGAGACTGGCCGCGTGCCTGCTGATGGTCGATCCGTGGAACCCGATCTTCTCCGACCGCCGGCGCGCTCTTCTACGAGGATCGCCGCCACGACTTCCGGAAGAGGACCCGCCTTGCCGAGTTCCCCCTGCTCCTCCCGCACACGAACATCCCGTCCGGAAAGCGCAGGATGAAGCAAGACGGAACCGTCGCCGGAGCCTGACGGTGCCGAAGCTCGCACGGTTCAGTACCCCCGCACGACTGCCGGACCCGGATCCGAACGCCTGGAACGCTCGCGTCAGAAAGATCCTGGCGCCGTACCTCGACGGCAGCCTGCCGCACTTCTATGACCCAACCCGGAAGAACACTCCTGCCGACACACCGGCACCGATGGTCTCATGGGTCGCTTTCCCCGCCAGCCTGCGCGGGTCCTCCCAGGCGGCGCGCCTGGGACTCGCCGATGACGAACGCACACTGCAGGACGAGTACTGCGAATGGACAGTCGTTCGAAACGCCCGCCGAAAGATCACCCGCGTCACATTCACGACCGAGCTGCCCGAGTATTGGGAGCACCTCTTCAACGTCGCCCCCCAACGACTACTTCAGCTCTACCGCAGGCTCGTCGATCCACGCGTCAAACCGGGCGACCTGCGCACGGCGAAGGGGAAATACAAACGTGAGAATCGGTGGAACACATCGGCGCCCGGACGGCTCGCACACCTGACGCAGGACAACAACACGCTCGAAGCCGCCGTCGATCTCGTCGCAAGAGCGACCGTACTCAGGATCAAACACGGCCAACCGGTCACCAACCAACAGGAACTCGTCCGGTGTTCAGGGCTCGGCAATCCGCTCCGCCACAGCGACCCTCAAATCGCCTCCGCCGTCAACGTCGCTGTCGGTGAAGGCAACGAGATCGCGTTCGCAGATCCGCCCGGACTGCACCTTGGACGGCCGCTGACGGCCGGCATGATCACGCCGGACGGCGCCGACGCCGCCAAGTTCTGGAAGATCGAACGCGGGAACGCCGAACACACCCTCCGCGCCCGCTTCGAAGTGCCCCCGAAACGCGGCTACGTCGTCGGGGACATCGAGATCGGTGGCAGGCCGATCCAACACGGCGGACAGATCGCCCAGCGCGTTCAGGTCTGGGTCAGGGTGCTCGTCAAGAGAGGCACGCACCCGCCCCAGCGGAAGCCCTGCCGCCACTGAGCTCGCCGGAAGTTCGGGCTAGCCGGCGGTCTCGGTGGACACCTCCGGGGGCGTCTCGCCGCGGCGGATGAGCAAGGCCGAGCGTGTCCACTGCGGCATCCACCAGTTGGCGCTACCGAGCAGGCGCATCAGCGCCGGGACGAGCAGCGTGCGGATCACGGTCGCGTCGAAGATGATCCCCGCTGCGAGACCGATCGCGAACAGCTTGATCTCGAAGCCGGGGCTCGAGGAGAGCACCAGGAAGGCGAACATCAGGATCAAGGCCGCACTCGTCACGAGCTTCCCCGTGCGGGCGAGCCCGAGCTCGATCGCACGCTCGGTCGAGCCGGTCTCGTCGTAGGCCTCGCGCATGCGCGTGAGCATGAAGACCTCGTAGTCCATCGAGAGACCGAACAGGAAGGCGAAGATCATCAACGGGATCCAGGCCGTGACCGCGTGCGTCGCGTCGATATTCCAGAGCGAGGAACCGTGGCCGTTCTGGAAGATGAAGACGACGATCCCGAACGCGCCCGCGAGCGAGACGAGGTTCAGCAGCGCCGCCTTGATCGGCAGCACGATCGACCGGAAGGCACGCGCGAGCAGGATCAGCGTCAGCACGAGCACGAAGGCGAGCACGTATGGGAAGTTGCTGTAGATCGCGTGCACGAAGTCGCGATCGACCGCGGAGACGCCGCCGAGCGTGGCGTCGGTGCCCTCCAACGTGCCGTGGACGCGGTCGATGATGCCCTGGATGCCTCCGGCGGCCCCGTCGACCGCCGGGAAGGCCTCGACGATCGAGTCGCCGCCGCGGCGCCACTCGGACGGCGCCGCTGCGCCGACCACGCCCGGAACGGTCCGCAGCTTCGCGGCGACCGCGTCCGCGTTCGCCCCGTTTTCGACGAGCACGTCGAACGGCTTCATCACGCCGGGGCTGATCCCGGCGGCCGTCAGCTGATCGCGGCCGGCGATCGCGTCGCCGGAGCCGGGGAAGCTCTTCAGCTGTGACTCGTTGGGATTGAGCTGCGTCCCGATGGTGGCCAGCACCGCGACGATCGCGATCCCCGCCAGGGCGACCGGCAGCGGCCGCCGGTTGACGAACCGTGCCCACCGGCCCCAGGGCCCGTCCTCCGGATGGCCGCGATCGATGAAGCGGCGCGGCAGCAGGCGCACGCTGTTGATCCGCTCGCCGAGCACGGCCAGCAGCGCCGGCAGCAACGTGATCGCCGCGAGCACCGAGACGGCCGGGATCAGCATGCCGCCGATCCCCATCGAACGGATGAACGGCAGCGGCAGGATGATCAGCGAGAGCAGACCGACCGCCACGGTCGAGCCGGAGACGATCACCGAGCGGCCCGCGTGCGTCATCGTCTCGACCAGCGCCGTTTCGACGTCCTCGCCCTCGCGCAGCTCGTCGCGGAAACGGAAGATCATCAACAGCGCGTAGTCGATCGCCACCCCCAACCCGACCAGCGCGATCAAGAACTGGACGATGATCGACACGTCGGTCGCGTACGTCAGCGCCCACACGAGCGTGAACGTGTTCAGGATCGCGGCGACTGCGATGGCGATCGGCATCAACACCGCGGGCAGCGTGCCGAAGACGAAGAGCAGGATCACGAGCGCGCCGATGCCGCCGATCACGGCCTCGAGCAGCACGCTCGGACCACCGGAGTCGCCGTGCGAGCTGGCCTCCTCGAGCGGGTCGTGCCCCGTCACGTGCACGCTGATCCCACTCGGGAGCCCGGCTGCGGCCGCCCGTCTCGTCGCCTTGGCGCCGCTCTTCGTGTCGAACTTCGCGGTGCCGGGCGGGTAGATCTCCATGAAGGTCGTATGGCGGTCGCGCGAGACGTAGGCCAGATTGCCGGTCGAGAAGTACGAGCTCGTCCGCGCGCGCGGGCTCGCCATCGCCGCGCGCTGCATCGCAGCGCGGATCGCGGTGCTCTTGGTCGCGTCGCCGCTCGTGTGGAACACGACCACGTTCGGCGGGCGCATGCCCGTACCAAACTGCTTCAGCGTCCGCTGGTTCGCCTCGTAGGCGGAATAGCCCGGGATCGAGAACGACTGGTACCAGCGCTTCGACACCTTGCCGGCGGCGAAGGCGCCGAAGACCGTGAGCACGAGCCACGCTCCGATGACGGGCCAGCGATGACGGGCGATCACGTGCGCGAGCCG
>WNGF01020883.1_pt1 | contig 12299 bp, 8 predicted proteins | sample 5400641 | NCBI WGS metagenome assembly WNGF01 (sample SAMN13153371, study PRJNA577476) | soil metagenome | isolation source: 80 cm soil or saprolite under grassland replicate 2 | place: USA:California | collected 2016-06-15
GGCGGTGCGCGAGTTCCGCGTAGGCGGGATACGCCTCGCGCGCGTACGACGGCACGAAAGGGGAACCGAAGCAGAGGGCCTGGTACCCGAGCAGGAGCCCGAGCGGAATCGCGACGCCGGCGGCGAAAGCGAGCAGGCGCTCGGCCGCGCTTCTCCCGGGTGACGTCGGCGCGACAGCGCGCACGGCGAGCGCCAGCGCGACCGGGGCAACCGTGTATTCCGAGATCGCCGCCCAGCCCGCGAGCAGTCCCGCGAGAACGGCGGAGAGCTGCCGCCGGGCGACGGCGTCGCCTCGCCGCCTTCTCGCAGAGCGTCCCAGGAGAGAAAGAGAAGGGACGCCGTCCACGCGTGTCCGAAGAAGGAGCGCGCGTAGTAGAGAAACGGCGTTCCGAAGCCGACCGCGAAGACGACAAGCGGGGCAACCGAGGCGCGCTCGGGCCGGAGCGCGTCACGCCGGCCGAATCGCGCGAGCGCGAGAGTGCAGACGAGAGAAACGGTGAAGAGACGCAGGAGGACGAAGATCGGCGCCGCGGGGGAATCCGGGCGCGGAAAGAAGAGCCGAAGCAGCCGATAGACCGGGACCGCGGCGAGCGCGAGCCCGGGCGCCTTGTTCGAGTAGAAGTGCCCGCCGGACGCCGCCTTGTCCTCGTGGTCGCCGAGCGTCGCCAGCTCTCCGTCGATCGCGAACGACCCGGTCTCGACGAATGCGACGACTGTCTGGAAGCGTGACAGCTCGTTCGGATTGACGAAGGGGGGGAAGAAGCCGGTGAAGTACGCGCAGAGGAGAGCGAAGGCTCCGACGACCGCGGCCCGCGCCCGAGACGGATTCAAGCTGCCAAGTCTAGAATCGTTTTATGTCGCGCCGAGGCCGCGCTTTCCTGTCCGGCCTCGGAGTCGCTCTCCTCTTCGCCCTTCCGCTCCTGCCCGAGATCGCCGGCTCGCGCCGACTGGTCTTCCGCGACGCCCACATGACTCACTGGCCCTGGCGCCGCGTCGCGATGACCCTGTTGTCGTCGGGGAAGGCACCGTTCGTGAACGACACGGCGTCCGGTGGGCAGCCCCTTCTCGCCAACCCGAACGCCGGGCTCCTCTACCCGACCGTCCTTCTCGAGAAAGTCTTCTCCCCGGCGGCCGCGTTCAACCTCCACTATCTGCTCCACGTTCTGTGGGCGTTTTTCGGCGCCCGCGCCCTCGCATCGCGCCTCGGTCTCTCGGAGGCAGGCGCCTTCTTCAGCGGCGTCGCCTTCGCTTTCTCCGGGACGATGCTCTCCTACGGCTCCGCGTTTGCGAACGCCGGGCCGGCGGCTTCCTGGCTGCCCTGGTGCGCCGCCGCGGCGCTCGACCTCGCCCGGGCCGATACGGTCCGGCGACTCCTCTCCGCCGCCTCGGCCGCGGGGCTCGCCTTCGGTCTGCAGCTTCTCGCGGGAGAGCCGGTGATCTCGCTCCTCACCCTCTCTTTCGCCGGGTTCACCGCGCTCGCCGCGTCGATCGCCCCGCCCGCCCGCCGGCTCGCGCGGACTGGACGCACCGTCGTGGCCGGCTCGCTGGCCGGCCTCCTCGCGGCCGGTGTGGCGGCGCCGCTCCTCCTTCCGCTCTCGCAGGTCTTTCGGCTGACCTATCGGGGCCAGCACCTATACTCGGCTCGCGCCTTCGGAGCCTCCCCCTTCGCGTCGTGGCGGATCGCCGAGTGGTTGTTCCCGCGCTTCGGCGGCGATCCGGGCGCGCTCGGGGAAGGGGCGCACTGGCAGTATCGCCTCCACGAAGGTGACCTCGTCTACGTCTGGTCGGTGACATTCGGGGTCCTTCCCCTCCTCGCGCTCGTGCTCTCGGCAGCCCGACGCCGTTTCTGGTCGCGGACGACTCTTCTTCTCGCCGGGGCGACGCTCGTCACGCTCCTGTTCTCTTTCGGATTCGCGCTCCCGTTCTACCGGCTCCTCTACTCCGTCGAGTTCCTGCGCCGCCTGCGATATCCGATCAAGTTCTACCTGCTGACGACGCTCTGCGTGGCGCTCCTGTCCGGTTTCGGCATCGACGCCCTGCGGCGCCACCGCGGAGCCCGGCTCGAGGCGTTCCTCGTGGCGGGATTTGCGGTTGTGTACCTGGCCGGGTTCCTCGCCGCCGGAGAGAACGGGCCTCTCGATCGGTTCGTGCGGCCGCACCTGGCCGGTCTCGCGGCGCGGCCCGACGCGCTCCTGCCGTCGATCCGGCACGTCTTCCGTGGAGACGCGCTCTTCGGCGTCACGGCGGCGATCCTCCTCGCCATCGTTTCGTTCTCGCGCCGGCCGGCTCGCGGAGGCGGCCACGCGCTCGGGTTCGCGACTCTCCTCCTCGCGCTGCCATGGGGGCTCCCTCTCTTCGTTTCCGCCGATCACAAGGACTTGAGCCGCCCGCCCGCAATCCTGCCCGTCCTCACGGGCGCGGGCCGCCTGTACGTTTCACCGCGACTGCCCGAGCTCGCCGTGCTCGAGTCCGGCACGGCCCATCCGCAGCTCCCGCCTACGGTCGCGAAGCTCGCACGCGTCCAGGTCGAGGAAATGATTCCCGCGACCGGAGCCTCCTTTGGAGTGCGCTATCTCTTCGACGAAGATCCGGACGGATCGTACGGCTGGGTCAACCGGGTCGCCGGAGAAGTGCTGACTGCGTCGAGACCGGAAGAGCGCGCACGGCTGCTGCGCATCTTCGGAACGCGATGGGTGCTGGCGGAAGCGGGAAGCGACGTCCCCGGCTTTCACGCCGTAACGGGATTCTCGGTCGCGGGACGCCGGCTGGTGCTGCACGAGACGAATGCCCCGGCGCCCGAGCTGCGGTGGGCGAGCCGTCTGCACCGTCGCGCGTCGCTCTCCGGTTCCCTCGAGCTCGCGCGGTCGGACCTCTTTCGTTCCGCGACCGACGTCGTGCTGCCCGGGACTCGGGACGAAGACGCCGGCCTGACGGGGCCTCCCGCGACGATCGCGGTCCGCGTTCTCGAGGCGGACCGCGCGTCCGTGGACGTCGAAGCTCCAGCGGCCGGCCATCTCGTCTTTTCGCGGACGTTCTTCCCCGGCTGGAAGGCGACCCTGGACGGGAAGCCCGGGCGGATCCTCCTCGCGAACGGGCGCGACCTCGCGATCGCGGTGCCTGCGGGACGCCACCATGTCGACGTGTTCTGGAGCCCGCGCGCTTTCCGATTCGGCGTGGCTCTGCAGGCGCTCGCGATCCTGTTCGTCCTGCTGGTCAGCGCGCTGGAGCTTCCGCGTCGAGGGCGCGCGCGAACGGCCGCGAGCTAGAGCCCGATTTCCGGCAGGAGTCCGAGGTGCGCCAGAAGGCGCAGGTAGATGTCGGGACGGCACCCGTTGGCGGGAATCACGCCCCACGCATAGACGAACGCGAGGACGACGTAGGGCGCGAAGATCCAGCGGAACGCGCGGGTGTCGATCACGTCGCGGAATCCGACGACGAGCGCGAACGGCGCCATCGCCAGGAAGTAGCGGCTCCAGTCCTCCGTCGAGATGAAGAGGTGCAAGACCAGCTCGAACGCGCAGTACCAGAAGATCACCGGGAACGGTCGCAGCCGCGAGGTTCCGACCGCGTAGACGAGAGCGAGCAGGATATGGAACTCCGCCTGGTGGTAGAGCCCCTTGCGAAAGAGCTGCGGCAGGAATCCAAAAGGAAGGAAGACCGACATCTTGTCGCCGTGCTGGGAGAAATACTCGAGGAAATTCCCGGTGCGCGAGGCGCAGAAGAGAAAGTAGCCGGCGAGGGCCGCGGGGATGAGCGAGACCCACAGGATTTCGCGCAGCCGTCGACGGCGTGCGAGCACGACGACGAACGCGGAAGCGATCATCAAGCCGGAGATCCGCGTCAGCGTCGCCAGCGCTCCGGCGACCGAGGCGCGCGCGACCCGCGACCGCTCGAAAAGAAGGATCGACGCCAGCGTGAACGCGATGTAGACGGCCTCCGTCGAGCCCGTCGATCGGTAGAGCAGCCAGCGGGGCGGGAGAAAAAGGAACACGAGCGTCAGGAACGCGGGCGAAGAGAGCCTCCAGACGTCCCGGCAGAGCCGATAGAAAAGGAGCGTCGCCGCGCAGGTCGCGAGGACCGAGACGAGGAGCAGCGCCCTCTGGTATCCCAGGAAGGAAAACGCGCGGACCAGGAGCGGGTAGACCGGAAAGTGCCGCAGAAAATACGTCGGTGTTTGAACATAGGCGAGAAGCGGGTTGTCGGGCCGGACGTCGTAGAGAGTTCTCGCCACGGTCAGGTAGTTCGGAGCGTCCCAGAAGCGGTAGACGTCGGTCATGCGCGACAGAAACGGCGCGTAGACCAGGAAGGATCCGGCGACTGCCGCCGCCAGGAGAAGGATCTCCGGCCGGGCCGGGGCGGGACTCTGGACTCCGGGCGCGGGATTCTGGACTTTGTTCACGGGCGACTTTCGACCCTGGACTTGGGGCTCTGGATTTTCATTTTTCGCAGTTCCCAGAGCAGCCAGAAGACCGCGCTCCACCAGATGCCGTGCCATCCGGGCAGGTGCGGGAGCGGAAGGTCCAGCGCGTCCGGGGATCCGAGAAAGAAAGCCGACACGACGAGCGTGTAGACAGCATAGCCCGCTCCGCCGAAGAGCGACCCGAGTGCGATCGGCCAGACGAAGTAGTACTCGACGACCCCGGGAACGAAGATAAGAATCACGAGAGAAAGCAGAAGACACGCGCGAGCGATCTCCATCCGACGGAACGCGGCGACCGCGGCCGCGGTCGCCATCAGGAAAACGACCGCAGGAGCCCACGACGGCATGCCCGGCACCTTCGTGAGCATGGCGGTTCCGTAGTCCTCGCGGAGGCTGGAGTACCCGAAGATCCGCTGCGCGGTCACGTGACGCACGTGCCAGTATGGAAGGAAGGACAGAGCGAAGAAGGCGAGGTAGGGAACCGCGAGCGCGAGGAGCTTCCTCCACCCGAGCCGGCCGCGCGCGAACAGCAGCGGATGGAACCACGTGATGTGCTTGAAGAGCAGTGAACCCGAGAGGGCAGCGAGGACGGGCGGACGGAGCGGATCTTCGTCCCGCGCCAGCGCGATCGCCGCGAGCAGAAACAGGATCGCAAGGTTGTCGAACTGCAGGTGGAAGCCCGTTACGAACACCGAGACGGGATTCGAGAAGAAGAGAAGCGACGCGGCGGCGGCCCGAAACGGTGGGCGTCCCAGGTTCCACTTCGCGATGCGGTAGACGAGCAACGCGGATCCCGCATCGGCCGCGAGTAGAACGAGCCCGACCGCCTTCTCGAACGACATTCCGATGCCAGAGGCAATCCGCGCGACCCCGGCCAGCAGGAAAGCGAAGGCCGGAGAGAAGTGGTAGCTCAAGATGTCCCGATAGAGGCCTCCGCCGCGGGGCGCGAATTCGGCGAATTGTCGGTAGGTTCTCATGTCCCAGTTGTCCTGAAAGACGGAGAGCCACGCGCCGCGCACCGCCGCGGCGGCAAGAAAGCCGGCGACCAGCAGGAGCCGCCGCCGGGCGCTCAGGCGGACCCCGTTTTCGGCGCGCCAACGTTTCGGCGGGGTCGAGGGACAGGCCGGGTGCTTGGAACCCGGCGGTAGACGACTTCCGTCGCGACCGCGGAGACGACCACCCAGAAGAGTCCGACCAGAAACCCCGCCGTTACGTCGGTCATCCAATGAGCTCCGACAAACACGCGCGACCAGGCGATCATCCCGATCGCGAGAAGCGCGAAGGCGATAGCCCCGAGCCTCGGTGCGGCGCGGTCCGACAGGTGGAATACGACCGCGACCAGCCCGCCGTAGAACACCGTCGACATCGCCGCGTGCCCGCTCGGAAAGCTGTACGTGTGCTCGGAGACGAGCGCGGGCCAGAGATCCGGCCGCGCGCGGTGGGCAGGATGAAGAGGTGGCTCCCGAAAAAGGTCACCAGGATGGCGAAGTGGTCGCGCCCGGCGGTCTGCAGCCCGCGGACGAAGAGCGTGACTTCCCGGTCGAGGGGTCCGGCCCGTGCCGTCAGGAACACGTCGCCAGCGAGCATGCCGAAGAGGACGACGAGGACCGCGCAGACGAAGAGGCCCGCGAGGAGAGAGAGTCCGATGGCCTGGACCCGCGTGACGATGAGGTCGAAGAAGCGCGGCTGCCGACGCGGCGGGGCGGACTCCTTGCCGGTCAGCCCTTCCATCGGACGCCCCCCGAGAACGACCAGCGACGCTCGGGACTCCAGACCCCCTCCGCGGCCCGCTCCGCCGCAACCTCGAACCGCAGGACATCGCGCCGGTAGTCGTAGGGAGATCCATCCCGCGCGTGGACCGCCGTGTCCAAGGAATAGACGCCGGGTGCGAGATCGAGCGACGCGATGTCCAGAACGACGGTCGCGGCGGCGCTGAGCTCCTCCGGCACGAATCCGTCGATCGCCGTGTTCGAGCCGAAGACCGTCGCGCCGGCGACCGTCGAGATCGCGAATCCGAACACGAAGTCGGTGAGCCGTCCCGGCGCGTTCACTTCCATGACGAGACGCGCCGGCTCCCCGGAGACGAACCGCGACGCCGGCCGGTCCGCCGAATCGAGGAGCTTCACCGCCTGGACCGTCGCCGCGCCCGATCCGATCCGGGGAACCTGGCCCGAGGCCGGCGCGGCTCGTGCGCGCCGCGCGGCCTCCCGCTCGGCAACGCTCTCCCGGTAGAGGGTGACGGTCTCTCCGGCCGGACCGTCGGCGGCGACGCTTCCCCTGTCGAGCCAGATCGCGCGGCGACAGCGTTCGGCGACGAGGCCCAGATCGTGCGAGACGAAGAGGAGCGTCTTGCCCGCGCGCTCGAACTCCGCGAACTTCTCGAGAGACCGGCGGGAGAAAGCCTCGTCGCCGACGGCGAGGACTTCGTCGACGAGCAGCACGTCCGGATCGCAGTGGGCCGCGATCGAGAACCCGAGCCGAACCGCCATCCCGGAAGAGTACGTCTTGACCGGAGCGTCCAGGAATTCCTCGAGCTCCGCGAACCGGACGATCTCGTCGAAGCGTTTTGCGATTTCTTTTCGGGTGAGCCCGAGCAGGAGTCCGTTGATTTCGATGTTCTCGCGGCCGGAGATCTCCGGATGAAATCCGGCGCCGAGCTCGAGCAGTGCGGCGAGCCGGCCGCGCACGGAGATCGAGCCGGCGGTCGGCCGGAGGATCCCCGCCAGGAGCTTCAAGAGCGTGGACTTGCCGGAGCCGTTCGGTCCAACGACGCCGACGGTTTCTCCGGCAGCGACGACGAACGAGACGTCGGTCAGCGCCGGGATCGCCTCGTCCGGCGCGAGCGCGCGGCCGGGACGGCCGGAGAGGAGCGCGGCCTTGAACGTCCCGACCGAGCGCTTTCTGCCCCAGCGCCGGTAGAGCTTCGTGACCGAACGGACGTCGATCGCCGGCGGAGCCGTCACGCTTCCTCCGCGATCGAGTCGCGCAGCCGCTCGAAGACGGCTGCCCCGGCGGCGAGAGCGATCAAGGTCCAGACGACCATTCCCGCCCAGGCAGTCGCGGGGACCGGCCGGAAGAAGAACGCGCTCTCGTGGATCCCGACGAAGAACGGAGTGAACGGATTCAGCCAGAGAAGCCACCGCAGTCTGCCGGGTGCCGCTTCGATCGGATAGAGGATCGGCGTCAGGAAAAAGGTGAGCGTGAGCAGGTTGGCGAGCAGGTCGCGGACGTCCCCGAAGTGGACCGAGAGCGAGGAGATGACGAGTCCGAGGCCGAGGACCATCGTGGCGAGAAGGACGAGAACCAGCGGGAACTGCAGCACGGTCGAGTCCACTCGGACGCTCCCCGTCGTCGCCGCAAGCGCGATCGCGCCCGCGAGCACGGGAAGCGCCAGGACGAGATGCGCGAACCGCGCGCCGGTTGCGACCGCCGGGAAGACCTCCGGCGCGACCGTCGTCTTGCGGAGCAGCGGGCCGTTCGCCCGGAACGTCTCGGCCGCGTCGAGGAGCGCCGAGGAGACGAAGCCCCAGCAGAGGACGCCCGCGAAAAGAAAGAGCGCATAGGGACGGACGTCGGAACGCGGTGTGAAAACGAGGCGGAAGACGGTGGCGTACACGAGGAGGAGGAGCAGCGGGTTCAAGAGAGACCAGAGAAAACCGAGAACGCCGCCGCGATACCGCGCCAGGAGCTCGCGTCGCGCGAGCGCGAGCACGAGCGCGCGCTGGCGCCAGGCGCGCTGGAGGGGGGACCACACGCGCGACAAGTATCCGATATCCTCCGGCGCGTGTCGTCGCCGGATGCGCGCGCGGCGCCTTCTTCGGCGCCCGCGGTCGTCTGCGAGCGGGTCTCGAAGGTCTATTCGGGAGTGCGGCCGGTCGTCGCCCTCGACACGGTCGACCTCGCGGTCTCCTCCGGCGAGTTCCTCGCGATCGTCGGCCCGTCGGGGGGCGGCAAGTCGACGCTCCTCCACCTCGTCGCGGGAATCGACCGTCCGACCTCGGGGTCGATCCGGGTCGGCGGACGCGACATCGGAGCTCTCCCCGAGAGGGAGTTGACGCTCTATCGCCGCCGCGAAGTCGGCGTGGTGTTCCAGTTTTTCAACCTGCTGCCGCATCTGACGGTCCGCGAGAACGTCGAACTGCCGCGGCTTCTCGATGGAAGGAAGGACGCCCGCCTTCGCGCGCGCGAGTTCCTCGACCGCGTGGATCTCGCCGAACGCGGCGAGGCGCATCCCTACGAGCTTTCCGGCGGTGAGATGCAGAGGGCCGCGATCGCGCGCGGTCTCGTCACCGGCGCGCGTCTGCTTCTCGCCGACGAGCCCACGGGGAACCTCGACTCGCGCCATGGCGAGGAGGTCCTCGAACTCCTCGACCACGTACGGCGGGAACGGGGCGTGACACTTCTTCTCGCGACCCACTCGCCGGCGGCCGCGCGGCGCGCGGACCGCATCGTCGAATTGCGGGATGGGCGCTTCTCGTGACCGGCTTTCGCCTCGTCCTCTCGGCCCTCGTCATCGGACCTGCTCGGCGTCGCCCGATCCGCGCTCTCTTGCCCGTCGTCGGCGTTGCGGTCGGCGTCGCCGCGGTCGCCGCGATCCACCATGCCAACCGAAGCATCACCGAGTCGTTTCGCGAGGCGGCCCGAGAGGTGGCGGGGAAGAGCGACCTGGTCGTGGTCGGAGCGCGAGGCGTGCCGATCGACGCGATCGAGCGTCTGCGTTTCCTGTGGCGGATCGGTTCGTTCGCGCCGCTCGTTTCCGGAAGCGCCGTCCTCGCCGACGGATCCGGGGAGGTCGTCTCCGTCCTGGGGACGGACTACGGCGCCGAGGGAGCGGTCCGCGACATGCGCCTCGTCGCGCCGACGACCGGCGCGGAGCGAGCGAAACTCCTCACTTCGGGGACCGTCTTGCTCCCGGTCTCTTTCGCGTCGCGCCACGGTTTCCGGATCGGGTCGCGGGTCCCGCTCGTCGCGGGCGGCGTTCGAACCCGAGTGGTCGTGGGAGGTCTGCTCGAGCTCTCCGGGCTCGCCCGCGCCGCCGGGGGCGACGTCCTCGTCACCGACCTCTTCACGGCGGGACGGCTCCTCGGGAAGACCGGCTTCGTCGATCGCGTGGACGTCGTCCTCGACCCGGGAGTTTCGGCGGATGCGGCGCGCAGCGAGATCGCCCGTCGATTGCCGGCAGGCCTCTCGGTCGAGCCGGCCGGGCGCGTGGCGCTGGCGGCGGGCCGGATGGCGAGGGCGTTTCGCTTCAACCTGAACGCGCTCGGCTCGCTGACGCTTCTCGTGGGGATGTTCCTCGTCGCGAACGCCGTTTCGATCTCGGTTCTGCGCCGCCGACCGGAGATCGCGACGCTCCGGTCGCTCGGGACGTCGCGCGCTTCGATCTTCACCGCCTTCGCCGTCGAGGGCCTCGCCGTCGGCGCGGCGGGAACGCTCCTGGGAGAGATCGGCGGCCTCGTCCTCGCGCGGATCGCTCTCCGCGTGGTATCGGGGACCGTCTCGAGCGTTTACGCGCCGACGGCGAAGATCTCCGCGGCCGGCTTCGGGCCGCCGGTCCTCGCCGCCGCGGTCGCGGGAGGGCTCTCCTCTTTTCTCGCCGTCCTCTTCCCGGCGGTCGAGGCGACCCGGGTTCCTCCCGCTCCCGCGATGCGGCCGGGCTCGACCGAGCAGGTCCGGCGCCACCGGTCGGGGCCGCGCGCCGCGGCAGCCGCTCTCTCGCTCGTCCTGGCGGCTGCGCTTTCGCGCGCGAGGCCGGTCGCCGGATTTCCGTTCTTCGGGTTCGGCGCCGTCGCGCTCGTGGTTTTCGCGCTCGCGCTCGTCTCGCCGATCGCCGTCTCCGCCGGAGCGGCCTCCGCGCGGAGCGCCTTCGCGAGATTCTTCGGGCCGGCCGGCCGGCTCGCGACCGCATTCTTCGGCGGCTCTCTCGGGCGCAATGCGGTCGCTGTGACCGCGCTCGCCATGGCGCTCGCGATGACGCTCGCGATGATCACGACCGTTGCGTCGATGCGCGCAACCGTGCGGACGTGGGTCGAGTCGAGCCTCCGGGCGGACCTGTGGGTCCGGCCGGCGTCGGGCCGGGCCGGAGCCGTCGTCGGGGATCTGCCCGGCGAGATCGTTCCTTTCCTGCAATCGGTTTCGGGCGTGGAGGCAGTCGATCCGTTTCGGGTCCGCGACGCCTCCGACGCTTCCGGCCGCGCGCTGACGGTCGGCGCGAGCGACTTCCGCGTTCTCGCCCGCGCCGGCGGCGCGCCGCTCATGGACGGGCGCGACTCCCGAAAGACGGCCGAAGTCGCCCGCCGTCGAGGAGAGGTGCTCGTGTCGGAACCGTATGCACGGAGGTTCGGAGCGTCCCGTGGGGACGTGGCGTTGCTCGTGACTCCGAAAGGGCTCCGCTCCTTTCGAATCGCCGGCGTTTACCGGGATTTCGCAAACGATCGGGGCACGATCCTCCTGGATCGGTCCCTCTATCTCGATCTCTTCGGGGATGACCGCCTGACGAGCGCAGGGATCCTGGCCCGGCACGGCGTCTCGTCCGAGGATCTGCGGCGCCGGATCTTCGCGGCGGTGGGCGACCGCTTCGCGGTCGAGGTCACCACGAACCGCGAGCTCCGCCGTCAGGTCCTCCGAATCTTCGACCGGACTTTCGCCGTGACCCGCGCGCTCGAAGGAATCGCAGTCGCCGTCGCGGTGCTCGGGATCGCCAACGCGCTCGTTGCCTCGGCGGTCGAGCGGCGAAGGTCCTTTGCGCTGCTGCGGGCTCTCGGTGCGTCGCGGCGCCAGATCGGCAGCGCGGTTCTGCTCGAAGCTCTGCTCACCGGCGGCGTGGCGACGGTCGCCGCCGTCGCGGCAGGCGCCGCGTTCGCCGCGCTCCTGATCGGGGTGATCAACCCGCAGTCGTTCGGGTGGAGCTTCGTGCCGCGCGTCCCGATCGGGAGGCTCGCGGCCGCCGCCTCGGCCGTTCTCCTCGCCTCGGTCGCCGCGGGGCTCGTACCGGGCAGAATCGCCGCCTCGACGGATCCCGCGGCAGCGCTGTCGGAGGAATAGCCGTGATGAAACAGATCGCGGCGCTCGCATTTGCCGTGCTCCTGCCGGCGCCCCCGCCGTCCGTCACGTTTCCCCGCGATCACGGCGCACATCCCGACGTCCCGGTCGAGTGGTGGTACTACACGGGACACTTGACCGACCGGGCGGGGGCGAGCTACGGCTTTCAGCTCACCTTCTTCCGGGTGCGGGACGTTCACCTCGCCCACTTCGCATGGACCGACGTTTCCCGGCGGGAATTCCGGTACGAGGAAAAGACCCATCTCGGACTTCCCGGAATTGCATCGGCGGAGCAAGGGCGGCTGGACGTCTCGAACGAGGACTGGTTCGCCCGGGAAGGACCGGGCGGGATCCACGTCCTGACCGCTTCCGGTCGGGCCGGAGACCTCGAGCTCACGCTCTCGCCGGTCAAGGCTCCGGTCCTCCATGGCGAGAGCGGCGTGTCGCGCAAGGGAGCCGGTCCGCGCGAGTTCTCACGATACGTCTCCATCACCCGTTTGACCGCTCGCGGCTCTCTCCGGCGAGGGATCCGCCGGGAACCGCTCTCCGGGACCGCATGGTTCGACCACGAGTGGGGTTCCGGGGTGCTGCCGGCGGAGGCGGCGGGCTGGGACTGGTTCGCGCTCCAGCTCGACGACGGCTCGGAGCTCATGCTCTACCGGATGCGGCGCTCCGACGGAAGCGCGACGGCCTTCTCCTCCGGCACCTTCGTTGCCCCGCGCGGCGCGGCAGTCCCGGTTCGCTGGAGCGAGGTGCGCCTCTCCGAGACGAAATTCTGGAGTTCCCCGCATTCGCGGGCGCGCTATCCCGCCGCCTGGCGGATCGCGGTCGCCTCAAT
>WNGF01008267.1_pt1 | contig 12296 bp, 11 predicted proteins | sample 5400641 | NCBI WGS metagenome assembly WNGF01 (sample SAMN13153371, study PRJNA577476) | soil metagenome | isolation source: 80 cm soil or saprolite under grassland replicate 2 | place: USA:California | collected 2016-06-15
CCCCTTTCCGCTGCACTTCGGCATCACGGTGTCACGCGGAAGGGGAGCGCACGCGCACACGGCGCACGTATCGGCGACCGCGCGACAGTCGCTGTCGGCTGCACACTTGAGAGCGACGAGCGTTGCCGACGCGTCCCTGCGTTCGACCTTCGCGCCAGCGGCGTCGGATGCCACTCCCGAAGAAGAAGCGACCGTGGGGACGGGGAGCGCCGTTTCGGCAATGCGAGGGTTCGCTGCATCTCTCACGGCGATGGCCGCGAGGGGGGGGAGCGCATCGGGCGACGATGTCTCGTCGCGGGAGCGCACGCAGCCCATCGAGGTGACGATGATGAGCGGTAGCGCTGTCGCGAAGCGGCGGTCCATTGGGAGGGCGGCGCAGCATAGCCCAGCTCACGCTGTCGCTTAAGAGAGATCGAATCGAGGTCGCACGCGGGCGTATCCGTGCGAGCACCAGAGCAGAGCGGCCGAGCGCAGCTGCGAAGATCTGGATCTTCGATAGAGAACAATGTGACGCAATGAACCAAACGAGCGCAGCTGACGCCCACATGTGCGTGCGTGTTGGAAAGACTTCGACTCGAAGAAAACCGACGCTCCGCGCAATGCACCAAGCGGCAGCGTCGGCTAACATCGCCGACCATGCCGATGGGGTTCGAAAGCAAACGACGGTGGACAAGACGATTCGACATCACGATGGCTGTGCTGCTGTTCACTCCGACGGTGCTCGGCCAGACGAAAGAGCCCGACCCGCCCGCAGAGACGAGTGCGACCGCGCCGCCTTCGTCACCGCCCATCATGGCCGAGCTTTCCGGGACATCGACTGCCGTGCGCCCTTCCGACCCATCGGGCGCGGCGCCGCCGTCCGCCGCCGACACCTCGACTGTCGCGACGCCACCGAAATGTTGCGTTCACGAGGGTTTTTATCTTCGCGCGTCATCGGGGTACGGGTACGCCACCCTCTGGGGCAAGGGACCCTTGGGAAGCGCCTCGGTGTCCTCACTCGGCAAGAGCTTCGGTCTGGCGATCGGTGGGGCCGTCGCACCCGGCGTCGTGGTGGCCGGCACGCTCCGCTCTACGGTCGCGACGGCGGCTTTTCAGGGAGGACCTTTCGAGCACGCCGATCTCGTTTCGGACGACGGGAAGCGACTGACCACCGCAAGTAGCGAGGCGGAGGCCGCTCTCGTGGAGCTCGGAGTGCTGCTCGATTGGTACCCCAACCAACGTGGCGGCTGGCATTTGGGAGGCTCGCTCGGCCCGGGTGCCACCGCGATCGTTCCTCGCGCGAGCGGCAGCGCCATGGCGGGTCTCGTTTGGACCGGTTCGGTATTCGGCGGCTACGATTTTTGGATGGGCAACACCTGGTCGGCGGGGATCATGGCCGTTGCGTCAGCCGCCAACCGCACGATGCTGAGAGACAACGACCGCCACGATACCGGCTACCAGCTTCAACCTCTCGCGTTCGGACTGGAAGCGTCCTTTCTCTTGTATTGATCCTGGTCCGGTCAGACCTCGTAATCGTGGATGGCACGTGTCACGAAATGCTGCAGCGCGGTTCGCAGGCTGCGGTAGGTCACGATGTCGCTGAGGTCGACGCCCATCTGCACGATCGTCTGCGCGATGGGGGGATTGATTCCCGTCAGCAGGCATTCGGCGCCGAGCAACCGCACCGCTCGCGCCATGCGTAGGAAATGGTCGGCCGTCGCGGTGTCCATCACCTGAATGCCGGTGATGTCGATGATGACGCAGCGGGCTTTTTTCTGCACGATGCCCTGCAGCAGCGCTTCCGTCATCTCCGCGCTGCGCGTGGAGTCGAGCACCCCGACCACCGGCAGGCAGAGTACGCTCTCCCAGACCTCCATGATCGGAGTCGTGAGCTCCCGGATCGCGGCGCGCTGTCTTTCGATGGTGGCGAGCTTATCTTCGAGCTCGGCGCGGTAGGTGGTGCTCGTTTCTTGCTCGCGTGCGAGCGAGTCGATCATTTCGTTGATGCCCACGTACACCGGGTGCAGCGGGTGATCGTCGGGCACGTCCATGGTGAGCCGCGTGTCGTAGTTGCCCGCGCCCACATCCTTGAGGACCAACAGAATGTCGGCGACTCTTTCCAGGATCTCGAGTTCGAAATCTTCCTCGTCGGTCATTCGATCACCCGATGCTGATGCCCCGTTTCACGTCGGACCCGCGCCACGTTTCATTTCTGATGGGGGCTGGCGAGGGGTTCTCGCCTGCTCGGCTCCCTTTGGGCTTCGTCGCCGAGGAGCTCCCGAATGCGCACGGTGAGTGAGTTCTTCTTGTGCGGGGTGGGCCTGATGCCCAAGATGGCGAAGGCTTCCTCGACGGTGAGCGCCGTTTTGACGCCGCGCAAGTCGACGCCCATCGTCTGCAGGGTCAGCGCGATCTCTGCGCTCATCCCACAGATGATGCTGTGCGTGCCCATCAGCCGAGCCGCGGCCGCCAAATTGGTCATGACCGAACACAAATGGCTGTCGATCATCCACACCCCCGTCACGTCGATTACCAAGCCGTCCGCGCCGCTTTCGTTGATCGTCGCGAGCACGTTCTGACGAAGACGGTCCGCGAGTGCATCGGTGATGTCGCCCTGCAAGGGGACCAGGATCACGTTCCACAGTTTGATGATGGGGAGTCGATCCAAATCTTGCATGTCAGTTCCTCAGGTCGGCCACGAGGATTGTCGCGTCGTCGTGCGACCGGCGGTGTTGTTGGAAGATGGTTCGACACGTTTCTGCCGGTGAAAGCTCGCGCATATCGGCCAAGCGAAAGCGAGGCGATATGCCATCCGTGAAAATCGCCACCCGTTCGTTGTCGCGCAAAGGTCCGTGAAAGGTTCGAAAGCGCGGGGTGCGTCCCCCCAGTACGCCCGGCGTGATCATGATGATGAGCCGCGACTCGCGGCAGCGGATGTCGACGTTCCCGACGCCGCATCCCGCGATGTGGAGAGGTCCCCCGGGCGACGGCGATGCATCGATTCGGCACACCAAGGCCGCTGCGCCGCGCGTCCCCTGTAGCTTGGCATGCACACGCTCCACCATGTCGGCGACTTCGTCGGAAAGCGGCACGTTGTTCAGCACATCGACCGCGATGGCGGCGGCATGTTGCGCCCCATGACCATGCCCCAGGCCGTCGATCACCGCGAGCAGACCCGCCTTGCTCTCTTTTCGGATGACCACGGCATCTCCGTTGGCGATCTCGCCCTGCATGGGTTTGCAGATGTACTCGACATCGAGCTTCATAGCCAGACCAGCGCTTCGACGACCGTGCCTCGCTCGTCGGTTTGGATGTCGAATCGGTTGGCCAGCCGCTTGACCCCGAGAAGCCCCTTGCCGAGCCCGGACTTGCTCTTGTACTTGCCCGACATGATGTCCTCGATGTTGCTGACGCCGGGCCCGTTGTCTCTCGCCTGGACCCGGACTTTGCGCGGCACCGTGTCGAGGACCCCGAGGATGATGTCTCCGCCGTTCGTGTAACTCACGATGTTGCGTGCGAGCTCGCTCACGATGGTGGCGATCTTCTGGGCGGTGACCCCCGACGCGCCGAAATCCTCCGACAAAGTTCGCGCGATCATCCGGGCCCGGCTGATGTCTTCTTCGCCTTTGACGGGAATGGTGTGCGTTTCGGGTGTTTGTCCGCGCCTCGCCAGTTCATCGAGCTCGCGGCCGAGCTGCTCCTGGCGCTCGGGAGCGACGAAAAGGCGGATGCTGTTCGACAACCGCGGAATGAGCAGAGGCAGCTCGCGGATCGTCAGTTGCTGTGGGATGACGTTGCACTCGCGCAATGCACGATTGAGCGCCACCTCGGCGTTGACCGACGAGAGATAGCGCAACAGCAGCGTCAAGAGGCGCTGGTGGGTGGACGTCATTTCCGGGCGTGGCCAGCCTTACGAAAGGTGCGGGCATCCCGAAAGGTGGTTCGTTTCCAAGCCACCGCTCGGCTTGCCCCGCTGCGTGAGCATCCTACACGCTCTTGGTCACGCGCAACACTCTTTCGAGCATCGGCCGCATTGACGACCCTCGGGTAGGTGTTGTTCGGCCTGCTTCGGAGATACTTTAGAGCGTCATGTGGACGCGACTCGCGACCGCGTTCCCGACACACTGCCCTTGCGCCAGACCGAGGCTGTTGTCGAACGGATAGTGAATGCCCCCATACAACCTCGACGCGGCCGCCTCCTCTGCCGCTGCCGTGAAGTTGTCGAACGTTCTCGGGAGGAAGCCGCGGCGCACCTTGGTACTGTCGGTGAACGGGCCGGTGCCGAAGATCTGCGTCAGGAGAACCGATGAAGCTCCCGATTGCGTCGAGTGTCCCGACGTGTACGACGGGAACTGCGGTGTGGGCAAGAGCGGCTTCCACCCGCTGCCGCCGGCGACGTACGCGCGGATGTAGCTCTCGGGACGAATCGTCGTGTACTGGTATTTCGTGGCCCAGCAGCTGATGAACGAATCGTAGAAGCCGACGGAAAGGAACGCGTAAGCGGAAGCCGCGTCCGCCAGCGTCTTCGATCGGACGAATTGGGTCGTGATCGCGACCCAGTGGCCCGCCGGCGTGGCCGTGTCACCGGGCCCGTCCGCCCAGAAGCGGGCGATGTTGACCTGCTCCTGCGTGAGGGCGGCATCGGTGTCGAAGGTGGCTTTCCCCTGCGCGTACCAGTCGGATGTCGGATCCGTCGAGAAGGGAATCGGCGCGGGCGGCGCGCATTCATCTGGCTGCAATACCAGCCTACGAAGTGTGCCGAAGGATGGCTCGAGGGGATTCGCGATCTTGTCGGTGTCGCTGAAGCCCGTCGGCACCCAGCAACCGGGACACTTGGGAGGAATGTAGCCCTTGAAGCGGATCTCGGCGTATCCGTCGGCGTTCGCCCAGGCCACGATGGCGTTTCCGAGCTGCGTGCCGAAGGTGACCGAATTGTCGATGACATTCTGCGGCACGCCGGCGGTCTTTCGCAGACCAAGCTGGATGGGACCGAGCCCCTTCAGCGATGCTTGCGTCAGCGTGGTGAACTCGAAAAACAGGCGCAGCGGGTAGACGTAGAGCCCTGGCGTGTCGACAGGGGCGCCTGGCGCGGGTGGCGGCGGAATGGGATTGCCTGGGCCGGTGGGGCCTGGTTCGACGACGAGGCGGCTCATGGTCGACGCCAGGACCGACGGCCAGTCGTAGTCGAGTCCGGGATCCGGTTGAGGCAGGGAGCTCAGGCCATTGAGCTGGCCGGCAAGCGAGCGATAACCCGGCATGCCGTGAACGACCGACTCGTAGATCGCAATGGCGGCGTAGGCGTACGTTCGCGCGGCGACGGGGGGCGAGACAGCGTCCCCCTTGATGCTGTTCGCGAAATTGGTCATCCACTGTCGCGCGAAGGTTGCCGGAAACCCGGAGGTGGGTGTCGATACCGACAACCGTCTCGAGTTCACCGACTCTTCCTTACCTACGCCCGAGCTCGACGAATCGCCGGAGCATCCGGTGATCGCGATGGTAGCGGCAATTCCGAGAACGGGTGCAGTGTAGGAGAGACGCCTCAACGAGCCTCGGCGAACGACCATGCTTGCCTCCTTTGCCGGCGAGCGCAGCGCCCTCCGGAAGACGAACCGGTTCAGCGTGTGCGAGTTGCGTGCCAGTCCGCCGCGCGGCTGCTTTCCTGCTTTTCTCGCAAAATGGGGCTCGTTTGCCATGCCCCGCTACACCGCTATCGCGTTGATTCTGATCGTTTTGCAACAGTGTCTCAGAACCAACAGGTGTCCATGTGTGCGTCTGGAGCCCCCTATAAAAACAACGAGTTGCGAATGACGGCAAAACGAAACTTTCTGGCAATATTTCATATCCAACAACGATGAACCTGCTCGAATTTGCGTGGATAACGGCTTTGCGGCCGAAACGCCCTGCTCGAGGCCGTGGCACGAAGCTCGCACGCATCGGCGCGGCTTCGATTTGTTCGAGGTCTCTGACTGGAGGCGGGCATGGCGAGAAGCGGCAGGCAGGCGCGTCGATTTCCTAGGTGGTTGAGTGGAGCGGTGTTGACAGGATCAGCTTTCGTTCCCTTGATGGCTAATGCGACGCCGATCACCTATACCGACATTGCCTCCAATGCGAACTCGGGCATCACGTATCGGCGCATCAAGTCGGCGACGGATGCGGGCTTCGACGCCATCAAGCTGAAGCCGTTCCTGTCGCTGCTCGAGCTCAATAACGCGCCGGAAAAATCGGAAGGCGCGCCCGGCGTGGCCTTGCTCGACTACGACAATGACGGCGACGTCGACATTTACGTCACCAATGGTCCGGGGCGCGCCAATAGCCTCTACCAAAACCAATTGGTTCAGACAGGACAACTGAAGTTCGTCGATGTGGCGACCACCGCCGGCATCGATGCCACGGACCAGGACAGTACCGGCGTTTGCTACGGCGACATCGACAACGATGGCGACGAGGACATCTTGGTGCTCGGGCGCATGGAGCCCGATCGGCTGTTCCAGAACAACGGCAACGGCACCTTCACCAACATCACCGCGACGGCGGGTGTGGGCGGAGGGGCCCGCGGACACACCGGCTGCACGATGGGCGATATCAATGGCGACGGGCTGCTCGACATCGCCGTGGGCAATACGTTCGACTGGTCGAGCAAGTACGCCATCTTCAACAATCTTTTTGGTTATGGCCACCAGAACGAGCTCTACTTGAACAAGGGGAGCAACGTCTTTCAGGACGTCTCGATTACCTCGGGAATCCAGGTGCTCGAAAACGTCCCTCAGGGCAACGGCACCCTCACCTGGGGCATCGCCATGGTCGACTACGACCAAGATGGCTTTATCGACTTCATTCACGGCGACGACCAGGGAGCCATGCCGCCGATCTCCTTTGCCGGCGTGAACCGCGGTCTCATCCAGATCTTCCACAACGACGGGACCGGTCACTTCAACAACGTAACCAAGTACGCCGGCCTGTCCAACCACGCCTCGGCGTGGATGGGTTTCTCGTTCGGCGACATGAACAGCGACGGCAAGATGGACATGTTCGTGCCGAGCGTCGGTGACTATCTGGTCCAAGAGATGGGCATTCCCGTGCCGCCCGGATTCTTCACGTCGAAGTTGTTCCTCGGGGCCGACGGTGGAACGTTCACCGATCCGGCCGGATCTGGGCCCGGCAACCCCATCAGCAATTTCCCCCCCGGCACCGTGACCCCCTTCGGCTGGGGCAACCAGATGTTCGACTATGACAACAACGGGACGACGGACGTCGTCTACTACGGCGCGCTCGATGGGGTCGTGTTCGTGACCGCCGACAACCCCGGCATCGTCATGTCCGGCGACGGCGCCGGGCACATGACGTGGGACCGAAACGCGACCGCCGCGACGGGCGAATTCGTCCAACGTCAGATCGTGCAAGGCGTGGCCGTGGGCGATCTGAACAACGACGGCTTCGGCGACATCGTTCACGTGTCGTCGGCCTATTTCCCCGCCACCAAGCTTCCCCTCATCGGCATGCAGACGCATTGGGGAAGCCCCTTCGACGCCGTTGCGGCCAAGGTTCCTACCTTTACCAACATCGGCCCCCTCGAATGGGAGTGGACCGGCGTGCAGCCCGACGAAGGCCTCCTCGGCGTGGAGGTCAACAGCGCCAACAACGGCAACAAGTGGGTCAAGGTACGCCTGAAGGGCAGCAAGGGCCTTGCCACGCTGGGCAAAGTCAATCGCGATGGCATCGGCGCCATCGTGAAGTTCACCCCCGACTCCGGCAAAACGGTCATGTCACCCGTGCTCGGCGGGTCGAGCTACGAATCGGAGCACTCGCTGACGCAGGGCTTCGGCTTGGGAGTGCAGACCCAGGGTACGCTCGACATCATGTGGCCCGGCAAGGTGAACAATCGCCTCTACTACGTGCAGGCCGGTGAAACGATTCTCTTTCCCGAGATCCCCTGCGATTTCAAGGGAACGTGGTCGAGCCTCAAAGCGTACACGAAGTGTGTGGATACCGCGCTGACCGAGCTCGGCATCACCGACGGTTGGCGAAAGCGACTGCACGACAGCGCCGTCAAGGCGTTCGGCAGTCCGTGACGCTGGCCGACCCGTCACGCTCACTCCCAAGCAGCGAAGAGTGAGCGTGACGTCGGGTATCGACGCTGATACATAGTGGGAATGCTGCGGGGGTCGTGGTTTCTCGCCGTTGGCTTGCTCGCGGCGGCGTGCGGTGACGACTCATCGGGCGGCGCGCCGCCCGCCGATGGCGGCACATCGGATGGCGCAAACCAAGCCGATGCCGCAGACGGCAACGACGGGGTCGATTACCTCTGTCCCGATCCCACCAAATCGTGCGTTCACTATCTCTATCATGACACCCAAAGCTGCGGGGGCATCGTCCTCGACTGCACGACTGATCAGAATGGTTTTCAGACCATCTGTGGATGCGGGTGCATCGACAAGGGGTGTGATCTCTGTCCCGTCATCACCGATCCCGCCGTTACGTGGCTGAGTCACGATCCTGCCCAGTGCTCGCCGACGCCTCCGTCCTGTCCCCTCGGCCAGATTGGGTTTAGTAATAGTTGCGGATGCGGATGCATTCAGCAGGGGTGAGTCGCCGAGCGCGCCAGACGCAGCAATGCCAGGCAGTTGACGCCACGGCCCCGTTTCGTACACGCTAGCGAAGCATAAGAGGAGGGACCACCATGGAAGTACAGTGCAGAGCACATTGCATGCGGGGTATCGGCAACTACGTCCGCTCGCTCGATCCGGCGCGCGCTCAACAGATCGAATCGAAGCTGTCGGAGGAGACTCTGCGAAGCATGTATGAGACGTCCGCAGAGGTCTGGTATCCGATCTCGGTCTGGAAGGAGGCTCTGGACACCATCGTGGCCCAAAATTCCGATCCGGCTACGGCGCGCACGGCCGTGCGCTTGGTGGGTCGCTTCATCTGCGAAGGGACCGTCAACAGTTTTCTCCGCGTTTTGATGCGAATCATGACGCCAACCCTGTTCGCCAAGAAATCGGGGGTGATGATCGGCAAGGATTTTCGCGGCTTCCCCGGCGGGGAACCCGACTACACTTATGATCTCTCCAAAGAGCCACAGGGTGTCATGACCATGACCATTCGCAATGCGAAGCAGCACCCTTACCTCGGCGCGACCGGGCAAGGCTTCATCGAGTTTGCCTTCCACTACATCGGCAAGAAAAACGTCCTCATCGACGAGCCGGACTGTCCCCCCAACGAATACGCGCCGGAAGTCGCGCACTGGCGCATCCGCTGGAGCTAAAAAGCAGTTGCCGCTCATGGGAGCGAACATCTTGATGTTCCTCCGGGGAGCTTGTACGGTCGCGAGAAATGGCGGATTCGAGTGACGAGCCGGAAGATTTCAAGCGCGAGGTCCTAGAGCAGGTCGCCAACATCGTGGGCGTGCTCTCGTCGGTGCGATCGGGTGATTTCAGCAGCCGTTCCGAGTCGGACCTTCCCGAGACGCACGCCCTCGGCGCGCTGTGCGCCGGAGTGAACCAGACGATCGACTCGCTTGCCACAGCACAAGAGAGGACGCTGGCCTATCAGCGGGACCTCGAAGAGAAGCTCGGTACGATTCAGCGACAGCAGATCGCCATCAAAGAACTATCGACGCCGGTCATCGAAATGTGGAACGGCGTTCTCTGTCTGCCGATCGTCGGCATCGTGGACAGCATGCGCAACGCAGAAATGACGGAAGCTCTCCTGCACGCCATCACGCAGAAAAAAGCGAGGTGCGCGATCATCGACATCACCGGCATGGATGTAATGGATAGCGGCGCTGCCGACCATTTCACGCGCATGGCCAAAGCGGTGGGTCTCTTGGGCGCGCAATGTTACCTGAGCGGCATCAGTCCCGCGCTGGCCGAAACGATCGTACGTATGGATCTCGATCTGGGCGGTGTGGTAACCCATCGTAACTTGCGGGCAGCGCTGCAGGCCTGGGTTCGCTTCACGCTGGAAGAGTCCACCGATTCGAACGTCGCTTCAGACCACAAGCAGCCTGTGCAGGCCGAAAGGTAAGTGCTTCGGACCATCGGAGCGACAATCGCCTTTTCAAGCGTTGCCTCTTGCAGTAACGTAATCGGCTGAGTGGGGAAGGCTTCGACAGTACTGGTCGTCGCACACAGCGATCGAAGTAGCGCGGATGCGGCCGATGCCCTTGCGCGTCGTGGGTATGTTCCGCTCGTGGCACGTCTCGCGTCACGAGCTCTCGAACTATTTCGTTCGCAGGACATCGCAGCAACGCTCATCCTGCTTCCTTTGCGCGACACGACGGCCAAGCCCTTCGTTCGCGCCCTCAAAGAGCACGATCCGAGCTGCACCGTCATTCTGTCGGGTACCGATGGCGACGTCAAAACCCCTTCCGACGCCTTCGATCTCGGGGCCTATGACTACATCGACGATATCGCCAAGGACCCGTCGCACGTCTTGGCGGTGATCGGCGGAGCGATAGGGTCACGTCGCGGCGACGTCCAGCTCCGCTATCTTCGCCAGAAGGACGCTCCTCCCGCGGGTTGGTCGGGTCTGGTCGGCCGATCGCCGCCGCTGCAGAAGGCGCTCGGGATCTTGCGACAAGTCTGCCATCGCACGTCCACCGGCGGCACGCCCACCATCTTGCTGACGGGCGAAACCGGAACCGGCAAGGGCTTCGTGGCGAAGTGCGTCCATTACAATTCGGCGCGTCGAAATCATGCCTTCATCGAGGTCAATTGCGCCGCCCTTCCCCCCACGCTCATGGAAGCGGAGCTCTTCGGGCACGAGCGAGGTGCCTTCACCGATGCCAAGACCTCGCGAGGAGGGCTCTTCGAGGCGGCAAACGGCGGCACGCTTTTCCTGGACGAGATCGGCACGGTGCCTCTCGACTTGCAGGCCAAACTCTTGACGGCCATCGAAGAGAAGAGAGTTCGACGCATCGGCGGCCATCAGTCGATGCACGTCGACGTCCAGATCATCGCCGCGACGCACGAAGATCTGGAGACGCGCGTCAAGCAAGGGTCGTTCCGATCCGACCTATTTCATCGACTCAACGTGGTGGCGGTTGAACTGCCCGCGCTTCGTGAGCGGGGGGATGACGCCGTCGTCTTGGCCGAGTCCTTCGTCGCGTCCATTTGTCGCGAGTACGCGATGCCTGCACGGCGTCTGACGCCCGACGCGCGAACGTGGATTACGCAGTACGCATGGCCAGGCAACGTTCGAGAGCTGCGCAACCGCATCGAGCGCGTCCTCTTGCTCGAAAATGACGAAGTGATACGAGCCGAGCACTTCGGCCCTGCCGCCACGCCGGCCAGCACGGTTCAGGTGAACCACGGCGCGGACGGCGTCCACGTGACGCTCCCTCCGGGAGGAGTTCCGTTCGAAGAGCTCGAACGGGCGGTGCTCTGCACGGCGCTCGCGCAGTGCAATGGCAACGTGTCGCGCGCCGCGCGCTACCTATCCATCTCGCGCCAAACGCTCATCTATCGTATGAAAAAACATCGCCTCGACCTAAAAGGCGACACCCGCGGTGCCAATGGTCACGACAAGCGCGCCGAGGAAAAGCACGCCAAGGAAGGAAGCGACAGGCGACGCGCCGCTGCTGCAAACGAAAGCGGACCGGCCACCGAACGATCGAAAGCCAACGTGAGCGGCGTTTCCGGCAGCCCATCGGGCGTCGGTTCCGGCTCGTTCGGCGAGCCGGTGCGCGTCCGCTGATCTCTGGGTTGGAACGCACGCGTTTCAGCTTGCCCTCGCGTGCCGGGGCGAGATCGAACGATTTCGTGATCCGAATCTGGGTTGCGCCCCATACCAACGTCCATGAACACGGCAACCTTGATTCGCTGCGCCATGGTCTGCGCGCCGATTTTCGCCGCGTGCGGCTCTGACGACGCGAACGGATCGCCTCTCGACGCGGGTGGGGGTGCAGCAAATGGCGGAAAGGGAGGCTCGGGCGCCTCGAGTGCGGATGCAAATGGAGGCAACGCAGGCAGTGCCGTGGGCGGGGGGGGGGCCGGCGGCTCCGCGGGGCTGGGCGCAGCAGGCGCCGCGGGATTCGCCACCGACGCCAGCATCGATGCCGACGCGCTTCGCGACGCGCTTTCCGACAGCTCCAGCAAGGGCGACGAGGCTGCCGCGCCACCGCCGGTCGATGCAGCTGCGCCGTGTGGAAGCTTGCCCACCTCGGGCCTCTACGCCACGTTTCGCGTAGGCTCGAGCGAAGTGTTCTACGCCTGGATCACGAATACGGCGGGCATTGCCGAGGCCATCGCGCTCTGGCGCGGCCAGTCGATGGCTCGCATCCCGGTCGGCAAGCTGGATTGCACGAACGGCACCTACAA
>WNGF01023308.1_pt1 | contig 12296 bp, 6 predicted proteins | sample 5400641 | NCBI WGS metagenome assembly WNGF01 (sample SAMN13153371, study PRJNA577476) | soil metagenome | isolation source: 80 cm soil or saprolite under grassland replicate 2 | place: USA:California | collected 2016-06-15
CGCGCTACGCGCGTGAGGTTCGTGCCATTTTCGGCTATCGAGTAAAGCGCCGGCCCGCCGCCGCCATCGCCGCCGCCTTCTTCGCCGGCGCCCAGGGCGACAAAAGCGTAGGTGCGGCTGTCGGGCGACGGAGCCACCGTCATCACCGAACCGGCCATGCTCGTGAGCTTGCGCATGCGGCGTTCGAGGCCGTCCCATTCGATTTTCACTTCGGCCTTCGCCGGCGTTCCCGCGTTGGAGCTCGGTTCGCGTCCGTGGCGCGGGGCATCAGAATCGGTCGGGGTCGGTTCGCCCTTCGGTGATGTTCCCGTGTCGCCGCCGGTTCCGCCACGCCCGCGCCGCGACGTGTCTGCGGCGGCCTCGGCCTCTGCTTCGGTGTCAATATCGCGATCATCCGGGTTTTTGTCGCTGCGTGTCAGCGCGACGCTGTAAAGCTGCGTGAGGGTGCGGTTCAACGAGGACATCGCCGGCGCTCCGACGCCCCCGAGCAGCAGCAGCTTTTTGCCGTCCGGCGTCCATTTCGCGCCCGAGGACAACAGGAAGTCCTCGGCCTCGATCCTGTGCTCCTCGCCGCCGTCGAGCGGTTTCACATAAACGTGCGAACGCAGCAGCGCGTCCTGTTTCGAATAGGAAATCCATTTGCCGTCCGGCGAAAACTGCGGCGTCGCGATGGGGCCGACGTCGCTGGAGGCGAGTTCCTCGGTTTTGCCGTCTGCGATAGCGACTCGCCGCAGCTTGTAGTCCGAACCCGACCAGAGCAGAGACAGGGAGTCCGGCGCCCAGGTGATCGCGGATTTGTCGCAATCCACATCGCTGAGTTGTTTCAGATCGTGGCCGAGTTCATCGGCCGTCCACACCTCCTCGCGCCCGGAACGGTCCGACACGAACGCAATCCACTTTCCGTCGGGCGACCAGCGGGGGTCTTGTTCCCGCCAGGACGTTTCCGTCACGCGTTGCACGTCCCCGCGATCGGTGGCGATCGTGAAGATTTCACCGTGCGTGGAGACGGCCGCGCGTTTGGTGGAAGGCGAAAGGTTGAAGCTGTCCGCCTCGCCCTGGATCGCGCGCCATTCCACTTCGTTGTCCTTCGCGTCGGACTCGATGTCGATGTGGATTTCGGCGCTCTTGCCGCTGGCGACATCCAGCTTCCACAAACCGAAGTTGTCTTCATAAACGATGGTCTTGCCGTCGGCCGACAGGCTGGGGAAAAAGAGATTGCCGTCGGTGTGGTGCGTCACCTGGACCGGTTGGCCGCCGCGCTCGGAGATTTTCCAGAGGTTATTGGCGCTTTGCATCACCTCGGGTCCGCCGTACCGGAGGTTCTTTTTTTCATTGGGCAACCGATCGGCGACGAAATAAATCGCGCCGTCGCGCCCGTAGAGGGGCCAGAGGTAATTGCCCTTGTAGTTCGGGTCTTCCAGCCGGGTGAACTTCCGGGCGGTCACGTCCATCAGCCAAAGGTCCACCGCGTAACTGCCGCGGTAATGTTTGCGCGACCAGACACCCGGGTGACGCGTGAAGGCGAGCTTTGACCCGTCCGGAGAATAACTGGCCCAGGAGCCCCAATCCGTGGGCAAGGGCCGTTCCATGCCGCCCTCAACGGAGATTTCGAATAGCGTCGCCACGCCGGGGAACACGCCCCGGTTGCGGGACGACACAAACAGAATCCTGCGGCCGTCCGGAGTCCAGCCCACCACGGAATCGTCCGCGCTGTGAAAGGTGAGCGGACGCGGCTTGCCGCCCCGCGCCGGCATCAGGTAAACGTCGTAATTGCCTTCGCGGTTCGAGGAAAAGGTGATCCACTTCCCGTCGGGAGAAAAGCGCGGAAAGATGTCGCGCGCCTTGTGGTCGGTGAGCCGCTGCACTCCGGAGCCGTCTTCATTGGCGATCCAGATGTCGCCCAGGTAACTGAAAGCCACTTTGCCGTTGGAATAGGTCGGGTGACGGAACAGCCGCGTCCGGGTCCGGGCGAGGGTCGAGGGAGCGGACTCTGCGGCGATGAGTATTCCCGAAACAATCACCCCAAGGGCCAACAAAAGTCTCTTCATATCAGGCCTGAAAGTTTTTGCAGGTTGCGTGAATCTTCTCGATCTCCTCGTCGCGTCGCGCGGCGGGATTGGGACGGCCCGCACTCCCCATTTGTTTGCAGTGGCGTCGCGACGGACTCCTCGTTTTTGCATGAGATCAGGGGCTGCCACGGTAACGGCCCATTTTTCAGCAGCCGTCGTTTTCCCGCAAGCTGATTTGGCCCGCGCGCCATCTTTTTCACGGCTGATTCAAGAACCCCGGTGGAGCGCGGCATTCATGCCGCTTCACCGTCGGAATTTTTCGAGCTTTTGGAAGTTCCACCGACGCCGCATTTTGCTGCGTTGAAGCGGCGTAAACGCCGCGCTCGTGCGCTTGGGAGCGAGCGTGCACCGGAGGGTGAGAGTCCCTCCCTGGTGGTGCTTCCCGCCAGACAACTGAAAGTAACTGCGTCCCGGCAACGCGACGTGGAGAGCAACTGGAAGTGAACAGATAGTCCGCAGAACTGTGGGCGACATAACGCCCGCGACACAAACTCGATACGGCCTTATGCGACTGACGAGACTGCGAGCAATGAGCGAAGTCCGAAGAACCGCCGATAGCTGGAAAAGCGAATCGGGGGCCAAGTCTGCCCGGAGCCCGAAGCATTGCCGGAGCAGAGGCGCATGGGGTGGGTGGAGACGGAATATCTGGAAGTGCGCGACCGTGAACCAAGGAGACCTGAGCCGGTGCTGGAAGGAGCGGCTCAGAAGTCAGAGTCCTCATAGTAGCGAGGAAGCGGGTAACGACCGTGGAGCGAAGGAGGATAGGAAGGTGGAAACGTGAAGGACACACACGAGCAAAGCAGCCTGCCGGGAGTGCCACAAGCTAAACAAGGCAGAGAGGTAGCGCCGCAATGGGCGTGGACTGAAGCCAGTGTGTGGACGGAGCGTATGTTGGCAACCCTCGAAAGAGGAATCAAAGGAGACAAATGGTATAGCCTGATCGACAAAGTCTGGAAGATGGAAAACCTGCAAAGTGCGGTGGCCAACGTGGTCCACAACAAGAGCCAGCAGAAACCCGACGGCCAACGCTGTCGGCGCTATGCGGGGCAAAAGGACTGGCGGCTGCCGGCCTTGCAGAGCAAACTCCGAACTGGGGAATATCAGCCGCAGCCCGTCAGAAGGGTATGGATACCCAAACTGGGCAGCCGAGAACTGAGGCCGTTGGGGATCCCACCGGTGGAAAATCGAGTCGTGGAAATGGCCGTGCGCCAAGTGATCGAACCGATTTTCGAGCAGACCTTCGCTGAACAGAGCTACGGTTTCCGACCCCGCCGCGGAGCCAAGGACGCGCTGCGACGCGTGCAGCAACTCCTGAACGCGGGCATGATATGGATTGTTGATGCCGATGTGAAAGGCTATTTCGACAATATTCCCCAGGACAAACTGTTAGCTGCTGTCACCGAACGCATCAGCGACGGAGCCGTGCTGGAACTCATCCACCGGTTTCTCAAGCAAGGCGTGATGGAAAGCGGCAAAGGCTGGCAGCCGACCGAGACGGGCACTCCGCAAGGGGCTGTGATTTCGCCACTGCTTGCGAACATCTACCTCAACCCGCTGGACCACCTGATGGCACAGCAAGGCTGGGAGATGGTACGCTACGCGGACGACTTCATCATCCTATGCGACAGTGCCGAACAAGCGCAAGCCGCGCTGGCGCAGGTGCGACAATGGATGGAGCAAGCAGGGCTGAGCCTGCATCCGACCAAGACCCGCATCGTCAACGCCAGCGAGCCGGGAGGTTTCGATTTTCTGGGCTATCACTTCGAGCGCGGCTACCGCTGGCCCCGCAGGAAGAGCCTGGACAAGTTGAAGGACGCACTCCGGGCCAAGACGGAACGGAAGCGCCCCGACTCGATGGAGGACATCATCGACGACGTCAACCGCACCCTGCGGGGCTGGATGAAATATTTCCAGCACAGCCACTGGACGACGTTCAAACCGCTCGACCAAGGGATACGCCAAAGGCTGCGGAGCATCCTGCGCAAACGGCACAAACTCAGCGGACGTGCTCGCGGGCGGGATCATCAACGCTGGCCAAATGACTACTTCGCGATACGTGGACTAATCTCCTTAGCCTTAGCCCACGTACAAGCGGCCCATGCTTCTAAAGCCCACTAACTGGAGAGCCGGATGCGGGAAATCCGCCAGTCCGGTTCGGAGGGAGGAGTGGCCTTCGGGCCATCCCTACCCCTATCGGGTGCTTTCTTGAATCAGCCGTGCATCTTTTTGAGCGCTGGCACGCTGCCGAATCGGCCTCGCGGAGCGATGCTTGGAGTCGTAAACGCACGACTTAGGGCGAGCCGTCAGTCCGAACGTGTTTGCGGAGTGCGCCCGTCCTCGGGCGCAGAAACGCTTAAGCATGATGCGACTTTTTGATCGATCCGACGCGCTGGAGCGTGCCGAAGTTGCTGCGGCCGATGACGGCCGCACCCCGGTAAATTGATGCGTCGATCGGCGACTGCTCAAAAACTGAAATGTGCTGTTTTGGCACCGTCCTCGTCGTTGGTTGATGGAGGACAAAATTCTTCGTTTCCTTTGTTTCCCTGGACTAAAGACTCGGCATGCGCCGAGTTTGTGTCCCGCGGGAATTGAGGCCTGGCCTTGTCCGCGTGTCTCAGACAAGCTGTGTCAGTTGGCATCTTTAATAAATATGAACGCTCTCGTCGCCCGTGTTGTTTGTGGAGCGGCAATCGGCTGCTTCTGCATTCGCTTCGATGTCCGCGGCCAGCAACCGGCGCCGCTTCCCATGGCCGTCATCGACGGCACCGGACCGGGCTGGTACCCGTTGGCTGAGGAACATTTCGTCAACGTCAACTGCGATTCGGACACCTGGAGCTGGACCAATGGGATGCTTCATTGCACGGGCAAACCCGTCGGCGTGATCCGAACGAAGAAACTCCACGCCAATTTCGAGCTGGTCGCCCAATGGCGACACTTGCAATCGGGCGGCAACTCCGGGATTTTTGTCTGGGCCACACCCGAATCAATCCAGGCGTTGGAACAGGGCAACGGGCGGCTTCCGACCGGCATCGAGGTGCAAATACTCGACCACGGTTATACCGAGCAATACGAGAAGCAGTCCAAACAGAAGGCCGACTGGTTCACCACCAACGGCGATGTCTTCCCCACCGGCACCACGACCATGAAGCCGTTTCCGCCGGTGTCGCCGAACGGCAAACGCAGTTTCCCATCGAAAAACCTGAGCAAAGGTGTCGGTGAATGGAACCATTATTATGTCCGATGCATCAATGGCGAAGTGCGTTTGTGGGTCAACGGCGAGGAAGTGTCCGGCGGCACCGACATCCGGCCGGCCGGCGGATATCTCTGTTTGGAATCGGAAGGCGCGCCGATCGAGTTCAGGCAGCTTCGCATTCGCGAGTTGCCCTAGCCAATCGGACGAAATGCGGCTGGGCGCTGATTTCGACACGCTTCGGAAATGGATGGAGAAAGTCGGATTCTTGGCATGAGCACAACGCCGAACCAGACGCTGGACCGAATGACGAGGAGCGCGGTCAGCCGAGTGTTCCAATGCGGGCGTCCTTGGCGCGCTCCTCGTCATCGGTCAGCTTTGCGTTCGGCGCCGTCTGCACGCCGGCCGGCCGGCCGAGAGGCGTTGGTGGCGCACGCGGATTTTTGACGCCGCCTGGCGCGGATTTCTTTTCGTGGCTTCTGGCTGTTGCGCGGTTAGGATGGCCACCTGCAGCGACATCGCCGGCCGTCGCTGAGAGCTCGGAGATTGTGGCCGGAGGAGATTCGAGACAATGAGAGTCACGTCGTCGAACGAGACGCTACAGCGAACCGCCGTCAGCGTTTTGGTTTGGTTCCTTGGAGCGTGTGGCATTCATGGACCAGATATCGGCGGTCGCTGAGCTTTGCGTTCTGCGGCGTTCACACACTTTGGGTGACACCGTGAGGTTGAGTTGGTGGAGGATCGTTGATCGGGATTACCGATTGCGCGGACGGCTTTCTGCGTGCCGAATTGCGCGGTCGGTGGTTACATTTCCGAGCGCCGCTCGCTGCGGGGCCGGAGCTTTTGGTCGGAGCAGATTCGAGACGATGAGAATCACGTCGCAGAACCAGCCGCTTCAGCGAACCGCCGCCCGCCTTGGTGTTGGGTTCCTTGAGACCTGGGGCATTCAACAGTCGGGCGTCGGCGGTCGCTGAGCTTTGCGTTCGGCGGAATTGAGCAGCGCGGGCATTTTGAACAGGAGGCAACGGAGGGAACGGAGATGGAATCGGTCCTCTGTTTCCTCCGTTACCTCCTGTTGAATTTGGAGGGCGCGGCGTTTCGCGCCGATGCCGCGGATTTCTTTTCGTGTGCTTCGCGTCTGTGGCGGTTACATTTCCGGCGCAGTGGCAGGGCCGGCCGTCACTGCGAGTTCGTCGGGGTCGGCCGGAAATTTTGAGATTATGTGAGCATGACGTCGCCGCGGCGTGAAAGCATTCATCCAATCACTATCCCTTGGTTCCGGAGCAGCTCTGGTAGCTGTCTGTTCAGCGATTTTGGTTTGGCCTTTGTGCTATGTGCGTCCTGCGGTTTTCCGTTGGCTTGGGGTCGTGGTTGTGCCCTTGGTTTTGGCGTCCTGTCTTTATTGGTCGCCAGTTTGGCTGGGAGCCAATTCATCAGAATACTCCAGTTGGGCGTTCCTATTTATTGGCCCGTGGTTTCTGGCTGGCGCTGTTTCGTTGGTAGTGGTAGCCATCATTCTTGGAAAGCGCCATGCAAAGTGACACGCCGAACAAGACGGTCGAGCCAATCGGAGTGAGCCGGTCAGCTTTGTTTCGAGTTCAACGTCACCGGCGGCTCACTCCGATGGCTCACCTTGCGTTCGGCGTAATCCATCCGATGACATTCTCATTTCATCCTCTGTTTGCCGCTTACATTCCGTTGCCACCGGATGGTAAGTTTTCGGACAGCACCCCATTCTGGAGCTTCGCCCTGTATGGAATTGGGTGTGTATTTGCCGGAAGAAATCAGAGGAGATTCGATGAATGTTTGGGAGGATACGAACGACGCCGCCGAACAAGGGCGCTGCACCGAACCGCCGTTTGCCGTTCGGACCTGTCCCTTGGAGTTTTGGATTTTTCATGAGTCCGGGCTCGGCGGTCGGTGAGCTTGGACGTTCGGCTTCGCTCGTTTTGCTTTTACGGGACCGATGCAAAGTAAGCTGGTTTCCACGGCGTCTGGATATTGTTCGCGGAACTTCTCGCGAGCGGCCTTCTCGTCGGCGGCTTCGCATGTGTCGGCCAGATGATAGACCACTCTGTGGAGTTTGCGCGGGAAGCGGAAGTCGTTACGGGATTCAATAAACATTTGCCGGCCGTGCCACTGCCACTCGAACAGACGGGCACCAGCCGAACAATTCGATGGAGCGCAACGCCGCGGAGCCGTTTCAGGCAAGAGCAATATCTGTTGCGCGGCGTGGCTCATCTCAGTCGTTGGGCACAGTGAGCATGCGCTACCAGGACCAAATCAACAGCATGAAAGCGTGCTCCGAAATGTTTGATTCGATTGGCTATGCTGGTCGTGGCCGACAGGGGCTTGCTCGTTGCATAGCGGCGTTTGAGGCGGACGATAGGGAGAGAGCGATCAGAGAGTATCGTCAGACCATTGGTGACGCTCCAAATTTTGCGTCGGCGATGACCGACCTTGATACGGACAAATTACCGCCGGAGATTCATGAGCAGTATTTCTCACGCGTGCTGGGAGTGATGTTCGGCATGACGCTGTTGATGAACGGCAATGTCAAATAGCTGGCCCAACCAGTCGGTGGAGCGAACGGGGATGAGCCGGTCAGCCCAGTGGCAATTGCAACGTCAGTGGCGGCTCATCCCCGTCGCTCACCTTTTTCGTTCGGCGGCATTACGCGCACACCACTATGCAGCCACAAGAAATCGCGACGGTTGAGACGGGCTTGTTCGAGCACCGCGAGGTCAAGCCGCACTTCATCAACGATTGCTGCTTCGGCGAGGACTTTGCCGCATGGCTGCTCCAGCGCCTTTCAGACCTTCAAGGCTTCGAGTTTTCCGAGGCGATTCAGGAGGACTACGGCTGGGGATTCTTTGGCACGCACGGCAAGGACAAGTTTTGGATTGCGTTGTCCTACGTTGGCGACGGGCCGACAGAGACACCGGCACAGTGGGTTGTCTCCATCTCCCACGATACCGGCCTCAACGTTTTCAAGAAGCTTTTCACCAAGCCCGATTTGAGCGCGATGGAGACATTGCGCGCTCGGATTCGGAGAGAGTTGGAGTCCAAAGATGGTCTCAAGATTATCCATGACGCCTAACCCGCTGCAGCGAACCCGGCGTGGGCGTCGCGGTTGCAATCGTTGCGTCCCGTGCGTCGGGTCGCTGAGCTTAGGTCGTTGAACTCAATCCGCTTCGCGGATAGGTTGTCTTGATCTCGCACTGGATGTCGTAGTAAGATTGACCGCATGCATCGGCAGATTAACGTGGTGCTCGGCTTCAATCAAGATTGGCCAAACCGGGCCAAATGTGTTAAGAGCAAATTCGTTTATTTTACGGGGGGTTTAAGGGGGCGCTTTTAACGGCGGGGGGTTTTGGAGCGCAAAATCGAGGGCTTCCAAGCGAAGGTCTTCTTCACAGCGCCATGCTTACGACCGTAAACTCCCTTGCAGAAGAAAATCTGTAGCCAATTCCACACGATTCCGCCGCTCGACCACAGATTGAGTTCAACCGAGTTTTAGCGCGCCGCCGTATAAGTTCGGTGTCGAGGCGCTTTGTCTGGCTCGTTTCCGAATCACGAAGATTGGGCTTGGCGGGCTCATATTATCCGCAGAGGGACGAAGGTGGACAAACGTCATCAAAACCGGGTTCGTCCCGCATTTGCGAATGATCGCATCGCGACTTAATGATGGTAATTTGCCCCGTTCCTTGGCTATTCTTTGCATGTGAGCGACGTCACCCGTGTGATCGAGGCTATCCAGCACGGCGACCCCAAGGCTGCTGATGAATTGCTGCCGCTGGTGTATGAGGAGTTACGCAAGCTTGCCGCCTCCAAGATGGCGAACGAAGCAGTGGGCCACACGTTGCAACCCACAGCCCTTGTGCATGAAGCCTGGCTGCGGCTGGTGGGCATCGACAACCCAAAGTTCGCTGGACGCGCTCATTTCTTTGCGGCCGCCGCTGAGGCGATGCGCCGCATCCTCATCGACCGGGCTCGCCATAAAGCCGCGCTGCGCCACGGCGGCGGGCAGGTGAGGGTGGAAATTCAAGAGATCGACCTCGCCTCGCCAGCCGCTGATGATCAACTTCTGGCGGTCAATGAAGCCCTCAATAAGCTCGCCGCGCAAGATCCAATCGAGGCAGAATTGGTGAAGATGCGGTACTTCGTCGGCCTGACCGTCGAAGAAGCCGCCGAGGTGCTGGATATCTCCCCGCGCACGGCCAGAAATTATTGGGCGCATGCGCGGACCTGGCTTTATCACGAGATCACGGCGCGCGAACGTTGATTTCCCGTAACTGTTCACGTGAGAGGTTGAACCGCTAATCTTCGCTAATCATCGCTAAGCAGGACCCACTGAGTGTTTATTAGGGTTGATTAGCGTTTTGATGGGTTTGCGCAATCAACTCTGAGAGAATGAAGCGCTTCCATTCAAGAGTGTCTTTGTACCCAAAGTTTACCAGGTAATCGGCAGATTGCTGGGAGATGCGAATATTCTGCCTCTTTTATTGGCGTTCATTAGCGCAGATTAGCGATTTCAAAAAGGGGTTCACAACATTGGGTAGACTGCAAGGGCCCAACACTCCCGCGCAGTTTTCTCGAAATAATTTGCCGCTTCGCCAGCCAAATCTCGCCCTGTCTCTGGGTGGACAAATCAGCCCACTTTTAGCAAACAAATAAAAACGGTTAACCCGCTCAAGCGCGAGGCGCCTGAGCAGAAAGAAAAAACAAATGAAAAAAGCAGCAACAAACCGTAACGGCCTCGGGGCCGCGCAACACTTCAAACCAATGACCTCAATCGGTATTCATCGCAAACGCCGAAGTCCAATGAACCGGCACAACTACCGTATGATTCTGTCGATGGCAGCGGTGATCCTGGCCGGACTCGTCCTGGTCCGACCGGTCCTGGCCGGTCCGCCTCAGAACGCGCATTACACGTTTACCACCATCGACTTTCCCGGCGCGGCCGGCACCGAGATACTCGGGTTCAGCACCCGAACAATGGTGGGCGATTTCGTCGATGCCGCAGGAAACAACCACGGCTGGCTACTCTCGGCAAAGAGCGGGAATTTCCAGCAATTCGACGTGCCTGGCGCCTGGTTCACGAGCTTGTCGGCGATCAACCACCGCGGCCAGATGGGGGGCGTTTACCGCGACGATCCGGCGCACCCGGCGCGGCGGCATGGCTTCATCGTGGTTGGGGACGTTCTCACTACCATTGACTATCCCGGCTCCACCCGCACCTCCATCGTCCAGATGAACGACCAGGGGCAGGCCGTGGGAATCGGCCGCATCCCCTCGGAAGGAGCCACCACGCCGTACGGATTCATTTGGAAGGACGGCGTCTTCACTGACGTCAACTTTCCCGGCGCGTTCGGAACCGGCCTTGACGGCATCAATGAGCAGGGAGACGTGTGCGGGTTTACCACCGATGAGGCGGGCGGTCTCACTCATGCCATGATGCGCGTTAATGGCGTCTTCAGCCATGTCGAGCCGCCTGGCGCCATCGACTCGATTGCGCTCTCCATCAACGACCGCGGCCAGGTGGCGGGATGGTACGACGACGCTCTGGGCAACACGCACGGATTTATCTACTACCAGAGCGTCTTCACTACCATCGACCCGCCCGGCTCCCTGGCATCGGAAGTGACTTCGATTGACAACGACGGCGTCATTGTCGGTGATTACATCGGCGCGGACGGCGTCGACCGTGGATTCATCGGGACGACCGAGAACTGAGCCAGGCCACGTCTCCCGCGCGGGCTCACTTGGGGGTTGGGCAGGTGCCGGAGGATAGCATGGCGCAGGGGGCGGGAGTCGTCTTCCGCCCCTTCCTTTTTTGTAACTGTTCAGGTGAGAGGTTTAACCACTAATCTGCGCTAATCTTCGCTAATGTCAGACCCACTGAACGTTCATAGTTCTTGTTCGATTAGCGTTTATTAGCGCTGATTAGCGGTTGCCGCGCAGTTTTCTTAAAATAATTTGCCGCTTTGCCGGCCAAATCTCGCTTTGTCTCTGGGTGGACAATTCAGCCCGCCTGCTAGAACGAAATGTCAATACACAGCAAACTTTATGAAAACACACCCAAGGATTGTCGTTCGACTCGCACTGGCGTTGGCCGCGCTGGCGCTCAACTTATCGGTAACGCAACAGGCTAGAGCCGCTTCCTTCACCACCACCGGCGCGCTGAGCGGCGCACGGGCTGGACACTCGGCGACGTTGCTGCCCAATGGAACAGTTCTCGTCGTGGGGGGCTTCAACGGCACGGTTCGTCTGACCAGTTCGGAGCTGTATAATCCGGCTACCGGGACTTGGACGGCGAGCGGCGCGTTGACGACATTGCGGACTACGCATACGGCAACATTGCTGTCCAATGGGAAAGTGCTGGCCGCAGGAGGCCATGTCAGCGCCTCCGGCTCTACCACGACCTGCGAGCTGTATGATCCGGCTGCCGGGACATGGACGGCAATCGGCGCGATGGCCACCGCACGCGGAAATCACACAGCGACTTTGCTGCCCAATGGGAAGGTGCTCGTCGCCGGAGGCCATAACCGCAATACCGGCTCCGCGTTGTCCACGGCCGAGCTGTACGATCCGGCCACGGGGACATGGACGGTAACCGGCTCGCTGGCTATCGCACGGGAAAACCACACGACGACCCTGCTGTTCAACGGCAGGCTGCTCGTTACGGGTGGGGCACCCGACGCAGCGCAGTACACCTCGTTGTCGAGCGCGGAAGTGTACGATCCGGCCACTGGCCTGTGGACGGCGACCGCCCCCATGACTTCCCCACGGCAGGCTCAGACCGCGACCTTGCTGACCGACGGCCGGGTAATGATCGCTGGGGGATATGACACCGGCTATTTCACTTCCAGCGCTGAGATCTACGATCCGGCGACCGGGACTTGGAGCGCGACGGGCACGTTGGGGATTGCCCGCGGAGTTCACACAGCGACCTTGCTACCCGACGGAAAAGTGCTGGTCTCGGGAGGGAATCACAATAGTTCATTTGAGCCGACCGCCGCTCTTTCCAGCACGGA
>WNGF01015215.1_pt1 | contig 12295 bp, 8 predicted proteins | sample 5400641 | NCBI WGS metagenome assembly WNGF01 (sample SAMN13153371, study PRJNA577476) | soil metagenome | isolation source: 80 cm soil or saprolite under grassland replicate 2 | place: USA:California | collected 2016-06-15
TCCGGCAGAACTGGCAGCAACAAGCTAAGAGCAATGGAAAAAAAAGAAACCAATTCAACAGAGTTCGTGGTAAAAGGGACAGTGAAGGACGATAAAGGTTACCTGGAAGGCGTTACTGTTTTTGAAAAAGGTACTAAAACAATAACTACTACTGATGCGAATGGAAAATTTACCTTGACTGTTTCAGGACCGGATGCTATATTGGTATTTAGCTATGTAGGGTTAAAAACTACTGAAATAGCAGTGGCTGGCAGATCTCAGATAAATATTACGTTAGAAGCTGGAAGCGAACAAGAACTTTCTAAAGTTATCGTAACCGCTTTAGATATTTCAAGAAATAAGAGGTCTCTGGCTTATTCGATTAGTGAAGTTAGGTCGCAAGATTTGGTTAAGGCAGCTAACCCAAATCTTTTGAAATCGATCGATGGCAAAGTAAGCGGTGTAAATCTGACTAGTCTTAGTAGCGACCCTATATCATCGGTATTGGTCAATATCCGTGGTACTACAACAATGCCCACATTAAGCAGTGGGGCCGATGTTTCAGCAAGATCTCAACCGTTGTATGTAATAGATGGGATACCTGTTGGAACTCAAACTTTTACTTCCAAAGATGGTGTTGATTTCGGAAATATTCTTTCACAGTTGAATCCGGAAGATATAGACAACATTACCATTTTGAAAGGTGGCAGTGCAGGGGCTCTGTATGGAGCTGAAGGGGGTAATGGCGTAGTGATGATTACAACTAAATCAGGCAAAAGTGGTAAAAAAGGAATTGGTGTTTCTTACATTAGTTCAGTCGTTTGGGATAAACCCTACCAGTTTATTCGGGAGCAAATGGAATATGGACAGGGAGAAAGAGCTTTTGAATGGCAATACGACAATACTGACACTTGGGGTCCAAAACTTGATGGAACCTATTCAGCAAATTACTGGGATGTTAAAGCACAGCTATGGAAAACAGGTCCGATGTTTTCCTCAAATGAAAACCGAGTAAAAGCGTATCTGCAAACTGGAAATACAATTACCAATAATATTAGCATTTATGGCAATTACGAGAAGGGATCTTTCCGCTTATCGTTATCCAATATGGGGAATAACGGAGTTATGCCAAATACAAAAACAAATCAAAAATCTTTCAGCCTTAATACGGAATATAAGCTTACCAATAAGATAAGCATTTCAATCAGTTCGAGCTACATCCGCACTTATTCGCCTAATAAAGCGAATAGCGTTGGATCAAACAGTGTATTGAACAATCTGCTGTTCAATTTCCCACCCAACCTTCAACCACTTGCTGATATGAAAAGCTATTGGCTTGCAGAGTATGAAGGCATTCAGCAGAATGGAGCAATTATGAAAGATAACGGAGTGGATGTCGATACAGACAATCCATGGTGGACGACTTATGAAAAGCTTCACCGCTTCAGCCGAGACAATTACTTTGGCAAATTGCAATTCCACTGGCAATTGACGAAAAGGTTCTCCCTATTGGTTCGCACGGGAATGGAAAATGTAAAAGAAAGTTATGAATTAAGGCAATCCTGGGGTAAAACTAATATTAGTGATAAGTTTTTAATTGGTGATGGCCAATTTGTTACAGGTACCAATAGTAGCCTGATGGCCAATTCCGATGCTATTCTTACCTGCAATAATAATTTCGGTAAGTTATCAGTTACTGCATTTGCAGGAGCCAATTATGCCTATACCTACAACAGTAGTTTAGAAAATATTGCTGGCAAGCTTTCTACTCCAGGCTTATTTACCCTTGAAAACGCTATTCCAGGACAATTGTTGGTTTCATCTTCCGGTTGGGGCGCAAGTCAGTCATATAGTATGTATGGTGCTGTAACATTAGGTTATTCAAACCAGATTTTTCTTGATATTACTGGGCGTAACGACTGGAAAGGGACCCTGAGTGAAGAAAAAATACATTACTTCTATCCTTCTGCCTCATTAAGTTGGATTGCTTCAGAAACTTTCAAACTTCCTGATGTTTTTAATTTTGTTAAAGCACGTTTGGCCTGGGCTCATGTGGGTAATGGTTTAATAAGAAGAAGATCTGTTGATACCTATACCTATGATGCGAGCGATTGGGGAGCGGCTAAAACAGTAAGTATTAATGCCGTACTGGTAGACCCAAATATTAAAGCAATGTATTCAGTTACTAAGGAAGCGGGATTTGACCTTTGGATGTTGAACAGCCGAATCAGGTTCGATTTCACCTATTTTATTAAAGATCAAAAAGATCAGATTGATAATATTCCCACAGTTCAGGGAACGGGATATACCGGAATGTTAACTAATATTGGAGATGTGGAGAGTAAAGGATACGAATGGGGTTTAACAGTAAGTCCGGTAAGGACAAAAGACTGGAACTGGGATGTTTCTGCCAGCTTTACACATTACAGGGCAACTATCACCAGGTTGTCTGACAAGTTTACTACTAATGGTTATGTCTTTGCGAATTATGATGGTAAAACCAAAGTAAAAATTGCCGTAGGAGAAGAAATCGGAAATATTTATGAAGCAAACCCAATATTGAAGGTTAAAACAGGTAAATATGCCGGTATGTATTTATTAGATAGTGAAGGAGGTGAATTTCAGATATCCGGGGATGAAAGAGATCGTAGCAAATTGGGAAACTTCAATCCGGATTATATTCTTGGGTTAAACACTACGTTGAGATACAAACAGTTTTCTCTCAATTTAGTAGGAAGTTTTCGTAAAGGTGGTAAATATGTATCGGTTAATCAGCAATATCTTGAATCAAATGGAAGAGTTGCTACTACTTTAGGTTCAGGACCCAACAATCCATGGTGGATGGGCGGACGCGATCCTGAACATGGTGGACTTCCCTGGCCTGCTGCAGGTTCCAGCATTTTCGAAGCAATTAATAATAATAATGATCCTCAACGTTCCGACTGGAATGATGCCAGTTATGCAAAAGGCGTATTTATCAATCCTGATTTTACCGGAGATACGCCAGGCGATGCTGATTATATTGTTAACGGGGCAGATCCAAATAATACTTTTTACCAGATCCCTTATAATAGTTATGGAGATGTTATCTGGGATTTCGCCTCTACAAGAACCTACGATGCAACCAACTTTAAAATGAGAGAAATCTCACTTTCTTATACGCTACCAGGTAAATTCACAAACAAGCATAAATTGAATAATGTAACCTTTTCATTGATAGGCAGGAATGTATTTCAATGGAATGCCTCCGGTCGCCATGAGGATCCGGAATCGGCATTCAGCGGTGTTGGTACAAATCAGGGTATTCTCAGGGCTACCTTACCAAGCATTCGCTCTTACGGGTTCAAGCTTGCTCTTGATTTTTAATTTTACTTTCATTGTAAAAAAATAATTATGAGATCATTTCTAACAAAAATATTTGTCATTATAGCAGTGGCAGAAATTGTTTCCTGTAGTAAAGATGAGTTAAGGAGTTACGATAAATTACAACAATTGAACGCCGGAGAATCGGTCAATAATCCATTCCTGTTATCTTCAATTATAAAGCAAACCGCTCTCTTTTACCAGAACATGGGATATGAGAACAGTAAACTTCCTGATGCAGTGCAATATATGGAAAGGAACTTTCAGGGTGGAGACAATTACTATTCAGGATTTAAAACACCGGCGGAAGATATGTATGCGGCGATGAATATTCTTAAGCTAATTGATGGTGCAATCGGGTTGGCTGATAAAAGAGGTTCAATGGTTCACAAAGGTATCTTTACCATATTCAGGGTATTACTGTTTTCATTTATGACTGACTTCTATGGTGATGTATATTATTCCGAAGCCCTTAAAGGACGTGAAGGCATCCTTTATCCAAAATATGACAAGCAAGCAGATATTTATTCGGGATTACTAAATGAATTGGAACAAGCCAATACACTTATTAAGCAAGGTACGGAACCTGTATCCGAAACTTATGATCTTGTGTTTGGTGGTAATAAAGTGCAGTGGCAAAAATTTGCCAATTCCCTAAGGCTTCGTTTATTAATGAGAGCTTCAGATAAATTAGCAGATGCGGACACAAAAATGGCAGCTATCATTAATAATCCGTCAGAAACTCCCGTTTTTATTGAAGAAGAGGATAATGCAGCAATTGCCTATATTGGAACAACAGCAGACAATTCATGGAAAGGTGGCACTTTAAATTGGCCGGAAAATGAAGAATTTGACAAAAGAAGACCTTGTAAAACCCTTGTGGATAAATTAACGGAATTGCCTGCCCTAAATGGAGTTTCGTTTTCCTCAACCGATCCTAATGGTTTTACTTACATTTCAACCTGGGAATATATTGATCGGGCAAATCCGGCTATTGCTGCACAGGTTCCAAACATCCTTGATTCAAACAAAGTATATGTAGGTTTTATAGCAGGTATGCCAGGAGATTGGAAAAATGGGAACGGTCATTATAATACGGATGCAGGAGGTGTTGTTGGAAACTTTAAAGTATCAAAGTTTTCGCAATTATTTAGGCAAAATAGTCATCCATTGCTTAAAGCAATGATTATGAACAGCGACGAAGTTCAGTTTATTCTTGCAGAAGCCGCTGTTAAAGGTCTGGTTACCGGAGGCTCCGATTCTTATTATCGTAGAGGTATTACATTTTCAATGAAGCGGTGGGGTATATCAGATGCAGCTATTAACACTTACCTTGCTCAGGCAAGTATTACTTTACCGGGCGATAATGCAGGCAAACTCGCAAAAATTGCCAATCAAAAGTGGTTGGCCCTGTTCCTTATTTCTGCTGAAACTTATCTTGATTTACGCAGAACCCGGTTGCCCAATATTTTCGGGAATGGATATTTAAGCACTTATCAGTTCCCATTGCGTTACCGTTATCCGGGAGAAGAACTTGGTCAAAATAAAGATGCGTATGATGCTGGTGTTGCTGCTTTAGTTCCAGCTGTTGATGATGAATTTTCAAAAATGTGGCTGTTACAGTAAGGCTATAAGCAATAAGAATTTTTTGGAGTTAAACTGCAATATGTTGTGGAATCGTTCCTTACCTGCCCAACTGTATTATTGCCGTCTGACTTTGTTATCCAGGGTCAGGCAGAAAACGAATTACAAATTCAAAAACTGGAAAGCAAAAAGACAAAAGTAGAAATGCAACGGTTTTGATGTAAGTGCACACAAGGATGGTTATGGCCTAAATAATTTGGATGCACGTACAAAACTAATGCAAGGAGTAATGACCATTGATTCGCAGCCTGGTAAAGGAACGAGTGTATTAATTGAAGTACCTTACCATTTTAATGGAATATGAATCCATTTCAATTACCCATAAATTTATTAATTGCAGATGACCATCAGCTTATTATTGATGGGATCACTAAAATATTGGAAACTGAAAAAATGATTGGTGAAATTTATTCTGCTAATAATGGGAGAGAAGCAGTTGATAAAGTATTAGCACACGATATTGATTGTGTGATTATGGATATTAATATGCCGGTACTAAACGGACTGGAAGCTACCAAACTCATCAAAAAAGAAAAACCTGAAATAAAAATAATTGTCGTGAGCATGTTGTGCGATGCAGCCATTGTTAGCAAAATGATGAAGGCAGGTGCTGATGCATTTATAAATAAAGATACCGGCAAGAGTGAATTACTAAAGGCAATAGATAAAGTAATGAATAAGGAAAAATATATCAGCCCTGAAATCTCTACTAATCTATTTACTCATCTCACAGACAGAAACGTGAATACACAGGAAAATGAAAAGCATCTTACAACAAGGGAGATAGAGATCATCCGTTATATAGCAGAAGGACTTACCAATAATGAAATAGCTGACAAACTTTTTCTCAGCGCAGGCACCGTAGACACCCACAGAAAAAATATGCTCGCCAAACTCCATTTAAAAAACACTGCGGCTCTCGTGAAATATGCTGCAGATCATAAGTTGCTTTAGTGTTATAATTGTTTTATCCTTCGACTACTCCAACCATTCAACTTTTCCATTTTATTCGGAGCGCTTTCCTGGTTCTGGTTTCTTGCAAAATAGAGTATGATAAATTTTACTGTTTGATAATTTCTCTCTACACCAAAAAGGGTATATGAAAAATACACTAAATGGTGTATTGTGTATGGTTCGTATGTTTTCAATCTTTGTAGCACAGTATTTTTTCCAGTCAACATACTCACCAGCCACATTATGGAATTCAAACAGGAAGAGCTCATAGAACGTGAAATAGAAATAGCCGGTTATCTTTTGCAAAACTTTTCAATAAAACTGATCTGCGAAAAAACAGCTCTAAGCAAAAAACATTTGTCTGCACATATAAGCAACATGATGAAAAAGCTAAAAGCAGAAGATAGGGAGGGATTGATAAAGTTGCTAAGAGTGATGAAGCTATAAAATAAATTAATCTCTAATTATATTAAATCAAAAACCCAATTGCGAATAAATAAGTCTAAAATTTCCTTCATTTAATCATAATCAAAACTTTCACTTATGAAAACTTTTAAACAAAGCACTTTGTTGCTTTACGGCATATTATTACTCGCTGCAACATCATGTAAAAAAACAGACATAACTCCCATATCATCAACCAGTGCTAATTCCACTTCAAATCTTTCTGGTAACGATAAGTTAGTGCTATCGAAAGTAACAGGGAGCATTGAAAGCGACTTTCCTCTTTTTTCTCCCTTTTTGCTCAACCTATATTACACTTACACCTGGAATAATGATGTATATGAATTGGGACCTAATAAAGGGAATTTTCAAAAGACCTTTACTTATGGCAATGATAAAAACAGCGGTACTATAAAAAATTTATTCAACAGGAAGCATTTTTAAATACAGGACATTACGATTTCTTGTACAAAGCAACATTTCCGATAAGGTGATTGATAATTCTGTTCCAGGCTACGACTTAGGTTATCGGAGGACTTATATTGATAAGGCACAGATTCAAAAAGTTGGGCTTGCTTTTTCATCTGATACGGATCCCGCATATTTTGAATTTTATACGAGGAATTATAAAGGTGAAATAACGAGCTATATTTTTGCTAAGACCGTTGACGCACCTGTATATAAAATTGTATATAACTATGATAACACCGGCAATATTTCGGAATTTCAACTGTTTCAGCCGGTTACTTTAACCGTTGCCAACATGCAGAATATAATGATTGATCAGCAGCAAAAAAGGGACAAGCTATCATCATCTAAATTCAATTATGGTTTACATAAAAAATTCGAAAATTTACAAAAGATAATTGCTGATAACAAGCATTACTCATCACCAGTTATTTCTGATAATTCAATTGAATATAGATTGTATTTAACTGCAAAGGTGGTAACAGATGGCAGAATTAATCCTTACAGTCAACAGGACCAGATACTTTTTTATCAAACTAACCGGAGCTCTTTTGCCTACGACCCCACTCCCTTTTTCTTGTCACTGCTTAAATCAAATCCTGTAAAAATAGAATACTCAGTTCCTGATTTTGGCTCTATTCTGCCGGTACAAACCTTTTCTTATACTTATAACGCCAAAGGATACCCCGTTACCATACACGAAGAGTTCAGTGACCCCAATTGGGCTTTCCTGGGAGATTATACAGGTGACTCACAAATCGAATACGCCAATGAATAATCAATCATAACAAAAAAGCTTTGTATTTGCTTCCCCTGCTGTGTTACACAAAATTCAAGAAAGTACATGCACCAATATTCATATCCTTTAACCGAGATGCGTGTTTTATTTTATAGCAGATGACGAAGACATGGATTTAACTCTAAAATCAAAAGGGATTGTATATAATTAAAATTATGATCGCAAATGGTTTTACTTCGTCACCCAAAGCTGTAAAATAAAACTTATCTAAACCTTGAAGGTTTTTGAAAACCTTCAGGGTTTTTTCTATAACATAAAAGAGCCCGTAAAAAATTACAGGCTCGATCATAACTGCCTGAGACAAATTAGGGTTTAATTTCTTGCACCTTTCACACGATTTTGTTCTTCCTCTGCCCCACTATTTCTGCGTTGTTGATTTTCTACTTTTCCTTTACTGAAGCGATAGGTAAACGTAACATTTACAACCCTGTTGTCCCATTGATTGTGAACGGTAATATCTATATTCTGATACTTGCTGTATCCTCTAAATTCCTGTATATCGAGAAAGTCCTGGAAGTTAACCTTGAGTGTGGCTTTATCTTTCAACATATTTTTTGCTACTGCAAAATTTGCAACACCCATTGGCTTAGCTACAAATACACCTTCAATCATTCTGCTTCTGTAAAAACCGCTGAGCTCAAGATTCCATCCTTTCTTAAACTGAAACTGATTGGAGATATTAGTCATGAAACCTGTTCCCGAAACATTGATGTAGCCATTGTTTACAAATCCCTTGTAATTATTGTTGCTAAGCTGCGCGTAGATATTTGCTCTCCACCATTTTGTTACAGGAATATTAGCATTGGAACTTAAAGTTATACCGTTTCGCTTTGCAATGTTGCTTCGCTTTACATAACTGGTATGCGTGCTGTCAACCTGTTCCAAAACCTCCTGAATAATATCATTGGTTGTACTATAACTGAGTGAAGTATTTAGCCAGCTTTTGAATGAATGGTTCAATTCAATGTTATGGCTGAACTGAGGTTTGAGATACGGGTTGCCAACTTCATAAGTGTATTTATCAAGAAAATAATAGAAGGGATTTAAATCACCATAACCCGGACGCTCTATTCTTCTGCCATAGCTTAAAGAGAATTGATTCTTTTCATTCATTTTATAACCAATGAATGTTGTTGGAAAAAGTTGCGTATAATCTCTTTTAAATTTTTCTCCGCTTGTTAACTGGTTGCCATCAGAAATAGTATTTTCCAAACGTAAACCTAACTGCGCACTCCACTTTTTATTAAGTTGTTTATTAACATTTACGTAAGCAGCATTGATGTTTTCCTTGTAGATAAAATGATTAGTGCGACCTGTATCAACCTGCCATTCATTGCTGATGAAATTATCGTACTGAGCATCATTATCTGTTTTTACATAACTGCTTTTAACGCCTGCTTCCAATTTTGCATTACCCTTTAATGGATGAGTAAAATCAACTTTAGCACTGTAAATATTAATTGTGCCGGGTAAAATACCTCTTAAGATTTCATCGGGATATATTTTACCACCATGCTGATCATAGAAATAATTATTGAAGAGTTGATTAAGATCAGAGCTATAATGTATGTAATCAAGATCACTTGTTAATTCAGTACCTAATGTATCAAACACATGCTTTAAATTAAAGTTGCCACCGATATTGCTCCATTTTTCTTTTGAACTGCTGTTTGACAATGTTACAGATTCAAGCTTATATTGTGAATCAAGAATATTTGTAGTATTGTTGCTGCTGAATTTGCCCGGGTTAATATAACCATTCAATACTACACCTAATGTTGTCTTTTTTGTTACATAATAATCTACTCCAATCTTATAATTATGTGTTTGATAGTTGGGTATCATATCAGTGTGCTGCTTAAAAACAGATTCAAGATTTCCAGTTAAAGAATCCCTGAAGTTTCTTGTTAAATCGAGATCCTGAAATCCTTTATTATAGTTGTAACTGTAATTACCGAATAAGTTTACTTTACCCACTCGATAGTTAAGATTCACACTTTCATTTGCTTTAGGGTTATTGCCCATTCCGCCACCAACAGTAACGCTGCCATTAAAGCCTTTGGTCTTTGATTTTTTTGTCTTAATATTTATAACACCGGAATTACCTGACGCATCATATTTTGCCGGAGGATTAGTCATAATTTCAATCTGTTCAAGATTTGCACTGGGAGTATTCTTTAAAAAATTAGCAAGATCTTGTCCGCTTAAATAAGTAGGCTTGCCATCGATAAGAATCAAAACACCTTGTTTGCCTTTGAGACTGACATTGCCATCTTTATCAACGGTAACACCCGGAGATTTTTCTAAAACTTCCAATGCTGAAAGACCAACGTTTGTAGGAGATGCATCAACATTTACAATTGTGCGATCAAGCTTTTGTTCTATAAAAGGTTTTTTAGTGGTAACGGTAACATTACTTAATTGCTGATTAACTGCAGATAAAACGATTGGTTTTACTTTATAAACCGTTGCCGATTCATTTAATTCAAAAACTTCACTATAATAAGGTTTAAAACCGATCAATTGAACTGATACCAAATATTTCCCGTTCCTTGTTTCATGAAAACTAAATTGCCCCTTATTGTCTGTAGCCGTATGGTTTAAAACAGCAGAATCTTCAGAACGCAATAAAGCCACAGTGGCTGATTCTATTGGCTTTTCAGCTACAGAAACGTTTCCATTAATATTTCCAGTTTCAACAGTTTGTGCTTTGGCTAAAGTAAAGCCGCTTATTCCTACAACAGTCAAGAGGATGAGAAGCTTTTTCATAAATAATTTTTTTTATATTTTTAGTACTATCCTTTGATTATTACAGTTCAAAAATAAGTACCATGTTTTGCATAGTACAATAATATACCATAGAAGGATGTATAAACTGATAAGCGGTAAATTGTTTTGCAGAATAAGAGTATGAGGCTCTTTTTATTTAATTACAAACTAAGAAGCTTGCGATTTATCCGTTATAAAGAGCAGGATTTTCCAGAAGTGGAAAAAAATAAATAAAAGCAAGCAAACCAATGAAAATCAAGCTGAAACGTTAGTCTTTATTTTTGAGACACCCCAAATTTTTGGCGCATAGACATATAAAAGTATTCCGATAATTACGAGACAAACAGAAATTATTTCTGCCTGGGTAGGATGAAAACCGAAAATATCATACTTATTATTAACCCTGATTTTTTCTATAAAAAATCTTTCTATCCCATTCACAACCAGGTATATAGCAAATAATCTACCTGTTATTTTTATTTTTTTTCTTATTACCCCTAAGAATGTAAATAAAAGTAGTCCCATTATTAGTTCATATAAAGAGGTAGGATAAACAGGCAGAGGCAAATGCATGCAATACCCATCCCAGTCGCAATTAGGTAGCGGAATTCCTTCTTTGTTTACGTTGTGCGGAAAGGTAGAAGCGAAAAACCAATCGGGTAAGCCTAAAAATGATTTTTGTGCTGAATGTTGTACTGCTTGTAAAGAGCCGAATTGCTGGGTATAAAAATCGCTATACGATTGTAGAATACCATTAAACTGTACTGGTGTTGCTTTTACCACTCCACCAGCGTGATTACTGATATAAGCGCTATTCAAAATCCCCCAATCACCGTCTCCGGATACCTGGCATCCGGCTCTTCCTATTCCGTATGCCAGCATGAGGGAAGGTGCTGTAGCATCGGCAATTTTTATGAAACTAATTCCTTTTTTATGAAAATAATACCAAAGCACAATTATCGCAACAATTAGTCCTCCGTAAAAAGTTAGTCCGCTTGGTGAAAGAAAATTACCAAGTGGATCTTCCACAAATCTGTCCCAGTTTTCAAGATTATCAAAAATCTTTGCTCCTATGAATCCTGAGGCGGCTGCTATTATTGTAATATCTCCAACTCTGTCGCTCGGCCAGATTCTCACTTTTCTTTCTTCTGGCTTTGGAAGTTTATTTTTATTTTTTTCCCACCATTTTAAACCAGCAAAGAATAATCCTAATAATAAACCCGCAGACCAACTGCCGTCTTTGGAAAAAATAAAGGTCTGAGGATCATCTATTGCACCTTTAACAATCAGTACGCCTATAATTTTGAATCCCAATATAAACCCAAGCAGAAAATTTATCAATAATTCTCCGGCAGTCGCAGGTTTTCCTACATTAATGGTTGTTTCTGTATAAGTAAATTCACCCAGTGCCTGCCTGCGTTTAAGCTCTTTTATCAATAGCCAGGCTGCCGCGAGAAAAGATATCGCAACAAAAAAACCAAATGAATTTACAACTTTAAGAAAGGGAATCTCTATTCCAAATAAATCTTTGAAAGCGTAATATAAATTGGGATACATTGAGTATAAAAATTTGGGTAAGTGCAATGTTAATCAAAGAAAAGTTCACTACATGATAATATTCAAAGATAGATGTGAAAATTCAACTAATGCAAAATGTAAAGTCTTTGGAAAACCCAGTTGAAAAACTAAATGTACAAGGGAGTGACACAACGAAGATGAGGAATCTAAAGCCGGTGACATAAAAAAACAAAACCTCCCCATGACTAAGGAGGTTCTATTTACTAACCCATCCATGAACAAAGCTGAATGAACATGGATAATTTTAACTGCTAACAATAAGCTTCGAAAGCAGCAATAAGATGATTTGCGATGACT
>WNGF01008270.1_pt1 | contig 12293 bp, 11 predicted proteins | sample 5400641 | NCBI WGS metagenome assembly WNGF01 (sample SAMN13153371, study PRJNA577476) | soil metagenome | isolation source: 80 cm soil or saprolite under grassland replicate 2 | place: USA:California | collected 2016-06-15
GACTTCACCGGCCGCTCGCTCAACATCGTGACCGGCGGCACGGGGGGCGTGTACATCGTCTACGGGGCCGGGCTCGCTGACCTGCTCCACAAGAAGCTGAACGTGAACTCGAGCGCCGAATCCACGGCCGCGTCGGTGGCGAACATGCAGCTCATCCGCGACGGGAAAGCCGACCTCGCCTTCACGTTGGCCGATACCGCGTACGACGCGGCCCAGGGCCGGACCGCGGCGTTCGAGGGGAAGAAGGTGGACGCGAAGGCGCTCGCCGTCCTGTACACGAACTTCACACACGTCATCGCGAAGGACGGTGCCGGCATCAAGACCGTCGCGGACCTCAAGGGCAAGCGCGTATCGGTCGGCGCGGCGAACTCGGGGACGGAGGTGCTCGCGAACCGCATCCTCGAGGCGTACGGCCTCGATCCGGGGAAGGACATCAACCGCGAGCGGCTCGGCGTCGCCGACTCCGCGAATGGCCTCCGGGACGGGAAGCTCGACGCGTTCTTCTGGAGCGGCGGCCTTCCGACCTCGCAGATCACCGATCTCGTGAGTGGCACGAAGATCGTGTTCGTCGACCACACCGACTCGATCAAGAAGATGTCCGACAAGTACGGGCCGTTCTACTTCAACGCGAAGATCCCGAAGAACACCTACAAGAACGACGCCGACGTGACCGTCGCCGGGGTGGCGAACCTCCTCGTCGCGCCCACGAAGATGGAGCCTGCCCTGGTGAGGGCGGTCCTGCAGACGATGTTCGACAACAAGGCGGACCTCGAGATCATCCACGCCGAGGCGAAGAACCTGAAGCTCGAGACGGCGGTCGAAGGCTCGCCGTTGGAGTTCCACGACGGGGCGATCGACTTCTATAAGTCGAAGGGCGTCTGGAAGAAGTAGGTGCGCGCGCTCGGCGCGCTCACGTTGGGCCTGGCCTTGCTGACGGGAGCGGCGCTCGCCGCTCCCGTCGCCGTCATCGAAGTCAGCGATGGGCATGGCCGGTTCGTCGCGCCGCTGGATGACGGTGAGGACTTCACGTACTCCTACATCCAGTCGATCTACGGGGTGACCGTGGTCGAGGAGCAGCGAAGGGTCGGCGACCGCCTGCGCATCATCCGGGTCCGCTCGACCGATATCAAGGCGGTGGAATACTTCCGCTGGGACTCGCCGATCCGCGACGAGGGCGCCGAGCATGTCCAGGACGCGCCCTCGTACGAGGTGCCGCAGCTCTTGATCCGGATCACGCCGGCCTCGACGCAGCGCATCGCGACGCCCCGGTGGACGCTCGACCTGCCCGGGCGGTTCGGGGACGCGGCGGTGACGGTCCGGCCGGAGACCCTGCCTCGCGCCATGGTCCTGTGGCTGAGCAGATGAGCACCGAGGACCGGATCGTCCGGCCCGACTTCGAGGCCGTCGTCAGCGACGAGAAGAACCGGGAGCTGATCGAGGAGTACGAGGCCGAGTCGAAGACCCGCAAGCTCACCGGCGTTTGGGGCCGCGTCGTGACGGTCCTGAGCGTCGCGACGACGCTCTTCGCGCTGTACTACGCGGCGGCGGGAGCGGAGATCCCGTACCTGGGCGTGGTGCTCGTCCCGAATTTCCGGATCCTGGGCCAGACGATCACGACGCCACAGATCTACACGATGATCTTCCTCACCGCGATCCTCGTGCTCACGTTCCTGCTGTACCCGGCGCACCCGCGCTTCCTGAAGCGCGTCGGCGTCCTCGACCTGCTCCTGGCGATCGGGGCGATCGCCATCACGGCCTATGTGTTCCTCGACTTCGACCAGATCATCTACCGGATCAACACGCCGACCCCGCTCGACTTCGCGTTCGGCGTGCTGGCGATCCTGCTCGTGATGGAGGCGTCGCGCCGCACGATCGGCTGGCACCTTCCGGCGCTCGGCCTCATCGCCATCGCGTACGCGTACCTCGCCGACTTCATGCCCGGCCCGTTCCGGGGGCCGCCGAAGAACCTCGACGACATCGTCGGGGCCCAGTACCTCGGGCTCGACGGGATGCTCGGCACGCCTCTTCAGGTCGCGGCCACGTTCATCATCCTGTTCACGATCTACGGCGCGATCCTGGACTTCGGCGGCGCCGGGAAGTTCTACGTCGACCTCGCGTTCGCGCTCACCGGCCGGCGTCCGACCGGCGCGGCCCGGACCGTCACGGTCGCCTCGTTCCTCCTGGGCACGGTCTCGGGCTCGGGCGTGGCGACGACGGTGACGCTCGGGTCGATCACCTACCCGATGCTGAAGCGGGCGGGCCATGACCGCGAGTCCTCGGGGGCGATCCTCTCGGCCGGTGGGATCGGGGCGGTGATCTCGCCGCCGGTGCTCGGTCCGGCCGCGTTCCTGATGGCCGAGATCCTCCGGATCAGCTACCTCGACGTCGTGATCATGGCGATGATGCCGACGATCCTCTTCTACCTCGGCATCCTGTTGATGATCGAGATCGACGCGCGCCGGCTGGGGGCGAAGGACATCGCGCTCGACGCGCCCGGCTTCTGGGAGCTCACCGCGAAGTACTGGTACCAGTACACGTCGCTCTTCGCGATCATCGTGTTCCTGCTGCTGGGCTTCACGACCGTCACCGCGATCTTCTGGTCGATCGTCCTCGCGATCGCGGTCAGCTACATCCGGCGCGAGACGGCGCTCTCACCGCGCAAGCTGATCGATGCCCTCGGCTCAGGGACCCGCCAGGTCCTGTCGGTCGCCGCCACGACCGCGGTCGCGGGCATCGCCGTCGGCATCCTCCTCCAGACCGGCCTCGGCCTGAAGATCTCGAGCCTCATCCTGACGCTCGGGCTGGGCAACCTCCTGCTCACGCTCGTGGTCGCGGGGATCGTGCTCTGGGTGCTCGGCCTCTCCCTGCCGATCACGGCCACGTACCTCGTGGCGGTACCGACCGTCATCCCGGCGCTCGTGACACTCGGCGTGCCGGCGCCGGCCGCGCACATGTTCGTCTTCTATTACGCGGTCCTCAGCGAGGTGTCGCCGCCGGTCGCGCTCTCGCCGTTCGCCGCGTCGGCCATCACCGGCGGGAACCCGTACAAGACGATGATGCTGACCTGGAAGTACGCGCTGCCGTGCTTCCTCGTGCCGTTCATGTTCACGCAGCCCGACGGGCTCGCGATCCTCTGGCGCGGGGTCACATTCGAGGAGGCGGCGGTCGCGTCGGTCTCGGCCGTGGCCGGCATCATCGCCGTCGTCTCCGGTGTCGGCGGCTATCTGCTGAAGCCGACCCGCCTCGCCGAGCGCGGGCTCCTCGTGGCGGCGGGCCTGCTGCTCCTGCTCCCCGGGGTGGTGTTCGACCTCGTCGGGCTGAGCCTCTTCGGCCTCGCGCTCCTCTCGCAGGTGGTCATCGCCCGACCGGCGCCGCGGCCGCAGCAAGCCTGACCTTGAAGCTGCCACGCCAGCTCGCGCTACCGCTCGCGCTCGGGGGACTCGTGTTCGTGACTCGGCTTCCGTTCGTCACGCGGTTGCTGTGGGCCTGGGACTCGGTGCTCTACGCGCGCGCGCTCGAACACGGGTTCCACGTGGACTTCGACCTGGACGATCAGCGCCCGCAGCCGCCCGGCTACATCCTCTACGTCGCGACCGCGAGCCTCGCGCGGAACGTGCTGTCCGACAGCAACGCGGCGCTCGTCGCCGTTTCGGTGCTGGCGAGCGTCGCCGGCGCCGTCGCGCTGTTCCTCCTGGCTCGCCGCTTCGCGCGCACTGAGGTCGCGCTGTTCGCGGCCGTCGCGTACGCGGTGAACCCCCTGGTCTGGACGTACAGTGAGATCTCCTTCCCCTACGCGGTGCTCGCGCTCCTCGCGCTCGTCTGCGCCTCGCTGTTCTGGGAGGCGCGGCACCGTCCGGTCAGCTGGACGGTCTTCGCCAGCGTCGCGTTCGGCATCCTCGCCGGCTTCCGGCAGGACATCCTGCTCCTCCTCGGCCCGCTGTGGCTCTGGATGGTCGTCCCGCGCGGCTGGCGGACGTCCGCCGTCAGCGGCGCCGCGGCGGTCGCGGGTTGCCTCGTCTGGTTCGTGCCGACCGCGATGCTGTCCGACGGGCTCGAGCCGTACCTCTACGCGCTCGGGTACCAGACGGACACGATCGGCGCCGCCTACTCGGTCGGGGCGCAGGGGTTCGTCGCGTTCTCGCACAACCTGCGGTTCACGATCTACGCGCTGGCGTGGGGCCTGCTCTTCGTTGGGATCGTCCTTTTCGGGCTGCTCCTCGCACCCCTCCTCCACTGGCTGCGCACCGGCGTGGCGCGCCGCCCCGCGCGGCCGAGCGTGGCCGCGTCGTTCCTGCTTTTCTGGATCGTCCCGGGTCTCTCCTTCTACGTCGTCGTGCACATCGGCGACTGGGGCTACGTCCTCTCGGTCCTGCCTGCGCTCTACGTCCTCACCGCGTGGCTGCTCGAGCACCTCGTCGGCCAGCTGCCGGCGGCGGTCCGGCCCGGCTGGCGTGCGGCCGCGGCCGCGGTGGCGCTCGGGCCGGCGCTGCTCTTCCTGTTCAGCGACGCTCGCTTCTCAGCCCATGCCCTGGCGCAGAACGATCTCGCAGTGGCCGATCGCGTCGCCTACGTCCGTGAGCACTTCGCGCCGAAGCAGACGATCATCCTCGCGCGGGAGGATTTCCTGATCGCGCGCTACTACCTGCCCGAGTACCGCGCGTGGCTCTACGACCCGGAGCCCTACGCGAACGACGCGATGAAGCGGAAACGTGCCATGAACGCGACCAACATCGTCATCTTCACCGAGGGCCTGCGCCCGCGGCAGAACCTCGACGTGCGATACGTCGAGCTCGCGCCGGGCGTGCAGCTCGCGTACGTCCCGGTGGAATCCGGCGACGTGCTCGAGTTCTACGGGAGCCGCTACATGGTGCGCGAGCCACCCTGAGCCGCGCCGGCCCTCGGAGCGCCGGACGGCGGTGACGCCGGATCAGCCTCCGTTCGAGATGGCGCGGCGAAGGGCGCTCGCGATCCGGCCCGAGACGGAGCTCAAGACGAGCCGGTCACGGGTGCAGCGTGCGCAGCGGCAGTACGGTGACTTCGGTGAATGCGTCAGCGTCGATCCGGTCATTACGGTCCCATCTGGCAAGCGGCATGCCACCTCGTGGACCGCCGGGGCGAGCTGCCTCGCGCGTCATGACGACGCGGTCACGGTCACGGCCTCACTGCGCGCGTCCCCGCCAGATGCAACAGGTTGCGCACACCGCTCACGCCCTCGACGCGAGCGACACGCTCCTCGAGGTCCGTGATCTCCTCGGGCCGATCGAGCTGACCGCGGAGCACGACGACGCCGTTCTCGGCGTTCAGGCTCACTTGGCCCTTTGGGACGTCGCGATCGCGGAACACCTCGCTTCTGACGCGCTGCGCGAGCGTCGCGTCATCGAGCCCGCCTGAGCCGCCGTCCGAATGCGCGATCCGCTCCTGCCAGCCCCGCGCGTCGGAGCGGAGCTTGCGGCCCAATGCGCGCGTACGCCGCCGCGCCTTCCGCGTCACGCCGCCCGTGCGGTCGACCAGCTGCGCCCGCCGTCGCTTACCGAGCTCGGGATCGAAGAGGAACGCGAGGATCGCCCCGGTGACGATACCGAACACGAGTTTCATGGCCGTCGCTGACCTCCGTCCATCGATCGGTTCTCAGCGCCGCCGCAGCACGCGGCGCGCCATCACCGCGACGCGACGGTCATCCGGCCTGGGCGGTCTCCGCCATTCGCGCCAGCGGCAGCGTGCGGCGTGCATCGGCGATCGCGAGCTGCCAGAGCACGGTCGACCAGGCATGCACGAAGCCGAGCTGGGTGTTGATCGCGAGCATCTGGGCGTTCGTGTTCGCGTTACCGGTGCGGACGTAGCGGGCCGCCGGCCGTTCGGCCAGGATCCGTCGTAGCATCGCGGCCTTCATCCAGAGCCCCAGCCGGTGGCCACGGTGCGCCTCGATCACAGCGGTGCCCTGCTGATGGACGAGGTGCGCGACGCGCGGGTCGTGGCTCACCTCGGTGAATCCGGCGCCCGCCCCGGACGCGTCGTGGATCGCCAGCAGCAGCCACCACTCGATCCCGGCCTGACGGAACCAGCTCTCGCGGTCGTGGACCTGCGCCTCCGTGACCCGCCAATTCCCCATGCGCAACGCTCCGCGCGGGGCATCGTTCATCCCGCCGACCGCCTCGATGTATGGCGCCATGAGCTCAGCGGGGACGGCGGCGTCGATCCGCGCCAGGCGGTAGCCCTTCGGGTCGATCGTCGCCCACTCGGTGACCTTCGCCCGGTCGACCGCGGCGAGATCGAGCTGGTTCGATCTCATGTCCAGCCCGGGCGCACCGCCGATCGCGCGCGCGAACGCCTCGCCGGCGGGGATGCGATCCGTCGTCTGGCCCATGAACACGAGGTCCTGACCTTGGTCCACGCACGCGTCGACGATCCGCCCGAGCAGCGCGCGCCCGACGCCTCGGCGACGGTGGGCGGGATGCACCCCCACCTCGCACCAGCGGATGTGTGCGTTCTCAGGATCGTCAAGCTCCCGTCCGACGAAGGCGCGGCCGGCGATCCGGCCATGGGCGTCGCGCGCGATGAAGACCGCGTGCCATTCGGATGTGACCTTCGCCCGGAAGCGGTCCATGAAGACCTCGACCGGACTGAGCGGATCTTCGGCGATCCGCTCGTGCACGAGGAGCTGCTGCAGGAGCGCCGCCTCGCGCACGTCGGCGTCGGGCGCGATGGCGGGATCGACGGCCTCGATGCGGTAGCCGTTCGGCTCGGTCATGGCCGGGACAGCGTAGCGGTGCCTGCCGCACCGACCATTAGCCACGATACGTTCGGAGCCCCCAACGCCGGCCCGTTTTCGCGGAGCGGCTCCTCGCCTCCTGCATCGCCCACCGGCTCGCGTGGTAGAAACTCACGCATCACGGGCCGAGGCCCGAACGAAGGAGCGAGGCATGCCGCTGTTCCTCGACGTGCACCAGAAGGCCCCCGAGGGGACGAAGGCGAAGGACGTCGCCGACGCGCACATGGCCGACGTGAAGACCCAGGCCAAGTACGGCGTGAAGTACATCAGCTACTGGTTCGACGAGAAGGACGGCAAGATCTTCTGCCTCGTCGACGCCCCGAGCGCGGAGGCCGCGGCGAACGTCCATCGTGAGGCGCACGGGCTCGTCGCCGACGAGATCCACCCGGTGGTCGAGGGCCGCTAGCGACCGGCGCGGAAGGTGAGCGTGTCGATGCTCGCGCCGAGGCTTGCCACGAGCGAGCCGACGACGCCGCCGTCGTCGGGACCGTCCTCCGTCAGGCCGTCGCCTCCCCAGCCCCTGCCATCGGCGCTCAGGTACGCGCGGCCGACGGTGAACGGGCCGCCGCTCTCAGCGGCCCCGCGATACGCGAACACGAGGACCGCCTGGCTCGAGCGGAGCTCACGGCGGGCGACCTCGGCGAGCGTCGCGATCTTCTCCGCGGGCGTCGGCTCGCCCTCTACGACGATGCGCACGATCGCCGTGGTCCGGCCGACGGTCGAGCCCACACGCTCGAGCACCCGGTAGGGGCGCGGCTCGGGCGTCCGGGACGGCGCGGAGGCGGCGCTCGGCCGCGCCTCGGTCGAGGGGATCGTGACGACGGCCGCGGGCCGCGCCGCGCTTCGGAGGGCGGGCCCGAGCGTGAGGGCAGCCAGGACGATCGCCGCGGCCACGGCGAGCCCGGCCGCGATCCTCATCGGGCGTACGCGCGCGCGGCCAGGGACGGGGCCCGGCGCGGCGAAGACCGCGATCGGTGCGATCGCGAGGGCGGGCACGCTCCGGGGCGGTGCAGCCGCCCGCTCCGGCGCACGGACGGCCGGCGCGGCGCGCGCCTCGGCGAGCTGGCGGTCGAGATCGGCCGCCGTCTCCTCCAGCATGTCGACGCCGACGCGACGCTGCGCCTCGACGACGCTCATCAGGATGTGGAGGTTCGTCTGCCGCAGCCTCGCGAGCTCCCCGGTCGTCGCCACGAGCCTCGCCCGGAGCCGTTCGATGGTCCGCAGCAGCCGGTCGGCCCGCATCGGCTCTGACTCGGGAGGCGCCACGGTCCGTTGGGTCTCCCATTCGTCGAGCAGCTGTCGGGCCCGCCCCATGTCGCGCCGCTCCTGGGCCGCGTTGACCTCCGCCATGACGCGCGTCCGCAGCGCTCGTTCCTCCTGATCGCGCGCGAGGTCGGGATGCACGCGACGGGCGACCTCGCGGTAGAGCCGTTGGAACTCGCGATCGACGGCGGACGTGCCGTCGTCCGATCCGGAGGGCGTGACCTGATCGGCGATGCCTCCCGAGGCCGACCCCTCGGGGTCGTCGCCGCGTAGCGTCCTCAGCTCTTCGAAACGCGCCCCCACCGTCCGCGCGTAGCGGAGCGCGAAGAGCCGCAGCTCCTCACGCGTGGTCTCAAGCTCCTCTTCGCGCCGCGCGAGCTGACGGTGCAGCGTGTCCAGCTCCCGTTCGAGGAGGGCGATGCCGCGCTCGGCGGACTCCGCCACGCGGCGCTACCGGCGCGGAGCTGCGTCGCGAAGCAGGGCCTGGATCTGCGGCGCGAGCGGCTTCGCGCCACTCGCCTCTTCGACCTGCACGCCTTCGACCGTCACCTCGTAGAACTTCACGCCGGCCTTCGTCGACCGATCGATCTCGGCGAACGAACGAGAGCCGGGGAGAAGGTGGTGGTCGGCGTAGCCGTACTGGTACATGAGGTCCTGCGCGGCGCGGCTCAACATGAAGTTGATCCAGAGGCGCGCGGCGCTCGGGTGCGCCGCGTTCTTCGGCACGCCCATGTAGAGGTAACGAAGCAACGCGGCGTCGGCCGGAACCGACCAGCCGATCAGGGTGCCCTCGGCCTTCAGCTGGGAGACTCGCGCGCTCCCGCAGTCGAGCACGAAGATGTCGAGCTCGCCGGCGAGCAGCCGGCCCTCGTCGCCGCAGCTCATGACGCCACCGATCTGGCCACGCAGCCTGCCGACGAAGTCGAGCGTGCGCTGCCCGCCCCAGACCTCGGGGCTGCCCAGGCGATCGAACCCGGCCCCATCGCTCGTCGTCGCCACGCGGCCCTTGTATTGCGGCTTGAGCAGGTCGGCGAGCGAACGCGGGACGTCGTTGCCGGTGAGCTTCCGGCTGTTGTACGTGATGCCCGGGATGCGCGTCTGGACCTGCACCGCGACGCCACCTGGAGCGACGAGCTTGAGGCTGGAGACGTTCGAGGCCCAGCTCGACCACTGCTCTGGCGCGAGGGCCGCCGCCTTCTGCAGCGCGACGATCTGCGTCTCGGTCCCGAGCAGGACGTCGGTCGAGGCCGTCGCGCCGCTCTGCTGCTCCTGGAGCAGCCTCAGCGCGGCTTCGCTCGTCGGGCCGCCCGGCGTGAAGCGCACCCGGAGGGCGAGCCCGTAGAGCGCGTTGAACGCCTCGGTCTCACGGCGAAGCTCCTCAGGCGTGTCGAGGAAGCCCGGGGACCACGAGAGCGCGAGCTCGCCCTCGTCCCGGGCGGCCGCGACGAGCTCCTGCAGGCGCGCGTTCGGACGCTGGTCGGTCGTCGGCAGGCGGCCCGCCGCCCCGCCGCACGCGCCGATGACAACCGCGAGGGCGACGAACGGGGCGAGCGCCGAGCGCGATGCCGTGCGCCGGGAGGTCACCGGCGCTTCGCTCCTCCGTCAAGGACGTTCTGGAGCGTGACGACGAGCCGGTCGAAGCCGCGCGCGACATCGGCGCTCAGGTCGTCGTTCGCGAGATCGTGGAAGGTCGCCCGATAGGGATTGACGCGGCCGATCGCGATCTGCTCGGCGAGCAGCGCCATGCGCCGCAGGGGCCGGGCGATCGAACCCGCCAGCCAGAGCGCGGCGGCGGCGCCGAGCGCCGCGGCGAGCCCGATGCCGCCGAGCATCATGAGCCCCGTCGCGCCGAGCACGCTCGTGTAGCTGGTGGGCGGCATCGCGACCACATAGAGCCATGGCTTGGTCTCGAGGCGCGTGGCCACCGCACGCTGCGAGCTCCCGCCGGCGTCGAAGGCGAACGCGGCGTTCCCATGCGCCGGGATCGACGGGCCGAGCGAGGCGAGCTCGGGCAGAGGATCGACGAGCAGCTGTTCGGCGGTCTTCTGACCGAAGCGCTTGTCCGCGGCGAGCTTCTTCGCGGTGTCGAGGTCGATCGGCGCGATCGGCTTGTAAATGAGCGCTTCGGCTCGCTCGCGCGCGCCCTTCGTCTCGGAGACCGCGACCCGGATCCCGAAGTCGTCGATCAGGAACGCGTGCGCGCCCTGCCCGACCGAACCGGCATCCGATTCGGTGAGGTCCCAGATCTGCGACAGGTTCAGGCGACTGCGTACGACGCCGACGACGACACCGCTCGCCGTCTTCACCGGCGCCGAGAAGAAGAGGGCGGGCTGGTTCGTGATGACCGAGTAGCTCGGATCGCTGATGTAGGAGGACCCCGTCCGCGCGTTCTGGAAGTAATCGCGGAAGCGGACGTTCGTACCCTCGTCGGATTGGATCGACGCCGCGACGATCGTCCCGTCGAGGCTGAGGACCGCGATCGACTCGTACGCCGGCGAGACGGCCGCGGCCGCCGCGAGCGCGGCCCGCGCCGCTTCGCGCTGGGCCGCGTCACCGAGGTTCTGCGCGTAGGCGATCACGTCGGGCAGCTGGCTCACGAGCACGATGTCGCGCCGGCGGTTCTGGAGATACGTGTCCATCGCCGCGGCGGTGGAGATCGATCGCGCCCGGAGGTTCGCGACGCTGAGGTCCGTGAGTCCATCGCGCGTCCCCTGGACGATCGCGAAGGCCGTCGCCGCGACCGGCACGACGGCGACGAGCAGCACCACGATCAGCGTCCTCTGCCAGAGCGGCAGCACCGGGCGGCGAGCGACCCTCCGCCCCTGGGCAAGGCCTGGAGCGACGACGTCGGTCACGGCGGCGGTGAGTCTAGCACCGCAATATGGTGTATCCAAGGTGTCGCACGACCCAAGATGTCGTGTGCTCGTTGACCGCGCGATGCGGTTTGGCGCCGAAGTGGGCGGTGCGGATGGCGGCCGGCGCGGGAGCGCGCCAAGCGACCAGCATCGGGCGCGACGGCGTGTCCTACGCCGCCGCGCTCACGACCCGATCCCTATCCCTACCTGCCAGCGGTGAAAGGCGCGGCGCGGATCCTCGGCTAGCGACCTTCCCGCATCATCGCCCGCGCGCCGACCAGGGCGAGGTAGCCGAACACGGCGAAGGCCGCGATGCCGACGAGGAGCGCGATGCTTCCCGCTGAGAACAGGTCGCCACCCTCGCTCGAGCGGCCGAGAGCGCGCGCTCCGATGCCGCTGTTCGCGACCGCGGTGGCGTAGTACGCGAGCACGAGTCCGATGACCGCGATGCCGGTGTACGCGAAGACCTTGGGCCATGTCGTTCGTTTCATGGCCGGTTTCGTAACGTCCGGCGCCTCCGAGCGCAATGGCGAAATGGTCCCAAATCGGCTCCGTACCCACTTTTGGGGGCACCCGAGCCGCACAACCGGCCCGAAATCGGCCCGTGGCGGCCGGAGGCGCGGTCTGACCTCAGGCGGCGCGGGCAGCGCGCGGCGCGAGGACCATCCGGCCGAGCAGTGCCGCCGCGGCACCGAGGATCATCAGGATCGCCCAGACCCCGCCCAGCCAGGCCGGGTAGACGAGGCCGAGCGCGCCGTCCACCGACCAGCTGCCGTTGCCGATGAGCGCGACGGCGAAGGCTCCGGCCGCGAGCGGCAATGGGAACTCGATGCCGCCCTCGTGGCTCCAGAATCCCTTCGGCCAATGCGCGACGACCGTCACGACGGCCATGTCCGCGGCGAGCACGCCGGGACCGATCGGCCCGCCGAGGCCGAGGATGGTGAGGAGGCCTCCACCGGCTTCGGCCGACACCGACACGAGCGCCCAGAAGAGACCGGGCCGCAGGCCGATAGAGCCGAACCATCCCGCGACGGCCGCGATGGAGCCACCCTTACCGACCCACCCGAGCTTGAGCAGTCCGTGCGTCGCCACGACGGCGCCGACCACGACGCGAAGGACGAGGAGCCCGAGATCCACATTCATTGAGCGCACCCCCGCGGGATCGGCCGCGGCCGGACGGAACCCGGCCGCGTGATTGACCCGACCCAGCCTGACGTGCATACTTTCGAAAAGCAAGTAGTTACCAATAAGTGCCTAATGGAGCCTGGGGTGAGCGGATGACGGCCACGCGGACGAGCTCAGCGGAGCGCCGTGCGCTCACCGAGGCCGCGTCCGGTCACACGTGCGCGGTCGAAGGCGCGCTCGCCGTCGTCGGCGCGAAGTGGACGCTGCTCATCCTCCACCAC
>WNGF01010355.1_pt1 | contig 12291 bp, 11 predicted proteins | sample 5400641 | NCBI WGS metagenome assembly WNGF01 (sample SAMN13153371, study PRJNA577476) | soil metagenome | isolation source: 80 cm soil or saprolite under grassland replicate 2 | place: USA:California | collected 2016-06-15
AAGGCTTCGCCGGCACGCAGCAACTCCAGCGCGCCGTCCAGTGGATGCGGACATTGAACGACGGAGCCGCCGATGTCCTGAGGCCGTTCGAGCCGAACGCCGTCACCGACGTGACCGGATTCGGGCTCTTCGGGCACGCGTATGAGATGGCCGATCGCAGCGGCGTCCGCATTCAGCTCGAATCGGAGCGCTTCCCCGCCATCGACGGAGCGCTCGACCTCGCGCGCAAGGGCATCCGCACGAGCGGCGACCCGCGAAACCGCGACTTCGCCTCCGCGCACGTCTCGACGAACGGAGTCTCCGACACGCTCGACGCGCTCGCCTACGACCCCCAGACGGCCGGCGGCCTGCTGGTTTCCCTCCCCGCCGAGAAGGGGCCCGCGCTCGAGGCCGAGTTCGAGCGGCGCAAGCTCTTCCTGCGGCGCGTGGGCCGGGTCGAAGAGGGCTCGGGCGTCGTCGTAACCTAAGGCAGTTATGCCCGCACGGGGGATGATTCACGGGCGGTTCCAGCCCTTTCACTTGGGCCACCTCGAGTGCCTACGGGGAGCCGTGGAGCGCTCGGAGGAGGTCTTCGTCGGGATTACGAATCCCGATCCCACGCGCGTGAAGCCCGAACCGAGCGACCCCGCACGCCATTTGCCCGAGTCGAACCCCTGGACGTACGCCGAGCGGATGCTGATGGTCAAGGCAGCGGCGGTCGACCTCGAGCTCGACCTCGCCCGCGTCCACCCCATTCCGTTCCCGGTCAACGAGCCGGAGTTGTGGGCCGCCTACGTGCCGGAGGGCGTCACCCAGTACCTGCGGCTCTTCTCCGACTGGGGCGGTACGAAGCTCGAGCGGATGCGCGCGGCGGGCTACGAGGTCGAGATCCTCGACGAGGGGGCCGAGAAGGAGATCTCGGGCGCCGACGTGCGCGAGGCGATTCGCTCGGGCGGCGATTGGGAGTCGCTGGTCCCACCGGGCGTGGCGCGGGTGATCAAGTCTCTCGAGAGCGTCGCCGTCTAGTCCATGTACCCGATCTTTCTCCTCCTGCTGGACGGGCTCGGAGACCGCGCGCACGAGGTGCTCGGCGGGCGCACCGGCAACGAGGCGGCGCAGACGCCGAACCTCGACCGGCTCGCCATGGGCGGCTCGTGCGGGCTGATCTACGCGGTCGGGCCGGGCCGGGCGCCATCGAGCGAGGTCGCCCACTGGTCGATGCTCGGCTACCGCCCCGACGAGTTTCCGGGCCGCGCCGTCTTCGAGGCGCTCGGGCGAGGGCAGGAAGTCTCGGACGAACACGTCTTCGCCTACGCGGCGCTGCGGCCGGCGGAGCGCAAGGAGGACGGCTGGTGGCTGACCGGCCGGCCGGACCCCGAGCGCGACGCCGAAGAGGCGCAGCGGTTGATCGAGCGCTGCAACGGGATCGAAGTCGACGGCCTCGCCTTCTCGCTCGAGCACGTCTGGCGCGGAGAGGCCGTGCTGCGAATCTCGGGCGGAGCCGACGAGCGCGTCACCGACACGGACGCCTTCTTCCGGGACTGGTACCCGATGCTGCGGCCCCAGCCGGTCGTCCCGGAGGCGGAGCGAACCGCCCGTGCATGCGAGGAGTGGACGCGCGAGGTCATGCGGCGCCTGGAGGGAGAGCGCTTCAACGTGATCACGCTCAAGTGGTTCGGGCGACCGCGGCCGGTCTCGAGCTTCCTCGAGCGGCACGGCCTCCACGGGACCTTCGTCGCCGCCTCCGCGTTCCTGCGCGGGCTCGCGATCGCGGTCGGCCTCGAGACGGTCGCAGCTCCGGAGACGGAGGACGTGGCCGGCGACCTGGCCTCGCGGCTCGAGCTCGCCCGAGAGCGCCTCGATGCCGGAGACACGTTCGTCTACGTCCACCACAAGGCGACCGATGCGGCGGGCCACACCAAGGATCCGCGCGAGAAGCTGCGGACGATCGAGCTGGTCGACTCCGCGCTGGCCGATCTGCCGACCGACCGGGCAATCGTCTGCCTGACCGGCGACCACGCAACGCCCGCGTCGCCGAACGTCATCCACTCCGGCGATCCCGTCCCCTTCGTGCTCGCCGGGCCTGGAGTCCGCGCAGACCGGGTCGAGCGCTTCGGCGAGGCCGACTGCGCCACTGGGATCCTGGGCCAACTCCGAGGCCCGGACATGATGCCGGTGCTCCTGAACGCGGCTGACCGGCCGCTCTTCCTCGGCTCGCGTCCGACGCCCTTCGAGGGCGCGGACGGCTATCCAGCGCTGCTCGACCCGCTCCTGTAGCCCGGCTCGAGCTCGGCGAGCCGGTAATACAGCACCGCGAGAGCGTGTGCCACGTACGGGGCGGCGATGAGGCTCGCCAGATACCCGCCCACCAGGTCGGCGTAGTACTCGGGGATCCAGAAGAAGAGCTCGTGGAGGAGGGCCTCGATGATCCCCGAGCCGATGAAGACGATCGCGACGATCGAGAAGACCCGCCAGCCGTGCCCCTTCACCAGCCCGGACGAGCGGCGGAACCCTTCGCGGATGCCGCGCTCCTCGAGAACGATCACCGGGACGATGAGGCTCCAGCGAGTCGCCACGATCAGGCCGGGCACGACGAGAAGGAGGAGACCGAGGTTCGTGCCGGCGGCGTAGACGAGCGAAGCGACGAGAAGCAGGCCGATCCGGGGAGCCATCCGTCCGGTCAGCCTTCGCAGCGAGGGTAGCTCCCGCCCTTCGTGGACGTCCCGTCCGTCCTCTGCCAGGGCGCCCTCGACAACGAGGTCGCCGAAACCGGTGAGCACCGAGATGAAGATGCCGGCCAGCGTGAGCGTCCACTGCGCGTCCGCCGCCGATTCCGCCGCCGCGCCCACGCCGTCGAGAACCAGGAAGACCGCCGCCGTGATCAGGAGGGAGCGCCAGAAGAGCGCCCGATAGAGTCGCCAGGCCTCCGCGAGGACACCGAGGACGGACACGGCGTTAGAGCGCGCGGGCGACGAGGCCCCGCGCCTCGAGCTCGCGGAAGAGCAGCGGCAGCGCCGCCGCCGTCTGTCGCCACGAGCCGGGCGAGGAGTAGAAATCGGCGTCGTGGAGGACGAGGATCTCCCCGCCGCGTAGACGACGGGTCACGCGGCGCACGATCTTCGCCGGCGTCGCCGAGGCTTGCCAGTCGTAGCCGATCCGCTTCCACAGCACGATCTCCCACCCCTGTTGCCGTGCGACCCGGAGCGCGGCGCCGCTGAGGTAGCCGAGCGGGGGTCGGAAACGCCGGGGAGCCCGGCCCGTCGCCTCCTCGACTGCAGCTGCGCCCCGCAGCAGATCCTCGCGCGTCTCCTCCGGGGTCAAGCGCAGGAAGTTGCGGTGGCGGTAGCAATGGAGCGCGACCTCGTGCCCGGCCGCGACGAGCTCCGCCGCGAGCGCCGGCCGCCGCTCAACCTGCTCGCCGACGAGGAAGAACGTTGCAGGTGCTTGGGCCGACGCGAGCTGCTCGAGCACGGCCGGCGTCCCTTCCGGGTGCGGCCCGTCGTCGAATGTGAGGCCTACGGCGCTTGGGTCCTCGATGCGGTCGCGCACGCCGAGGGCCCTGCGCACGAGCGGAAGCCCGACAGCTGTTGCCGGGCCGTACTGGGTAATAAGGTGCCTCAATGCACGTCCTCGCCGGTCTTGTAGCAGCGTTCGCGACCGCGGTGCTCTACGCGAGCGCGGTCGCGCTGCAGGCGCTCGAAGCGCGGAAGGTGCCGCGCGAGCATTCGCTGCGCCCGTCGTTGCTGACCAGGCTGCTCAGGCGGCCGCTCTGGCTGCTCGGCACGGCACTGGCCGCCCTCGGCTGGGCCGCTCAGGTCGGTGCGCTCTTGTTGATTCCGCTGACGCTCGTCGAGCCGACCCTGGCGGTCAGCCTGGTCGTCCTGCTCGGCTTCGGCGTGCGCGTGCTCGGAGAGCGCGTGGGCCGGCGGGAGGTCGTGAGCGTCGTCGCGGTGACCGCGGGAATCGGGCTCCTCGCCTGGGCCGCGCCGGCCCGCGATCCGCAACACGTCGTCGGCGCGCGTCTCGCCGTCTCGATCGGCGTCCTGGCTTTGATTGCTCTCGTCCCGTACGCGGTCTCGCGGGCCGGCCGCTCGCCGGGAACGCTGATCGCAGTCGGCGCGGGCGTCGCCTACGCGGTCGACGGCCTGGCGACGAAGTTCTTCTCGGATGACTTCTCTGGCCGCGCCTGGCTCGGCCTGATCCTTTGGTTCGCGGCGATGCTCGGCGCTGCGGCAGTAGGCACGCTCAGCGAGATGTCGGCGCTGCAGATCCGCCCGGCGACGAAGGTGGCGCCGATCGTGCTGGCGCTGACGACGCTGATCCCCGTCGCATTGGCTCCGGCTCTCGCCGGAGAGACGTGGAGCTCGAGCGCCTGGGCTCAGGCGGGCCTCGTCGCCGCGATCGTGCTGATCGTCGGCGGCGCGACGAGCCTCGCCCGGTCGACCGCGGTCGGATCCGTCCTCGAAGCGGAGGCGCGCAAGTCGCGCAGCGAGACTCCGCGAAGCGAATCGGCCGAGAGCAGCCGGGATACGCGGGTGAGCGTCGACAGCGCCGAGGGAACCGACGAGTCGAGAGTGACGACGACGACGTCTCCGGCCTGAGGACGTTTCGCGGGAAGCCGGGCGCCGGCCTCGAACCGGACGGCTCCGGACAACGGATGGCCCCCCATCGCCCTGGCAACGACGTACTCGCCCAGGGAGAACGACTTGGGCACGAGGTAATAGAACCCGTGGCGGAGGCCGAGGGCCCGGGCGTCGCGTTTGACGCTTCGACCGGCGGCGAGCCAGTGCGGCGGCGCTTTGGGATCGATCGCGGGCAGGGTCTCGTCTCCGAGCTTCCGCAGCCTGGCCATGAGGTTGCCACTCGGAGGGGTCTCCACGGCAAAGGTCGCAGTGACATGTCTCCGTTCCAGGCTCGACGCGATGGTTGGGATCATCTGCGCCGGCGCCTGAATGATGAGGGCGACCTCGGGCCGGTTGGTCTTCACGGAGGTCAGCGGGCGGAGGTGCAGAACCCGCGAGACGAGCGGATACGGAGCGGCGCTGGCGAAGGTCCAGCCCGCGAAGATCATGGTCGCGGCGACGAAGGCGGCCGCCAGCCTCCGCGTGCGACGCCGTGGATTCGCCGCCGAGGCGCGTGCCCGGGCGTTGAGGATGAAGGTCGCGGCAGAGCGCCTGCCGTCCAGCTCGAACCTTGCTTCTCGCCGCAAGACTGCGCGCCGGAGCGCCTCGGTCAGCTGCTCTTGGGAGCGCGCGGTCTCTCCCATCCCCAGAGCAGCGATCGCCTTCGCGTTCCAGCGGGCGTGGCCCGGCGGCACTCCGAAGGCAATCAGCGGCTTGCCGAGGACCAGCGCTTCGAGACACGTCACGCCGCCCGTCGAATGGACAACGACGTCGGAGGCCGCCATCAGTTCGCGCATCTGGTCGGTGAAGCCAAGAATCCGAACCCGGGGCTCGTCGCCGAACAGCGCGTCGAGCCTTTCCCGCACGCCCTCGTTCAGCCCGCAGATGCAGACGACACGCGCGCCTTCGAGTGCCAGGCCCGCGCGCACGGCCCGCTCGAGCTTGCCGACTCCCCAGCCGCCGCCTGAGACGAGGACCACGGGAGCGTCGAGCGGCAGTCCGGCTGCGCGCCGCGCCTCATCGCCGTCCGCCGGGGAGAAGAAGTCCGGCTGCACCAGCGGCCGCGTGACGCGGGCGCTCTCCTTGCCGGCGACGCGCTCGATCGGGCGGATACACGACTCGTGCATCACGAAGTGAAGATCGATTCCGGGATGGGCCCAAAGCGGATGGACGCCGAAGTCGCTGACGGTGGCGAGGGCCGGCATCTCGAGCTTCCCGCGCCGGCGGTAGTGGCCGATGATGCTGGTGGCCGCGGGATGGGTCGAGACGAGCACGTCGGGATCGTGACTGCGGATCAGGCGCAGCAACGGCCTACCGCCGAACAGCACGAGACCTCCACGCGCCACGCCTCGTCCGGGCGGGAAGCGCGCAAAGACGTTGCACTCGATCCCGTAGGTCCAGGAGAAGCGGTTGTTCAGCTGCTTGCGGTAGACGTCGCGGGTCAAGAAGGGGATCACCCGCCCGAGGCCCTCGAGCGCGTCGCGGACGACCACGTCCACGTCTCCGTTCTCGCTCGCGAGGTCCGCGCTCAGTGCTCGTGCAACCGCGCGATGTCCCTCACCCTCCTCCGCCGAGAGGATCAAGACGCGAAGCTGGCGGCCGCCGCTCACAGGGCGATTCTCCAACAATCTCCGGACGATTACAACGGAAGGCTACGGAAGCTTGAGTCGCGCCCAGGTAACTCCGCCGTCGGCCGTCGAGAAGAGGCGGACGGAACAGGCGCCCGGGCGGCACGTTCCCACCTGCGCCCACCCGTTCGTCGGCGAGGCGAACTGGAGCGTCGAGACCGCTCCGGGCAGCGGCCCGACCGTGGTGCGCGTTAGGCCGCCGTCCTTGAACGCGATGAGCTTGCCGCCGGCCGCGGCGAACCAGGTCAACGGGTCGAAGATCGCGGTCGGAACCGTGGCGCCGGCGTCGATCCCGCGCTTCACAGGGAGCTGCGCGGCGACCGACCAGGTCCGCCCGCCGTCCGTCGTCGTGTCGAAGACGAGGGACGAGCTCGTTCCGGCGGCGATGCTGATCGGGAGGACGCCCTGCTCGGGCGACGTGAAGGTCGGCAGGTCGTAAGCGGGCGCACCTGCGGCGCCGGCAGGAGTGAGATCGCGACGCTTCCAGCTCGTGCCGCCGTCACGGGTGACGTAGAGGTGCTCTCGGGCGAGACCACCGACGAACCATCCGTCCCGATTCGAAGAAAACACGACACGGCCGGCCTCGGGAAGCTCGAGCCTCCTCCATGTCTTGCCGAGGTCGTCGGAGCGGAGCAGGAGCGCGCGGCTGAGGCTCCGGCCGTTGGGCTCCAGGCGCAGCGCCACGAATAGGCGCGTGGGCTCGACAAGCTGGACGTCGACCGGGGAAGCAACCTCGACATCGGAGGGCACCGGCAGCGGAGCCGATGCCCATGTCAACCCGCCGTCGCTCGTGCTGAAGAGCTTGAGCGGCGAGGCTTGGCCGCCGTCTGCCCCGACGATCCAGCCGCTCTGGCCGCTCAGCCGCACGCCGCGGATCGATCCTGCCTGCAACCCGGGCGGCAGGGCCGTTTGCCAGGTTGTTCCGGCGTCGGCAGTCCGGAAGAGGCCGCCGCCCGTCAGCGTCCAGCCTTCGCTCGGGGAGACCAGTCGGCTCTCTCGGCGCGGCCCGAGCAGCTCGACCTTCACCGCGTCCGCAGCGATCGTCCCGCGGGCCTGGGTCTTCCTCGATACGAGCACCTTCGTCCCCCCGCGAGCGAGGTCGAACGTGCCCAGGTATCTCCAGCCGGCTCCTTTCCGCTCGTCGACGCGCAGCCACGTGCGGCCGGAGGAGGTGTCGATCCCGTAGGGCACCGAGCTGTTCCGCGACCGCGCGGCCGGCCACCACGCGTAGAGGGCGTAGGGGCCCGCGCGTGGGATCCGGAGCGCGAAGCGCGCGGGCCCAGCGGCCGCGGTCGGCTTCGCATGCACGTAACTCCGCCCGTACGCCCCGGCCGAGGCCGAGCGCTGCCAGCCGTGCGGAGCGCTGAACGTAGAGCGGGCGGTGTCGTCGGCGATGCGTTGAAGGGTCGCGGCGAAGCTCGACTCGGAGAAGGTCTGGACGAGCGACATGTACTTGGACCAGTTCCAGCACGGGCCGGGATCGGTGTGGTGGTCGGCTCCGCCGTACTGGCCCGGGTGGTTCGGGTCCGGCACCTCGGAGTGGCCGATGATGTGCTTGCGGTCGAGTGGGATCTGGTACTTGGCGGCCAGGTAGGCGACGAGCTGCGCCGACGAGCGGTACATCGCATCGGTGTACCAGGCGCAGTTGGACATGAACGCCTCGTGCTCGATACCGATGCTCCTCGCGTTGACGGCGCTGTTGCCCGCTTGCCAGGCGATGTCCTTCTCCCGGACGGTCTGGGTGATCTCCCCGTCCATCGACCGGACGACGTAATGCGCTGACACGTGTGCGGCCGGGTTTGCAAACCAGCTCACCGTGCCCCCGTAAGAGCCCTGCGTGACGTGGATGACGATCATCGTGATCGCGCCCGAGACTGGCCGGTTCGCGCGTGCGTAGTTGCGAGGGCTCGCGGGGAACCAGCGCGCGGCGGGATAGTCGGCGCGGGCGGCCGAAACAGGCCCGCGATGGGCGACGCGTGTCGGTGGTACCCGGAAGGTCTCGCCGTGCACGCTCACGGAGAAGCCGCGCGCCAGGGTGTCGTAGACCTCGTCCGCGTACACCGTTCCGCCGAGCCGGGCAACCGGCCCATACCAGGCTGCGAGCGAGGACGCCCGCCGCGGGCGCAGCGAGGCGAGGAGCGCCGCCCCTATCCGTACGTTCTGCCGGGCGTCAAGCCGCGCCGACCGGGGGAGGCCTCTGGACGGGAGGTGCATGATCCCGACCCCGCCGTCCATGGCCGGGTGCTGGGGCATGCGGAAACGGGAGTTGACGTACCCGAGGGCGAGCAGAAGCCGGCGCGGTACCCGGTTGGTGCGGGCGGCGTCGCTGATGGTCTCGGCCAGGCCGGCACGTGAGCTAGAAGCCTGATGTGAAATTGGGCCGGGCCGGATGACGCCCCAGACACGGCGCCGAGCAGCACGGTCGCCCGCGGTACGTAGCGCTGCTACGCCCCGCGTCCGCCCGAACTGCCCGGCTTGGTCTGGAGCGCCCCCGACTGCGGCCGAATTCCCCATCAGCCCTCTAGTAGCGGCCCCTGACCCGGCTGCGAGGAGAGCAGCTGCGGCGGCGACCGGCAAAAAGGAGATCGCCACAGCCCTTTTCGACCACTGCGGCATGCCCAAGTGGTACGCAAAATCGGGCCGTTTGTAAAGCGGCATCATTCCCCCATGGCTGCCGGAGGAGCCCTCGATGTGTTGCGCGAACGCAACTTCCGGCTTCTCTTTGCAGCACGGGCGACCTCGTTCTTCGGGACGAACCTGGCACCGATCGCAGTCGCGTTCGCAGTCCTCAGACTGACCGGGTCGGTCCCGACAAGCTCTCACGCGTGAGCGCGTACAACTGGTTGGGGGCAATGGCCTTCCTTCCGGCCGGCTACACGATCGCCGGGCCGGTCGCCGACGCGATCGGAATCTCGACCTCGCTCTGGATCGGCGCCGCGTGGATCGTGATCACGACGGCAGTGGTGCTAGCCGTCCGCGACGTCCGAGATGTCCGCCGCGACGACTACCCGGCGGACGCCAGCATCGAGGCCAGGCCGGCAACCCCGGTGGAGTCGAGCACCTCGTAGCGATGCAGCTCGAGCGGGGCCGCCGCGCTCTGCGCCGACCCGCCCTGCGTCGTGACGGCGAGGACGTATCCCGCGCGACGGACGAGGCCGACGATACGCGCGTCGAACTTCCCGTAGGGGTAGGCGAACCACTGCACGGGATGTCCGAGCCTGCGCTCCAGCACACGCCGGGAGGCGACGAGCTCGTGCAAAGCGTCCGCGTCGGAGAGAGCCGTCAGATTCACGTGGGCCAGAGTGTGGGAGCCGATCTCGATCCCCCGCCGCTCGAGGCCGTGGAGCAGAGGCCAGGTGAGGAAGCTCGCATCAGGCCCTGAGATCCGATCGGTGATCACGTATTCGGTTGCGTGCAAACCGAGCCGGTGCATGACGACCGAGGCCTTCCCGAAAACGTCGCGGTAGCCGTCGTCGAACGTGATCAGAACCGGCTTGGGCGGAAGGGACTTGCCCTGGAAGACCGCGTTGTAGAGCTGGAGCTGGGTGAGCGTGTGGAAGCCGTGCGACTTCAGCCAGCGCATCTGGGCGGCGAAGTCGTGCGGATCGACGGTGAGACTGCGCGTCAGGTCGGGAAGAGTTGGACGGAGGATGTCGATCCGGTGGTACATCAGGATCGGGACGCTGAGGGTCCGCGAGGGCAACTGTGCCGGGAGATGGAGCAGGGCGGGGCGGGGCGGCTTGTGTGCGGGGGGGCGGGCGCGGGTCGTCACGTGGCTCGTCCCCGAGGCGTGCTTCTTCTTCTTGGATCCGCCGGCCGCGAGCAGCGCGGCCACGCCGCCTGCAACGAGGAGGATGGCCGCGGCTGCGATGAGACGGCGCCGCCTGATCTGGCGCCGCCGCTCGCGGTCCCGAATCCTGCGCTCATGCCTGTCGTCCACCGGCCGTAAGGCTTGCACACGTGTGAGACTTCACCAGTGCTCGAGGAGCCGTTCGAACTAGCAATCGACGGCGGAATCCTCCACGGGCACCGTGGCGGCGAGGGCCGGCCGGCGCTGCTGCTGCACGGCGGGCCGGCGGTTCCCGATTACACGGCCTCGTGCGCCGAAGCCCTCGACGGGCTCTTCTCGACGACTCGATACACGCAGCGGGGAACACCGCCGTCGACCGTCGGGCCGCCCTACTCGATCGAGTCGCACATGTCCGACGCGATCGCCGTGCTCGACCACTTCCAGCTCGACAAGGCCTGGGCAGTAGGCCACTCCTGGGGAGGCCACCTGGCGCTGCACCTACTCATCAGCCATCCGGGGACCGGCAGCGGAGGCCCGAACAGAACGCGCGGACCAAGGAGATCGAGGAGCGCCGGCGGTGCGGAGAAGTGACCGAAGAGGAACTCCTCGAGCGCTGGGCGATCACGTGGCCGCTCTTCTTCGTCGACCCGGCATGCGCGCTGGAGCTGCCCGAGCGCGTGGGAGCCCGGTGCGCAGCCGACACGAACACCTCGATCATGGCTCACTTCGAGAAGGGGACGCTCGAAAGGCGCATTGCCGCAAGCGAGCCTCCCGGCTTTCTTCATCCACGGCCGCGAGGACCCGATTCCCCTCCGCTCGGCAACCGACACCGCGGGTCTGATCCCCGGGGCAAAGATCGAGATCATCGCGGACTGCGGCCACTTTCCCTGGCTGGAGAAGCCGGCCGAGTTCCGGGCGGCGGTCGAGCGGTTTCTCAATTAGAGAAGGGCGGCCAGCTCCCGGAACCAGCGCAGGCGCTCGCCGTAGGGAACGGCCGCGTTCGCCGGCGATGTGGACGGCAGCACGAACAGCCCGGTGTCGCCGAGGTGCCGCTCCTGAAGGCCGAAGCCCGCCCGCTCGCGGAACGCCCCTCGATAGGCCTCCTTGCCGACGAAGGCGATCAGCCCCGGATGGAGGTCGCCGGCGATCTGCTCGAGCCGTTCCGCCGCGCCGGCGAAGTCGGCTCGGCGCAGGTCGCCGGAGCCGGGCGTGGTGCGATAGGCCGCGTTCGTCAGACCGAAACCGTGCTCGAGCAGCTCCCATTGCTCTTCGGGGGCCAGCAGGCGCGGGGTCAAGCCGGCCTCGTGGAGCAGCCTCCAGAAGTCATTGCGCGGATTGGCGAAGTGGGCGCGCGCGGCCGCCGAGACGCGGCCGGGGTTGATCCCGCAGAAGATCGCCCTCAGGCCGGGGGCGAGGACGTCGGGAACGTCGCTAGGCGTCTCTGCAGCGGAACGGCTTCTCACTTCGTGCGAGCGCCCGGCAGACCTGCTGCGAGCCGGCCGTCAACCTTCGCCGGGGGGGAATGACGCGCTTCGCGCGGCGGAATCCACGGCAACGGTTCACGCGGCCTCCCGCTCACGGGTGTCGAGCCGCCGCTCGAACATGCGCCTGAGCTGCTCGCCGGAGAGTTTCTTCGGCGGAAACCGTACGACCTGCACCATCCGCGACGCGCCGTAGAGGCGCGCGTAGCACTCCTCCTCGCCCATGGTTCTCCAGCGGCGCAACACGCGGGGAAGCCTAGGAGGGGCACCGGACGGCTAGATGCGCTCGAGAGAGTCGAGCACAAGGAGGGGGGAAAGCCGCCCGAGCAGCGTGTAGACGTCGAAGGCCTCAGCCGGCGCGAGCACTCCTGCTCCACGCGCCTCGCCCTTGCGCAGCAGGTCCGCTGCGTTCGCGATGAGAAGCGCGGTCAGGCCGTAGGGATCGCTGCCGGTAAAGGTGACGCGGCGCCCGCCGGACGAACCCCGCGCCTCCACAACGACGGCGAACGTTGCCTGTTTTCGCTTCTCCTCGGAAGGCCCCCGCGGGCCGATCCGCCCGAAGAGCCGGACGAGCGGGCTCAGAACGCGCGCCAGCCCTCCCGCCTTCGACGCCGCCTTCGGGCCCCGCACGTACGAGCGCACTTCGCGTACCTGTGTGTGCCGCGGAACGGTGAGCGGCTCCGTGCCTCCCCACTCCACGACGTCCTCCTCGCCGGACGGAAACTGGATGCGACGCGTCGTCGCGCCGAAGCGTGAGGGAACGAGCCGGCCATCCGACCAGGCGACGAGCG
>WNGF01016839.1_pt1 | contig 12291 bp, 6 predicted proteins | sample 5400641 | NCBI WGS metagenome assembly WNGF01 (sample SAMN13153371, study PRJNA577476) | soil metagenome | isolation source: 80 cm soil or saprolite under grassland replicate 2 | place: USA:California | collected 2016-06-15
TGGTTGTGGAGGCGCCGTGACATGGACAGGTCCTCTCCCGTCTGCCTCGTCTCGTCCCGACTGAAGCGCCAGGGTGACGGCGAAAAGGGCAGCGCCAAGAACCACGAGGAGCACGAAGCTGATCAGCACAGCGCCCCGGCCCCGACCCTCGCGTCGCTCGCTCGTGGCGGCGCGGGCCTGGTGGTCAGGCGTCGTAGGCGGCGGCACGGCGAGGCTCCTGGTGGGCTCGCGGCTCTGCCCCGCCCGAAGGTCGTAGAGGGCGATCGCCTCGTCGGAGGACACGCCGAGCACCTGGCAGTATGCACGGATGAAGCCCTTGGTGAAGACAGGCGCCGGGAGCGAGGCCAGGTCGTCCGTCTCGAGCGCCTCCAGATAGTGGTGGAGGACACGGGTCGACCGGGAAAGCTCCTCGAGAGAGATCCCCTGCTGCTCGCGAAGGTCACGCAGGTACGCGCCGACGGCGGACATACTACGAGCGTAGCCTATTCAGCGAGCTTCTTCACCTACTTGCTAAGCGTTCAGGTTGACCGAGACAAGGGTCGAGAGGCCGGGCTCTTCCATCGTCACACCATAGAGGACATCGGCAGCTTCCATGGTCTTCCGGTTGTGGGTGATGACCAGGAACTGCGTCTGGCCGGTCAATTCCCTCAGGACACGTAGAAAGCGGTGGATGTTCGCGTCGTCAAGCGGCGCGTCGACCTCGTCGAGGACGCAAAAGGGGCTTGGCCGGAAGTAGAAGATCGCGAAGAGGAGCGCCAGGCCTGTGAGGGCTCGCTCTCCGCCCGAAAGCAGAGTGACGGCCTGGAGACGTTTGCCGCGCGGCTGCGCCATGAGCTCCACCCCGGTGTCGAGGGGGTCGCCCCCTTCTTCGGCTTCGACCAGCCTCAGCTCGGCGCGCCCGCCCTCGAACAGTCGCTCGAAGAGCCGGCCGAAGTGGAGGTTGATCTCGTCGAATGCCTGGACGAACCGGTCCTGCGCGGTGCGCGTCATCCCACGCAGCGCCTTCTCGAGGTCCTTGATCGAGGCCGTGAGGTCGTCGTGCTGAGTCCGAAGGAACGTCAGGCGCTCGTCGAGCTCGCGGTACTCATCGTCGGCGACCAGGTTCACCGGACCGATCGCGGCAAGCCGCTGCTCGAGGTCGGCCACCCGGTCTCGGACGCCGTCGAGATCCCGTGCCGGATCGTGACGGGCGACGAGCGCCGGGGCATCGACACCGTACACGCGCCACGCCTCCTGCCCGAGCTCTTCGCGGCGCACGCGACACTCGGTTGAATGGATGTCGATCTCGTGGGCGGAGGCGACCAGCCGCCCGAGCTCGCTCTCGGCGCCGCGCGAATCGTGCTCGACCGCGCGGAGCTCGGAGGTCAGCCCATCGTGCTCCTCCGTCGCCTGTCGCGCCGCCGCGTCCGTACGGTCGCGCTCCACCGCGACCTCACGCGCCGCGAGGTCCGTGCGCTCTCGCTCGTCGGCGAGCCACGCCCGTCGCTCCGTAAGCTGGGTCTGACGCTGCCCCGCCTGGGCGAGGCGCTGCGCCAGGTCGCGCCCGATCTCGTCGAGGCGCGGAAGCTCCCGACCGAGCGCCTCGACGCGCTCGGTTGCGGAGGCGAGATCCACGCGGCACGCCGTCAACGCGGCGCCAATCGCCGTCTCGTCCGCCTGAGCGCTCTCGATTGCTTCTCGCACCTTCGCCGCTGCCGCCTCGATCGCCTCTTCGGCGTTGCGCGCGATCGCGATCCGCTGGGTGAGCCGCGCGAGCGTGGCGTCCGTCTCCTCGGCCTCCCGCGCAACCTGCTGCGACTCCGCCGAAATCGTCTCCAGGTGGCGCAGCACCCGTTCGTGCTCCTGGGCAGCCCGCTCGAGATCCTTCTCGCCGGCGAGCCGTTCCGCCAGACGCGCCTGCACCGACTGCCCGAGCCCGGCGCTCTGCTCCCTCAGTGCGACCACGGAAGCGCCGAGCGTGGTGACTTCGGTCTGTCCCGCATCCACAACGGCGGAGAGCCGCTGGACCTCCCTTTCGAGGTCTCGAAGCTGGCGCTTGCGTGCCAGCAGGGAGTGCTCCGTGGCCGCCGACGCGCGGTTTTCGCCGCCGTGGAGGCGGCCGGTCGGGCCGAGGACCTCGCCTCCCCGCGTGACGTAGGTCGCCACGACGCCGTTCCGACGCCACAGCGCCTCGGCCTCGTCGAGGTGGTCGACGATCGCCACCTGCGCAAGGAGGTGATGGACCAGGTGCGGCGCATTCGCGCCGACGCTCCGGGTCACCCAGCGGACGCCGCTGTCGTCCGGCTTAGGCCCGTCGGCTACCGGTAGGTGCTCGAGCGGCAGGAAGGTCGCGGACCCAAGGCCGTGGTCACGGAGATATGCGACGGCCGCCCGCGCGTGTTCGAACCGCTCGACGACCACCCACTGGAGCCGCTCCCCCAGCACCGCTTCGATCGCGCGCTCCATGCCGGGCGGGACTTCGAGCAGGTCTGCGACGGTACCGACCACGCCGGGCAACGCAACGCGCCGGTCCTCCGCGAACACCGCACGGACGCCGGCCCCATAGCCCTCGCGCGCACGCTCGAGCTCGGACAGGGCCTCGAAGCTCGACCGCCGCGCCGCCAAGGCGACGCGTGCGTCGGCGAGCCGCGCCTCGGCCTCGATCGACCGCCGCGTCTCGTCGGCTTCCTCGGCATCGAGCCGCCGGCGCTCATCCTCCAGCGAGCTGAACTCGGCGGCGGCTCGGTTACGCACGACGGTCAGCGCGGCCCGCTCCGACACGAGCCGGTCGGCCTCCGTCCTGGCCTGGACGAGCTCGGCCGCGAGCCGCTCGGCGCGGCGCCCCAGTTGAGCCTCGCGCTCCCGTAGCTCGCCGGCGCTCCGCATGAGGTCGATACGCTCGGCCGCGAGTCGCGTCTGTTCGAGGCGCAGCGCCTCCGCGTGGTCGCGTTGCAGCGCGAGGGCCGCACGCTGGCGCTCGACGGCGGATTCGAACTCTGCTGAGGCGCGCGAACGGTCGGCGGCGAGCTGCTCCGCGTCGCGGAGCGCCCGGCGCACTTCCTCACGCTCACTGACGATGGAGGACAGCCGCTCGGTGGTCGCCCGAACTTCTTCGTCGAGGCGCACGTTCTCGTCGCCGAGCTCGCGAATCTGCACCCCCATCTGCTCACGGCGCTCCAGGAGCCTCTCGAGCTCTCCCTGCACCTTCGCGACCGCCTGGCGGAGGTCCGAGAGGCGGTGCTCGCTCTCCTGGAGGGCTTCCCTCGCCCGGGCCTCGCGAGCGGCCAGAGACGCGAGACGCGTGCGCAGGCCCTGTTCCCCGTCGCGCACCCGCACGAGCTCGGCGGCCAGGCGCTCACCTTCGCCGGCGAGCCCGGCATAGTCCGCGGCGACCAGCGCCAGACCCAGATCGCGCTTCTCCGTCTGCAGTGTCTTGTACTGTTGCGCCTTCTTCGCCTGGCGCTCGAGCGAGGCGAGCTGCCGGCGCACCTCGTCCACGACGTCACGCACGCGCACGAGGTTCTGGCGGGCGGCGTCGAGCTTGCCCTGGGTCTCGTTGCGCTGCTGCTTGTAGCGCGCGATCCCGGCGGCCTCCTCGATGAACACCCGGCGCTCGTGCGGCTTCGCCGTGAGCACGTGGTTGAGCTTGTCCTGGTCCATGACCGAGTACGCGCGGGGGTTGGCGCCGGTGCCGGCGAAGAGGTCGAGGATGTCACGCAGCCGGGACAGGTTCTGGTTGAGGAAGTACTCGCTCTCGCCCGTCCGGTAGAGCCGGCGACTCACTGCCACCTCGGTCCACGGCACCGAGAGCACGCCGTCGTTGCTGAAAGTCAGCTCGACCTCGGCGAAGCCGACCGGCTTCCGCGACACGGAGCCGTGGAAGATCAGGTCCTCCATGCGCTGGCCGCGAAGCGACTTCGCGCTCTGCTCGCCGAGCGCCCAGCGCACCGATTCCGAGATGTTGCTCTTGCCGCATCCATTCGGACCCACGATGGCGGTGATGCCGGGCGTGACCTTCAGGACAGTCTTCTCGGCGAACGACTTGAAGCCGTGCAGCGCAACGGACTCGAGGCGCATGCGGGTTTCTTAGCACGGGCGGCCCGTTACGACCAAAGAAAAAAGCACCAGCCGTGGTGGTGTTACCGAGCCAGAGCGCTAAATATCGTCCCTCTTCACGTCTTGAGGTAGTGACATTTCTTGTACTTCTTGCCGGAGCCGCAGAAGCAGGGGTCGTTACGCCCGATTTTTTCCCCGGTCGCCGTACGCGGAGCCGCCTGGGCGCGCGGCGCGGGCACGGCCGCGCGCGCGGGCTCGCTCGCCAGCGCGCCGCGGGATTCACGTGCATCCGCCCACGCCGTCATCGCGGGCAGCTCCATCGGCGCGTCGCGCACGATCTGCACCTTGAAGAGCCGCTCGATCACGGCGGCCTTGACGCGCTCGAACATCTCCTCGAAGAGGTCGAACGCCTCTTTCTTGTACTCCGTCAGCGGGTCGCGTTGGCCGTAGCCACGCAGCCCGATGCCTTCCTTGAGATGGTCGATCGACAACAGGTGGTCCTTCCACTGCGTGTCCAGGACGATCAGCATCTCGTGTCGCTCGAGCGCCTGCAGGAGGTCGGGGCCGAGCTCCTGCTCGCGCTCCGCGAAGCGCGCCTTGACCGCGCCCTGCACCAGCTCGTCCAACCCTTCGCGGGAGGCCACCTCGGCGTACTGGGCCGGCGAGACCCGCGTGTCGAACTGCCGGTGGAGCGCCTCGGTGAGACCGCCGAGATCCCAGTCCTCCGGATGCGCGCCGCGCGCTGCGTAGGCGTCGAGCGTCCCGCCCGTGAGCTCCTCGAGCCAATCGGCGATGGTCTCGTCCTGGCTCTCGCCCTCCAGGATCTGGCGCCGCATCCCGTAGATGACCTCGCGCTGCCGGTTCATCACGTCGTCGTACTCGAGCAGATGCTTGCGGATCTCGAAGTTGTGGGTCTCGACGCGCTTCTGCGCCGTGGCGATCGCCCGGGTCACGAGCTTGTGCTCGATCGGCTCACCCTCCTGCATCCCGAGGCGCTCCATGATCCGCTCCACGCGCTGAGAACCGAAGATCCGCAGCAGGTCGTCCTGGAGCGACAGGTAGAAGCGCGAGGAGCCGGGGTCGCCCTGTCGTCCGGAGCGTCCGCGGAGCTGGTTGTCCACGCGCCGCGCCTCATGGCGCTCGGTGCCGACGATGTGCAGACCGCCACGCTCGACCACACGGGCGTGCTCGGGCTCGGTGATCCGTCGGGCCTCGGCCAGGGCGGCCGTCCGGTCGGGCGCCGCCGCAGTCACGGGGTCCAACCCCTTTTTCCGGAGAATCTCCTTCGACAGGAAGTCGGGGTTGCCACCGAGCAGGATGTCGGTGCCGCGGCCGGCCATGTTGGTCGCGATCGTGACCGAACCCTCCCGGCCCGCCTGGGCGACGATCTCGGCCTCGCGCTCGTGATACTTCGCGTTGAGGACCTCGTGACGGATCCCGCGCTTCTTCAGGAGGCTCGCCAGCACCTCGGACTTCTCGATCGAGACGGTACCGACGAGGACGGGCTGGCCGCGCTGGTTGCGCTCGATGATATCGTCGACCACTGCGTTGAACTTCTCCCGCTCCGTCTTGTACACCACGTCCGGATTGTTGATCCGGATCAGCGTCCGGTTCGTGGGGATTACCGTGACGTCGAGCTTGTAGATCTTGGCGAACTCCTCCGCCTCGGTCTCGGCGGTGCCGGTCATTCCGGCGAGCTTGTCGTACATGCGGAAGTAATTCTGAAAGGTGATTGTCGCCAGCGTCTGGTTCTCCCGCTCGATCCGTACGGCCTCCTTGGCCTCGACCGCCTGGTGGAGGCCGTCGGACCAGCGCCGGCCCGGCATCTGGCGCCCCGTGAATTCGTCGATGATGACGACCTGCCCGTCCTTGACGATGTAGTCGACGTCGCGCCTGAAGAGCGCGTGGGCCCGGAGCCCCTGCTGGATGTGGTGCAGGATGGTCATGTGGCGCGGGTCATAGAGATTCTCGACGTTCAACAGCCGCTCGCAGGTAGCGATCCCCTCCTCGGTCAGCGAGACCGCGCGCGCTTTTTCGTCGACGATGAAATCGCCCTTCTTCTCCGCTTCGATCTCCGAGAGCTTTCCCTCGACGATCGTGGCGGCCCGGCGGAGCTTCGGGATGATCCGGTCGATCTTGAAGTAGAGGTCGGTCGACTCGTCGGCCGGGCCGGAGATGATCAGGGGCGTCCGCGCCTCGTCGATCAGGATCGAATCCACCTCGTCGACGATGGCGTAGTGGAGCTCCCGCTGCACCAGCTCCTCGAGGGTGAAGCGCATGTTGTCGCGGAGGTAATCGAAGCCGAACTCGTTGTTCGTGCCGTAGGTGACGTCGGCCCGGTACGCCTCCTGGCGAGTGCACGGCCGAAGCGAGGTCAGCCGGATATCCGACGTCACGAACGCCGGGTCGTAGAGGAACGACGCCTCGTGCTGGATGACCCCGACCGAGAGCCCGAGCGCCTGGTAGATGGGGCCCATCCACTGAGCGTCGCGCTTGGCCAGATAGTCGTTGACCGTGACGATGTGGACGCCGCGGCCCGTCAAGGCGTTCAGGTACGCCGGGAGCGTCGCGACGAGCGTCTTGCCCTCCCCCGTCGCCATCTCCGCGATCGTCCCCTCGTGGAGCACCATGCCGCCGATGAGCTGAACGTCGAAGTGGCGCATCTCAACCGTGCGGCGCGCCGCCTCGCGGCACACGGCGAAGGCCTCGGGCAGGACGTCGTCGAGCGGCTCGCCGCCCTCGATCCGCTTCTTGAACTCCTCGGACTTCTCGCGGAGGGCCACATCGTCGAGGGGCTCCAGAGACGGCTCGAGCGCGTTGATGGCATCGACGACCGGCTTCATCCGCTTGACGTCGCGCTCGTGCTTGGTGCCGAAGATCTTTTTCAGCAGGACATCGATCATGACGTGCTCATTATACAGGGCGCGTTCGAGGGCCCGGCCGCCCCAAAAGCTCGCGAGCGTGACCGCGCGCGGTGTCGGTGACCCGCTCGCCCGCCACCATGCGCGCGATCTCCTCGACCCGCGCCTCCCCGGTCAGCACCTCGGCGCTGACGCGTGTCCGGCCCGCGCGCACGCCCTTGGACACCCGAACGTGGTGCGCCGCGCGGGCGGCGATCGGCGCCAGGTGCGTCACACAGAGGACCTGACGCCCCTCGGCGGCTTTGGCGAGCTTCTGGGCGACGACCGCGGCGACGCGCCCGCCGATGCCCGCGTCCACCTCGTCGAAGATCATCGTCGGCACGCGATCGGCGCGCGCAAGGACGGCTTTGAGGGCGAGCATCGTCCGCGAGAGCTCGCCGCCCGACGCCACCCGGGCGAGAGGACGCACGTCCTCGCCCGGGTTCGCCGAGAGGCGGAATTCGACCCGGTCGAGGCCGCGCGGCCCGACGTCCGCGAGCGGCACCTGCTCGACGGCAATCTCGAAGCGGGCCCGCTCCATCCCGAGTTGCCGCAACTCACGCTCCGTCTCTCCAGCGAGCTTCTCCGCCGCAGCGCGACGGCGGTCCGCGACGTGACGGCCCAGGCGCTCAAGCTCGACCGCCGCCTCCTGTCGGAAGGCCAGCATCGTCGCCTCCGTGTCCCCGTACTTCCGCTTGAGACGGGTGAGGACGTCGAGGCGCTCGTCCACCGACTCGAGTCGGCCCGGCGCCATCGTCACGCCCTCACGCAGCGCGCGGATCGCCGCGAGCGCGTCCTCGATCAGCGCCCCGGCGCCGTCCACCGCGTCGGCCGGCGCGGCGAGCGCCGGATCGAGCCGCGCGAGCTCGTGCAGGAGGCGCGCCGTGCGGTGCAAACGGCTCGTCGCCGAATCTTCGTCCTCGTTGAGGAGCCCGCCGGCCTCGGCGAGCCCTGCGGCCAGCCGCTCAGCGTGCTGGAGCCGCCGGCGCTCTGACCGCAGCTCCTCCTCCTCGCCCACCCACACACGCGCGCCGTCGAGCTCCGAGAGCTGAAAGCGGAGGAGATCCTCCCGCTGAGCCCGATCGCGCTCGGCCGCCCGCGCGTGCTCGACCTCGGCCCGCGCCGCCTGATGCTTGGCGAACAGCTCGCTCACGCGCGCGCGTAACTCTTCGGCATCGGCGAAGCGGTCCAGCAGGTCGAGCTGGCGGGCCACCTCAAGCAGGCGCTGGTGCTCGTGCTGACCGTGGACTTCGACCAGGTGGTCGCCAAGGCGCTCCAGCAGTCCGACGGTCACGGGCGAGTCGTTCACGAACGCGCGATGGCGCCCGGAATGGGTGAGCTCGCGTCGTACCACGAGCTGACCCTCGTCCAGGCTGAGCCCTGCGTCGTCGAGCACCGCCGCCGCCGGGCCTCGCGGCTCCACGTCGAACACGGCCTCGACGGTCGCCGTCTCGGTGTCCGTGCGGATCACGTCGGTCTGGGCGCGGGCGCCCCGGATCAAGAGGATCGCGTCGATGAGCATGGACTTTCCTGCGCCGGTCTCGCCAGTGAGCACGTTCAGCCCGGGGCCGAACGTTGCGGTCACGGCGTCGATCACGGCAAAGTTACGGACTCGGATCTCGCGGAGCATCTGGGTTGGATGCTAGGTCAGCAGAGCGGGTACCTCAAGTGGTATCCGAGCGAATACGGCGCTAACGCTCACCCCACTTGAGCTTTGTGCGCAGGACGGAGAAGAAATCCTTCTGCGGGAAGCGAACCAGCCGGATACGCGAGGCGGCCTTGCGGATCTCGACCGTATCGCCTTCCCTCAGCCCCACGCCGACCTGGCCGTCCATCGTGGCCATGACCTCCTGGTCGGCCAGGAGGGTGACTTCGATCCGGTCCGTCCCGGGCACAACGATCGGCCGGTTGGTCAGCGTGTGCGAGCAGATGGGGGTCAGCACGACAGCATCCATCGTGGGGAAGAGGATGGGCCCCCCGGCCGAGAGCGAATAGGCGGTCGAGCCGGTCGGCGTCGAGATGATGAGGCCGTCGGCGCGGTACGCGGTCGCGTACCGCCCGTCGACGGACACCGAGAGGTCGATGATGCGGCTCATCGCCGACTTCGTGATGACCACGTCGTTGAGCGCCGCGTACTCGCAGAGCGGCTGTCCGTTGCGGATCACGCGCGCGGTCAGCAGCATCCGCTCCTCGATCGCCATCCGGCCCCCCAGGTACGCCTCCAGGGCCGGGAACATCTCCTCGAGCGTCGTCGCAGTGAGGAATCCGAGCCCGCCCAGGTTCACGCCGAGCAGTGGCACGCCGAGATCACCCACGGCCCGCGCCATCGAGAGGAGGGTGCCGTCGCCCCCGAGCACGATGAGCAGGTCGACCTGCCCCGGCAGTTCCGCCTTGCTGGCCGACGCACCGACCACTACCGGGACCAGGTCCGCGGTCTCCTTCTCGAACACCACGGCGTGCCCGCGGGCGGCGAGCCACGGGAGCAGCTGGAGAATGACGCCCTGAGCGCGGGGCGCATCGGGCTTGGCAGCGATGCCGACGCGCGTCACGCGAGCGCCTCAACGCTCCGGGTGATCATCGACTCCAGATCGCTGGCGGTGCGGCCGTGCGTCGAGAAGTGCAGGAAAAACTCGTGATTACCCTTCGGGCCTCGTAGCGGCGAGGCGGTGACACCGAGAACGTGCCAGCCGCGGAGCACCACGTAGCGCGCCAGGCGTTGGACCGCCCCCCGGTGATGGGCCGGGTCGCGGACGACGCCGCCCTTGCCGACATGCTCACGTCCGACCTCGAACTGCGGCTTCACGAGAGCGGCGACTTCCCCGCGCGACGCGAGGACGCCGAACACCGCGGGAAGGATCTTCTCGAGCGAGATGAACGACACATCGATGACCGCGAGCGTCGGCTGCTCGCCGAAAACCCGAGGGTCGAGCGCCCGCGCGTTCGTGTGTTCCATCACGATGACGCGCTGGTCTTTTCGGAGCCGCGGGTCGAGTTGGCCCGTGCCGACGTCCACCGCGTACACGCGCGTGGCGCCGCGCTGGAGCAGACAGTCGGTGAATCCTCCGGTGGAGGCACCGACGTCCAGGCACACGCGCCCGGGCACCTTGATCTGGAAGGTGTCGAGTGCGTGAACGAGCTTCTCGCCACCACGGCTCACGTAGGGGGCGCGCGCCCGAAGCTCGACCGCCGCTCCCGACGCCACGAGAGCACCCGCCTTGTCCACGCGCTGGCTGTCCACGAATACGTCACCCGCCAGGATGTGACGGGCCGCCTTTTCGCGACTCTCCACCAGCCCCTTGTCAACGAGCAACCGGTCGATCCGGACTCGCGCTCCCGTGCGCTTCATTATGCGCCTCATTATAGGCGACGGCCGCGCCGCGGCCGCATCAGAAACAGCAGAGCCATCCCCGCCAGAACCCCCCCGATGTGGGCGAACCAAGCGGTGCCTCCGGTCGCGCCCCCGCCCCCCGCCGAGGCGCTGGCCGTGATGAGCCCGTTGAGGAACTGGACCACGATCCAGAAGCCGAGCACGATGATCGCCGGCCAGCGGACGACGCGAGCGAAGAAGCCGAAGATCACGAGCACGAGCACGCCCGCGTACGGAAACAGCAGGAGGTACGCCCCCAGCACTCCCGAGACGGCGCCGCTCGCGCCGACCATCGGAATGCGCGAGCCCGGGTGCACCGCAATCTGCGCCAGCGCCGCCGCCACACCGGCCAGGAGATAGAAAGCGAGGAAACGCCCGTGCCCGAGGGTGTCTTCGACGTTGTCGCCGAAGATCCACAGGTAGAGCATGTTGCCGGCGACGTGGAACAGCCCGCCGTGCATGAACATGGACGTGAAGATCGTCGCGACCGGATGCGGGAACTCGCCGTGTACCGAGCAGGCGCCGGTGACCCGGCACGGTACAACTCCAAACTCGAAGATGAACGCCTCGGCCGCCCGCGGGTCGCCGCCCATCCCGATCGAGGCCTGGTAAAGGAAAACGAGAACGTTCAGGGCGATCAAGCTGAAGGTGACGAACGGGACGCTGCCGCTCTGGACGTCGTCCTTGAGCGGGAGCATCGCTGGGTCGTTGGCTGGAGCACGACGACGGTCGGCTGGGTCAGGTACCGTTCCGCGGCCCGTGCCACATCCGCGGCCGTCACGGCCTCGATCGCGCGGGCGTAGCGCTCCGGGAAGTCCCAGCCGGCGCCGACGACCTCGAAGAAGGCGAGATACCAGGCCTGGCGGGCGTTCGTGCGCCGGTCCATCGAGAGCTGACCCCGGACATAGGCCTTGGCGCGGGCCAGCTCCTCGGCGGTGATGGGCGCGGCTCGCACGCGCTCGAGCTCGTGTAACACGCCCGCCTCGGCCGCTGCGGCGTTCGCCGGCGCCGTCCCCAGGTAGGCCACGAAGAACGCCGGCCCGGTGCGGAACGGAGGGACTACCACGCCCGTCGAGTAGGCGAGCCCGCGGCGGTCGCGAAGCTCCACGAAGAGGCGGCCGGCCATGCCGCCGCCGAGCGTCGCAGCGAGAACCCGAACCGCCGGGTGGAGAGGATCCGACAGCCCCGGCCCGAGATAGCCGACCAAAATCTGCGCTTGCTGGGCGCGACGCTCGATGAGCCGGCGTTCACCTGCAGGCTCGGGCACCGCGAGCGCATCCCCGGCGTGCGGCGCCGAGCGAGCCATCCGGCCGAAGAGCCGCTCGGCGACCTTGATGACACGCCCCCGCTCTATCTGGCCACTCACCGCGAGCACCATCCGCTCCGGGCGGTAGATCGCTCGGTAGTGCGTACGCAGCTCATCACGCGTCAGCCGCTCGATGCTCTCCTTGTTGCCGAGGTAGTGCCGCCCGTAGGGATGAGGACCGTAGAGATCCCGGAGCATGGCGTCGAAGGTGAACGAAAAGGGCGCGTCCGCTCGGGATTTGATTTGGCCGAGGAGCAGCCGACGCTCTCTTTCGATCTCCTCCTGCTCCAACGCCGGCTCGAGGGCGGCTTCGGCAATCAGCGCGAGGAGCGTCTCCCAGTTGCGCGCCAGCGTCTGGCCCCGCACCTCCGCGGCCTCGACCTCACCACCCGCGTCGAGCGTGCCGCCGATGTCTTCATAGCTCGTGGCGAACTGCTCGGCCGTCCGCTTGGCCGTGCCGCGGAGCATTGCGCGATGGAGGAAGTTGGTAATGCCAGCGGTCGTCTCAGTCTCGAAGCGCGAGCCGGCCCGCACCTGGAGCGACACGGCGACCGCCGGGACCGCAGGGTTCTCGCGCACGAGCACCGTCATCCCGTTCGCGAGAACGTGTCGCGTGACCTGCGGCTGCTGGGCGGCGGCGCCGCCGGCCGCGAGGCCAAGCGCGAGGACTGCCGATCCGAGCG